>JGI24712J26585_10000100_pt1 | contig 65347 bp, 64 predicted proteins | sample BioPla3DNA2_FD_26585 | JGI IMG/M metagenome (IMG submission 26585) | reverse complement strand
AGAAAATAATAAGAAAATTTAATTTCAACATTAAAATAAGCTCAAACCCAATAATGGAGCGGGATTTTAAATAATCCCACCCCAACTATTGACAAAGAGCCTTATATGAAGCGCGAGACGGGATTCGAACCCGCGACCCTCGCCTTGGCAAGGCGATGCTCCACCACTGAGCCACTCGCGCATATCATAATTGCTTATTCATTTATCCAATGCACATTATAGTATAATATAAGCTTGAGATAATGTCAATAGATTAAAAAATGATTTAGCTTTGAAGGGCACTTTGTTCTTTTTTATAGAATATGATAATATAGTATATAAATTCCTAAGTATGGAAACCTTTTTAATGAGTAATCAAACACGTAAATGGAGTGTTGTTTATGATTATTGGAGCGTGCAAGATTTATTTTCGAGCATCCTGGGTATCCTCATTAAAAGAAAAGAGGATGATTCTAAAAAGCATCATAAGCAAAGTAAAACATCGCTTTAATGTATCCATCGCTGAAATAGAAATGCAGGATTCCCATCAAAACGGAGTGATAGGGTTTGCCTGTGTCTCACAGGAGACCCAGCATGCCGATCAAATAATTCAAAATGTAATCAACTATATAGAAAATAATATTGAAGCTGAAATTTATGATATCGAAATAGAAATCATATGACGCCTTGACGTTGTTTTTTTTATTAGATATAATGTTTTGGAAACTGGTAATAATAAAGAAAATATGCATTTTAGTAGATTTACAGTTTAGCATATGATATAATGTCTAAATGGCTATTTGTAATTTTTACATTACAAAATACTATGTGCACCTGATAAAGCTATGTACATAGATTAAAATATCGTTCAAGGAGGACAAAGAATGAGTTCGCAGTTAGAAAGATTAGAAAATAATCAAGTTAAATTGACAATTGAAGTATCGGCAGCAAGATTTGAAGAAGGCATGCAATATGCCTACAATAAAAATAAAAAACATATTTCAATTCCTGGATTCCGTAAAGGAAAAGCTCCAAGAGCATTTGTAGAAAAAGCTTATGGCCCAGAGATTTTTTATGAAGATGCTGTTAATTATGTAATTCCTGATGCATATGAAGCGGCAGTTAAAGAACACAATTTAGAAGTTGTGTCAAGACCTGAATTCGATGTTGAAAAAATAGAAAAAGGTCAGGATTTAGTGCTTACTGCTGTTGTAACAGTAAAGCCTGAAGTAACATTAGGTCAATATAAAGAAGTTGAAGTACCTAAAATGGACGTTGAAGTGAAAGACGAAGAAATTGAAGAAGAATTAAAGAAAGTTCAAGACCAAAATGCCCGTATTATTACGGTAACAGACCGTCCTGTAAAAGATGGAGATGAAGTTGTTATAGATTTTGAAGGATTTATAGATGGAGCAGCTTTCGAAGGTGGAAAGGGAACAGATTACTCTCTTAAAATAGGTTCTCACAGCTTTATCGATACTTTTGAAGAACAATTAATTGGGGCAAATGTTGGAGACGAGTTGGATGTAAATGTTACTTTCCCTGAAGACTATCATCAAAAGGATTTATCAGGAAAGCCAGCTTTATTTAAAGTAAAAGTTAAAGAAATTAAAGAAAAAGAACTTCCAGCATTAGATGATGAATTTGCAAAGGATGTTTCCGAATTTGAAACTTTAGATGAATACAAACAAGATATTAAGGCAAAACTGTTAGAGCAAAAAGAAAAAGCTGCTAAGTTAGAAAAAGAAAGAAATGCCATTGAAAAAGTCATTGAAAATGCAAAAATGGATGTACCGGAAGTAATGATTAATAATCAAATTGATCAAATGGTACAAGACTTTAGCATGAGAATGAAATATCAAGGCTTGCCTATTGAGCAATATCTTCAATTTACAGGACAAACAATGGAAACTCTTAAAGCAAACTTCCGTTCAGATGCAGAGTTCCAGGTTAAAGCAAGATTAGTTCTTGAAGAAATTGCTAAGGCTGAAAACATTGAAGTAACTGATGAAGAACTTAATGATGAATTCAAGAAAATGGCAGAACAATACCAGATGGAATTAGACAAATTATTAAGCACTGTAGGAGATGCAGAAAAAGAATCCGTAAGAGAAGATATCAAAATCAGAAAAGCGGTTGACTTGGTAGTAAATAGTGCTAAAGAAAACTAATCAGTAGATAGATACTGATAAAAGTAAGTATAAGGAGGAGTGCTGTATGAGCTTAGTGCCAGTTGTTGTTGAACAGACCAATAGAGGAGAACGATCCTATGATATTTATTCCAGACTGCTAAAAGACAGAATCATTTTCCTTGGTGAAGAAATCAACGATATTACGGCAAACCTAGTTGTTGCACAGCTTTTATTTCTAGAAGCAGAAGATCCTGATAAGGATATTCATTTATACATTAATAGTCCTGGTGGCTCTATTACAGCAGGTATGGCAATATATGATACAATGCACTATATTAAACCGGATGTATCCACTATTTGTATAGGTATGGCTGCCAGCATGGGTGCTTTCCTGCTCAGTGGCGGAGCAAAAGGAAAGAGATTTGCTGTTCCTAATGCAGAAGTCATGATTCATCAGCCTTTAGGAGGAGCTAGAGGTCAAGCTACCGATATTCAAATTCATGCAGAGCATATCCTTAAGATCAAGAGAAAAATGAATCAAATGTTAAGTGAAAATACCGGGCAACCCCTTGAAAAAATTGAGAGAGATGTAGAAAGAGATTATTTCATGTCCGCACAGGAAGCAAAAGAATATGGGCTGATTGATGAAGTGATTTCTTCAAGGAAGTAGTAAATAATAAGAGGTGAGTTAATGGCTGGAAGATATGAAGAGAAAAAACAGCTTAAGTGTTCATTTTGCGGAAAAAACCAGGAACAAGTAAGACGCTTAATTGCTGGCCCTGGAGTATATATATGTGATGAATGTATTGAGCTGTGCTCCGAAATCATTGAAGAAGAATTCGATGAACTTCCTGAGAATAGTGAAGTTTCTAAGGTTCCTAAACCAAAAGAAATCAAGGCTGTACTGGACGAATATGTTATAGGACAAGATAAAGCTAAAAAAGCCCTTGCGGTTGCAGTATATAATCATTATAAAAGAATCTATTCAGATGATCGCTACGACGATGTGGAACTGCAAAAAAGTAATATTTTGATGCTTGGTCCTACAGGTTCAGGTAAAACACTTCTCGCACAAACCTTAGCCAAAATGTTAAATGTTCCATTTGCTATAGCAGATGCAACTTCATTGACAGAGGCTGGGTATGTTGGTGAAGACGTAGAGAATATCTTGCTGAAACTTATTCAAGCAGCCGATTATGATATTGAAAGAGCAGAACAAGGTATTATATATATTGATGAAATTGACAAAATTGCCCGTAAATCCGATAATCCGTCCATAACAAGAGACGTTAGCGGCGAAGGTGTACAGCAAGCGCTTCTTAAAATCCTGGAGGGAACTGTAGCTTCTGTTCCGCCTCAAGGGGGAAGAAAGCATCCTCATCAGGAATTTATTCAGATTGACACTACAAATATTTTGTTTATTTGTGGTGGAGCTTTTGACGGAATCGATAAGATTATTGAAAAAAGAATCGGTAAAAAGGGAATGGGCTTTGGTGCGGAAGTAAAAAGCAAAAAAGAAAAAGATATCGGAGAAATTCTGAATAATCTTTTACCGCAGGATTTGCTGAAATTTGGTCTTATTCCTGAATTTATCGGTCGGGTACCTGTTATTGTTACTTTAAATAGTTTAGATGAAGAAGCTCTTATCCAAATTTTAACGGAACCTAAGAACGCATTGATTAAACAATATAAGAAGCTGTTTGAAATGGATGACGTTATTATTGAATTTGAAAAGGAAGCACTTAATTTAATAGCTAAAAAAGCTATTGAGAGAGAAACTGGTGCCAGAGGTTTAAGAGCAATTATTGAAGAAATGATGACGGATGTAATGTATGAAATACCTTCTACAAAAGACGTAGAAAAATGTATTATTACGAAAGAAACCGTTGAATCAAAGAAAATGCCGGAGCTTATTATAAACCCAAATAAACAGCCTATTAAGAAGCCAAAGAAGAAAAGAACTAAAAGAGGAGAATCAGCCTCATAAAAATATTATATTACAATAAAATGTACAGTCGAAAGATTGTACATTTTTTATATCATAAAAACTTCCTGATTGTGCATACTATACGTAAATCATCTAGGATGCATGATAGGAGGATATTTTGTGAGCGAGATCTTAATTTATATTCAATTTGTTTTCACAGTTATAATAGGGATCTATTTTTTTTCTCTTTTAAAAACGCAGCAGACCACAAAAAATTGTATCGGGAAAGAATCGAAAAAGGAATTAGAAAAATTAAAGAAGTTACGTGCAATTCGTTTGTCTGAGCCTCTGGCGGAAAAAACACGACCAAGCTCCTTTGAAGAAATCATTGGCCAAAATGATGGACTAAAGGCGTTAAAAGCAGCTTTGTGCGGACCCAATCCTCAGCATGTTATTATTTACGGACCACCGGGGGTAGGCAAAACTGCAGCTGCCAGAGTGACCTTGGAAGAAGCAAAGAAAATAGCAATTTCTCCTTTTCAGGAGGATGCCAAATTCATAGAAATGGACGCTACGACTCTAAGGTTCGATGAAAGAGGTATTGCAGACCCTTTAATTGGTTCTGTTCATGATCCAATTTATCAAGGGGCTGGGGCATATGGCAGTGCTGGTATTCCTCAGCCAAAGCCAGGAGCGGTAACCAAGGCCCACGGAGGCATTTTATTTATTGACGAAATAGGAGAGCTTCATCCAATTCAAATGAATAAATTATTAAAGGTTCTTGAAGACAGAAAGGTATTTTTAGAAAGTGCCTACTATTCTTCAGAAGACAGCAATATCCCATGTCATATCCATGACATCTTTCAAAATGGCTTGCCTGCGGATTTCAGATTAATTGGAGCAACCACAAGAACTCCGGAAGAAATACCTCCTGCCCTTCGCTCTCGATGCACCGAGATATTCTTTCAACCCCTTACCAAGGATGATGTAGCGAAGATCGTAAAAAATGCGGCGAAAAAAGGAGCTTTTGTCTTGGATGATGGCGTAGCCGAGCTGATTACGCATTATGCTGCTAACGGACGGGATGCAGTGAATATCGTGCAAACAGCAGGATGTATAGCTACTATAGAAAATAGAAAGGAAATTACCATAAAAGACGTTGAATGGGTCATTGAATTTGGACAATATAGCAGGAGACTGGATAAAAAGATTTCCCACGAAAAGGCTATAGGATGTGTCAATGGCCTGGCGGTTTATGGTGTCCGAATGGGGTCAGTGCTTGAAATTGAAGTTATTGCTCAACCTGCAGAGGAAAAGTCAAAAGGAACCTTAACTGTAACAGGAATTATTGAAGAAGAAGAATTTAATAAATTAAACGGAAAAATGAAAAGAAGCAGTACTGCCAAAGGGTCGATAGAAAATGTTTTGACTGCTATGAAAAACACTTTAAATATTAATTATAAAGACTACGATATTCATATCAACTTCCCAGGGGGAATGCCTGTGGATGGACCTTCTGCCGGAATAGCCATATTTACTGCAGTATATTCGGCTATTTTAAAGAAACCCATTTCAAATAAAATTGCAATGACCGGTGAGATTTCAATCAGAGGAAACGTTCATCCTGTAGGTGGTGTCCATGCCAAAATAAATGCAGCAGTAACAGCAGGAATCGAAAAAGTACTTATACCGGAGGACAATTGGCAAGAAACTTTTGAAGATTATAGTATAAAGGTTATCCCGGTTAAAAATATTGATGAAGTTCTCAAAGAAGTGTTTAATGAAGCAAAAGATGAAGTGATCTCTAAGCCTGATAGTTCTAAAGTATTGACTGCTCAAGGGATATAAATCTCTAAAATGTAAATAAAGACCTAATGTTATAAACATTGGGTCTTTTTTCATATATTTTATGTAAATATTTTTAAATATATATTGAGAAAGCATTTTTACATGTGGTATAATTTTTAGATATATAGAGGGGGTAGTCAAGGTGATTATAGAACAAGCTCAAGTAAAAGATTTGGCTGAAATTCTTTTGCTTCAAAAGCAGGCTTACGTAAGTGAAGCAGAGTTATATAGCGATTTTCATATGCTACCGCTAACAGAAACACTGGATGAAATTGAAAGAGAGTTTTCGAAGCATCTTTTTTTAAAGGCCATTATGAACGGAGTGATCATTGGTGCTGTAAGGGCCTATAAGGAAGGGGATACTTGTTACGTAGGAAGATTGGTGGTTCATCCTAAATTCCAAAGGCAAGGAATAGGAACTCGATTGATTGAAGAGGTTGAAAGAATTTTTTCAGATTGTACAAGATTTGAAATATTTACCGGTCATAAAAGTATTAGAAATATCAACTTATATAAAAAGCTTGGATATAAAGAGTTCCAGGTACAGGAAGTATCAAAGCAGCTTCGATATATTTATATGGAAAAAATCAAACAAGATGATACCCCTTACAATGTGAATAATTGTATTTAAAAAGAGTCGTACATGATATACGTCTCTTTTTTAATTCAGCCTGTACATATTAAACAATTTACGGCTATGGGTTTCTATAAAGTATAATGTGATTGGATTAGGTGAAAATATAATCGATGAATTAATGACTATAACAAGTAAATAGGTTTGACAATTTATACTGAATTACTCATAATTACAAGAGAAATAAATTTTGAGGTGGCAATATAATGAAAAAAGACGACAAGAATCTACTGCAGATGCCTTTAGTGGCATTAAGAGGACTGAATGTATTTCCTAATATGATTTTACATTTTGACGTAGCCCGTCAAAAATCTATAAAAGCTTTAGAAGAGGCAATGATCAGCGATCAATCAATCTTTTTGGTTGCCCAAAAGGAAGCCGAAACGGAAGAACCAGAAAGTAAGGATCTATATACTGTAGGAACAATATCTTCTATCAAGCAGATTTTAAAACTTCCTACCAATACCATTCGCGTTTTGGTTGAAGGCAATAAAAGAGGACGAATTGTATCATTTGAGCAAGAGGACCCCTATTTTTTAGTGAATGTTGAAGAATACTCCCAGGAGGAGGATTATATAGATGTTAATCAGCAAGCCCTTTTAAGAGCCGGAGCTGAAATTTTTGAAGAATATGCAAAAATTAATAATAGAATTTCATCCGATACCATAAGAAATATTATTTCAATGGAAAAACCGGGAGAAATGGCAGATGCTATTGCTTCCAATATTCAACTGAAATTAGAGGACAAGCAAAGAATTTTGGGTGCATTTGATGAAGAAGAAAGACTTCTTTTAGTCATTCAAATATTAAAATCTGAAATTGAAATCTTACATGTCCAAAAAGATATTTTAGACAAGGTCAAGAAAAACATCGATCAATCCCAAAAGGAATACTATCTTAGAGAACAACTGAAAATTATTCAAAATGAGCTGGGAGATCGAGACGGGATACAGGGAGAAATTAATGAATATAAGGCAAGATTAAATGAAATCAATCCCCCGAAAGAAGTTAAAGAAAAAGTAGAAAAAGAACTCCAAAGAATGTTGAAGATTCCTGCTGCTTCCGCAGAAAGTGTGGTCGTTAGAAACTATATTGACTGGATATTGGATCTTCCCTGGAGTAAAGAAACGAATGAATCTCATAACATCAAATATGCAAAAAAGATTTTAGAAAAAGAACATTATGGTTTGGAGAAAGTAAAAGAAAGAATTCTCGAATTCTTATCTATAAGAGAAATGTCTACTAAAGTAAATAGCCCAATTATATGTTTGGTAGGGCCTCCGGGAGTAGGTAAGACCTCTATTGCACATTCCATTGCAAAAGCCCTTAATCGCAATTATGTAAGAATTTCATTAGGAGGCGTAAGGGACGAAGCAGAAATCAGGGGACATAGACGTACTTATGTTGGTGCGCTTCCCGGAAGAATCATTCAGGCATTAAAGCAGGCAAAAGCTAAAAACCCTCTAATGTTATTAGATGAAATCGATAAAATGAGTTCGGATTTTAGAGGCGATCCTTCTGCTGCATTGCTTGAAGTATTAGATGCTGAACAGAACCATTCTTTTAGAGATCATTTTATTGAAATGCCCTTTGATTTATCCAAGGTTTTATTTTTAGCAACGGCAAATACCCTTGATACCATACCAAGACCTCTTTTAGACCGTATGGAGATTATTAATATCTCCAGTTATACAGAAGAAGAAAAATTCCATATCGCCTACAACCATTTAATAGAAAAACAATTAGAAAAGCATGGAATGACAAAGTCCCAGCTTCGTATAAGCAAGGAAGCTCTAAAAGACATCATTACCTATTATACAAAAGAAGCCGGAGTTCGTAAGCTTGAGAGATGTATTGGAGAGTTATGCAGAAAAGCTGCTAAAGAAATCCTAGAAGAAGATAAGAAGTATATTCGTATTACAGAAGCTAACTTGGAAAAATATTTAGGAACTAAAAAGTATAGGCTGAATAAAATCATGGAAGAAGCAGAAATAGGCATTGCAAGAGGTCTGGCATGGACTCCCGTTGGAGGAGATACCCTTTCAATTGAAGTAAATATTATGAAGGGAACCGGGAAGTTTGAGTTAACGGGGCAATTAGGAGATGTGATGAAGGAATCCGCAAAAGCAGCTATAAGCTATATTCGCTCCAAAGCGGAGGACTTAAGTATTGACAGTGAATTTTATAAAACCATGGATATTCATATCCATATTCCAGAAGGAGCAGTGCCTAAGGATGGACCTTCTGCAGGGATTACGATGGCAACTGCAATGATTTCTGCTCTTACAAATCAACCGGTACGCAATGATGTAGGGATGACAGGGGAAATAACCCTTCGCGGAAGAGTACTCCCCATTGGAGGATTAAAGGAAAAAGTCCTGGCAGCAAAAGCAGCAGGCATTAAGAAAGTCATTTTGCCCATAGATAATGAAAAAGACCTGAATGAATTATCAGATTCCATAAAAGAGAATATGGAGTTTGTTTTGGCAAAGAATATGGAAGAGGTTTTAAATCATGCTATTATTAAATAAGGAGAGTTTCTATGAATGTAAATAACGTAAGCTTAGAGGTAGTGTGTGGAAATCCAAGTCAATTTCCTGATACCCAATTCAATGAAATAGCTTTTGCAGGGAAATCCAATGTAGGAAAATCTTCTTTGATCAACGCTCTTATTAATCGAAAGGCATTGGCAAGAACCAGCAGCCAGCCCGGCAAAACTCAGACTATAAACTTTTATAATGTAGAAAATAAATTATACTTTGTCGATCTTCCCGGCTATGGATTTGCCAAGGTGTCCAAGAATTTAAGGGAAAAATGGGGTAAATTCATAGAAAGTTATTTAACCAAAAGAGAACAGCTCAAACAAGTGGTTTTATTAGTGGATATAAGACATGAGCCCAATGAAAATGACAAGATGATGTATGATTGGATTTGCCATTATCAAAATAATGTCCTGGTAGTTGCTACCAAGGCAGATAAAATTAAAAGAAGCCAAATTCAAAAACAAGTAGCCCTTATTCGTAAAGCGCTTCAAATGGATCCAAATCATGTTATTATACCTTTTTCAGCTGAGACGAAACAAGGAAAAGAAGAGATATGGGAAATACTTGACAAATGGGTTCTTGAGGAAGAGAATGAAAAATAATATTTTAGTAAACAAACTTTTTTTGAGATATGCCGTATATATTAATGAAAAATGAACAGCTTTTATATTAAGAGTTTTGAGAATAAAGAGCGATGGTTAGAAGGAGGGATCGTGATGCAAAAAAGATTACATTTATCCAGCAGAGACAAAAAGATTGCAGGAGTTTGCGGAGGAATTGCTGAGTATTTTGATTTTGATCCTACGTTAGTCCGTATTTTGTGGGTTTTATTAACTCTTATGAGTACAGGATTTCCGGGATTTTTACTTTATATTATTTGTTGGGCAGTAATGCCTGTAGATGATGAGTATAGAGATTTAAGATGAAACCTGTTAAAAAGTCCGGTATACCGGACTTTTTTTGTTACATAGGAAATTCTTCCAGATTTCTATATAACAAAAAGCCCTCCGGCAGGATGCACACTCTCCCGTATTGAATTTTGTTGGTTTTGCCGACTACGCTCGGCGAGAGAGTTCCGCAAACGAAACTCTTTCTTGAAATTTTCAAGATGGACTTGTAAAACCTGTTAAAAGTATATATAATATACTTGCGGTGAAATGAAGAATATGAATTATTTGGGGGAAAATCATGAGTAATCTTAATTTTGAAACACATGATGAATCAGAAGATATCTTTTTTCTGAATTTAGATGAGCCATTGGCCGATGAAGAGCCAAGTAATAGCGCTTTAGGGGAAACTATGCTCAATTTAAACGAAGCTCATGATGAAGTAGATCTTTCATTTAGTTTTCAAGACAAAAGTGAAGAACAGTCAGAAATTGATGCACAGCAGGACTTGATTAATCAAGTATTAAAAGACATCAAAGCTGCCGAAATTGGTTTAGGACTTGAAGAAGCCAACGATCAAGCAATACAGATGCGCAAAATGTTTGAACAAAAACAAATAGAGTTTTTAAGCGGCAAAGTTGTTCAAAAAGATATTATTGACGAGGGTAACATAATCGCACGCATTGGAGATACTATTACTCCGGATCTTATTCAGGAAGCTAAAGCACAAGGCAGGCTTATTGAACTTATTATGAATTGTAAGTAGTTTTTTATAAAGATTTATTTAGAATTCTTCAAAATTATATATTTTTACGGGGTGTGGCTCAGCTTGGTAGAGCGCTTGGTTCGGGACTAAGAGGTCGCAGGTTCAAATCCTGTCACCCCGATTTTTTTAGGAACGCATGTATTGCGTTCCTTTTTTTGATTTGTAATATAAATTTAATATTGTATTAATATGGTTATAATAGTAATAGTATATATTTAGATTGTTTCAGTGATTTATTGAAAGGAGGAAGCAAAATGGATCTAAGAACACACTGGTCATCCCAATATATGCACCTGGATGATCAATGTTTATTAAGCGAGATAGATAAATTAAAAAAGGACGTTGAAAATACACAGAAATGGATAGAAGAATTAGAAAGCAAAAAAGACTCCGTAGAATATCTTCAAAAAAAAATGGCAAAACTCGCTTTTGGTTTTGCCCGTGAAAAACATCAAATCCTTTCACAAGAAGCTCACAGAAGAGGACTCATCAGTTGAGCTTATTATTCATTGGATGGGGTTTGAATCAAGCTTGATAAAATCGATCCGTACAAATTCTGTGCATTTTTCTTCCAATTGTCACATATTCTTTTTGCTTGTTCTTTCGAAGCAACACTTACTTGTAAGTTCATCAGTGTGATATCATTTTCTTTAACTTTACAATATACAATATATTCACTGTGCTTTTCAGGAATATATTCAGCGGTAATCTCCAGTTCCTTCTTTAAATGCTGGCGATTTTTTTTTATGTATTCATCTATTTCCAATCGAACATTCTCCGGAATACGATTGATAAAGTACTCAAGGGTAGTGACCCCTTTATTGGCAATAATATAACGGGTTTTATGGTTTTCTTGCTGACTGACAATTAAATTGGCATCTATTAATTCCGTTAAATATTGTTGAAGAGAAAAATAATCCATATAGGCTCTTTCCATAATAAATTGAGTAATTTGTGCATGGGATAAAGGCATTTGAATTTTAGAAATTAAGTATAACAAAATCAACTTATTTGTGGCTAATTCATTCATTGATTGAAACACCAGAATCCCTCCTCTTTTTGGTAAATAAGTCGTACTATTTAATTGTATACTAAAAAGTCATTCTCGACAAGAAAATGAGTAAAGTTTCCCTTGCCAAGTATTCCTTTCTTTTAACCTTTTATGAATCCCATTTAACACCGCTTTCTTATTTTTACTCCACAAAGGGGCTGCAAGAAGTGCTTTTGGACCATCCCCGGTGATTCGATGAATAACCATATGGGGAGGCAGCAATTCTATGCAGTCGATTACTAAATCAATATACTCGTCCATTGTAAGAACATGGAAAGGATTTTCTAAATAATACTCATATAGAGGCGTATCTTTTATAATATGAAGCAGATGCAGCTTAATTCCCTGTATAGGCTGTTTAGCTGCATATTTTATAGATGAAAGCATATCGCTCTTACTTTCTCCTGGAAGCCCCAGAATCATATGAATTACTGTATCTATATTTCTTTTTGAAAGATTATTCACGGCTTCTTCAAAGCATGAAAGAGGATAACCTCTTTGAATGAGAACGGCAGTATCTTCATGCATTGTTTGAAGTCCGAGTTCCACCCATAAATAAGTCTTCTTGTTGATTTCATCTAATAAATCTAAGACTGGCTTACTTAAGCAGTCCGGTCGGGTGGCAATAGCAATGCCCACCACATTGGGCAAAGATAGGGCTTCTTCATATTTTTTTCTAAGCACATCTACAGGCCCATAAGTATTTGTAAAGGCCTGAAAATAAACAATATATTTACCTGACTTCCATTTATCTTTTAAAAGTGCTCGACTGCGATTAAACTGTTCTGTAATGGGAAGAATAGCCGGCGGAGCAAAATCACCGGAGCCTCTTCCGCTGCAAAAAATACATCCGTTCTTAGATAAAGTACCATCCCTATTAGGACAAGTAAATCCTCCATCCAATGAAATCTTAAAAACTTTTTCTCCAAACTTTTGACGAAGAAAGTAATTTAGAGAATAATAAGGTTTATCTCCCCAATACATATAACTTCTCCATTCTTCAATTCAAAATGACATACCATTATGGTAAACCCTTATAGGACAAACGTCAATGATTAAAAATTCTTAAATAAATATGGTTTAGACTGCTAATACTATAGAAAATATATTTAGAAATTTAATTATTCATCCTATGCAATATTTAACAATGCAATTCAATGAGAATAGGAGACAAGAGGAGTACTTCCATGGATATATCGGTAATTATCCCTGCTTATAATGAAGAAGGAAGAATTGGAAATGTCTTATCCCCATTAATGGGATTTGAACTTATAAAAGAAATTATCGTCGTCAATGATGGATCAGAGGATTTGACTGCAAAGGAAGCAAGACAATATCCCGTCACGCTTATAGAGCTTCCTTTTAATCAGGGAAAGGCGGCAGCCATCAAACGAGGATTAGAGGCCAGCACCGGAGAATGGATATTATTTTTGGATGCGGATTTGAAAGGATTAAGAAAAGAGCATCTCATTTCTATGATTGAATATACAAAAATCGAAGGTATAGATATGGTGATTGGTACTTTTACAAAAGGAAAACTCATTACGGATCTTTCGCATAAAATTGCCCCGTTTTTGTCGGGGCAAAGATTAATCAAAAGAACGATATTAGAAGCTATGCCTCATTTTGAACATGCACGATATGGGATTGAAATTATGATCACCGGATATGCCCATAAGATGGGGTGCCAAATTAAAAAAGTAAAACTACCTCATGTTTATCATATTCCAAAAGAACAAAAAAGAGGATGGATCAAAGGTAAAATTGAAAAGTATTCAATGTATCGAAATATTATATCCACACTTTTTGAAAGCTATTTTTTATCGCGATTCAAATGGATCAAAAAACTTCACAGATATAGTTCTTAATTAATACTGATACATAAAATTGTTTTCTTTGCTTTGTCTTATGGTTTCACAGATTTGAGTCAGATACTTCCATTCGTCCTCTGATTGAATCATGCGAATCGTATTTACAAACTCTAATCTCATTCGATCCAAATAATCTTGCTTTAAATATTCAATTTCCTCATCCGTATTCATTTGACTTGCTTGAATTAAAAAATCCCTTGCCCTTTCTCCTGTTGCAAAAGGTATATAGGGTTCTAATATATCCAGAGAAGCTTGGAGTGCCTCATATTGCCTTTGGAAAGGGTTATCCTCAACTTCTGCAATATAAGTATATAAAGATTCTAAGTTTAAGAAAGTAACATTCTTTAGTTCTGAGTAATCAAAATCATTGATTAATGCTTTTAGTTTATTTAATTCATCTGAGAGCTGCTCGCTGGTTAAAATATTTGTCATTTAATCCCTTCTTTCTTAGCAGCATAGAAAATATATTAGTTTTCTCTATTACTATTTGCAGTATGAAACCAAAATACACAATAAATATTTGTTCATTTTAGATTAAAAAGTAATTTATGTTGTATATAACCAAAAATACTTGTATAATTAAGAAGGTATTGAAGATTCAAGTTGAGGAGGATGAATATGGATCAAGAATTAAGCAGAGGATTGAAAGCACTGCTGATTATAGGAACCATTATTTTTCCAGGACCTTTATTGGGAATCATATTAGGAATCATTTGGATGAGTGACAACAACGCTTCTTTAGAAAAAAGAAAATTTGGAAAAACCCTATTATTTATTGGAATTGCAGTTCCAATCATAGGATGCTTATGCTATTTCCTATTTATTGTAGGATTAGCCGGTTTAAGCGCCATGTATTAAAAGTAGCACTGCTACTTTTTTTATTGTTCTAAAATATTTCATATGCTATTATGAACTCAATAACTTAAAGATTAATTGGAGTGGTTTTATGTCAAAACGAAAAATTTTAATCGTGGATGACGAAATCCATATTTTAGAACTGTTAAAATATAATCTTGAGGCAAGTGGCTATGAAGTGATAGAGGCAGAATCTGGAGAAGAAGCGTTAGAAAAACTCAATGCTTCGATAGCACTCGTGATTTTAGATTTTATGCTTCCTGGCATTGATGGATTAGAAGTCTTAAGAAGAATTCGTTTTAATGAGGATTTTAAAAGTATTCCTGTTATCATGCTTACAGCCAAAAATGAAGAAATTGATGCAGTTCTTGGTTTAGAAATGGGTGCTGATGATTACATCGGAAAGCCTTTTAGAATTCGTGAACTATTAGCACGGATTAAAGCTGTATTAAGACGAAAGGAAGAAACAGAATATTTACCACAGTCAACAGAAAAAGAAAAAATCATTCAAGTAGGGAATCTGGCAATCAATGAGACTACCAGAACAGTGAAAAAGAGCGATAATGTAATTGAAATGCCATTAAAAGAATTTGAGCTTTTAGCTGTACTGGCCAAGAATCCTGGAAGAGTTTTTTCCAGAGAAGAGTTATTGGAAAAGATTTGGGGATATGATTATGTGGGTGAAAGTCGCACGGTAGATGTTCATATAAGAAATTTGAGAAAGAAAATAGAAGATGATGACAGCTCACCTTTTTTTATAAAAACGGTACGCGGAATAGGTTATAAATTTAGGGAAGAAAGTAAGTGAAATAATGCAGAGAAGACTTCTTATTACATATACTGTTTTAATTGTTTTTTCTTGTTTGGCAACAGCCTATTCAGCTCTTCAGACCAGCCAGAAGTATTACACAAACAGGTTAAATCATGAACTTTCAGTTCAGGGAAAACTCCTTACAGATTTGTTCATTAATGAATTCAAATCTGTGGAAGAAATGGATTTTCAAAATTTTGCTATAGAATATGGAAAAAGCGTTAATGCCCGCCTGACGATCATAGATCAAAATGGAAAAGTATTGGGGGATTCTGAGTCATCCCCTGAAATTATGGAAAATCATATTAATCGTCCTGAAATCATAAAAGCTTTACAGAATGAAATAGGATTCAGTAAAAGATACAGTGAGACGTTAGGGGTTCATCTTATATACATTGCATGTCCGATAAAAACCAAAGATTTTACCGGAGTGCTGAGATTGTCGGTACCCCTGGTTGAAATTCAGGAAATGAATCGTACAATCGCTGATTATAGTATGATAGGAATCTTATTTGGAGTAATTATTGCAATTATTGCTGCTTTTATTTTTTCTAAGAAGTTTTCACGGCCTATTCGTCAGCTTGTTTATGCAGCAGAAGAAATAGCCAAAGGAAATTATAATAAAAAGGTATATGTGGATGGAGATGAAGAAATTGAAAAATTAGCAACATCTTTTAATTATATGGCAAAGGAATTAAAATATTCGATTTTTCAATTGAAACACAAAAATATTCAATTAGAATCCATCATGAATAGTATGATTAACGGAATTATTGCTGTGGATTCCGGTCTCCATATCATGCTTATGAATCCTGTCGCATATAAAATATTTTCTGTAAAAGAGGATTATGTATATGGAAAGCTATTTTATGAAGTCGTAAGGAATTCAAAAATACTGGAGGCTTTAGAAAGGTCTGTTCAAAATCAAGAATCGATTGTGGATGAATTGGAATTAGATGAGCAAACCAAGATTTTGAGAATCTATACAAGCCCGATTACATTGACAGAACAAGGAGAGCGAATCATAGGAACTTTGCTTGTCATACAAGATATTACTCAAATAAGGAAGCTGGAACAAATGCGAAGTGATTTTGTATCCAGCGTAAGCCATGAACTGAAGACGCCTTTGACTTCTATCAGGGGTTTTGTGGATACTTTAAAAAATGGAGCATTAGAAAACCAAAAAGTAGCAGAACGATTTTTAGATATTATTGATATAGAAACGGAAAGATTATATCGCTTAATTCAAGATATATTATCCCTGTCAGAAATTGAAACGAGAGAAGTAGACATTGATATGTCTATGCAGGATATGAATGAACTGATTGACGAAGTTTTTGCAATACTGAGACCGAAAGCAGAAGAAAAGGGTATTGCTTTAGAAAAGGATATTGAAGATAGAATGTTTTTCTATTGCAACGCGGACAGAATGAAACAGATTCTGATTAATTTAATCGATAACGGCATAAAGTATACTGAAAAAGGAAAAGTGAAACTCATCTGTAAAACAGAGCAGGACACCTTGAAAGTGATCGTAGAAGATACAGGAATAGGAATATCTAAAGAACATATCCCTCGACTTTTCGAAAGATTTTATCGGGTGGATAAAGGAAGATCGAGAAAAATGGGTGGAACAGGACTTGGTCTTTCTATTGTAAAACATATTGTGAAACTTTATGATGGTACGATCGAGGTAAACAGTAAAGAAGGAGTGGGGAGTATTTTTACCGTTACCCTTCCGAGAATAAAAAATTAAGTGCAGAATATGGAAAAGAACAAGGATTTAATTCTTGTTCTTTTTTTATGACATAAGAAAGTTTGTCTTGTTTGCACGGGACCAAACTTTTTTATTTTACAAATACAATGCAGTTGTTTTTTGGCTTAAAAAAGATTAACAAGAATTTAACAAGAACTTTATTTTAATTTTACTGATAAAGGCTATGATACAACAAATGATTTATCAAAAGATCATGAAGAACATGAAGAATAAGGAGGACTTGCATGGAACTGTTTGTGAAATCATTTAGTAAAAGCATATTGAATAAAATTCTGGTTGTTGTAATTGTAATGCAAGTAAGCAGTCTCATTATCGTAGTGATCAACAATTCCTTGGAGACAACTAGGAGAATTAAGCGATTTGCCAATGAGTCAGAAATTCTATTGGCAAAGCAGATTGAAAAATCTTCTGAAAAATTATTTGCAAGCATTGAATTAACTCTTCAGGCTATTTCTAGAGAGAATAGTGTTTCCAACATTTTGATTTCTGAAGATAACAAGAAAAAAATTCTGGGAGATTTTAAGTATTACGAAGAAGGAAATGGCGCGATCAAAAGATTAATGATTGCCACTTATAATAATATTTTTTATCAATATCCCGAGACGAAAACTGTCTCCCTAAATTATGAGCCTACAAAAGAAGTATGGTATAAAAAGGCTATGAGTAATAAAGGAAGAGTGGTTTATCTGTCTCCAGCAGCCAATGAACAATCTGGAAATACTGAAATTATTATTGCTAAAACTGTGAATAAGGATGCAAAAACAATAGGTGTTGTTGCTGCTGCAGTATCTACAGACTATTTTAGTTCCATTTTAGAAGAGATTTATTTAGGGAAAACGGGATATGCATATGCGGTAAATTCTGATGGTATTATTACTGCCCATAGGAAAAAAGAGATGATTTCCAAAAGCATTTCTTCTGAACCATTTTTTGAAAAAATAAAAGACTTAGATACAGGGCAGTTGGAGTATGAAATCAATGGGAAAGAGTATTTTATGAATTTCACAACCAATGCCCGAACAGGATGGAAATTTATCGTTGTGATGGAGAGTAAAGAAATAGAAGATGATATCAAAAATATGATTCTGAAAAATGTAATGATTTTACTCGTAGTTCTCATATTAGGAATATGCTTTAGCATATGGATTGTGTCTGGAATTACAAAGCCTATGAAATATCTGTTAGACGGCATGAAAAAGGTAGAGCAGGGAGATCTGGAGGTTCATTTAATAGAACAATCTAGAGATGAAGTGGGGAAATTAACTAGAAAATTTAATGAAATGATTGAGCAAATACGAAATTTGGTAAAAAGCATTTTAGAAACTGCTCATTTATTGTTTTATTCTTCTAAAGAATTTCATCGGATTTGCGAGAGCCATTCAGTATCTGCTCAAGTCATATCTGCTTCTTTGGAACAATTATCATCCACTTCTGATTTGCAGTTTACAGAGACAGATCATATGTTAAAGCAAACGATGCAGTTTTCGGATTATATAAATGTAATCATTCAGAATGCACGGGAAGTTATGGAACAGGCAGAGGAAAGTAAGAGAGTCAATAGATTAGGAGTAGAACGGGTGAAAGAATTACACAAGATCTCCAAAACGGGTATGGACTTAGGGAAAGAAGTTACTATAGAGATTGAAGGACTGCAATCCAAAACAAAAGCAGTTGCAAACATAATATATAACATCGAAGACATAGCCCGACAAACCAATTTGATTTCATTAAATGCTTCTATAGAAGCAGCGAGAGCAGGTGAATATGGAAGAAGTTTTGGAGTTGTGGCAACAGAAATTCGATTATTGGCAGAACAGACAGAAAAGCTTACACATACAATGTACAGTTATTTAGGAGAGATGGTTTCTCAAGTTGAAAAAGCGACACGGATTATGGAAGAAGTCAGGCAAATATCAACTCTGCAGTATGAGGCGATGTTAAATACGGAGAATGTATTTACTCATATTGATAAGATTGCAGGAGAAATTGCATTAAAGATCACTCGTTTAAACGAAGCGATTTATTATATGAATTTAGAAAAAAATAATTTATTGGAAGGGATCGAGCACATAGCTCATCAAGTGGAGGATTCAGCATTGATGTGCAGACATATTCATGAAAGTGTAGAAGAGCAAACATCGAATATTGAAAAAATCTTCAGAAGCAGTGAAGAACTTCTGAAAATGGCACAGAATTTAGAAAACAAGACGTCTATGTTTCAATTAAAAAGTTAACATAGAATTAACATATCCATTATATGGGATTAACAAAAAGATGTTAAAGTTATCTTGTAAATAAGGTTAGAGATCAGACAAATATCTTTGGGGAGGAATAACAATGAGAAAATTACATCTATTAAGTGTGATTATGACAATGGTCATGGTAATTGGTCTTTTTTCAGGATGCACAAGTCAAGAAAAAAATATTGAAGAAACAGCATCCAAAGAAGAAACAGTGTCACAGCAAAATACACAAGCAGAAGAGAATAATGCAGAAGAATTATTGGAAGGTACGGTGGCAATGAGTGGATCTACTACAGTACTTCCGGTTGCACAAGCCATTGCAGATGCATTTTCAGCTGTAGAACCTGAAATTACTGTTAATGTTCAAGGGGGAGGGTCTTCCACAGGGATCAAAGATGCTGAAGCCGGGAATGTAGATATAGGAATGTCTTCCCGCGAATTAAAAGAAGAGGAAAAGAAATGGGGATTAACTGAACATATATTAGCTTATGACGGAATTGCTGTAGTCATTCACCCTTCAAACCCAATATCCGATTTAGACAGAAACACACTTAATAAAATCTTTAGAGGTGAAATCACAAACTGGAGTGAAATTGGAGGCAATGATGCACCAATTGTGGTATTAGGCCGGGAAGCTGGTTCCGGTACGAGAAGTGCCTTTGAAGAAATTGTAGGACTTTTGGATAAAACCGAAGATGGGCAGGAAATCAGTGCAATAGCGGCAGATGCGCTGACCTTTGACAGTAACGGTGCTTTAAAAACATCTATCGTCACTCAGGAAAATGCAATAGGGTATATTTCTTTAGGTTATCTTGATAAAAGTATAAAAGCAGTCACTATAGAAGGAGTAGAGCCTACTGTAGAAAATGTAAAATCGGGAACCTATAAAATTTCAAGACCTCTCCTTCTGGTGACAAAAGGCGAAGTGAGTAAAGAAACTCAAAACTTTCTTGACTTTGCACTGGGAGAAGAAGGACAAAAAATTGTAGCAGAAAAGTATATTACTGCAAAATAAACGATTGGTCTTAACCTATAAACATGGAACCTTAAGTTTAAAGGTTCTTTGTTTATGCGTATAGAGTGGAGGCAGGAAATGAGCATAAAAGAGATGAGTTTATCGAGTTTTTTTAATAAAATTGAAGCAAATAGGATAGAAAAATCAGAGAGATCCAAAAGCATTAAAAGAAGAGAAAAGCTTGAAAAAATCGTAGAGAGATTTTTTTTCTTCTGTGCATTCATATCGGTATTAAGTGTCATCACTATTACATTCTTTATATTTGTAAAAGGAAGCCCGGCAATATTTAAAATAGGTGTATTGGAGTTTATATTTGGGATACAGTGGAATCCGGAAGCGGAAATCTTCGGACTTCTACCTATGATTTTAGGTTCTCTCTATGCCACAGCCGGAGCAATTTTAATAGGTGTTCCCATAGGTGTTTTAACTGCAGTATTTATTGCAGAACTGGCACCGGAATGGATTGTAAAACTGGTTAAACCGGCAGTAGAACTGCTGGCTGGGATCCCTTCAGTTATTTATGGATTTTTCGGATTAATTGTTATCGTACCTCTTATCGCTAAAAATTTAGGAGGACCAGGAAACAGTCTGTTGGCTGTATGTATTATTTTGGGTATTATGATTCTTCCGACCATCATCAGTATTTCTGAAACATCCATTCGGGCAGTTCCAAAAGAATACAAAGAGGGAGCTTTAGCTTTAGGAGCTTCCCATATAAAAACTATTTTTACGGTAATACTTCCTGCCGCGAAGTCAGGAATTACCGCAGGGATTGTTCTGGGAATAGGAAGGGCTATTGGAGAAACCATGGCAGTAATATTAATTTCAGGAAATGCAGCAATCATTCCAAAATCAATTTTAAAGCCTGTCAGAACATTAACTGCGAATATCGCACTGGAAATGGGGTATGCTTTTGGACTTGCACAGGAAGCTTTGTTTGCTACAGGGGTGATATTATTTATTTTTATTATGCTTTTAAACATGATTCTTAATGCTATAACCCATAAGGCAGGTGAGTAAAAAGTGAAAAAAGGAAAAATAACCGATACGGTTATAACGGCAATGATATGGGCAGCAGCTTTTATTACCGTAGCAATACTGGCCTGGATTTTACTATATGTAATCATTAATGGAATAGGAAAAATCAATTGGGAGTTCTTAACGACTGCTCCAAAAGGGTTTGGAGGAGGCGGTATTTTCCCTATGATTATAACAACATGTTATATCGTGCTTTTATCACTTCTTATCGCTGCACCTATTGGTGTATGCTCTGCGATTTATCTTGTTGAATATGCTAAATCGGGGAAAATTGTTCGAATCATTCGTTTTGCAACAGAAAGTTTATCAGGCATTCCGTCTATTGTATTTGGCTTATTCGGATATTTGTTTTTTGTTACACAGTTGGGATGGAAATATTCCTTATTGTCCGGCTCTATGACATTAAGCATTATGATACTCCCAACGATTATTCGTACGACAGAAGAAGCCCTAAAAGCGATTCCTGTTTCTTATCGGGAAGGGAGTTTGGGATTAGGTGCTTCAAAGTTAAGAACAATTCTTAAGGTTGTTTTACCTAGTGCACTTCCAGGAATTCTTATAGCAATTATTCTTAGTATCGGACGTATTGTTGGAGAGACTGCAGCAGTGTATTTTACCGCAGGATTTGCTCCACACATGGCAAAAAGCATTATGGATTCCTCAAGAACATTATCGGTCCATATGTATGTTTTAACGAAAGAAGGAAGTTTCGACAGTGGTTTTGCCACTGCCACAGTATTAATAATTGTTGTTTTAACGATGAACCTTATTGCCAATTTCATCGGGAAAAAACTGAATAAATCCAAAATATGAAGGAGAAGATCTATGCATCATTCTAAATTTAATATAAACAATCTAAATCTTTTTTATGGGGACTTTCAAGCTTTAAAAAATATTAATATGGATATTCCTGAAAAAGAGATTACAGCATTTATAGGGCCTTCAGGTTGTGGAAAGTCTACACTTTTAAAAACATTAAACAGAATGAACGATTTGATTGAAGGCGTAAAAATTACAGGTGAAGTAAAATTAGATGGAAAAGATATATTTAGCGATATAGATGTCATTCAATTAAGAAAGAGGGTAGGGATGGTATTTCAAAAGCCTAATCCTTTCCCCATGAGTATCTACGATAATATCGCTTATGGCCCACGAACCCATGGAATAAAAAAGAAAGCGATACTGGATGAAATTGTGGAAAAGAGCCTTCAAGCGGCAGCCATTTGGGATGAAGTCAAAGACAGATTAAAAAAGAATGCTCTGGGATTATCAGGAGGACAACAGCAAAGACTTTGTATTGCAAGAGCCCTTGCTGTGGAACCGGAAATTCTTCTTATGGATGAACCCACTTCTGCTCTTGATCCAATTTCCACTTTAAAAATTGAAGATTTAGCGGTGACTTTAAAAAAGAATTATACAATCATCATGGTCACTCATAACATGCAGCAGGCAGCTCGTATATCCGATAATACAGCGTTTTTCCTGATAGGCGAGATGATAGAGTTTGATAAAACGGAAAAAGTCTTTAGCAATCCACAGGATAAAAGAACGGAAGATTATATTACCGGAAGGTTTGGTTAATCATTATTAATGAAAGGATTGAGGCTATGCCAATAAGATATGAATTCGAAAAAGAACTAACCAGGATGCACAAAGAGCTTTTGAAGATGGGGGCTCTTATAGAGCAATCCATTGACGATACAATTAAAGCTATGAAAAATCAAGATGTAGCTTTAGCTCGGGAAGTGATTCAAAGAGATGATGAAATTGACCAAATGGAACTTGTTATGGAGGCTGAATGCATCATGCTTGTCACAAGACAGCAGCCCATAGCAAGTGATTTAAGATTAATTGCTTCCGTGTTAAAAATCGTTACAGACTTAGAAAGAATTGCTGACCATTGTGCGGATATCTCCGAATATGTGATTCGGCTTTCCAATGAGCCATATAAAAAGCCTCTTGAACATATACCGATGATGGCTCAACAGGTGAAAAAGATGGTTAAGGATACAATTGACAGCTACGTAGAAAAGGATATAGGGAAGGCAAGAAAAGTTATTGATGATGATGATATCGTAGACAAATACTTTGAGGATATTGTAAAAGAAATTCAAGACCTGATGAAAATTCAGGAAGATTTTATAATCCAGGGAACTTACTTCATTTTTATAATAAAGTATTTAGAAAGAATGGCAGATCATGCTACAAATATATGTGAATGGATTGAGTATAATATTACAGGAAAGCTAAAATATAAATGAAAGCCCATTATGTTTTATAATGGGCTTTTAAACGTGATATAATAATATTAATTTTATTAGTAAGGAGGAATTAAAATGGTTAAAATGCCTTTAGAAGATTTTATTGAAGAAGTAAAATCTGAAATTATTGGATATGAAGAACTTGGGGAAGAAAAAGCCCTTGAGTGGGAGCAAAAATTTTTATCATTGGTAAATGACAAAAGTAAATCCGTACCACAGATAGAAGTAAAAGACGGAAAAAAATTCTATCAGTTAGAAGATGAATCGGAAATATTTAAAATTGTGGATATGTACCTGGCTGCAGTTGACAGTGGAGAAGAACAAGATTACTGGAAAAAATGGGATTAATGCTTATGATCTAGAGCCGCTTTTATTCCGTCGAGAAGGATTTTTGTTGTATGCACGGATTCTTCAGGAGCTTTGACATCTAAACTTTGTTTTTTAGTAATTTGTTTGTTAAGATAAGCCATGGTAGGCTCGATAAGAGGATACATAACAGCCATGTCTTCATTAAAATCGGTCAATTCAACAGATGTAATTTTATCATCTTCGACGACTACTGAAACATTGAAAGAAGCATAATCCAGGTTGACTGGAGCGGTATATACTCCGTCATCATAGATTGCCGTATCCCCTTTTTTGTTAGGAATCAACATAAAGATGAGTACGATCAGCAGTATCAGCCCCAGAATAGCAAATAGGGATGTATAAATGACTTCTTTCAGCCTTAGAACAAATATTTTTGTGGAAGACATATAAAGCCTCCTTACATATATAAGTGGTTACAATTTTATATATATGAAGGAGGCGTTTAATTATGACTGATATCTATGAAATCAATTTATTAATTTATTAAATTGTAATTCAGCAATTTGAAGATTATTAAAAAATAAATACCTGTTCTTTTCACCAGGATATATGGATTTTTGAAAAATAATATAACTTTTTTCCGCTTGTTTTTCCAAAAGATAAAGGAAGGTCTGTGAATTTAAGTCAGCTTTAATCTTTACATATTTAGTCATCGTAGTTCTCCTTTCAATACTTAAGTTTCCTTGATGATATTACCATATATTAACACATCTTTCAATAAAAACAAGACGTGAAAAGGTATTTTATTATTATATTATTCTACAAATGTCATTATTTTTTTCACTGTATTTTCTAATACATCATTAATTTTTTCAAAATCCATACTTGGAATATAATAGCTTTCCAGTTCATCGTGAGCTTTTTTAGCTTTTTGAATGGAAGCGATGGCTCTTTGAAGGAGATCGTCAAAGAGTTTTTTATCTCTATCGATTTCTGCTTGCAGAGGTCTATAAATCGATTCTTCTAGACAAGTTGTAAGGTCCACTACATTGGTTGGAAGTACTTTAGCTTTATGATAATCATTAGATACCGTAATTGCACAGTCAAGTTCAGGAATAAGAATATCTTCAATCTTATCAACATCTATGGGGGAATGATAACATTCCACATAAAAACCTTTTATAACTGCTTCATTATGAATTCTGTTCATGAGTTGTTTTGCAGAAGCACCGGGAGAATCTTTAATGATATATACATTTTTACTGGTTCCAATGATTGTATGAAGATATTCTGTTAAACCATTAGGAGTTATTGCTGTGCCAAATAGATGTCTGTCCTTACCGATCTGGTTTTTTACAGGATATTTTTCAAATATAGATTCTAATAGCTCCCATGATTTTAAATTCAATTTCGACTGATTAAGTGCCAGCCTTTCTGTATTTGCCCATGCTTCATAAATTGCTGCGCCTGCTGCTAAATAATTGTAAGCTTTTTTAAAAAGCCTTCCTACTTCCTTATGGATACTCATAATCCTGTCTTTATTTTTGCGAATGCCTTCTTCATTCCAATACTCGCCTAAGTTGAGAATTTCATCGATAGCCCCGGGGTTAATTGGGTCCACCACATGGGGAGCAGTTCCGTCCAGAATGGCTATCTTTAAATCTGTAATAACAATGCCATCCAATGCATTATTGTCGGAAGAACAGTGGTGATGTTCGAGATTATATCCCAAATTACAAAATCTCTCACTAATTTTCTTCATGAAAGATGATTTGCCGACTCCCGGACCTCCTTTTAGAATAATAATTTTTTTGGCATCTTCTTGAAAAAGGATATTGTCATAAAAAGAGACAAAGCCTTTCGTTGTATTGCCGCCGGGAAATACATGCTTTATAAATCCTTTTTGATCCATCTATACTCCTCCTGAACCGATTTATGTAATATATTTTATGTTCAGGTAGAAAATAATATGTAATTATAAAATTAATCAATTTGAACAAACTAAGGTAGTAAAGGAGGTGAATCAATGAGCGTATTTATTCGTCATAAATTGGTTGAAGATCAAGAAGGATATATTCTAACCTTGTACCTAAATCCGAATTTAACTGAGTTTTCAAAAGAAATCGGCATTGCGGAAGACTCAGGAGTAGTGAAAGATACCGGAATTGTGAAAGATACCGGGAACGTGGGCATACTGGATAAAAGTATCAGAAGTTATATCAGTTCTCATTTTCCAGATATAAAAGTAAATGCAGTAAAAATCATGATTGGTTCTATTTTACTGACGACTCTTCCTTTTTCCGGAATGGTTCAAGATGTGAGTGCAGCAACAGCTCCACAAACCCAAGCAGTTCAAGAGGCTGAACAGAGTATTAAAATTATTATTGACGGAAAACAGATTAATTTCTCTCAATCGCCTATGATTATAGATGGAAAAATTTATATTTCAATCCGTGGAGTTACTGAAGCTTTAGGCGGAGAAATTTGGTGGAACGGTGAATCAAAAACTGTAGGCATCAATAAAGGAGATATCAAAATTGCATTTGTTGTCGGTGATAATAAAGCCCGGGTCAATGGTGAGCAAGTTTCCATGGAGCCGTCCTTTATAACCAATGGGGTTACGATGGTCCCTTTAAGGTTTGTGGCAGAATCTCTTGGAATGACAGTAGACTGGAATCAAGCTGAAAAAACAGCGACATTATTTTCTCAGCCGGTAACCCATCAGGTAAAAGCAGGAGATACTTTATTCAAATTAAGTCAGCAATATGGAATATCCATAGATAAATTAAAATCCATAAACAATTTGTCCAGTGATACCATATTTGTCGGACAGATTTTAAAGGTAAAAGAAACAGTAGCACCTAAACCAAAAGAAGAAGCAAGTACAGAGACGTATACCGTAAAAGCAGGAGATTCCCTTTGGTCTATTGCTACCAAGTTTGGGATCTCGGTAGATGCACTTAAAAAAGCCAACCAATTAACAAGTGATACAATTTATGCCGGTCAGGTATTAAAATTAAAAGCCGATACCACCGTTCAAACGCCAACAGATCCCCAGGGTAATAGTGTTTCTTATATCACTTATACTATTAAGTCAGGAGATAATATGTGGGAACTTGGCAATAGATATGGAATTCCGATGGCAGAATTATTGCAAGTGAATAAAATGACAGTCGATAGTCCTTTATCTATAGGTCAAAAAATCCTCATTCCGGTTTATAATATAGCTGTTAAGGAAAGAGTGAGTGAGAAACACGGAGAATATTTAGATTGGTGGACTGAGGCTCAGTATGTTTTCCCAATCGGCAAAGTTGCTACAGTAACGGATTTTCAAACAGGAAGGAGATTCCAAATCAAAAGAACAACCGGCGCAAACCATGCCGATTCTGAGCCGTTAACAGCCAAAGATGCGGCGACTATAAAAGAAATCTGGGGAGGAGAATATTCATGGAAAGAAAGGGCAGTTATTGTTGAAGTAGATGGAAGAAAGATCGCTGCATCCATGGCATCTATGCCCCATGATGTTAGTTATATTAAAGATAATAATTTTAACGGACATTTTGACTTGCATTTTAAAAATAGTACAAGGCATAAAGACGGCTTAGTTTCCCAAGCCCATCAAGAACAAATCAAAATTGCTGCAGGAATCATTAAATAGATTCACCCCCTAAATTTCATTTAGGGGGTGTAATATTTTAGCCAATTTTTAGGTTGAGCCTTAACCTGTCAGCAATAAGGGCAATAAATTCGCTGTTGGTAGGCTTGCCTTTATTATTATTAATAGTATAGCTGAATAATTTGTGCATAGTCTCTAAGCTGCCGCGGTTGCAGGCTACTTCAATGGCATGGCGAATTGCTCTTTCCACTCGGCTGGAAGTGGTATTAAATTTCTTTGCAATGGAAGGATAAAGTTCTTTTGTAATACTGTTTAGTATATCCATATTATTTACGGCCATGGTAATAGCATATCTAAGATAATGATATCCTCTTATATTGGCAGGAACTCCAATTTCTCTTAAAATATATGTAACCTCAGCCTCCAGCTGATGGGTTGAAGGGATTAGAAAGTGATTATCAGCCTCCACAGAATCATTATAGGTTTTTCCAATCTTGGGGGTTGGAGCAAGATTGATTAACTGCCTGATTCTAAGCATTAAGGTTTCCATATCAAAAGGTTTTGCAATATAATATTCTGCTCCTAATCGGAGAGCTTTCTGAGTTACTTTATCTTGATTAACTGCAGACAACATAATACATATAGGCGATTTTTTAATTGGGGAATTATTGAGTTTTTCTAATACACCCAAACCGTCTAAACGAGGCATAATCGTATCTAATATTACAACATCGGGGTATTTCTCCATGATCATATCATAAGCTTCTATACCATCTTTCGCTACTCCAATAACCTCCATATCATTTTGTCTTTCCAGGTAATCCTCAAGAATCTCACAAAATTCCTTATTATCATCTGCAAGCAACACACTAATACGATTTTTCACAATGAATCCCCTTTCTTATTTGTCATTTAGAGTTTTTTCATACAACAGAAATTGTAAAAAGAACCAATACAATAATGAATTATACCATAAATGTAAAAAATTTCAAATAGATAATTTCAATTTATTGGATTTTTTTATATGGACACATAAAAAGTAAGATTTATATTTATTAAAGGAAAGAAAAATGTATATCATTGAAATTTTGCCTAAAGTACTATGGATTTTTATCATATTCTCTTTTATAATATAGTTTATTAAAAGTCGAAATAAACGTATTTTGCGGCTTGGCGTTGTTTTTTACTAGCTTAAGGAGGATTCTCGTGAAAATGACAAAAAAATTGAATCTACTGCTTTGTATTGTGTTTTTTACATATATTTTTATGCCTAAATTGTCACCAGCAGGGGCAGTTCATATACCCAGTTGGGTGAGAATTGGTTTGGAATATAAATATAAGAATGCCAATAGAATAGATATAAAAAATAATGAAATTTTAATGGGTTATGAACTGAAAGGAGACTTTATTCCTGAAGCAGTATTCCAATCCAATACAGGATTTTGCGTGATTCCCTCTACCGCTTATTTTATATCCATAAATCAATATTTTAATACATATGATGAAGCAAAGGCATTGGCGAAGGATTTTCAAAGATTGGGATTAGATGCTTTTCCTTCCGGGCTATCTTCCTCAAAATGGACGGTTTATATTGGAGAGTTTTCTTCCTATGGAGAAGCGCAAGCTATAAGCCTTAGTGCAAGTGATCTTACAGGTATAGAGGGTATGATCAAGGAACCTTCCAATACCCGTATTATGCTAAAAAATCAAAATGAAATTATTGCAGTTATAGAAGGAGAAGAAGCCTATCCTCAATTTGTAGGGATGAGTTCTAATTTCAGGGATGAAGTCATAGATTTTGGAGACAGACAATATCGGGGAAGAATGGAATTTGGAAGATATGGAGGAGCAGGCATTACAGCGGTTAATGTTATTTTGCTGGATGAATATCTTTACGGTGTAGTTCCTTCGGAAATGTATGCTGGCTGGAATATAGAAGCTTTGAAAGCTCAGTCTGTTGTGGCAAGAAATTATGCCGTATTGTTTATGGGAAAACATAAAAACAGTGGTTATGATTTATGTGATGGAGAGCATTGTCAAGCCTATAAGGGTTATGGAGTAGAAAATGCAAATTCAAATCAAGCTGTAAAAGAAACCCAAGGTGAGCTTCTTTATTATGATGATGAAATTATTGAGACTTTTTATTTTGCCAGCAGCGGCGGATACACGGAAAACTCTGAAAATGTCTGGATTACACCGCTTCCTTATTTAAAAGCAGTACCGGATATTTATGAAGAAAATCATCAGGATTGGACGAGAAGCTTCAGCAAAGAACAAATAGAGGCACTCCTTGCAAACAGTGGAAAGAATATTGGAGAAGTATTGGATCTTCAGATTGTAAGTTATACTCCCGGTGGAAGAGCAATGGAGTTAAAAATTATTGGTACTAAGGGGTCAGAAACCCTTACCAAGGAAACGGTACGAACTTTTTTTAAAAGCAATGGTGTAAGTCTTCCCAGCAGAATGTTTGAAATTATCAAAAATGGAGTTTCTTCTTCATCTAACTCCATCGTTGCAGTGGGAGATGGAAATATCACGAAAAATATTAACCAAAGTCAAATATCCGTAATAGGAGAAGATAAAACAGTAAAAACGCTTTATCTGGAAGATGACTCTGTTCGTGTACTGGGTGCAAATGGAGTGAGCGAGATTTCCTTTGCACCATCGGTGTCTGTTTCAGGAGATTTTGTATTTAAAGGAAAAGGCTCCGGTCACGGAGTAGGTTTAAGCCAATGGGGAGCAAAAGGAATGGCGGACCAGGGATATAATTATAAGCAAATCTTATCCTATTACTATACAGGAACTACAGTACGTTAAATCAGGGATACTAGTAAAGGGGGTGAAGATATGGAATGGAATGATAATTTGCTTACAGGGGTAGAAAAGATTGACAACCAGCATAAAGAACTATTGAGAAGAGTCAACAATGTTTTGGATGCCTGTAATCAAAGAAAGGGAAAAGAAATCGTAGGAGAAACTCTTGATTTTCTTGAGAGTTATGTAGCTGAACACTTTCATGATGAAGAAAATCTTCAAATTGAATCACAGTTTCCCGGTTATGAAGGGCATAGACAGCTCCATGCAAGATTTATTAAAGATCTAAAAGATTTAAAAAGCAGATTTGAAAAAGATGGAGCCAGCATATTGGTAGTCATAGAAGTGAATAAGACTATCGTAGGATGGCTGAGAGATCATATCATGAAAGTGGATAAGGAATTTGCAGATTATTATAAGAGTAGATAATTGTATTCTGCCTGTTTGTCCATATGTAAAAAAGGACCAACAGGTATTTTTATTTATTAAAATTTCTGAAAAGAGATATTATTATTGACAATATTTAAACATGAAATTATAATATTCATAAAATGCAAAATCTCTATTAATACTTAATATTACTTGCTAGTTTTTGTACCTGATTAATGAAAAACATATAAATAATTAAATATGTTCTTATTGAAAGGGGGATAAAATGAGTACTTCAATTAATTATGAGGGACTGATCACACAAATACAAAAATGCTGTTTGACCGAAGAAATATGCGGTGAATGTGTTAAAGAGAAATGTTTGGTGGGATATTGCAAAAAGTGTTTAACCACTTGTTTGAAATCTAATGATGAGTTTATAGATCATGGACTGGATCATATTCCCTATGACGATACACGGGTATACGATGACGAAGTGATTATAAAGGCCTTAGGGTTTTTACTGCATCAATGCAGAAACTGTAATGTCTATCATGATGAAGAATGTATTATCAATATTGTAAGATCAGCTTTTGAGGTGATTTTATTAGGAGAGCCTCAAGAATATAAAGGAAGTACTTTTTTGTATCTCAACGATATTAAGAATGTCAATGAAGAATTTTCTCAAAAGATTTTCCATGCTTTTGATCAGATTAAGGAGGGTGCGTAATGGAAAGCAAAGAATTATTTGAAAATATGATAGGAGAAACAAAAGGAACAGCTTTGGAGCGCATCGTTAAGCAAAATTTCCAGGGAGAAACATCGGAGGTTGGCATATACTTAGCCATGGCAAGATTGGCTCAAAGACAGGGATTTGGTGAGCTTGCAGAAGTTTTAAAGACAATTGCATGGGAAGAGGCAGAGCATGCTTCAAGATTTGCAGAACTTAACGGACTAATACAAGAAGATCTATTTGAAAATATTAAACAGATGTTAGAGGGAGAAATATTTGCCAACAATTCTAAGAAAGAAGCAGGGGATAAGGCAAAAGATTTGGGAATAGATTCAGCTATGCATTATTTTTATGAATCTGCTAAAGATGAAGCACGGCATGCCAGAATTTTAGAAGGAATTTTAAAGCGATATAAATAAGTCATGAAAAGTACCTTTCTATTCATCTTAAATATTTTAAGGATGAGCAAGATAGGTACTTTTTTTCTGAGTTTACTATCAGTATCGGTTATCGTATAATTTTATTAAGAAAAATAATTATGAACTAAAAATATTCATAAGATTTGGTGTTATAACGATGAAAAAAGTATATAATAAATTCCTTTGGATTTGTTTATTGCTAATTGGTTTAAGTCTCTTCCTTATCATTAGTTTTAACAAGTACGATTCCCATATTGATGTTTCTTTGGATGGACAAATCTACAGCTTAAATTTTGTTCCGGGGCAAGGCTATATTGAGTATGAGGGAACCAAGCATCCTTTATTATCGGATAAAAGTTATAAACTCATTGATATAGCTGTTGGAGATATTGATAGGGATGGCAGAGATAATATCCTGGTTTTAGAAGGAGAAAAAACCTCACAATATGGCGATACCCTCATTGTCTATGATATCCTTGCAGTATCTAATGGATTGCAAATTAGAGAAATATATAGAAATAAAATGAGTGCTGTAAGGCCGTGGAAAATCGAGGTATGTGAAATTGACAGTGATGGCGAGATGGAAATCTTTATCGCTGTGAATAAGGCGACTCGTCTTTATAAAGATATTGAGAACAGGCCTTTCTTTTTTAACTTTAAAAATAATATATTGGTGAAAAAATGGACAGGCTCTAAGTTAAGAGCTCCCTTTACAGATGTATTATTTATGGACTTAAATGGGAATGGAAGTGACGAATTTATTGCGATAGAGGCACTAGACGAGGACCAATTTGTTGTATCGGTATATTATTGGTTTGGGTTTGGTTTTATTCTGCAGGGAGAAAGTCATATATATGATAGGATTGATTCTGTTGAGGCAAAAATAATTCAAGAAGAACCATTGATCCATGTGAATATTGTGGAAAACGGGAGGATAAAATCGGTTATTTTAGAACCTTCTGTGGATAAAACTCAGAATGGAATTTATTTATTAAAAGAAAGGGGCAAGTAAATGTTTAAAAAAGTGTCTACTATTTTCTTATGTTGTGCAATGCTTTTGACTGGGTGCACGAACAACGTACCCAATGCTTCGGCAGACAGTAAAATTCAAATCAACGGAGATGCAGAAGGTGCTTTACTAAGAGAGGGAGGACTTTCTTTAGTATGGAAAGATCAATCGGATTATTTTAATGTAGGGGTGGAATTTTCTCCAATAAAATATACCCCAAAGGTTCCGGAATATTCTATTCACCCCGATCTTAGCAATATTAAAAATATTTCCAGATTTGAAGGTCTTTCGAAGGAACAGAGTTCTAAATTGGCTAATAACGGTTTTGTTGTATTAAATCCTAATCCGGAAAAGGCTTATTATTATATGAAGATGTACGATATTTACGAAGAAAACGAGTATAAAAGTATTCCAAATTTCATTACCGTAGATGTAGCGTTACATATTTATCATAAGTTCTATGATGAACTCTTAAAGGGGCTTGAAAAAGAAGAGCTGTATCAGGTATTGCAGCAACTTACCCAAGATATGCTTCAGAAAACTTTGGCAGTATATTCGGAAACAGAAAACCAAACTCTTAAAGATTATCTGGGCGATGTTGTGGTATATTTCTCTGTAGCCAATAAATTAATAAATGATTCCTATGGAAATGTTCCGGAAGAATTGAGTTCTATTGCCAAAAAAGAAATGAATGAAATTGAGAATGCTACAGGATATGCCAAATCACCTCTATTTGGTTTTGATATCAATTACGAACAATTTACCGTCAGAGGACATTATACCGGAGATGAAATACTGCAAAGATATTTTAAAACCATGATGTGGTACGGATTAATCGGATATCCCTTAGAAGATAAGAATCCAGATTTTGATTCGATTACCAAAGCAATGATGATTACCTATATTTCATTTCTTGAAATGGATGGCCATGATGATATTGCCCTGTGGGATAAAATTTATGCCCCAACCTATTTTTTGGTAGGACAGTCTGACGATATTACCATTTTTGATTTAAAAGAAGTCATTATCAATACATACGGTGAACATGCGACACTGGAAGATTTTCTAGATGAACAATATCACGGCAAGCTCTTGGCCGAATTAGAAAAATTACCAGCTCCTCAAATTCAACACAAGCTAATTACCGGATCAGTGGACACTCCTTCTGATAAGCAATTTAGATTTATGGGGCAGAGATATACCTTAGATGGGAATATTCTGCAAGAATTTATGTTTCCTATTGTAAGACCAGTTCCTACAGGCTTGGATGTTGCGGGAGCCTTTGGCAGCCAAAGGGCGGAAAGCCTTGCGAAAGCAAGTTATTTAAAAGACTTGGATGAAAAACAATACGGAGATGTTTTGACAAAGATGAAGTCAAAAGTCCAATCCCTTGACCAGTCAGATTGGATGCAGAATCTGTATAACGGGTGGCTATGGGTTTTAAAGTCCCTTTGGACCAAACCTTCAAACACCCAAGGGTTGCCAATATTTATGAAAAATCAAGCCTGGGAAGATAAGAATCTTTCCAGTGGTTTAGGCAGTTATGCAGAACTTAAACATGACACAGTACTCTATGCAAAGCAGCCGGTAGCAGAAATGGGCGGCGGAGAAGAACTTGGGGAAGATTATCCTAATTATGTAGAACCGGCAGTTGAAGTATATGATAAGTTATTGTGGCTGGTAAGATACTCACAGGTTAATCTTAAAAATAAAGGGTTGCTGTCTGAAAGAACTGAATCGGCATTAAATAGCTTGGAAGAGGTGTATGAATTATTTAGAACGTGTGCCGTTAAAGAATTAGAGAACATACCTATTTCTGAAGAAGAAAACAGGGAGTTAAAATATATTGGAGGGAAATTGGAGTATATCGATGACACTTTATCCGATCAGTACCGACAATCCATAAGCTCTGCAGTAGTTTCCGATGTTGCCGGAATCGCAGATATAGGGGCATTCTTAGAAATCGGTACGGGACTGCCTAATGAAATTCTAGTTGCTCTGTATCAGAATGGAAAGGTATATTTGGCCAGAGGTGCTGTGTACAGTTATTATGAATTTTTAAGTGAAAAACCTTTGACAGATGAAGAGTGGCATAGAAGGCTCGGTGTTGAAAAAATAGAGGAAGATGAATGGCATTATGAGCAGATTAATCCTGAGCGTTTGCAAAAAGATGCGCCTCCACAGCCACAGTGGATTTCTTCTTTCAAATCCTTCGAAGAGAATAAAGTCATCATCCCCGCTATAGAATATAATTTAGGACAATAAGGAAGATGATCCTCAGAAGGTTAACCTTTAATTCAGAGAAAGAAGGGATAAGAATGAGAAAAGACGATATTAGGTGGCTGTATCAGGAGCTGCCCATATGGGAAGAAAAAGGTATAATTACTAAAGAACAATCGGAAAAGATTCATTCTTATTACGGTGAAGTGGAAGAACGCAATTGGCTTCAATTTGCTTTAGCTATATTTGGAACCTTGGGGGCGATTTTAATTGGAGCCGGGATCATATTATTGATTGCTAAAAATTGGGATGAGTTATCAAGGCCAGTTAGGACCTTGCTTTCTCTTATGCCTACACTCATGGGACAAATCATTGTGGGGTGGGTAATTTATACTGGAAAAGAGTCTGCTGCATGGCGAGAAGGATCTGGCATACTCTTATTTTTAACTGTGGGCTCATCCATTGCTTTAATAGGTCAAACCTATCATATTCCCGGGAATATGGGGAGTTTTCTTTTAACCTGGATGCTGCTGGGGCTTCCCCTGGTTTATACATTAAGTGCAAGCTTGCCTGCGATTTTCTATCTTATTGGAATAACGGCATGGGCAGGATATATTCAGTCAGAGGGCGGGCAAGTGCTGCTGTTTTGGCTGCTTGCCGCTTTAGTCATTCCTCATGTTTGGAAAAATTTATCTTCAAATATTTCTTCCAATAGATCTATCTTTTTATGTTGGACCATTGGATTGACTTTCTGCTTTAGCCTGGGTATTACATTGGAAAAGGTATTGCCCGGCTTATGGATTATCGTATATACCAGTTATTTTTCTATTCTATATGTAGTAAGCAAGGTATTCTTTGACGACGACGGCGAAGCTTTTTGGGATAGCCCATTTAAAGTCATAGGCATTTCGGGTATTTTTGTTATCGCATTTTTGCTGACCTACGAATGGCCCTGGAGACATATCGGATGGCAGCATTATCGTGATAGTATTTATTATAATCAGTGGGCGGGGATCATGGATTATTTAATCACAGCCGTATTCCTTGCTGCTGTGACGTATCTGGTTTTTCTATATCAAAAGCAGGAAAGAAGTAAGCAGATTTATGTCATGGCACCGTTTTTAGCCCTCATTTGTTATCTTTTATCTTCCCTTAACCTTAGCGGATATTCTGTATTTTTATTTAATTTATTTATATTCTTTGCAGGCATATATACCATTAGAACAGGGATTAAGGAACGTCATATTGGTTCAACCAACGGCGGTATGCTACTTATTACGGTTTTAATCGTACTTAGATTTTTTGATATGGATTTAAGTTTTTACATCAGGGGACTTGCTTTTATTTTCATAGGAATTGGATTTCTAGTATCTAACTACCTTGTTACTAGAAACATTAGAGAGGAGAGATAGTGGATGAAGAAAAAACTACTGGCTGTTTTTATTGTTATAGCAGTTATTCAGTTGGCTATTCCTCTATCTATGATTATCCGCCGTGAAATAACCTTAAGCAGGGGAGAAGTCTATAAATTTCAGGTTGAACCGGTTGACCCTTACGATCCCTTTAGAGGCCGTTATGTAGATGTTCGTTTAAAGAACGATGCCCTTATTGTTTCTAAAGATTTTGAAAGCCGCCCGGGTCAAAAAGTATTTGTTACTTTAGAAAAAGACCAGAAGGGATATGCGAAATTTGCAGGGATTCAGTTAGAAAAGCCAAAACAGGGGAATTACTTTGCCACAAAAATTTTATATTCCTTCGAAGATGACTACGGAAACCAGGAAATTCATGTGGAGATTCCTTTTGATAGATATTACATGGAAGAAAAGCTTGCACCTAAAGCAGAGCAGGTATATAGAGAGGAAATAGACAATGCCTATTTAACCATTCGATTTCTGAAAGGCTTTGGAGTGGTGGAGCAATTATTTATCAATGAAATGCCAATAGAAGACTATCTGCTCACCGGAAGAATTAAATTCAATAAAATATTTGCAAAAACTGATTTATAAAGCATACTCTTTATATTCCCCTTCGTATATACAGTTGTAAGTAATGAATGATATGAGGAGGAAGTACAGTGCAAGATAATCATAATGAATACGCTTCAAATGATCATAATAATGACCCGCAGAAATTTCCCGATAACGGATATATTCCTCTTAATGACAATGATCCTTTAGAGGAGCTGCAGCAAAAGCGTGTACGAGACCGAAAAAATAATATTATATTATTGGTGATTGCTGCTTTGCTTTTAATGGGAGTCTCAGACTTTTTTGATAATGTTTCGCTTTTTAGAACAGAGAAAGAGATAAAATTAAGCAAAGATATTTCTTTTTTGAATTCTGGAGAATTGTCATTAGAGGGACGAAATGGAGCGATTACAATAGAAGGCTATGAAGGGCAAAAAATTAAAATGAATGTCGTCTATCAAACGTCTATGCTTTCCTGGGGAAAAACTGTTGATTTAGAAATTAAGGAAGACAACGGAAAAATATACTTAGATTATGACAAAAACAAAATGAGAGGTATATCAATTAAAGCACAAATTCCAAAAGGAGCCTTCAATAGTATCTTTATAAAAACCAGTAACGGTAAGCTGGAAATGAGTGAGCTAGACAGCGAAACGGTTCAATTAGAAACGTCTAACGGGAAGGTTGATGTAGAAGAATGGAGGGGAGAAAGTTTACACATTAAAACCAGCAATGGACCAGTAGAATTAGACGAAGTCTTAGGAGACGAAATAGAAGTTAAAACTACCAATGCTAAAGTGGATTTAGACCATATTAAAGGGAATGAAGTGGTTATTGAGACTTCAAATGGTTCAATCGATTTCGAATCTGCTCAACTGGATTCAAAGAATGAGTACACTTGGAAGTTTGATACTTCTAATGCCAGTGTAAAGCTAGAGTTGCCGAATGAAAAAGAAATAGGCTATAAAGTAGACGCCAATACAAGTAACTCAAGCATCACTCATCAATTTGACAATTTTACAGCAAAGGAAAATACAGAGAAAGTTTTAAATGGAGAAACGGGGAATTACAAAACAGCCAATATAAAAGTAGATATAGAGATTCATACAAGCAATGGCTCAATAAAAATAGAATAAAATGATTAATACTACCGAGGGAAACTATTCTCTCGGTATTTTATTATTTATTGATAAGAAGGAAATATAAAATAAATTTATATGAAATACTACTTAATAGGAAATATATTAATTATAGGAATTATAATAGAAAAGAGGGTTAATATATGGGACTTAGAATGCGCAAAAGTATAAAGCTTGGCAAAGGTGTTCGATTAAACTTAGGCAAAAAGGGAACAAGTTTAAGTTTTGGAACAAAAGGTCTAAGATATAGTATTCATTCCAGTGGCAGAAGAACATCCTCCATCGGCATTCCCGGAACAGGAATTTCTTATGTCACTTCCTCAGGAGGAAGCAAACGCAAATATTCTTCTTCCGCTTATAATAAAAGACAGCAGATACAATCACAAAAAGCCCAGCAAATAAAGGATGAACGACAAAGAAATGCACTGCTTGTAGAAGAATACAATAATTTAATTGAAGTACTTCGAGGTATCCATAAAGAATGTGACGAGGCCGTGGATTGGCATCAAATTTATTCTTTAAATGGGCCTTTTAATCCTCAAGGGATTGGTCCTAAACAAGCAAAGGCAATAGAAGCTCTTGAAAAATATAAGCCTAATTTTCTCCAAAAACTGATTAAGAGCCTAAGGGAAAAAAAGGAGCTGGAATTAAAAAATTCAATTGAAAAGGCTGCCAAAGAAGACAGGGAAGACTATGTGGAATGGAAAAGACTACACGGACTAGCTGAGCGTATTATTGCAGGAGATATCGATGCGTACTTAGAAGTCATAGAAGAAATGAATCCATTGGATGATCTTTTGGAATTTGGCAGTGATTTTGAATTTGGTATGAATGATCCTAATACTCTTGAGGTGGAAATTAAAGTTAAATCTGAAACAATTGTACCTAATTTCTCCCTGACGCTTACCCAAACAGGCAAATTATCAAAAAAAGCCTTGAGCAAAACAGCTTATTATGAAATCGTACAAGATTATGTCTGCAGTTGTGCCATCAGAATTGCAAGGGATATCTTTGCCCTGCTGCCGGTTAGTATTGTGATTGTTCATGCGGTGGATAATATACTTAATACGGAAACAGGACATAACGAGGAAAAAACTATTTTGTCTGTTGTATTTAATAAAGAAGTATTAAACAGGCTTAATTTTGAATCCATAGACCCGTCAGATGCTTTGAATAATTTCAAACATAATATGAAGTTTGTGAAGACTAAGGGATTTAGCCCGGTGGAAAGAATATCCAGACATTGAGGAACAATAAATAGGTACCTGAAAGCAGGTACCTATTTTATTGCATAGGAAATTCCTTCAAATTTCCTATGCAATAAAAAGCCCTCCGGGCGAATGTACACTCTCGCGTATTGTATTTTGCCGGTTTTGCCGACCGCGCTCGGCGCGAGAGTTTCGCAAGCGAACCCCTTTCTTGAATTCATTCGATTGTACATCCGGTTTTTTCGATACATTCTTTAATTTCATTTTCATCAGCAGGCTCATTATAACCTACTTCTACAGAGCCCCTCACTAAATCCACATTGACCATTTGTACCCCTTCGATTTTATCCAATGCATTTTTGATTTGATTCTTATAGTTTTCATTCTGCATACCATTTACTTGATAATGTACTCTATTCATATCATAACTCCTTTCAGTTTTGAATGAACATAAATTAGTATTTGTATTATTGAGAAGAAAATACAGTCCAATATTTTTAGGTTTTATATAAAATCTATTTCTATGCTATACTACAAATGGTATCTGAAAGGATATGAAAATTATAATCTGTAGGCATAAGTTTTTTAGGAAGGGATATACATCATATGGATAGTAAAAAATTTCTTACAAACAGGTATTCTGTAATCGCAATTTCAATATTTTGTTCGATTTTATGGGGAAGCGCATTTCCTGTGCTTAAAGTGAGCTATGAAGAAATCGGACTTAGGGCAGATGATCTTTATGGAAAAGTGATATTTGCTGGAATGAGATTTTTTGTGGCGGCAATTTTCTTATTTCTGCTTATAAAGTGGGTTATCAAAATTCCTATTAAGGTCAGTAAAAAGGTTTTATTAGAACTTTTTATTTTGGGAATGCTGCAAACAGCATTGCAGTATTTCTTTTTTTATAATGGACTTGCCTATACTTCAGGGATGAAGGGTTCGGTCCTGTCTTCTATAAGCACTTTCTTTGTAGTGCTTTTTGCGCATTTTATCTATACGGATGATAAAATAGATACGAATAAAATGCTCGGATTAATTTTAGGCTTTGGCGGAATCATCCTAGCGAATTTAGGGAAAAAAGGAGGGGATAGTTTTTCCTTATCCTTTTCGTTTATGGGAGAAGGATTCATGATTTTATCCGGTATTGTCAGTGCATGGGGTACATTTATAGCAAAGAGGTTGTCAAAAGATATCCATCCTTTTTTGGTAACAGCATGGCAGATGTTATTGGGGGCAACAGCAATGCTCTTATTTGGAATGAATCAATCCTCTATCGATTTCTTGACATTTACTCCTAAAGCATGGATTTTATTTCTCTATTCTGCTTTCTTATCGGCAGTGGCATTTGCCCTTTGGTATGCGTTGTTAAAATATAATAAGGCTGGAGAGGTAACGATATACCAGTTTATGATCCCTGTTTCAGGAAGCTTGCTTTCTGCATTATTTATCCCGGGAGAAATGCTTACCATTCAGCTCTTTTGGGGATTACTGATGGTAACGGTGGGGATTATTGCAATTAATCTTCCCAAAAAATTGAATGTATGATGGAACATTTATTAGTTTATTGCGTCTAATAATTTGAAGACAAAATTTACATATTATTTATTGATAGCTAAATAAGGAGAAAGGAGAAATGCGTCATGAGTAGATTAAGTTTTAAAAAATCTATTGCATTAGGAATATGCTGTGCTCTGATTTCATCTGGAGCAGTAATGGCTATGCCGAAAGATAGTTTGATGGATAAAATCATGAAACCTTCTAAGGGTATTGGTATTCAGGTCAATGATCAATGGCTCCAAACAGATGCAGAACCTTTTATGGAAAATAACAGTACTTTAATCCCTTTAAGGGGTGTGCTGGAAAAACTAGGTGCCAAAGTGGAATGGCATCCGGAACAAAAATTGGTTGTAATCTCTGCAGAGAATATCAGGATTGAGCTGATAGTTGGAAAAGATACGGTTAAAGTCATTAGAAACATCAATGGAACGCCAAAGGAAGAACTTTTAAAACTGGATACTCCGGCAAAGATGTCTAAGAACCGAACCTTTATACCCGGAAGATTTGTGGCTCAAACTCTAGGTGCTAAAGTAGAATGGAATAAAAATTTAAGAGCAATGATTATTCATATGAATAAAAAAGAGGAGATTATTCATGTTGAGAAAGCAATAAAATTTGAAGCAGTAGAAAGAGAAGTCTTAGAAGACAATGTAGTTTTGGAGAAGTGGTATCAAAACAATTATGATAAAGAAGGTTTTCATTTCATATCCGACAAACAGTGGCAGTATGTGCTGATTGCAGCTGGAGAAAAACCAACCGGAGGATATAGCATTACAGTAGACAGTATTACAGAAGTAACGCCTGGAACAGCATATGTTCATGCTACACTGCATGCTCCAGGAAGAGATGCCATGGTAACGCAAGCTTTGACATATCCAAATGCTATTGTTAGATTCCATAAGGGCAATATAGAAAAGGTTCAGGGAGATTTGTCCAGTGTAAAACAGGATACCGATGAAAGCGATAGAAAAGTAGTTCAAGACTTGGTTTTAGAGTTTGGCAGCAAACTTCAAATGGTTTCGCTTTTAGCTCCGGAAGATGTGGTTAAAAAAAGCATGGAAGAAAACTATAAGCCTTTTGTATCTTCTTCTCTTTTAACAAAATGGCAGAAGGATATAGAGAGTGCTCCGGGAAGATTAACCTCCAGCCCATATCCGGATCGTATAGAACTTTTAAGCATAGAAAAATTTTCAAATGACAGCTACGAAGTAAAAGGAGAAATCCTTGAAGTAACATCCATGGATAAGTTAAGTGGAGGCTTTACTTCAAAACAGCCGATTACTTTGATTGTAAAAAATATGAAAGAAACTTGGCTGATTGATGAACTAAGCTTTGACAAAGATGAAGCAGCCGATTCCATTCTCTATAAAAATACTCAGTATGGCTTTGGTTTTTCATTGCCGGATACTTGGGAAGGATATAAGATAGTTACCGATAAATGGGAAGGTCTTTCCTTAAAAGGTTCTAAAGCAGGAAAGAAAGTCGAGGAAGGTCCTGTTCTTAGCATAAGACATCCCCAATGGACTGAAAAAACCCCAAGACAGGATATTCCTATTATGATATTTACTTTGGAGCAATGGAATTCCTTGCAGGAAGAAAATTTCAGCGTTGGGGCAGCACCGATACTTCCAAAGGAACTTGGCCGTAATGAAAAATACGTTTTCGCTCTTCCTGCCCGATATAATTTTTCGTTTTTAACAGGGTATGAAGAAGTAGAAGCTATTTTAGACAATAATGCATTTCAAATCATAAAATAATTAAATAAGGCTCTATATTCTGAGGTATTCAGAATATGGAGCCTTTGAATATTTTTTAGACTTTGTATCAATACTATTATTGCAAGAAACTATTAAAGGAGCTATAGACATGGACAATAACAAAAATAGGGTGAAGGACAGAGAAAAAAGCAATCCTGAATTAAGAAAAATGGACCCCAAGGGTAATGCCGATGCAGGTATTATTGACGGTCAAAAAATTGGTGTTCATGAAAGCAAGCATGAAAAAAGCAGGTAAAGTGGAGGTGTCTGTTTGTGTAAGAAAATAAACAGACACCGTTTTTTATTACATAGAAAATCCTTAGCGAAACGCTTTCTTGTTGAAATGCAAGAAAAATTTCTTTATAATTAGGTGAAACTATTACATATACTTAATGAATGATTGGAATGGAGAACGATTATGAATCTGCATGATTTTTATTATGATTTACCGGAAGAACTCATTGCTCAAGATCCATTAGAAGATAGAAGTTCCTCAAGACTTCTTGTATTAGATAAAAATACCGGAGAAATGGAACATAAATATTTTAGAGACATTATATCCTATTTAAACCCTGGAGACTGCCTTGTATTGAACAATACCAAGGTTATTCCCGCGCGATTAATCGGTGCCAGAGAAAATACAGGGGCTAAGGTAGAGGTACTTTTATTAACAAGAAAAGATAATGACCGATGGGAAGCGTTAGTGAAGCCGGGGAAAAAGGCTCGTCCCGGAGACATCATCGTTTTTGGAAACGGAGAATTAAAAGCAGAAGTAGAAGAAATCATTGATGATGGAAAGAGAATTGTCCACTTAATTTATGAAGGTATATTTGAACAGGTATTGGATGCATTAGGGGAAATGCCTTTGCCTCCATATATTACTCACCAGCTACAGGACAAAGAAAGATATCAAACCGTCTATGCAAAGCATAAGGGTTCGGCTGCTGCTCCTACGGCAGGGCTTCATTTTACCAAAGAACTTTTGGAAGAAATTAAAGAGAAAAATATAGAGATCGCCAATGTGACCCTTCATGTGGGACTGGGAACCTTTAGACCAGTAAAAGTAGAGAATGTATTGGAGCATAAAATGCACTCCGAATACTGCTGGATTGATCAGGAAGAAGCAGATAAAATCAACCGATGCAAGCAAAACGGAGGTAGAATTATTGCTGTAGGAACAACCAGCTGCAGAACGCTGGAATCCTGTACAGATGAAAACGGAGTCGTTCAGGCAAAAAGTACGTGGACGGATATTTTCATTTATCCGGGCTATCAATTTAAAATTGTTGATGCCCTGATCACCAATTTCCATCTTCCGGAATCCACATTAATCATGTTGGTATCTGCCCTGGCGAGCCGAGAAATTATACTCAACGCTTATAAAACCGCTGTAGATATGAAGTATCGATTCTTTAGTTTTGGAGATGCAATGTTCATAAAATAAAAAGGCGCCTGTTTATACACATTCATGTGAATAAACAGGCACTTTTGTTTATAAAAGAGCTTTTTTAATTAAATCGATTCTGGAAAAAATTCTTTCAAACAGATAGTCTACCAAAGTAAGAGCTGTCATGGCTTCTACAACAATTACAGCTCTGGGAACGATAATCGGGTCATGGCGGCCTTCTACCTGGAGTTCGATATTTTGTCCTTCCTTGTTGACAGTTTTCTGTACCTTATGAATGGAAGAGGTAGGTTTAACAGCAGCTCTAAAGACAATCGGGAAACCGTCACTGATACCGCCTACAATACCGCCGGCATGATTTGTTAATTTTGTAAGGTGGCCCTCTTCATCGTATTGGAAAAAGTCATTATTTTCCCAGCCTGTTTTTTGGGCAGAACTAAATCCACTGCCAAATTCCAGACCTTTTACCGCACCAATTGAAAAGATGGCTTTTCCAAGCATAGCGTCTAATTTTTCAAAAACAGGCTCTCCAACGCCGCTGGGAAGACCGGTAACGACACATTCGATGATTCCTCCGGCAGAGTCTTCTTTTTCCTTTATTTCATGGAGATAAGCTGCTGCCTTTTCTGCCGCTTCTTGATCCGGCATTGCCAGGAAGTTATTAAATATTTCTTCCCTTTTAAATTTAGCAGCGTCAATAGAAACAGGTCCAATGGACAGGGTATAAGCCATAATGTCCACACCAAATTCAGCAAGGATTTTTTTAGCGATTGTGCCAGCTGCAACCCTTGCAGTGGTCTCACGGCCGGAAGAACGGCCTCCCCCGCGATAGTCTCTAAAACCGTATTTTTCGTCGTAAGTGAAATCTGCATGACCGGGACGGTAGCACTTTGCGATTTCTGAATAGTCATAGGATCTTTGGTTGGTATTGTATACGATTAAGGAAATAGGAGTTCCTGTTGTTTTTCCTTCGAATACTCCTGAGAGAATTTCTACCTTATCGCTTTCTTTACGGGGAGTAGAAAAAGGCGATTGACCGGGTTTTCGTCTATCTAAATCCTTCTGAATATCTTCTTCGGAAAGTGAAATGCCAGCAGGACAGCCGTCAATGACAACACCGAGAGCTTTCCCATGGGATTCCCCCCAGGTAGATATTTGAAAATGTTTTCCGAATATGGATCCTGCCATGGGATCCCTCCTTTCAAGGATGAAATTTTAGAAAATTGTATCATCATTTTAGTTTCTTTTCAACTACATTATCTGTTCCTATTATTTGGAGGTATTTTTCTTTTATTATTATCAACCCCTTGCAAAAAAGTGTTTTTCAAGGTACACTGTTTTTTGTGAAATAATAGCGTACGCTGAATAAATATATGACAAAGGAAGAAGAACGCATGTATAAGTTATTGAAAACTGAAGGAAGGGCAAAGCGAGGAGAATTTCATACCCCCCATGGGATCATACAGACGCCTGTGTTTATGAATGTGGCGACGGTTGCAGCCATCAAGGGTGCTCTTTCCACTAAAGATTTAAAAGATGTAAAATGCCAGGTCGCTCTTTCTAATACATATCATCTTCATCTTCGTCCGGGGGACAAAGTGATTAAAAAATTAGGCGGGCTCCATAAATTCATGGTATGGGACAGACCTATTCTTACCGATTCCGGCGGCTTTCAGGTTTTTTCTCTTACATCTCTTAGAAAGATAAAAGAAGAAGGGGTATATTTTTCTTCCCATATAGACGGAAGAAAGATTTTTATGGGCCCGGAAGAAAGTATGCAGATTCAGTCTAATATAGGTTCCACTATAGCGATGGCCTTTGACGAATGTCCGCCGTATCCTGCTGAAAGAGGATATATGGAAGATTCTGTTGCACGTACAACCAGGTGGCTTAAAAGATGTAAGGCAGAGCTTAACCGTTTAAATCAATTGGAAGATACGGTTAATCCTAATCAAATGCTTTTTGGAATTAACCAGGGAGGCACCTACGAAGACATTCGTATAGAGCATGCCAAAATCATTTCCGAAATGGACTTGGATGGTTATGCTGTAGGGGGATTGGCGGTAGGAGAAACTCATGCTGAAATGTATCGCATACTGGAAGAAGTTGTACCCTATCTTCCACAGAATAAACCTACCTATTTGATGGGTGTGGGTACACCGGAAAATATATTAGAAGCTGTAGATAGAGGTATTGACTTTTTTGACTGTGTGCTTCCGGCAAGAAATGGTCGTCATGGGCATGTGTATACCAATAGGGGAAAATTAAATCTTTTTAATGCAAAATATGAATTAGATGAGAGACCTATTGAAGAAGGATGTGGATGTCCAACTTGTACAACCTATAGCAGGGCTTATATACGGCATCTTTTAAAAGCAAAGGAAATGCTTGGAATGCGTCTTTGTGTGCTTCATAATTTGTACTTTTTCAATACAATGATGGAAGAAATAAGAGAAGCATTGGATCAAGGAAACTATGCCGTTTATAAAAAGCAAAAATTAGATGGTTTCAAACAAAAAGAGGAGGAATAGGGATGAATAGTTTATTTGTATTGGCAGATGCAGCCACCACAACCGGTCAAAAAACTGGATCAGCATTGGGTATGATTTTATATTTTGCAGTATTGGCACTAATTATGTGGTTATTAATTATTCGACCACAGAGAAAGAAAGAAAAAGAGATTCAAGAAATGCTCAACAATGTTAAGGTGGGAGATACTGTTTTAACAACCGGCGGACTTTACGGCAAAGTAGTAGATATGGTTAACGATATATGTATCATAGAATTAGGTTTAAACAAGGGCGTTAGAGTACCCCTTCAAAAAAATAATATAGCAGCGATCAAAGAACCAGATATGGCAATTAAGAAAGAAGAAAAAGAAGAAACTAAAAAAGAAGATAAAAAAGAAGCAGCAAGTAAATAATACCTATATAAAATAAGAAAGTGCAGAATCTGCACTTTCTTATTTTTGTCTCACTTTCTTTTTCATTTCCTCTAAAATGTCATAAGGAATCTTAAGATTTCCTTTTCCTACGCCCATATCTATATTTTTCTTATTTGTTCCATGAAAATCACTGCCGCCGGTTATGAGAAGATTAAATCGGTGTGCCAGGGAGCGTATTTGATTTTCCTGTTCTTTAGAATAAAGAGAATAAATTGCTTCAATTCCGTCCAAACCATCTTCCCGTAAAGACTGTACTAAATGATTCAACTCATCATCGGGCAGATGGTATAATGTAGGATGCGCCAGTATTGCTAAGCCATTTGCTTCATGGATCAGCTTAATGCAGTCTTTGGGAGATAAGATATCTCTTTTAACATAGCCGGGACCTCCTGGACTTAAATAGAGGCGAAAGGCATCTTCTAAATTTTTTGTATAGCCTTTTTCAAAAAGGACTTTTCCGAAATGGGCTCTTGTGATTAAATCTTTTCCAGCTCTTTGCTGCAAATCTTCCAAGGTAATATCCATACCAATGTCATTTAATTTTTGCAGCATCTTTTCATTTCTTCTTACCCTGGCATTTTGAATCCAATCTAATTTTTGAATAAAATGAGGATTTTTATAGTCAATAAATAATCCTAGAATATGAATTTCCCGGTCCTTATATTCCGCTGCAAATTCTATTCCGGGAATCACTTCAACACCCCATTCCCTGCCTTCATTGACGGCTTCATCTATTCCATCTATGATATCATGGTCCGTTAATGCGAAAGCCCGTAGACCCTTTTGCTTTGCATAATGAACAAGTTCTTTAGGAGATAAGGTACCGTCAGATACATTGGAATGGACATGAAGATCAATATACTGCATTTTGCTAGCCACCTTTCAAAAATCAATCTATTTCTATCATAAATGATAACTAAGAATCGTACAATAGTACAGAAAAGAATTATAGGATAAATAAGAAGGGGTGCTAAGATGGTAAAAGCCAACCATAAGCCAAAGCCTAAGCCTGTGCAAACGATGAACAAGACAAGTGAATGGAGAATCATTACTCTTTTAAAGGCAAATATAATCGCTTATATGATTACAGCAATCTTTTTTATTGGTTCCGCATTACTGCTCACCTATACATCTTTGCCTGAGAGTAGTATTCCCGCTATTGCAATAGTTACTACGATCATTTCTGTTTTAGTAGCAGGCTTTGACACCGCTAAAGGAGCACCATCCAAGGGATGGCTTTGGGGACTTGCAGCGGGCCTTGTTTATGCAGTGATTTTAATTGCTGTTTCCAGTACTGTAGGTAAAGAATTAATGATGACCCGCAGTACAGCGACTCTTCTAATTATGGCAGGAGCTGGGGGAACGTTAGGAGGCATGATAGGAATTAATGTGAAAAAATAACCAATACCCTTTTCAATTAAATTCAAGTATGATATAATGAGGCGAATTAAGGCGAAGGAGGCATAAATATGAAACATATTAAGACATTAAATACGGCTACATTGAAGAAAAGTATGGCAAAAGGTGGCTGTGGAGAATGCCAAACATCTTGTCAATCTGCTTGTAAAACATCTTGTACTGTAGCAAATCAATCTTGCGAAAACAATTAATTCCTGGCAGTGGCATTAAGTCGCTGCTTTTTTACTGTATAAAATATAATGTACTAAAATAGAAATTGGAGTGATAGAATGATACATAAGTTTTCCATGGACGGAGTGAACATGGTTCTTGACATATATAGCGGAGCTGTTCATGTGGTAGATGACATTGTTTATGAATTAGTCGATGATTACAAAAAATATTCCAGGGATCAACTCATACAAAAGTACAAAGAAAAGTATGAAATATCCCAAGTAGAAGAAGCGATCGAAGAAATAGAAGCCTTAGAAAAAGAAGGACTTCTTTTCACAGAAGATATGTATGTGGATTATTTAAGTCAATTTCAGGGAAGAAATCCTATTGTAAAAGCCTTATGCCTTCATATTGCCCATGACTGTAATCTGAAATGCAAATATTGTTTTGCAGGAGAAGGGGAATATAGAGGTCATCGTTCCCTGATGAGTGCCGAAGTAGGAAAAAAAGCCATTGATTTCTTAATTCAGGCTTCAGGAAACCGCCGCAACTTAGAAATTGACTTTTTTGGCGGAGAACCTCTTATGAATTTTGAGGTTGTAAAAGAAATTGTAGATTATGCAAGAAGCATCGAAGAGAAGCATAATAAGAATTTCCGTTTTACCATTACCACCAACGGGGTTCTATTAGATGATGATATACAAGCATATATCAACGAACATATGCATAATGTCGTTTTAAGTATTGACGGCAGAAAAGAAGTTCATGACAGAATGCGCTATACCGTTAATCATAAAGGAAGCTATGATATCGTAGTGCCAAAGTTTAAAAAGATTGCCGATAGCCGAAATCAAACCAATTATTATGTACGAGGCACTTTTACAAGGGAGAATCTTGATTTTGCCAAGGACGTACTGCATTTGGCAGACTTAGGCTTTAAGCAGGTTTCTGTAGAACCTGTCGTAGCACCAAAAGAGATGTCCTATGCCCTTAGAGAAGAAGATTTGCCGATGCTATATGCACAGTATGAAGAACTGGCAAGAGAACTGGTTCATCGTAAGAAGGAAGGACAAGGTTTTAACTTTTTCCATTTTATGATTGATTTAACTCAAGGACCCTGTGTTGCAAAAAGACTTGCAGGATGTGGCTCCGGTTCCGAGTATCTGGCGGTTACCCCGGAAGGAGATTTGTATCCATGTCACCAATTTGTAGGGTTGGAAGAATTCAAAATGGGAACTGTCTTCGAAGGTATTCAGAATTTGCCCATGCAAAAGCAATTCCAGGCTTGCAATGTTTATGCCAAAGATGAATGTAAAAACTGTTGGGCAAAATTCTACTGCAGCGGAGGCTGTGCAGCCAATGCTTATCAGTTCCATGGGGATATTCATATACCTTATAAAATCGGCTGCGAGTTAGAAAAGAAAAGAGTAGAATGTGCTTTATACGTAACGGCAAAACTGGCAGAGTAAATCATATTCCTGCAGGTCGGTCCATATGGCCGGCCTGCAGATTTTATGAATAAACGAGGGGAACATTGTTATTACAACAAAAGACACATTAGGGAAAAATTATACAAAATAAAATATAATAGTTGTAAAAATATTGACGTAACCTAGGATAAAGCATATAATTAAATTTGTGTATTTTGTATGAAGGGAGAAAAAACAATGAAAGTCAAGAGCGGATTGATATTACTTTTAATTGTCGTTCTTATTGGACTGACAGGAGGAGCAGCCTATTTTGGATTTGGAGAAAATCACTTTTTAGGTGCTCAGAACATTAGATTGGGATTGGATTTACAAGGCGGGGTAAATATCGTATATGAAGCCGATAAAGAAAATCCTACTCCTGAAGAAATGAGTGCTGCCATTGAAATGATTCAAGGAAGATTGGACCGTGGTAACTACACAGAAGCAGAAGTAGCAAGAGAAGGAAGCAGAAGAATTCGTGTAGATATCCCCGGAGTGGAAGATCCTAATAAGGCTATAGAAGATATTGGTGCAACAGCACAGCTTCAATTCCTTAGCCCTGAAGGAGAAGTTCTTTTAACAGGAAATGAAGTAAAAGATGCCAGAAGAGAAGTTGTTAACGATAATGGAATCACAAAAGCAGTTGTTGCTTTAGAATTTAATTCAGAAGGAAAAGAAGCTTTTGCAAAAGCAACAGAAAAGTATGTTGGACAAATTATTATGATTGCTCTTGATGAAACAATTATAAGTGCCCCAAAAGTAAATTCTGTTATTACTGAAGGAAATGCAATCATAGAAGGAGTAGGCACTATTGAAGAGGCAGATGAACTGGCTGCAAGAATTAAAGCCGGAGCGCTTCCTTTTAAATTAACTCCATTACAAAGTAACAGCGTTGGTGCTAAATTAGGTGCCAGTGCTTTAGAAACCAGCCTTAAAGCAGGTTTTATAGGAATCATTTTAGTTTTATTATTTATGCTTGCTGTATATAGAGTTCCCGGTCTTGCTGCTGATTTGGCTTTATTATTCTACTGCGGAGCGGTTGTAATTATTTTAAGTTTATTACAGTCCACTTTAACTCTTCCAGGTATAGCTGGTATCATCTTATCTGTAGGTATGGCGGTAGATGCCAATGTAATTATTTTTGCCAGAATTCAAGAAGAATTAAAGGCAGGAAAAACCCTTAGAGCAGCAATGGATGCTGGCTTTAACAAGGCATTTTCTGCAATTCTGGACGGAAACATCACCACATTGATTGCAGCTGGTGTATTATACTGGATAGGAACCGGACTTATTAAAAGCTTTGCTCAAACTTTGGGAATAGGTATTCTTGTTTCGATGTTCACCGCATTGGTTGTAACAAGAATCATAATGAAGCAGTTCGTTAATCTCGGGCTGAAAAATCCAAAACTATATGGTGCGAAATAAAGGAGGCCGAGAAGATGAATATTATTGAAAAACGCAAAACCTGGTTTACTATTTCAATTATTCTTATTTTAGCAGGACTATTGGCCATGCCAATCAATGCATTTATGGGGAATGGGATTTTAAATTTTGACGTTGAATTTATTGGCGGAACCGTAATGGAAGTTAACATTGGACAAGATTTTGATATCGCAAAGGATATTAAGCCCATTGTTGTAGATATCACAGGGGAAGAAAACCCTCAGATTACACGTTCGGGAGAACAGGGCGTAACCATTAAGACGAAATCTTTAGATTCTGCAACAAGAACAAAATTATACGATGTTCTAAAAGAAAAGTTTAATTTAGACGGAATGAATGATTTATTAAATGTAGATGATGTGTCTCCTACGATCAGTACGGAAATGCAGTTAAAAGCACTGCAGGCATTACTTGTGTCTTCCATTTTGATGCTTATATATATTACTTTCCGTTTTAAAGACTGGAGATTTGGTCTTGCTGCTGTGTTGCCATTAATACATGATGTGCTCATTGTATTAGCAGTGTATTCTATTGGACGAGTTCCGGTTAATAACTCATTTATTGCAGCGATTCTAACCATTGTAGGTTATTCAATCAATGATACGATTGTCGTATTTGATAGAATTCGTGAAAACAGAAAAGTAGCCAAAAAGGGAGATTTAGAAGGCTTAATAGACAAGAGTGTATCTCAGACAATTGTTCGTTCAATCAATACTTCTGTAACAACTTTGCTTACCATAACAGTGCTGTATTTCCTTGGAGTTGCTTCCATAAAAGAATTCGCACTGCCATTGATTGTAGGAATTATTTCAGGAACTTATTCTTCAATCTTTATTGCCAGCCCCTTATGGTATGAATTTCAAAAGAAATCTATTTCTAAAACTGCGTAATCACATAAAAACATCACAAAGACCTGCCGGTTGGCAGGTCTTTGTGATGTTTAACGATTATTTCGCTTATTTAAAGCCGCTTGTCTCTCATTAGAATGTTTTAAAAAATCTTTTAGCATATCTTCCAGGCGGTCTTTGTCGGAAGCAGCTGGTTGAGCACTTTCAACAGGCTTTTTAGCAACAGCATCTTTCATAGAAAGCGAAATTTTGCCCGTTTGAGCGTCGATGGATACAATTTTAACTTTTACCTTATCTCCTACGGAAACAACTTCATTGATATCCTTTAGGAAACCGTGTGTAACCTGAGAGATATGGACTAATCCCTGGGTAGACTCATCCAGAGTTACAAAAGCTCCAAACGGTTTAATACTGTTAATTGTACCCTCTACAATTTGACCAACTTGATATTTACTTGACATATCAACACTCCTATATTTTATTGCAACTCCATTATAGCATATTCTACACAATTTTGGTACAAGAAAATCTCGTGGACTTTTTTTTGCTGCTTGGTTATAATAAAAGCTGCGACTATGGAGGGATAAAATGATTAAATCAAAAAATTTATGGGTGTATCGTGGTGATATAGAAAGTGATTCGGGTCAAACAGATCAATTGCCGGTTTCTGCGTTAATGGCTAAAGTCTTAAAGAATAGAGGAATTAAAAATACAGATGATATGATGTCCTTTTTACATCCTGATTATTCCAGACTTCATAATCCTTTTTTGCTAAAAGATATGGAAAAAGCGGTGGACAGGATTTTAGAAGGATTAGCAGAGAAAAGAAAAATAACGGTTTATGGGGATTATGATGTCGATGGTATCACCAGTACCTCAATCCTTTTTATGTTTTTAAAAGAAAATGGAGGGAACATAGACTATTATATCCCGGATCGTATAGAAGAAGGCTACGGGCTTAATATAGATGCGATTAAAAAGCTTAAAGACAGCGGTACAGAGATTATTATTACGGTGGACACGGGAATTGCTGCTGTCAATGAAGCAGAATTTGCGAAAGAAATAGGAATAGATCTTATTATCACAGACCACCATGAATGTCAAAGTGAAATTCCGGATGCCTATGCGGTGATCGATCCGAAGCAGAAGGAATGCAGCTATCCTTTTAAACTTTTAGCTGGGGTTGGCGTTACCTTTAAACTCATTCATGGACTAGCCAAAAAACTCAAAGTAGAAAATTGTATTTGGAAATATATAGACATCGTTGCTATAGGTACTGTAGCAGATGTGGTTTCATTAGTGGATGAGAACAGAATCTTTGTAAAAAAAGGATTTGAAAGTATTCCAAATACTTGGAATGTAGGCCTTAAAGCACTCCTTAAGGTGTCAGGATATAAAGGCGGAGCTATTAGTACGGGACTTATAGGGTTTGGGATAGCCCCTAGATTAAATGCGGCAGGAAGAGTAGGAGATGCAAGCAGAGGAATAGAATTATTTATTACCCAAGATGAAAATATAGCTGCTTCTATTGCAGAAGAACTCAATGAAGAGAATAGACGCAGACAAGAAATGGAACAGACAATCTTGGAAGAGGCCCTGGAACTTATTGAGAAAGAACTTGATATGAAAGAGACAAAAGTCATTGTCATTGCTTCAGAAAAATGGCATCATGGGGTAATAGGGATAGCCGCTTCAAGAATTATGGAAAAATTCTACAGGCCTGCTATTCTGCTGAGTATAGAAGATGGGGTAGCCAAGGGTTCCGCAAGAAGTGTAGCAGGCTTTAATATTTTTGATGCCCTTTGCAGAAGCAGTCAATTCCTGATGAAATTCGGAGGGCATGAAATGGCAGCAGGTTTATCTATGCCTGCAGAAAATATTAAGGATTTTAGAATTTTTATTAATGAATATGCCAATAATATAATGGATGATGAGACATTAATACCAAAAATTTATCTGGATGCGCATATTAAACCAGAAGACATCAATTTAGATTTAGCTTCTGAATTAGCGCTGATGGAGCCTTACGGTGTCGGCAATCCTCAGCCCCTTTTTTCTTTTGAAGGGGAAATAGGAAGCATTCGTCCTGTGGGAAAAGACGGAAATCACTTAAAGATTTCTTTTACAAATTCCAATAAAACTATAAACGGCATTGGTTTTGGCATGGGGGATTATAGCAAATATCTAAATTTTGGACGGAAAATTTCTGCGATTATTGCTCTGGAAATCAATGAATGGAATCAAGTGATAGAACCTCAGCTCGTGATCAAGGACTTAAAATATACTGAAGAAGATGAGATAACTTACAATTACTATTTGTCTTTATATCATTTATTTCAGCATATGGACATAAAACAAAAAGATGATTTTATAGATTTGAATTCAAAATATAAGCTTTCCGTGGAAGATTTATTTGATGATCGAAAAACGATCCTCTTAGTGCATACCAAAGCAAATTTAGTAAAGCTTATGAAAGAAATTAAAAATCATCAAAATCTATTTAACAAAAAGCCAAAAGTTTGGTATACTAATATTTGTGGTTCAAAAAGTGAGTATGATATCGTTGTTAATCCCATCATTGGACAAATTGATTTTAATGGATACGAGAAGGTGGTTCTTTACGACCCATTGTGGAGTCATTCAGAGTATGGCTTGCTTAAGAAAAAAACAGATATCCTATACTGGGTTGAGAAAAACTATACCATTCATCAGGATGAACTAAAAATTTTGATTCCTAATCGTCAAGATTTTGCAGTTCTATATAGACATATAAAATTGCTTGAAAGTTTAAATGTTTATTCTGCCTTTATAGACAGCCTTTTGGCGGAATGTAATAAAGCAGCAGATATGAATGTATTTAAGATACTATTGTGTATGGATGTTTTTGAAGAATTAGGTTTAATACGTTATAAGTTTGAAAATGATATTGTATTTTTCCACGACATTTCGAATCAAAAAGTATCTTTAGAGTCCTCTAAGGTACTTCAAAAAATGATTCAGTGGAGTAAACATTTAGAAGAGAACCAGAGGGGGAAATAGAATGGATTTAAAGCAGATTGTAAGAGATGTACTAGACTTTCCAAAGGAAGGCATTGTATTTAAGGATATCACACCTATTTTGCAAAGTCCTGAAGGGTTAAAAGCATCTATTGATCAAATGATGGATAAACTGGAGGGAGTAGATTTCGACCTCATTATAGGACCGGAATCTAGAGGTTTTATTTTTGGTGTTCCTTTAGCATACAACATGAATAAAGGGTTTATTCCTATACGCAAAAAAGGAAAATTACCTTATGAAACTGTTGAAAAAGAGTATGATTTAGAGTATGGAACAGCAACCATTGAAATGCATATTGACGCGATTAAACCCGGTCAAAAAGTAGTAATCATAGATGACTTATTGGCAACCGGAGGAACCTCCAAGGCGATTATTGATTTGATCGAACAAGTTGGCGGAGAAGTAGTCAAGCTTGTCTATTTGATTGAGTTAGAGTTTTTAAAGGGCAGAGATGTTTTAAAAGACTATAGTGTAGAATCTATTATAAAATACTAATTACGGAACGCATACTGCGTTCCATTATTTTTTATCGCATAGGAAATTCTTCCGAATTTCTTATGCAATAAAAAGAAAAGTTTAATCTTTGAAAAAAGGAGAAAACTATGGATATAAAAGTAATATACGAAGACCCTCATATCATTGTGGTTGAAAAACCTTCCAAAGTTCCTTCACAGCAGGATAAAACAAGGGATATGGATATGCTGAGCATCCTTAAAGATTACCTGAAAAAGAAGTATCCAGCTGCCAGAAATCCCTATGTAGGATTAATCCATCGATTGGACAGACCTGTTGGGGGATTGATGGTATTTGCAAAGACCAAAGATGCCAATGCAAAACTGTCGGAGCAAATGCAGTCCCACCGATTTAAAAAGGAATATTTAGCTGTAGTATGTGGAAAACCGGAGAAAGACCATGAAGAAATAAAAGACTATCTTCTAAAAAATCAAGCTAGGAATGTATCCAAAGTTGTTCCCGAAGGCACTAAAGGAGCAAAAGAAGCCATCCTTGAATATACATATGTAAATAGTGCATTTGCTGAAGAAGGCATTCTAAGTCTTTTAAAAATCGAATTAAGGACCGGCAGACATCATCAAATCCGCGTACAGCTTGCCAATAAAAGCTTGCCCCTTTGGGGAGACAACAAGTACAATCCAATTTTCGTAAAGAAAAAAGAATGGACTCAAATTGCCCTATGGGCATGGAAAATAACATTTAATCATCCTAAAACCAATAAAGTATGCAGTTTTGAATTAAAACCAGCCGAATATCCTTTTGCTCTTTTTAATTTTTAATATTTGTATGGAATGGTCTGACAGTTCAGTTTCTTTTTTTGAGAATGTTGCATTTATAGTGCAGAATGACTATAATAAAGGAAATATGTTTATATATCACGAATGGGGGAAAAATATGCCCGACGAAGCGATTTACCAAAAGTTAATACGCACAATTCAATCGTATCATCCCTCCAATGATTTTTCTATGATTGAGCGTGCTTACAATCTTGCCAAGGAAGCTCATAAAAATCAATACCGTAAATCTGGAGAACCATATATTATACATCCATTGGAAGTAGCAGTCATTTTGGCTGAACTGGAGCTGGACTTAGAATCTATAACGGCAGGAATTCTGCATGATATTATAGAAGATACCGATTACACGTTTGAAGATATATCCAGGCTTTTTAGCGAAGAAATCGCAAGATTGGTTGAAGGGGTAACAAAGTTAGGAAAGATAGAGTTTTCTACCGGTAATAAAGAAATGCAAAAAGAAGAGATACAGGCAGAGAACTATCGAAAGATGTTTTTAGCCATGGCACAGGATATAAGAGTTATCTTAATCAAGCTTGCCGATCGACTCCACAATATGAGAACACTTCGCTTCATGTCCCCAGAAAAGCAAAAAGAAAAGGCTTATGAGACCCTGCATATCTATGCCCCTTTGGCTCATAGACTGGGTATTTCCAAGATCAAAGTGGAGTTGGATGATTTAGCCCTTAGGTATCTTGAACCGGAAGCTTATTATGATTTAGTGGAAAAAATTGCAAAAAGACGCATTGAACGGGTAGAATATATAGAAAAAATTATTGAACAGGTTAAGAAAAAACTTGAGGAAGCAGGCATTAAGGCATCGGTTGAAGGAAGACCAAAACACTTTTTTAGCATTTACAAAAAAATGGTAGGCCAAAATAAAACTTTAGATCAAATCTTTGATTTGTTTGCTATTCGAGCAATAGTCGATTCGGTCAAAGATTGCTACGGGGTACTTGGTGTTGTACATGAAATGTATAAACCGATCCCGGGAAGATTTAAGGATTATATTGCTATGCCGAAGCCTAATATGTATCAGTCTCTTCATACCAGTGTCATCGGTCCTGAGGGAGAACCTTTTGAAGTTCAAATTCGTACATGGGAAATGCACCGTACGGCGGAATATGGGATTGCTGCCCATTGGAAATACAAAGAAGGTAAAAAAGGAAGCAAGAATCAAGACAAATCCCAGGACAAAACTGAAGAGAAACTGGCATGGCTTAGACAAATCCTTGAATGGCAGAGAGAAATGTCAGATAATAGGGAATTCATGGATGCCCTTAGACTGGATTTGGATATCTTTAATGATCAGGTATACGCCTTTACCCCTAAAGGAGATGTCATCAGCTTGCCTTATGGCTCTACTCCAATTGATTTTGCATATTCAATTCACAGTGCCGTTGGAAATAAGATGGTAGGTGCCAAGGTAAATGGTAAAATCGTTACGTTTGATTATCAGATCAAAAATGGAGATCGTATCGAGATATTAACTTCTCAAAATTCCAGAGGTCCCAGCAGGGATTGGCTTAAAAACGTAAAAAGTTCTCAGGCAAAAACGAAAATTAACCAATGGTTTAAAAAGGAATTCAAAGATGAAAACATTATCCGTGGAAAAGAAATGCTTGAGAGAGATGCCAAAAGAAGAGGCCTCAATATAAATGATTTGTTAAAACCGGAATGGATGGCAGTGGTTTTAAGCAAATATGGATTTCAAACCTGGGATGCAGTTTGTGCAGCTATAGGCCATGGAGGCCTTAAAGAAGGGCAAGTCGTTCATAGATTATATGAAGAATATCAAAAAGAGCAAAGAAAGCACATCACAGAAGACAATATTATCGTTCCCCAGGAAGAATCCAAAAAACCAATTAAAAAATCAAAAAGTGGTATAGTTGTAAAAGGAGTAGGAGATGTAGCGGTACGCTTTTCTAAATGCTGCAATCCTGTTCCAGGAGATGAGATTGTCGGGTTTATTACAAGAGGCAGAGGTGTGTCTATACACAGAACCGATTGTATTAACATTATTCACTTAGGCGATGAAGACAAAAATCGTTTAATTGATGCTGAATGGTATGTTGCCGAGCAGGACACGAAAAATAGAACCTATCAAACCGAAATTAAAGTGGTCGGTGAAGATAGAATGGGAATGCTCATTGACATTTCAAAGGTACTTACAGAAGAAAAGATCCCTGTTAAGGCACTGAATGCCAGAACGAACAAAAACAATGAATCGATCTTTAATATTACTATAGAGATTAGCGGTGTACAGCAACTAGAAGTTATTACCAAGAAGCTTAAAAATGTACCCGGAATCAACGATATTATACGAGTGACTACCTAGGAGGTAAGACATTGCGGGCAGTTGTACAGAAAGTAGCACAAGCAAGTGTGAAAGTAGACGGAAATACTATTGGCGAAATTGGAAAAGGACTGATGGTTCTTCTTGGAATGCAGGAGACAGATGATGAAAAAGTTATGGACTATATGCTTGATAAAATCATTCACCTAAGAATTTTTGAAGATGAAGAAGGCAAGATGAACCTGTCTCTTAAGGATGTAGGCGGGGAGCTTTTGATTGTTCCTAATTTTACCCTATATGGAGATGCCAGAAAAGGGAAAAGACCAAGTTATACAAAAGCTGCTCCCCCCGCTGTGGCTGAAGAAATTTATAATACCTTTATTAAAAAGGCAAAAGCAACGGGAATAAAAGCAGAACAGGGGCAATTCCAAAGCCATATGGAAGTGCGTTTATTAAATGATGGTCCTGTAACCATTTTAATCGATAGCGATAAAACCTTTTAATGTAAGGAGAACCTATATGATATTAAAAGTTCTTACCGTAGGAATGATGGGAGTAAACTGTTATATCATGGGAGATGAAACTACCGGTAAAGGTGTGGTAGTGGATCCCGGAGCAGAGGGAAATAAAATTATTGAAGCTATAAAAAAAGAAAATTTGGAAATAGAATATATTTTTATCACCCATGGTCATTTCGACCATATAGGAGCCTTGGATAAGGTTAAAGAATTTACCGGAGCAGAAATTGTAATCCATGAAGAAGGAAAGGAATATTTAAGTAATCCTAATCTTAATCTTTCAGGGGTGTTTGCCCATAGGGGATTTACAAAGACTGCTGATAAATATGTTTCCGATGGAGAAATCATTCATGTAGGGAATTTATCCTTTAAAGTGATTCATACCCCTGGACATACGATGGACGGGGTTAATTATTATGAAGAAAATCATAAGGTACTTTTTTCGGGAGACAATTTGTTTCAACGGTCCATTGGAAGAACTGATTTCCCTGGGGGAAGTTTTCAGCTTTTAAAAGCTGGTATTAAAGATAAACTTCTTGTTCTTCCTGAGGATGTTATGGTTTACCCGGGACATGAAGGAGCAACAACCATTGGTTCAGAAAAGAAACATAATCCATACTTCAATGAAGACGGCTGGGATGTATAAATATGATTGACATAGAATTAGTAGGACATGAATATCATTACGAAATAGAAAATATCATAAAAGTTTTTGAAGGCTATATTCAAGAAGCGAAGATTAGAAGTATTTTAAGAGATAATCTATGCAGAGCTGAAATTTATCAAAAGGAACAGCTCATAGTGGTCAAAGAAGAAGAGGGGAGTCTTGATCAAAAACATACCAAGCAGCAGTTGATTCGCACCCTTTATCACACCCTTTGTGAAGTTACTGGAGTAAAAATGCCCTGGGGGTTTCTGACAGGCATAAGGCCTACAAAAATTGTGCATGAAATGTTTGAGCACAATATGCCCAGGGAAGATATAAAAAAACGATTATTAGAGTTCTATGATATCAGAGAAGATAAAGTGGAATTGATGATCAAAGTTGCGGAAAAAGAAAAAAGCATATTGGAAAAAAATCAAGAGGATGAGATCAGTGTCTATATAGGGATTCCTTTTTGCCCTACAAGATGTCTGTATTGTTCTTTTACTTCTTATGCTATAGACCATAGAGAAAAACAAGTCGAGGGCTATCTGGATGCCTTAGAAAAAGAAATCATTTTCGGTGGGAAGTATAGCAGCAATAAGAAAATTAGAAGCATTTATATAGGAGGCGGGACCCCTACCGCCTTAAACGAAGATCAGCTGGAAAGACTGTTAATGCTGGTGAATCAGCATTTTAATGTCAAGGATGCCGAGGAATTTACCGTAGAAGCCGGAAGACCGGATACGATTACAAAAAGAAAATTAGAGATTCTTAAACAGTATCATGTCAACCGAATTTCAATTAATCCTCAAACCATGAACGAAGAAACCCTCGTACGCATTGGCCGAAAGCATACTACGGAGGATATCGTAAAAGTTTTCAATTGGGCAAGGGAAATAGGCCATCATAATATCAATATGGATTTAATTGTAGGCTTGCCTGGTGAAAGTCCCGAAGATGTGAAAAATACTATGGTTAAGATTAAGGAATTGAATCCCGACAGTATTACGGTTCATACTATGGCAATTAAGCGGGCTTCAAGATTAAGAGAATCCTTAGAGGAATATACCCTGACCAAAGCTGAGGAAATAGAAGATATGATATTCATAACCAGTCAAGGAGCTTATGACATGGGTATGGAACCCTATTATCTTTATAGACAAAAAAACATGCTTGGAAATTTCGAGAATGCAGGGTATTGTAAATCGGGAAAAGAGTCGGTGTACAATATTGAAATCATGGAAGAGAAAGAAACAATCTTAGCCCTGGGGGCAGGAGCCATTACAAAAGTCGTAGACCCTATAACCAATAGGATTGAACGAATACCCAATGTTAAGAATGTTGAAGAATATATTAATAGAATTGATGAGATGATCTTAAGAAAACAAAAGGGTTTGAAAGACCTTGACAATGTTTTTTAATATGCATAAAATGTAGAATGTAATATGAAAATTGGAATGGTATGATAGCAATACATTAAAGCGTTAAGAGGAAGAGTAGAATATTTATATTTCTTTTACAGAAAAAAAAGCCTGGGCTGAGAGCTTTTAAAGAAAAAATATTCGAAGGACATCCTTAAGTGACAATCTGAAATAGGAGTAGGATTGTACGGTTTGTTACCGTTATAAAACTCACAAGAGGAATGCTATTCAAACAGGGTGGCACCGCGGAAGAATATTTCCGTCCCTGGCAAAATTTTTTGTCATGGACGGATTTTTTGTTGAAAAATAGGTTATTGGTAATGTTAATAACAAGGGATAAGAAGCTACGCAGGTTAAAAAGGTTTAACAGGGAATAAAAAGCCGTAGAAGGTATATCATAAGGAGGAATTTATATGCTGACCAAAGCACCTCGTGGGACAAAGGATTTGTTTGGAAGTGAAATTATTGCTTGGCAGGAAATGGAACAAACTATCAGGGAATTATGCAAGGATTTTGGCTATGGAGAAATCAGGACACCAATGTTTGAACATACAGAGCTTTTTCAAAGAGGCGTAGGAGAAACGACGGATATTGTTCAAAAGGAAATGTATAGTTTTCAAGATAAAAAGGGAAGAAATATTACTCTAAAGCCGGAGGGAACAGCCGGAGCCGTTAGAGCCTACTTAGAACAAAAAATGTACGCTGACACTCAGCCTACAAAACTGTACTACATTACCCCTGCCTTTAGATACGAAAAACCTCAGGCAGGAAGAATGAGACAATTCCATCAATTTGGTATTGAACTTCTTGGGGCAGACGCTCCAACTGCAGATGTAGAAGTGATTACTGTTGCCGCAGAACTGTTAAAAAGAATGGGGATCTCCAAGGTAAAACTGCATATCAACAGCCTGGGAGGACCGGAATGCCGTAAGAAGTACAATGAAAAGCTAAGAGAATATCTTGGAGAAAATTTACACAATCTTTGTGAAACCTGTAAAGAAAGATTTGAAAAAAATCCATTAAGGGTACTAGACTGTAAAAATGAAAATTGCGGCAAGATTGTTGCCAATGCGCCTACAGTACTGGATACTTTAGGAGAAGAATGCAAAAATCACTTTGAAATGGTGAAAACATTACTGGATGAAATGGGAATAGAATACACTGTAGATCCGGGTATTGTAAGAGGCTTAGACTATTATACAAGAACCGTATTTGAATTCATTTCTACAGATATCGGTGCCCAGGGAACCATCTGTGGAGGGGGCCGATACAACAATTTAGTTGAAGAATTAGGTGGTTCTCCCACTCCAGCGGTTGGATTCGCCGTAGGATTGGAAAGACTGTTAATGGTAGCAGAAGCGGAGAAGGGGAAAAAGGAATATACTCCGTCCAAAGATATCTTTATAGGTTCTATAGGAGAAAGTGCATTAATTAAAGCCCATCATCTGGTATATCAGCTTCGCCAGGCAGGAATATCTGCAGAGGCAGACCATTTGGGTAAAAGTGTGAAGGCTCAGATGAAATATGGGGATAAAATTGGTGCCAAATATTCTATGATCCTGGGAGATGATGAAATCAATGCCGGAAAAGCTGTTATCAAGAATATGGAAACCAGAGAACAAACAGAAGTTGTCCTTAGTGATATTGTACAGGCAGTAAAAGGACTCATTGGATAAAACGGAATCATTTATTTTATTATTTTGGACTATAGGAGGTTTATCATGGGAGAATCAATGGCAGGATTAAAGAGAACCCACTACTGCACTCAGGTCAAAGAAAATTTGATTGGCAGCGAAGTAGTAGTAATGGGCTGGGTACAAAAAAGAAGAAATTTGGGAAGTTTAATATTTATTGATTTAAGAGACAGAAGCGGGATTTTACAAGTGGTTTTTGATGAAAACGATGTAGATTCTGAAGGCTTTAAAAAGGCTGAGACCCTTAGAAGCGAGTTTGTAATTGCCGTAAGAGGGAATGTCCGCCAAAGAGAAAGCATTAATCCAAATATGGAAACAGGGTATGTTGAAGTGATTGCAAAGGAACTTCGAATACTTTCAGAGGCAGAAACGCCTCCTTTTGCCATAGAAGAAAACAGTGCTGTAAAAGAAGACCTTCGTCTTAAGTATCGCTACTTAGACCTTAGAAGACCGGATCTTCAAAGAAATATAATGCTTCGACACAGGGTTGCGCAATCCGTAAGGAATTTTCTTGACGGCGAGGGCTTTTTAGAAATAGAAACGCCTATGCTTGCCAAAAGTACACCGGAAGGTGCAAGGGACTATCTTGTACCCAGCCGTGTGCACCAAGGCAACTTTTATGCCCTTCCACAATCCCCACAGACTTTTAAACAACTTTTAATGGTTTCTGGGTTTGATAGATATTTCCAAATTGTAAGATGCTTCAGGGATGAAGATTTGAGAGCAGACAGACAGCCGGAATTCACTCAGATTGATATGGAATTGTCCTTTGTACAGGTAGAGGATGTTATTGATGTGAACGAAAGGCTTCTTCAAAGAGTATTTAAAGAAGCTGTCAATGTGGATATTCCTCTTCCTATTCCAAGATTAACTTATCAGGAAGCTATGGACCGTTTTGGAAGTGACAAACCGGATATTCGTTTTGGCCTTGAATTAGTAAATATCTCAGACATAGCGAAAGATAGCGGCTTCAAAGTATTCACCGATGCAATCGAAAATGGAGGAAGTGTTAGAGGAATCAATGCTAAGGGATGCGGAAACTTCCCAAGAAAACAAATCGATTCCCTGATTGAAGTAGGAAAAACCTATGGCGCTAAAGGGATAGCTTGGATTGCAGTGAATGAAGATGGCTCACTAAAATCAAGTTTTACGAAATTTTTATCAGAGGATACTATACAAGCTATTTTAAAAGCTATGGACGCAGAAAATGGGGACCTTCTGCTTTTCTGTGCAGATAAAAATTCTGTAGTATACGATGCTCTTGGCAATCTTCGTTTAGAAGTTGCCAAACGCTTAGGCTTAACCAGGAAAGATGAGTATTCCTTTGTATGGGTAACAGAGTTCCCACTTCTTGAGTGGGATGAAGAAGAACAAAGATTTGCTGCAAAGCATCATCCTTTTACCTCACCTATGGATGAAGATATTGAATTACTGGATACTGACCCAGGAAAAGTAAGGGCGAAGGCTTATGATATTTGCCTTAATGGAGTAGAAATCGGCGGCGGAAGTATTCGTATTTATCAAAGGGATGTTCAGGAAAAAATGTTTGCTGCATTAGGTTTTACAAAAGAAGCTGCTTACGAGAATTTTGGATTCTTAATGAATGCTTTTAAATATGGAGTACCGCCTCACGGAGGATTGGCTTATGGCCTGGACAGAATGGTTATGCTGATGGCACAGGAAGACAGCATAAGAGATGTTATCGCTTTCCCAAAAGTAAAAGATGCTTCCTGTCCGATGACAGAGGCACCCGGAACAGTTACCGAAAAGCAGCTGGAAGAATTGGGATTAAAAATAGATATACAAGAATAAATAAAAAGGCTTCGCGACTGCGAAGCCTTTTCTTATAGCTGTAAAAATTCCTGGAAGATTTTATTAATACGATCCGCTTCTTCTGGAGTACTCATTTCAGAGAAGATACGCAGTACCGGCTCGGTTCCGGAAAATCTGCAGATTACCCAGCCGCCA
>JGI24712J26585_10000099_pt1 | contig 65408 bp, 48 predicted proteins | sample BioPla3DNA2_FD_26585 | JGI IMG/M metagenome (IMG submission 26585) | reverse complement strand
CGCGGCAGCGGGAGTTCGCCTTCCGCTGCCGAACAAGCCTGTAATATAAACAGCAAATCCCGTAACACGCATTATTTGAAGAAGGAGGTTGAATTAATGCCAACTTTTAACCAGCTGGTTAGACAAGGACGCCAGAAACCGGTCTATAAGTCGAAGTCGCTCGCTTTGCAGCAGGGCTTCAACTCGCTTACCAACCGTATGACTGACACAAGATCACCGCAAAAGCGCGGCGTATGCACCATGGTCGGCACCAGAGGACCGAAAAAGCCTAACTCCGCCATGCGTAAAATCGCCCGTGTGCGTCTTACCAACGGCATAGAAGCGACAGTTTATATCCCGGGAATCGGGCATAATCTTCAGGAGCACTCCGTCGTAATGATTCGCGGCGGCCGTGTTCGTGACGTCCCCGGTGTCCGCTACCATATCATTCGCGGAATGCTCGACGCTCAGGGCGTTCAGGGACGGATGCAGAGCCGCTCCAAATACGGAGTCAAGCGTCCGAAAGCCGCGAAGAAATAATCAGCGGTATCAGTGAATACGGCAAAGCGCCGCAGATTCACATTTTCGATGTTAAAACAAAGTGGTTTCCCGATTTAATTAGTGCGTTGTTACATTGCATATAAAAACGGGACGCTCTGCATACATCGACGGAAGTAAAATTTCGAGTACCTGTGATCTCATCAATAATTAATGAAGGAGGGAATACGATATGCCGAGAAGAGGTAAAATCTCGAAAAGAGAAGTTCTGCCGGATCCCGTGTATAATTCTCAGTTGGTCACAAGACTGGTAAACAAAGTTATGTACGACGGCAAGAAGGGCATAGCTCAGAAGATCGTTTACGAAGCTTTCAACGAAGTTGAAGCAAAGAGCGGTAAAAACGCTCTCGAAGCTTTCCAGGCTGCCCTTGAAAACGTAATGCCGGCTCTGGAAGTAAAGGCTCGCCGAGTAGGCGGCGCCAACTACCAGGTTCCGATGGAAGTCCGTCCGGATCGCCGTCAGACACTCGGACTCCGCTGGCTCACCGATTTCGCGCGTCAGCGCTCCGAACGAACAATGTCCGGGCGTCTTGCCGCAGAAATTCTTGACGCTATGAACAGCACCGGCGGTGCAGTCAAGAGAAAAGAAGAAATGCACAGAATGGCCGAGGCGAACAAGGCCTTCGCGCATTACAGATATTGAGTTTTCTCAATTTCTGATTAAAACAGCACAACAGAAAGAAAGCGAAAGATGCCAAGAGAATATCCGCTGGAAACTTACCGCAACATCGGTATAATGGCACATATCGATGCCGGAAAAACAACTACGACCGAACGTATCCTGTTCTACACCGGACAGGTTCACAAAATGGGCGAAGTTCATGACGGCGCAGCCACCATGGACTGGATGGAAGAAGAGCAGGAGCGCGGCATAACCATAACTTCCGCAGCTACCACCTGCTATTGGAAAGATCACCGGATCAATATCATCGACACTCCCGGACACGTTGACTTCACCGTTGAAGTCGAGCGCTCACTGCGAGTCCTTGACGGAGCCGTCTGCGTGCTCTGCGCCAAAGGCGGCGTTGAACCCCAGTCTGAAACGGTATGGCGTCAGGCCGACCAGTTCAAGGTTCCCCGTATGGCATATGTCAACAAAATGGACATTATGGGAGCGAACTTCCTTCGCGTTGTCGACATGATGCGCGAGCGTCTTAAGACAAATCCGGTTCCGATTCAGCTTCCCATCGGGAAAGAGGAAGATTTCAGAGGAATTATCGACCTCATTCAGATGAACGCCGTCATCTATTACGACGATTTAGGCAAGGATATGAAGGTCGAGCCGATCCCGGAGGATATGCTTGAAGAAGCGAAACGTTACCGCGCAAGTTTGGTCGAAATCGTATCTGAAAACGATGAGTTGCTTTTCGAAAAATATTGCGCCGGCGAAGAGCCGACGATAGAAGAGCTCAAAGCCGCCATACGCAAGGAAACGATAGCCTCAAAGATAGTACCGGTTGTCTGCGGCACTTCATACCGCAACAAAGGCGTTCAGAAGCTGCTCGACGCGATGATTGACTACATGCCGTCTCCCCTCGATATCCCGCCGGTCATCGGTACCGATCCGGATACAGGTGAGGAGATAACGCGTCTGTCAAGCGACGAACAACCCTTTTCCGCTCTTGCGTTTAAGATAATGACCGACCCTTATGTCGGACGTCTCTGTTTCTTCAGAGTTTATTCCGGTTCGATATCAGCCGGTGATACAATCTTTAATTCATCCAAGAACAAGAACGAGCGCGCCGGAAGAATACTTCTTATGCATTCAAACGAGCGCACCGATATCGAAACGGTATATGCCGGCGATATCGCAGCTCTTGTCTCAACCAAAAATACCACGACCGGCGATACTTTCTGCGATGAAAAATCACCAATAGTTCTTGAGTCGATGGTATTTCCGGAACCGGTCATCCGCGTCGCGATAGAGCCGAAGACCAAAGCAGGTCAGGAAAAGATGGATGTAGCTCTCGGCAAGTTAGCCGAAGAGGATCCCACTTTTAAGGCTTATACCGATCAGGAGACCGGACAGACCATAATAGCCGGCATGGGCGAGCTTCATCTTCAGATTATCGTCGAGAGACTTCTCCGCGAATTTAAGGTTGAAGCCAACGTCGGAAGACCTCAGGTTTCTTACAGAGAAACGATTCGTCGTTCCGCCGAATCCAACTCGAAATATGTGCGTCAGTCCGGCGGCAAAGGTCAATACGGTCATGCGATTATTACAATCGAGCCGAATCCCGACAAAGGCTATGAGTTTGTCGACAAGGTTGTCGGCGGCGATATACCTAAGGAATTTATCCCGTCTGTTGACGAGGGTGTCCGCGGCGCAATGCTGTCAGGTGTCATCGCTGGCTACAACGTAGTTGACGTAAAGGTGACCTTAACCGGCGGTTCTTACCATGAAGTCGACTCGTCTGAAAACGCTTTCAAGATAGCCGGTTCAATGGCATTCAAGGAAGCAATGCAGAAAGCCGATCCGGTTCTTATCGAGCCGATAATGAAGGTTGTCGTGATTACTCCCGACGACTATATGGGCGAGGTCATCGGCGATCTTAACTCTCGCCGCGGCCGCATCGATACGATGGAGGCCATATCCGGCGGACAACAGATAACCTGTCACGTTCCGCTCTCCGAGATGTTCGGATATGCAACCGAGCTCCGTTCCTGCACACAGGGACGCGGCGTATACTCAATGGAACCCTCCACTTTCCAGGAGGTTCCCAAATCCGTTATGGAAAATATCATGGGCGAACGCAGATAAGCATCTGCCCCGATATAAAATATCTTATATACAGTAATTTAATTACCTAACAAAAAGAAATAAATTACCGGAGGAATTTAACCATGGCAAAGCAACATTTCGAACGCACCAGGCCTCACGTTAACATCGGTACCATCGGTCACGTCGACCATGGTAAAACCACCCTGACCGCTGCTATCACCAAAGTACTCTCTATGGGTGACGATCAAGTTAAGGCTCTTCGTTATGACCAGATCGATAAGGCTCCCGAAGAGAAGGCCCGTGGAATCACAATCAACACCACCCACGTCGAGTATGAGACTGAAAATCGTCACTATGCTCACGTTGACTGCCCCGGCCACGCCGACTACATCAAAAACATGATTACCGGCGCAGCTCAGATGGACGGCGCTATCCTCGTCGTCGCTGCTTCCGACGGTCCGCTGCAGCAGACCCGCGAGCACGTTCTGCTCGCCCGTCAGGTAAACGTTCCGGCTATCGTCGTTTTCCTTAACAAGGTTGACCTTGTTGACGACGAAGAGCTCATCGACCTCGTTGAGATGGAAGTCCGCGATCTGCTCTCCGCTTATGATTACGACGGCGACAACGCTCCTATAGTCCGCGGCTCCGCCCGTGAAGCTCTGCTCGCCACCGAGACGGATCCGAACGCCGATGTTTATTCTGCTATCCGCGAACTTATGGCTGAAGTCGACGAATTCATCCCGACTCCCGCACGTAAGACCGACATGCCTTTCCTTATGCCCGTTGAGGACGTATTCTCCATCTCCGGCCGCGGCACCGTCGCTACCGGCAGAGTTGAGCGCGGTACCGTAAAAGTCGGCGACCCGATCGAAATCGTCGGAATTCGTCCCGAATCCAGATCTTCCGTTGTAACCGGCGTTGAGATGTTCCGCAAGATCCTCGACTACGCCGAGGCAGGCGATAACGTCGGAATCCTTCTCCGCGGCGTTGCCAAGACCGATATCGAGCGCGGTCAGGTCATCTGCAAACCCGGCACAATCAAGCCGTATACCAAGTTCGTCGGTCACGTTTACGTTCTTACCGAAAAGGAAGGTGGCCGTTCCAAGCCTTTCTTCGACGGTTATCGTCCGCAGTTCTATTTCAGAACCACCGACGTTACCGGAACCATCTCTCTTCCTGAGGGCACCGAAATGGCAAGACCCGGCGACGACGTTGACATTACCGTTCAGCTGATCTCCCCGATCGCCATGCAGCCTCAGCTCCGCTTCGCCATCCGCGAAGGCGGCCGCACCATCGGCTCCGGCCTCGTTACCGAGATTATCGAATAATTCGATATTTAAAACTGAATAATCGTATGCCTGGCGGGGCTTTATAGCTCCGCCGGCCGACTTTGAGGGTGGTGTGATTCCACACCGGCGGTATAGTCCGTTAACTGAATTTAGCTATCAACTTTAACACAGTTGAGTTGACAGCTTAATTCCAGCCGACAGGGTGAGATTCCCTGACCGACGGTTCCCGATTGGGAGATTTGATTCCGGTTTACCGGGATGAAATCAAAGTCCGGATGAAAAAGATCGACGATATATAGCCTAACCGCTATGCAATAACGCTGTCCCTTCAGTCAAAATAGAAGGGACGTTTTTTTGCAAAAAAGCGTTGATCTCTCAAATCAGTCTTGTTTTTATGATTTTGAGAGGTTACAAATGAAAGAAAAATATTCCGCCGGCGAAAATCCGGCTTCTGACAAAAACAAAATTTATGTCCGTTACATCGCGGTTACCGGAATTCTTTCCGCCGCTGCCTTTGCGCTTCAGCTGATTGAAATTCCGCTTCCGATGCTTATCCCTTCCTTTATAAAGTTTGACTTTTCCGATCTGCCGGCTTTGATAGGCGCCTTTTCTTTAGGACCTGTCTGCGGCGTTATGATCCAGTTTCTAAAAAATCTGCTTCACGCTTCGGTTTCAACCACTTCCTTTGTGGGCGAACTTTCAAATTTTCTTTTGGGTTCCGTATTTGTAGGTTCTGCCGGTATCATATACAAGTTTAAGAAAACAAAGAAGGGGGCTGTCATCGCTGCATTTGCCGGAGCTCTGCTGATGGCAGCCGCCGCATTGCCTTTGAACTACTTTATTGTATATCCGTTCTATTACAACTTTATTCCGGAGAAAACAATACTTGCCGCATATCAGGCTATACTTCCGGGTATGAAGAGCATATTCCAGAGTCTTATCTGCTTCAACGTCCCGTTTACTTTTGCAAAAGGAGTCGCCGATGCGGTGGTGACCTTTATTATCTATAAAAGAATTTCTCCGTTGCTAAAAGGAAAAACAGACCGCGAAAAAACCCGTCATACTGAAGATTAAAGCGATAAAACAAATTCCCGCGTCCGACTCTTTTTGTCGGCGAGGCGTAAATAATGGTAATCGTCCTTGACTGTGAGTTTATTTAAAAACATTCTTTGGGTCTTTTTTATATCGATGCTTCCGGTTGTCGAACTAAGAGGAGCAATCCCCGTCGGAGCAGCGCTCGGTCTCCATTGGCATCTCTCTTTTGTATTGAGCATCCTGGGGAATATGCTTCCTATACCCTTCATACTTATTTTCATGAAGCGTGTTCTCAAATGGATGAAGTCTACAAAGAGATTAAAAGGAATCGCCGAAAGAATAGAAAATCATGCGATAAAAAAGAGCAGTCTCGTCGGAAATATTGAAGCGCTGGGCCTGATTATTTTTATCGCGATTCCGCTGCCCGGAACCGGGGCATGGACGGGAGCTATGATAGCTTCATTTTTAAATATGAAACTCCGCCATGCTTTCTTCTGTATATTAATAGGAGTTATATTAGCCGGTTTCATAGTTACGGGACTTACCTATGGCTTCGCCGCCCTGATATCATAAAAACGATAACTCCGCCCTTATTTTCAAAGGGCGGAGTTATTTCTTTATTGCGGATATATATTTCAGCCGATAATTGCGGCAGTTTCGGCGATCGACGCGCCTGCCTGAACCGCTTTTGTGACGGGGACTACCTTGTCAGCGCCGATTATAACAGCGCCGACGAGATGACCGCCGGTAAAGTAATACTTTTCGTAAATGCCTCTTGCGCCGTCTCGGCTTTCAAGGGTGCGGTAACTTCTTTTCTCATCGAAACCGTTATCGCCTATTGAGAATAGTGAAGTATCAAAGCCGCTGAAGCTGACCGGACCGCCGGAAGCTTCATATTTAAGTTCATCTCCGACCGCGTTTGCTCCGGCGACTTCACCCTGGGAAGCAGCCTGGCTCCAAAGCGCATAATTAACTCCGTTGAATTCCGCGCAATCGCCGGCAGCGAATATGTCGGACGCAGAGGTTCTCATGAACTCGTCGACAGTTACTCCGCGTCCGCAGTCGATTCCCGCTTCTTTTGCTATCGCAGCCGCAGCGCGAACTCCGGTCGAAATAATAAGCAGATCGCAGGGGAAGACTCTGCCGTCTTCAAGCAATACGCCGAGAATCTTATTTCCTTCGGAAGGTTTATCGGTATCAAATAAATTTGTGTTAAATATAGTGTTTATCAGCTTCGCTCCGTATTCCTTTGCGTCGGCTAATATATCAGAGATGGCGGCGGCAACATTTACGCCGGTCTCTATTCTAACCTCTTTTGATTCAATTACCTTTTTCAGGATTTCGGAAGCGCTCTCGTCAAGCTGACGCGGCATCAGCCGGGGCATCGTTTCAAGAACGGTAACGTCAAGTTTTGCTAATTTCAACTGCCACGCAGCCTCAAGTCCGAGCACTCCTCCGCCGATAACAACCGCCTTTTTGGCGCCGTTTTCAATAGCTTCTCGAACCTTAGCCGCATCGTCAATGCTGCGTATTGAAATAACATTATCGAGAATAGCGCCGTCTTTGTAAAGTCCGGCAATCGGCGGGATAAAGTTCTCGGCGCCGAGAGCATAGATAAGCTTGTCGTAGCTGAATTTGGCTCCGTCGTCAAGCTCGATGGTTTTATTCTCGGTATCGATTCTCTTAACCGTTTTTTCCAGCAGCGGAACGATATCGTTGTCTTTATACCATTTTTCCGGCTCGATTCCGAGCTGATCGGCGGTAAAGCTCGCCAAAAGGGNTTTTGTCAGCATAGGACGGTAATACGGCAGGTATTTCTCGCGGCTGATCATAATTATCCGGGCTTTTTTCGAACGGGCGCGCGCCGCCTTCGCGGCGGCCAATGCAGCCTCGCCTCCGCCGATTATCGTGATCATCTGTTCTTTATCGGACACAAACCCGGAAATATTGTCGTCAGCTTCGATGAAATTTGATTTATCGGCGCCGCATACGGGACAAACGGTAATTGAAGCGTCAAATATATCCCCGCAGATAAGGCATTTTACAAGTTTGCGTTCCCCTTTGGCTTTGCGGTCGTTTTCCTTGTTGTAAAGAGCGCAGCCGAAGTCGTAACCGTATTCGTAAGCGTCAAGCAGGTCGTTTTCGGTCGGCTTGAAGCGGACGCGGAAGCCGTCAAGCACTTTTAAGCGAAGCTGCTTCAGCCGTTCGGTAATGTTAGGCACTCCCTCGCCTGTCCAGCCGTAAGAACCGAACGCCGCCGCAGTCTTGCCCTTATGGGTAGCGGCAAACATCGAGGTTGCAATGTCCCAGATAGGCTTGAGCGCTTCTCCGACTATGGTAGGAGTACCGAGCAGGAATCCGTCAGCTTCGGCAATGGCAGCGGAAGCGGCGTCCATAAGATCGGGACGACCGGTCAGATCAAAGGTTTCAACATCCGCGCCGGCGTCCTTTATGCCGGCTCCGATTCGCTCGGCAAGCTGCCCTGTATATCCGTAAGCGGTAACATATGTAATGACAGCTTTCTTCCGTTCGGATTTCGGCGCTTCCTGCATCCATTCGTCATACCATGCAAGGATGCCGTCTTTGCCCTCGTCAAGCACCGGACCGTGGCCGGGACAGATCATCGCAATATCCATACCCCTTACCTTCTTAACGGCGTTTGCAAGATACGGGCGCTTGAACGGTCCCAATATATTATCGAAATAGTATTTTGTGGCTCGCTTGTATCCATCGCAGTCGGTTACGCGGCTGACAAGCACTTCGTCGAAACTGTAGTGCGAACCGAAGCAGTCGCAGGAAAAGAGCAGCTTTTCTTCAACGGCATAAGTAAACATTGTGTCCGGCCAGTGAAGGTTTGGCAGGATCATAAATTTCAGCGTAACACCGCCGAGGTCAAGCGTCTGTCCGTCTTTTGCCTGAAGGGTATTGAGCGGTCGGTTGGCTATCTGTCCAAGAAAGCCGATTGCCGCCGTCGTCGCGATGATTTTGACATCGGGATTCAACTCGCAGAACTTTTCAATAGCGCCGCTGTGATCCGGTTCGGTGTGATTGACTATCAGGTAATCGATTTTTGTAACGCCGATAAGCTCGTTTACCTTTTCAAGCCAGTCGTCGGAAAAACAAGCCTTTGAAGCGTCAATAAGCGCGGTCGTGTTGTCGCCCTTAATAAGATATGAGTTGTAAGTAGTACCGAACTCGGTGTGCATTATTATGTCAAAGGTGCGCAGGTCGGGGTCAAGAACACCGCACCAATATACGCGATCGGTCAACTTTAAGGTACGCATATATAATCTCCTTGATTAGTGTAATATCGGTTTAAAAAAACGGGACGAGCGCAGCTTATCATGCAGTAAAATTTAATGCGCGGCGGAAAAAATAAAATTCCGAGCATATTTTTTCTGCTTTGTGATAACTGACATCTCGTCCGAAAGTTTTAGAATTTTTTCAGCTTATACCTGACATCAACGTCAGCCGAGAAAATATCCTGATATGCGGCGATCTCACAGTTTTTGCTGCTTATGAGCGCCTTGGTTCCTTCCTCGCTCTTGCGGCTGCTGCCGGAGGCGGAGATAAAGTAAAGCTCAACGGCTTTGCCGCTTGGCAGAGCTGCTATCATATTATTGAAAGCCGGCGCCGGATATCCTGCCCATATAGGGCAGCAGAATATGATTTTTTCATAAGCCCAGAGGTCGGGAAGAGCGTTTTCGGCTTCTATCGGCATCCTGTTGCGGGCGTCAGCGCATCCTTTGAACAGCGCGCTGAGCAGATCGGGGCGTTTGCGGTCTTTTATCCGATAAAGATCGGCGTCGCTGTCGTGTGCGAGCTTGTTGGCAAAACTGCCGGTCGTACCCGACCAGGAATAATAGACGATTGCGGTTTTTTTGCTGTATTCAACAGTTGGCATCAGATTCCCTCCGTTGCGTATGACAGGGATGGCGTTTCGCGCCCTTATGGTTTATATAATATACACTATAAATTTTACCATAATAATATGAACGTTTCAACTTTTACGGTTAATTGCCGAAACTGTTTATGAAAAAGTTTTATGAATTTTTCATCACCCCGTAAAGAAAGTTAAAAAAACGAGTCTGCTCTTATCAGCTGAGCAGGCTCGTATAAATCATAACTCAGTTTTTCTCAAGATACGTTGCATTGAGCTTATCAAGCGCTTTCTCGGCGCTCTTTTGCATCTTCGCCCATTCGGACATGAAGTCGCTTGAATTATTTGTTATAAGGTTTCGGTAAATCATGCCGGCGTTTGAGAGGCTGGCGTAATAAACGAAAGCGAACTCGGTTGCTATCGAGTCATGGATAATATCTATTATCTGAGCCGAAAGCTCATCGCGCACATATTTGACTTTGAGAGCGGTTTCATAGTAGGTCGGCGTCAGTGTTTTCCAGGTTTCCGAGCTCATCGCTTCAAGAACCGCGCCGGTTTCATCCGGATGAGCGCAGCAAAGCGGCACCACCCCGAAGTTCTGTGTGTCATGAACGAGAGAACGGTAATTCTCTTGCGTATCGTCAAGTTTCGGATACGGAACCATACCGAAATCATCTTCCATATCGCGGAAAATCTCTGATGTACCGATGCTTGAGTTTCCGAGCATAAGCGAATTGCCGTTTTTGAAGATCGGAGTCGCTTTGTCGGTGTCTATCTTGCTGATATAGCTGCCTTCATTCCAGAACACGGCGTTTATAAGGTCGGCCGCTTTGAGCTGGCGTTCGGTACCCATCGTAAACGTCATCGTACCGTCATCTCCGCGCTCGGTCATGCGGATATCGGTAGCGAAGGCGAAAGCGTCGGAGCTGGAATAGGTGACATAAGTGGCAAAACCGTACTGATCTTCTTCGTCAAACACGGTATTGCCGTTCAGATCGCGGTACATTCCCTTAACAAGCTCCGCCATCCTTTCGAGCGTCCAGTTTCCTTCGAGGGCGACATTGTAAAGATCGTCAGGATTACCTAACTGGTTTTCATACAGAGTTTTGTTGAAATAAAGCACCCTCGTTCCGCGCAGCATATCGATGAAATAATCTCCGACGAGGAAGAAGCGCTTGTCTGCGCCGATAGATATTTCATCCATGTATCCGTTCCACCACCACGGCTGGTCGAAATCGATATACGGCAAATCGAAGACGTTATAAAAAACTCCTTCGGTCGCCTGCTGAACGAGACCGAACTGCGCGCCGGTGAAATAATCATATGTGCTGTCGCCGGCCATAACGAATTTGTTAACGACGTTTCCGATTTCATAATAGGCTGTGTCCGTCAGATTGTACTTGATATTAACATTGAGCCGCTCAAAAACCTTTTCGTTTCTCTCCATAACGGCGTCTTCGACAAGATCTCCGCTCGGTTCCTCAGCACCCATTATGAAGTCGGTGTTGTTGAAAGTCTTGCAGCAATAGACACCGATAGTCACCCCGCCGAGGTCGATATCTTCGGGCAGACTGTCTTTATATCCGGAACGGTCGTTCGGGTCGGTTGTTACTTCGGCGACGGTTTCGGTTTCTGCTGCAGAAGTTTCGGCTGTCGTTTTGCCTTCATCGCCGCATCCCGAAATCATCGGCAGCGCGATAGCGGCAGCCAAAAGCAAAGCAAGGAACATTTTTGTTTTTTTCATGTAATACCCCCTGTCAGTTTAATACCTCGCAAATAATAGTATACCACAAAAACACTCAAAACGCAATAAAATATTTTATAAAAAATGCTCTTTTCTGCGGTAACTGCGGAAAAGAGCACTAAGGCTATAAAATCAATAGTTTTCAAGATAAGCAGCAATAAGCGTGTCAAGCTTCTTTTCGGCGCTCTTTTCCATCTTTGCCCATTCTGACATAAAGTCATTGGAATTTTTCGTTACGAGGTTGCGATAAATCATGCCGGCATTCGCAAGACTGGCATAATAAACATAGGCGAATTCGGTCGAGATCGAATCATAAATAATATCTATCATCTGAGCCGAAATCTCATCGCGGACATATTTGACTTTGAGAGCGGTTTCATAATAGTTCGGCGTCAGCATTTTCCAGCTTTCGGAACTCATCGCCTCGATAACCGCGCCTGTTTCTTCCGGATGAGCGCAGCAGAGCGGCAACACCCCGAAACTTTTTGTGTCATGAACGAGAGAACGATAATTCTCCTGAGTTTCGTCAAACTTCGGAAACGGGAGCATACCAAAATCGTTATCCATGTCGCGGAGTTCCTCCGAGGTGCTTATCATTGCGTTTCCATACATAAGAGATTTGCCGCTTTTGAAGTTCAATATTGCCTTATCGGTATCTGTTTTATTGATATAGGCGCCTTCGTTCCAGAATACGGCGTTGATAAGCTCGGTTGCTTTAATTTGGCGTTCGGTACCCATCGTAAATTTCATTGTTCCGTCATCTTCGCGTTCGGTCATGCGTATATCCGTACCGATAGCAAAGGGATCGGTGCTGGCCAGGGCATGAAATGCGACAAAACCATACTGATCTTCCTCGTCGAACTCGGTGTTTCCGTTAAGGTCCCGGTATAATCCTTTAACAAGCTCTGCCATTTTTTCAAGTGTCCATTTGCCTTCGAGCGTAATGTTGTAAAGATCGTCCGGATTTCCTATCTGGTTTTCGTACAGGTTTTTGTTGAAAATAAGTACCCTCGTGCCGCGCAGCACATCGATGAAGTAATCTCCGACAAGGAAGAAGCGCTTGTCCGAGCCTATCGAGATTTCATCCATGTATCCGTTCCACCACCATGGCTGATCGAAATCGATATACGGCAGCTCTAAGACATTATAATAAATACCTTTGGTCGCCTGCGCGACGAGACCGAATTGCTGACCGACAAAATAATCGTATGTGGTGTCATCGGCCATGACGAATTTGTTTACGACCGAGCCTATTTGATTGTAAGCGGTATCCGTCAGATTGTAATTGATATTGACATTGAGACGTTCAAACACCTTTTCGTTTCTCTCCATTACGGTGTCTTCCACAATATCTCCGCTCGGTTCCTCAGCCCCCATTATAAAGTCGGTGTCGCCGGAAGTTTTTACGCAATATACGCCTAACGTTATCCCGCCGAGATCGATGTCTTCGGGTAGGCTGTCTTGATATCCGGAACGGTCATTCGGATCGGTTGTTACTTCGGCGACGGTTTCGGTCTCCGTTGCCGAAGATTCAACTACCGTCTCGGCGGTTTCTCCGCATCCGGAAATTAACGGAAGCATAATGGCAGCAGCCAAAAGCAGCGCAAGTAGTATTTTTGTGTTTTTCATATACCCCCCTGATATTTTAATATTCTGAAAACATTATAACATAAAATCAGTCAAAATGCAATAAAGATAATAATAAAGAGGTTCTGCGGCAGTATCGCCGCAGAACACCTTAAGGTTATAAAATCAATTATTCACGATATAAGCTTCATAAAGTTTTTCGAGTTTGTTTTCGGCTCCGTTCTGTATCTTTGCCCATTCGGAGGCGAAATCGTTGGACTTTTTCTGAGTAAGCGTCCGGAAGATTTTTCCGGCATTATCCAGCTTCGAGGCATAGACATAAGCGAATTCTGTCGTGATTGAGTCGCGTATTATGTCAATCATCTGAGCCGACACGTTGTCGCGCACATATTTTATCTTCAGCGCGGTTTCGTACCATGCCGGAATTACATATTTCCAGCTTTCCGAATTCATCGCTTCCAAAACCGCGCCGGTCTGTTCGGGATGCGCGCAGTTGATCGGAACAACACCGATAGAAGCGCAGTCGTGAACGACAGTTCGGTAATTCTCCTGAAGCTCATCCAACTTCGGATACGGCAGAATCCCATACTCGTCCTCCATTTCGCGGAGAACGTATGTGCTGCCGAGAGTATTGTTGCCGAGCATCAGAGCCCGTCCGCCTCTGAACATATCAACGGTTATGTTTTCCTCCTGAAGATGAACATAGCTGCCTTGATTCCAGAATATCTTGTTTATCAATTCGGCGGCTTTAATCTGTCGCTCGGTTCCCATTGTAAATTGCAGCGTGCCGTTATTATCTCGTTCCGTCAGATGAATATCCGTCGCAAAGGCAAATGCGTCGGTGCTGGAGGAAGCGTAATAGGTTACAAAGCCGAACTGATCGTCGACCGTGACGGCGCCGTCGCCGTTGAGATCGCTGTAACAGCTCTTAACAAGCTGTTCCATTGCGTCCATGGTCCAGTTGCCTTCAAGCGCCTTGGCATATATTTCGTCAGGATTGCCGATAATGTTTTCATACATGGTTTTATTAATAAACAAAACCATTGCGACATATAACATATGAGCAGTGTAATCGCCGAAAAAGAAGAACCTTTTATCGTTTCCGATGGCTATTTCGTCCATGTAGCTGTTGCACCACCACGGCTGACTCAAATCTATATACGGAAGATTGAGGAAGTTATAGTAGATGCCGTCGACTACGGTTGTTATAAGCCCGAACTGCTGCGCAACGGCGTAATCATATGTATTGTCTCCTGCCAGGACGAATTTCTTGATTTCGTTTCCGGTACCGTCATATGAAACATTTGAGACAATTATGTTTAATTTCACATTCAATCGCTGGGAAACAGCCTCGTTCCGTTCATATATCGTGTCCTGAACAATCTCGCCGCTCAACTCCTCCGGCCCTTCGATAAATTTACCGCCGAATGAGGCAGAAGAGAGAACTCCGATGGTCATCCCGCCGAAATCCAGATCCTCCGGAAGACTGTCTTTGTATCCGGAACGGTCGTTAGGATCGGTGGTGACTTCGACTGTGTTTTCGGTTTTTAATGCGGAAGTTTCGGCTTCCGTCTTGCTGGCCGTATCGCCGCATCCGGATATCAGCGGAAGCGCAATGGCAAATACCAGAAGCAGAGAAAGCAGTCTTTTTGCGTATTTCATATCATACCCCCCGTATATTTTATTGTTGTATAAATATTATATCATAAGATTATTCAAAACACAACTAAAAATAAAATAAAAAAAGGCGCGGAAGCAGTCGCCGCGCCAAAAAGATTTAAAATCAATAGTTTTCAAGATACGCCGCGATAAGTTTTTCGAGCTTCTTTTCTGCGCTTTTCTGCATCTTAGTCCACGCGGAGGCGAAGTCGCTGGTTTTTTTTGTTACGAGAGTCCGGTAAATCATTCCCGCGTCGCTGAGCTTTGAATAATAAACATAGGCAAATTCGGTCGAAACCGAATCGTGGATTATGTCGACCATCTGAGCCGAAATATTGTCCCGGACATATTTTATCTTCAGCGCGGTTTCATACCACGCCGGAACGACATATTTCCAGCTCTCCGAGCTCATCGCTTCCAGAACCGCGCCGGTTTCTTCGGGATGCGCGCAGTTGACGGGAATTACCCCGATCGACGCACAGTCATGGACGACGGTCCTGTAATTCTCCTGAAGCTCGTCCAGCTTCGGATAAGGAAGAATTCCGAACTCATCTTCCATGTCGCGAAGGGAAGCGGCTCCGCCGAGTACCTGGTTACCGAGGAACAGTACCTTTCCACCGGTAAACATATCCCAGGTTATATCCCCATCCTTCTGGTGGATATAGCTTCCTTCGTTCCAGAAAATTTTATTGATCATATCGGCCGCTTTGATCTGCCGTTCGGTTCCCATAGTGAAATACGGAGTGCCGTCTTCGTTCCGCGAGGTCAAATGAATGTCTGTCGCAAAAGAGAATGCGTCGGTGCTGGAATAGGCATAATAAGTCGCAAAGCCGAATCGGTCTTCCGAATTTACTTCGCTGTCTCCGTTCAAATCGCTGTAACACACTTTAACGAGCTGATCCATCGATTCCAACGTCCAGTTGCCTTCGAGAGCCTTGGCATAAAGGTCATCTGGATTTCCGATGACATTCTCATATAAAGTCTTGTTTAAAAACAGAACCATTGCGACATATAACATATGTGTTGTGTAATCTCCGAAAAAGAAGAATTTCTTGTCGCTGCCGATGGCGATTTCATCCATGTAGCTGTTGCACCACCATGGCTGATCAAGATCAATATAGGGCAGGTCGAGAAAATTGTAGTAAATGCCGTCTTCGACGGTGGATATAAGACCGAACTGCTGCGCAACGGCGTAATCATATGTAGTGTCGCCCGCCATGATAAGCTTTTTCAGCTCATTGCCGGGAGCGTTGTATGATACATCGGAAGCCAGAATATTCAGTTTTATATTCAGACGTTCGGAAACTGCCCGGTTTCTTTCGTATATTGCGTCATCAACTATTTCGCCGGTCAATTCCTCCGGACCTTCGATAAATCTCCCCCCGTATGAAGCGCCGGAAAAAACCCCGATGGTCATCCCGCCGAAATCGAGATCCGCCGGCAGATTGTCCTTATAGCCGGAACGGTCGTTCGGATCGGTGGTGACTTCCGCGACGGTTTCCGCTTCCGCCGCGGAAGATTCGATATCCGCCTTACCGGTATCCCCGCAACCGGATACAACCGGAAATAAAATAGCGGCTGCAAGAAAAAGAGAAAGCAGTTTTTTGCAAATCGACATAAAAATATCCTCCGTTCAAAAATTAACATTTTATAAATCAATTATATCGCAACATGTTGAAAAAATCAAGAATTTATTCAAAGAAATCGTAAAGAAAAACATACTTTATCCCGTATTTAACTTTAACACAATTTTACATAAAAAACACTTGCGTTAAGACAATTTTACCTTGAATAATCCTGTATTTTATAGTATAATAAATATGTAGTCAAAATCAACGAAAGGTTTCATATGCCTGAAAGAAAACATAACAACCCCGCTGCTCCGAGACGCGCCCGCCGGAACATTTCATTTGTTGATAAAACTTCGGCGGCTACGGACATCTCGCCGCAGCCTCAAAAAGAATCCTCCCCTGACCTCCGGAATACCCGCCGTCTGCCAAACATATCTGCCTCAGTCGCTCAAAGACCGAACATCAACTCAACTCGAGAATTTACCAGGGTTACGACGATAAAGCGTATGGGTGACACTCAGCAGTTCCGTCTGCCCGCGGGTTCTGTATCCCGTCTGAGGCGCGATCCCGGCGCGGTTTACATGAATACCGCAAATTACAACCGCACCCTTCAGTTTGCCCCGATATACAGAAACGCAGACGCTGAAAACCGTTCCGTCCGACTTGTTAACGCTACGGGAGGTAATAATTTTAGCTCCGGCAGGAGGGAAGGTATGTCGGGGGAGACATCCGCTTATATTCCGATACAACAGATGACAGCAGGAGCTGCCAAATACAGAACCGTAAACAATAATCCTGTTTATTCGCCCGGAAAAAAGTCTTCCGCGCCGCGTAAAGAGGAAAAGGTATCTGCGCTGCCGCTTGTGCTGAGTATTATTTCGGCCGTGTTGATTTTGACTGCGGCGGTTATAATGGCGTTCAGATTTTTCGGAAACCGCGAGAACAGCGGCGCGGATGCCGAAAACATCACGGAAGCTTATACCACCGCTCCGACCGATACCGTTATACTTGAAAATGAAGCTTCATCCGGCAATATCGAAATCACTGAAGAACTTACCGCTGTATTAGCCGAAGACGAACCCGACTGAGTGAAGTTAATGAGGTGCTAAAAATGGCAAAACTTGAAAAAACACTGACCGGAAACATTGAAGAGATTGCCGAAAACATCAAAGAATCTATACTCAAAGTAAGCTATACCGCTACTTTTATAGATTCATGCAGTTACGGGAACGACAGCTGCCGCTGTACCGTAATGGTCTTTGAGAGATACAGTTGGATGGGCGCCAATCGCGCAACTATCACAATAACGCTGTTTTCCGAAGGCGATGATTCGGTTAAGCTTACTGCAATAGCCTCGGGCGGCGCCCAGGGCACCACCAAATTAAACACCTACGGAGACGAGAAGATTATCAAAGAGCTTGATAAGATTTTGTAAGAAAACGAATCAAAACAGGACAAGACGTACGTTATAAAACTTCGGACGAATTAAAATCACGGAAGAACTTACCGATGTAATAGCCGAACACAAAAACGATTGAGCGAAATTAACGAGGCGCTTAACATGGCAAAGCTCGAAAAAACACTGACAGGAAACATAGAACAGATCGCCTCTCATATCATGCAAGGCATCCTCGGCGGCAGTATCAGCGCTACTCTTGAAGATTCAAGCAGATTTTACGGCGCCGACGGCTCCCGCTGCATAGTTATGGTCTTCGAAAGATACAGTTGGCTTGGCGGCAATCGCTTAAGTCTCAATATCACTCTGTTCTCTCAGAGCGGCGGTCCCGTTATGCTTTCCGCGATCGCTTCGGGCGGCAGCCAGGCAATGTTTATTAAGTTCAACACTTTCGGCGAAGAAGCCTTTTTGGCAAAGCTCGAAGAACTGCTGTGATATATAAACACCTTACATTCCGACACATTAGACTTATGAACTAAAAGTATATTCGTTACAAAACCAGTTATAATTAATCGCAAGATAAAAACAGACAATCGGAGGATTATATGTCATTTACGATTGCTTTTACAGGCGACATTTGCTTCCATGATCAGCCTGAAGCAGATTTTGAATACTCGAAAAAGATTCTTGCCGACGTAATGCCGGTATTTGAATCAGCCGATCTCGTCGCGATGAATCTTGAAAACCCGCTCGCGCCCGAGGGAATGGGCGAACCGATACCGAAAGCCGGTCCGAATCTCATAGGCGGCGAGCAGACTATCGGCTTCCTTCTTGCCGCCGGCTGCGGATTTGCCGATCTTGCAAATAACCACACCGGAGACTTCGGAGCGGAACCGCTATATAACACTCTTCGGCTGCTTGATGAAAACGGGATCGGTTACGCCGGCGCCGGCAAAAACCTGGACGAGGCGTATAAAGCGTTCAGAATAACGAAAAATGGTATATCGCTGTCCATCGTATGCGTCTGTGAAAACGAATTCGGAGTAGCTGAAGCAGATAAACCCGGAACCGCGGGCTTTGAAATAGGAAGACTGACGGAGAGACTTGTCGAGGAGAGGGAGATATCTGACTTCGTTGTCGTTATGATACACGGCGGCAACGAGCATAACCCGCTGCCGTCGCCGATGGCGCGCTCGCGCTACCGGCTTTTCACCGAGCTTGGCGCCGACGCAGTCATAGGCGGTCATCCGCATTGTCCGCAGGGAATTGAATATTACAAAGGCAAGCCCATTGTATACAGCACCGGCAACTTTCTCTTCAAAGACTTCGGAGAAGTCGATGCAGCGTGGACGCTGGGCTATATCGCAAAGCTGACGCTCAACAAAGGCGAGTCTCCGAAAGTCGAAGCGATACCTTACCGTTTTGAATCGGACGGTTCCGCAATCAATCTTCTGAAAGGCGAAGAATACGAGATCTTCATGCGGCATCTCGACAAAATATCGGCTATAATCCCGGATGACAGGGCGCTGCATGATTACTTCGACGGCTGGTGCTGGCTCCACCGCGATTTTCTTCTCCAGGCGACGCCGGGCAAGGAGATGCTTGAGTTTGACGGGCATTACCATAACGCCTATCTCGTTTATAATCGCCTTATCTGCGAGGCGCACCTTGAGATTTGCCGCCGTCTGACTTATATAGCCTTTTATCCCGGATTGAGGGAACGCGCCGCAAGCTTTGTCGAGAAAATCAAAAAGCTTGCCGATATAGGGCTTTGATATTCCGATTAGAAATCCGCCGAATAACCGGTAAATTGACTCTCTGAAACGAACTGATTATCAACCGGATTTAACTTTAAACTTCCTTAATTAAATTAACAATAATGTAACTCAACCGCAATATAGTGTTAACACTATATTGCGGTTGAGTGCTATAATCAGAATATAAGGTGTTATATTTCCGCTTATTTTACGGAAATATGCCATATGTAACAACCATATTTAAGGAGGAATTGTTATGAAACGCATGTTTAAACCGTTTTCATTGCTTGTCACTTTTCTCCTCTTATTCATGATAATAGCGGCGGCCGCGTCTTGCGGGGATAAGGACAAGGCGCCCGTTTTCGAGGAGATGCAGTCAGAACGTATTGCCGCTTTCTACGGCGATGCGGGGCTGATTTTTCCGGGATCGAAATATATCTGCTATGCTTATGAGAAGACTGACTTCGAAGCAATCTGTAAAGCCGTTACCACGGAAGATTATCAGAAAAAACTCGAAGCCTTCTACACTCAGATTGACTTTAAAGACTTAACGCTTGACCCCGGCCGGATCGACGAGCTTCTCGAAGCGCATGTGGACGGTGTCGCCTATGATGATCCCGTTTATGTCTGTGACCTGAGATTATCCGATAAGGAAATTGTTTTACTAGACACGATTTTCGCCGAAGTATTCGGGCTGGAAGTTGACACAACCGAAGCCGCGCCCGCCGGCTGAGAACACGGCAAGGATTATTTTCCCTTTAATCGTTACGAAAGTCTGCCATATATAACCATATTTAAGGAGGAATTACCATGAAACGCAACGTTAAGTTACTTTCATTGCTTGTTGTATTTATTCTCTTAGTTGCGGCGGCTGTATCTTGCGGGGAAAAGGACAAGGCGCCCGTTTTCGAGGAGCTGAAATCGGAGCGTATCGCCGCATACTACGGCGATGCGGGGTTGATTGTTCCGGGGTCACAATTTGTCTGCCGCGCCTATGAGAAAGCCGACTTTGAGCTGATTTGCGAATATATAGAATCGGAGGATGACCTGCGCAAGTTCAAAGCGTTTTATCTGCTGATCGACTTTAACGAACCGCTTCTCAGTCCGGAAGGGCTTGCCGAAGCCCGCATGGTGTATGAGGGGATTGTCACCGATGATAATCCCACGTATATCTTAGACCCGTTTGCATCCGAGCCCGAGATTCAAGAGTTCGACAATATTCTCGCAAAAGTATACGGTCTTACGATCGACCCGGCATCCACGGTTCCGCTCGCCGATACCGTAGCAGTAGGCTGACGCCGAATGAAACACAAATACGGGAGCTGCAGCAAACTCAGATATTGTTGCAGCTCCCGTATTGTTGGTGGCAGATTAAAAAATGACGCGGTGAAATACATTAAATTCTATGCAGTTGGCGGAATTTCATCGGCGAAAGAGCAAATGCCTCTCTGAAACACTTTGAAAAATAGAATTGGTTGTCAAATCCGCACAAAGCCGCAACTTCAGCTATTGAACGATCGGTGTTAACAATAAGTTCTTTTGCATTTGAAAGACGCGTCATTCTGAGATATTCAATGGGATTCATTCCGGTTGCGGCGTTGAAGCGGTGGCTGAAATTGACATGAGACATCCCGGAGGCTTTTGCCAGAGCGGCTATTTTGATAGGAGAGCTGTAATCATTTTCTATTGTTTCTATTGCGGCGTTGATTGCCTCGTCGTCAACCGAGGTATCGCCGAATAATATAGTAAAAATAAGGTCGCGAAAAATATGCTGCATCGGCAGCGTCGGCGCTTCTCCGGACATCGTTTTAAGCTTTGCGATATCAACTTTCGCCCGCTCAACGTTTTGAATCCCCGCGACACCGCAGGGATAAAAAGACGCTTCCTGCATCGCAGCGTCGCTTTTATTCCATTTGAGTCGGAGAAAGAGAAATTCTGCCGGTTCGATAATGTCTCTTTCATACTGCTTGCCGGGCGGGAAAAAAACAACTCCGCCGCTTTCGGCAGCTCCGGTCTGGCCGTCCACAGTGACGCTGATTTTTCCGGAACAGACAAGCACGGCGCTCCATTCCGAATCTGAGCCGCTGTTTTTGACAAATACGGTGCGGCTGCATCTTGCGATGCTCAGTACTTCGGGGAGCGGAATTGAATCATATTTGCGCATCGAGGCGTTTCCTCCAATTAACAGTATATATTATTATAAAATATATATTTAGTTTTGTCAATAAGAATTGGATTAAAGTTGTTCAAAAAACGAACAAGTTGAGTTTTTCTGTGTGAATAACCAAATATATACATCTAATTTTGTGCATAATTATTTCGTTTCGGCTGTTGAAATACCGTTTCGTTGGCCTTGCCGTATCTAATCTTTTCCTCACTTTTTACATATAAAGGTGGAATAATTCAGACGAAGGTGGTATAATATATATTAATAATCTTAATAACGGAGATAAATCAGTGTCACTTTTTGACAAGCTTGACGAAGCTGAAATAAAATATAAAAGCATACTTGAAATGCTTTCCGAACCATCGGCGGCGTCGGATATAGAAAATTATAAACGGCTTCATATCGACAGAAAAGCGCTTGAGCCGGTAATCGAAAAATACCGGGAATATAAAATATATAAAGAGCATCTCAGCGAAGCCGAGGAGCTGCTCGCATCGGACGAAACAGACGAAGAGATTCGCCTTCTTGCTCAGATGGAGCTTGATGAGACCCGACCGAAAGCCGAAACCTGCAAAGAAGAGCTAAAAATCCTGCTGCTTCCGAAGGATGAGGACGACGACCGTTCGGTTGTGATGGAAATTCGCGCCGGAGCCGGAGGAGAGGAAGCGGCGCTTTTCGCCGCCGTTCTTTTTCGTATGTACAGCATGTATGCAATGTCAATGGGCTATAGCTTGGATATCACCGACGCAAACGAAACCGAACTGGGCGGCTATAAAGAGATAATATTCACAGTCGAGGGGGAAGGCGCCTATTCAAGGCTTAAATTCGAGTCAGGAGTGCATAGGGTGCAGCGGGTGCCTCAAACAGAAGCTCAGGGAAGGATACAGACCTCCACAGCGACGGTGGCGGTGCTGCCTCAGGCAGAAGATGTCGAGATTGAAGTCCGTCCCGAAGAAATAAAAATGGAGACGATAAAGAGCACCGGCGCCGGAGGACAGCATGTAAACAAAACCGAATCGGCGGTAAGACTTACCTATCTTCCTACGGGAATGGTCGTTGAGTGTCAGGAGGAGCGCAGCCAGTTCAAAAACCGCGATAAAGCCATGAAGCTGCTAAAAACCCGCCTTCTTGACATAAAGCGCACCGAAGCTCACGAGAAGCGCTCAAGCGAGCGCCGCTCTCAGGTAGGTACCGGCGACCGCTCCGAGCGTATCCGCACCTACAATTACCCGCAAAGCCGCGTCACCGATCATCGCATCGGCAGGACCCTTCATTCGCTTGAAGCTTTCCTCAACGGAGATCTTAACGAAATGATAGACGCGCTGACCGCCGCGGATACCGCCGAGAAACTTAAAAACAGCGAATTTTAGATATGAATACCAGGATGATCTACGAACCGGACGAGGAGTCGCTTAAATACGCAGCGAAAGTAATAAGAGACGGCGGGCTGGTAGTTTTCCCGACCGAAACCGTCTACGGTCTCGGCGCCGACGCCTTGAGTTCCGATGCCGCGGAGAAGATATACAAAGCCAAAGGGCGTCCTTCCGACAACCCCTTGATAATCACTCTTCCGTCGGTTGCTGACGTTGAAAAATACGCCTATCCGCCAAAAAGCTTTTACAAGCTTTCTGAAAAATTTCTGCCCGGACCTCTTACCTGTGTTGTGCGTAAGAAAAGCATAATCCCGGACACCGTTTCGGCGGGACTGCCGACGGTAGCGGTAAGAGTTCCGTCAAATCCCATCGCTCAAAAACTTTGCGCCCTGTCGGGTGTTCCGGTTGCCGCCCCGAGCGCAAATCTGTCCGGCAAACCGAGTGTAACCTCATTAAAATCGGCTATCGAAGATATGTACGGCCGCGTCGATGTCATAATTGACGGCGGAGAATCGGAAATCGGACTTGAATCAACCATTGTTTCTCTCGACGGCGATAAGGCAGTTCTGCTGCGCCCCGGCGGAATAACTATAGAAATGCTGAAGGAAGTAATTCCCGACATCGAAATAGGCAGCTCGGTAAAAGAAGAATTCATAGGCAGACCTTCGGCTCCGGGAATGAAATACCGCCATTATGCCCCGGATGCTCCGGTGTATCTGCTCGACGGCAGCGACGCCTCGGTATATGAATGGATAACCGCAAAAGCGGAGGAGCTTGCAGCAGAAGGAAAGAAAGTCGGGGTTTTATGCTGCGATGAAGATACTCCGCTGCTTGCGCTCCCGGGCTCGGTGTCTTTAGGTCCCAGGGGCGACGACGGAGTTCAGGCGCACCGGCTGTTTGAATGTCTGAGATCGTTTAAAGAAGTCGATGTGATTTACGGACGCCTGCCGGAGGACAGCGGTCTCGGGCTTGCGGTGTTGAACCGCCTTCTGAAAGCCGCCGGTTTTCAGATAATAAAACTTTAACAAGTCAGAATAAATATAGTGGAGCTGTTAATTAATGGCAAGAAAAAAAAGCACGGGCGCAAAAAACAAAAAACAGGAAGCGCCGCCGGCGGCAGTTGAAAAACAACCTATCGTCGAAACAATAGAAAAAAACTTCATGCCTTACGCGATGAGCGTAATAGTCGCTCGCGCAATTCCCGAAATCGACGGCTTCAAGCCGTCGCACCGCAAGCTTCTCTACACCATGTATAAAATGGGGCTGCTTACCGGAGCGATGACAAAAAGCGCCAATGTCGTAGGGCAGACGATGCAGCTAAACCCCCACGGCAGCGACGCGATATATGAAACCCTCGTCAGGCTGACAAGGGGAAACGAATCGCTGCTCCATCCTTTCATTGATTCAAAAGGCAGCTTCGGCAAGCATTACAGCTCGGACATGGCTTACGCTGCGCCGAGATATACCATGTGCCGGCTGGATCCTTTCTGCTCGGAGATTTTCGGCGGCATTAATGAAGACGCCGTTGATCTGGTCCCGAATTACGATAACACTACAACGGAACCGGTTCTTTTGCCCACAAGCTTTCCAAATATATTGGTGACGCCCAATGTCGGTATAGCAGTAGGCATGGCATCGAATATCTGCTCTTTTAATCTGGCAGAAACCTGCGACGCCGCGATGCAAATGCTGTTGAACCCGGATACGACGACGGAACAGCTTCTGGACATCCTTCGCGCGCCCGACTTTCCCTGCGGCGGAATCCTTCTCTACGACCGGGGAGAGATGGGGGAGATATACAGAACCGGCCGCGGCAGCTTCCGTGTCCGCGCCAAATATGTATACGACCCGAAAGCAAACTGCATCGACATAATCGAGATACCTTATTCGACATCGATAGAACAGATACTCAAGCGTATTTCCGATCTTGTCAAAGACAACAAACTCAAAGAAATAACCGATTTCCGCGACGAAATCGATCTTGAAGGCTTTAAACTGACCCTCGACCTTCGCCGCGGCGTCGACCCGGATAAGCTTATGCTGAAGCTGTATAAGATGACGACCCTCGAAGACGGATTTGACTGCAACTTCAACGTTCTCATCGACGGCGTTCCGAAAGTTTTGGGTGTCAGGGGACTGCTTGAGGAGTGGATACGCTTCCGTATCGGCTGCGTAAAGCGCCGGCTCAGCTATCAGCTTGATAAAAAGAACGAGCGGCTTCACCTGCTGATAGGTCTCGGAAAGATACTTTTAGATATCGATAAAGCGATTAAAATTATTCGGGAAACAAAACTCGACCGCGAAGTCGTGCCCAATCTGATGAGCGGCTTTTCGATAGACGAAGCGCAGGCGGAATTCGTCGCCGATATCAAGCTGCGGAATATAAACCGCGAATATATTCTTAACCAGATGAAGAATATCGAGACGCTGAAAAAGGAAACCGCCGAGCTTGCCGATATAATCGGTGACGAAAAGAAGCTGAAAAAACATATAATAAAAGAGCTCAGAGAGGTAAAGTCAAAATACGGCAAGCCGCGGCTGACGCAGATAATGTATTCGGAGGATGTCGAAGTATACGACGAATCCGACGAAGAACCGGATGATACCGTATCGCATGTATTTTTCACATCAGAAGGCTATTTCAAGCGGATAAGCGCCGCTTCATTGCGCATGAGCTCGGATCATAAACTCAAAGAAGGAGACAGGATAATATTCAACCGCGAGCTTTCAGGCTCGACGGAGCTTATCTTCATAACCGACCGCGCGCAGGCTTATAAGGCTCAAGTAAACGATTTTGAGCACCAGAAAGCCTCCGAGCTTGGCGACTATATCCCGACCAAATTGGGAATGGACGAGGACGAAAAGGCGCTGTTTATGGCGGCGGTCACCGATTATAAAAAAGATGACTATAATCTCGTGTTCATTTACGAAAACGGCAAAGGCGCCCGTATCCCGATTTCTGCTTATCAAACTCAGCAGAAGCGCCGCAAGCTGCAAAACGCTTACAACGCCGCCTCTCCTCTTGCGGCGGTCATTGCTGAAATTGATAAAGAGCATAAGCCGTCTGAGGTCGACATTTTATTGATTAACTCTCTCGGACGCGGCGCGGTCATAAGTTCCGGACTTATTCCTCAGCTTGCGACCCGTTCTGCCGGCGGCAATAAGCTTCTAAACTTGCGTTCCGGTCAGACGCTTACCGAAGCTACCGATGAATTAAGCCGGTTCGGCGACGTTTCGGCTTTAAAGAGGACAAAGATCCCCGCCGCAACGTCAAAGATCCCCTCTCTTGACGCCGAAATGAGTCAGATCAAAATGTAGCGGACTTATAAAGCTCAAAAATGAAAAAACAGCGCTCCCGTCACATACGGGAGCGCATATTTCTTTATCCTGTCTGCAAAAAATCAGCCTTGAGCCTGCGATTGCACCGCATCGATTGTTTTCTGCATTTCTCCTTCGACCTTGGAGGAGAATTTTGCAGCGATGGATGCCGCGCCGTCGCTTGTTGCGAAAGCGTCGACTATCGAGAACCAGAGGCTTGCCCACTGATAAAGGTCGCAGTTGTCAAGGACGCAGTTTCCGAAAATTATATCCAGCATTTCCTCGGATTCATTGTCGCGGATATATTTGCCGGTAAGACATACGTCGTAGTAAGCCGGACGGACATATTCGCGGGACGCCTCAGCGAGCGCCTGAGCAAAGAAAGCCGAGCGCTCCGGCGACGAGGCGGAGATCGGAATAACGACCGGGCTGATGCACCAGCTGTCCATGAACTGGATATAGCTTTCCTGGTCTTCGTTCCATTTCGGCAGCGGAAGCACGCCTAAGTCGGTTTCGGAGTCGCGGAGGAAGGTGAGTTTGTCCATTACCTCGGTATAGAAGAGGGAGCGGCCGCCGTGGAATACGTTGAGTCCTTCCTCAACCGTACCTAATCTGTAAACCTCGGTGCTCTTCATCATAGACTGTATCCAGTCAAAGACTTCGATAGAGCGGTCGGTGCCGAATCTGAGATAAGGTGTTCCGGTATCATCGATCGGGGTAAGTACTTCTCCGGCGCCGTAGTAGAAGACGATACCGGATATGGTTGACTGCCAGACCATTCCCCACTGGTCGTTAAGATCCATGGTGGAGTCGCCGTTTAAGTCGGCGGAAACGGCGTGGCTCATGGTGTCAAATACGGTAAGCGTCCATTTGCCGTCTTTTACAGTCGCGTATGGGTCGTCAAGCTGATATTTCTGAACGAGCGATTTGTTGAACATTATCGCCCGGACTGCGGAGAAAAGGTTGGTGCTGATATCTCCGGCAGCATAATAGCGGCGGCCGAGAATGGCGAGAGTGTCGTTGAACATCCGGTTCCAGCAGTCGGCGTTGAAGTCAAAATAGGGAAGCGGTCCGAGGTCGCAAAGCAGTCCTTTCTGGCAGAATGTTCCGGCTTCTCTTCCCATGGGAAAGGCAACGTCATAAACCGATTCTCCCGCCATGACTATGTTTGTGAAGTCAGGCATATATGTGCTGCCGGATTCGACGGCTTTAACCGTAAAACCATAGGTGTCGGTAAGATACTGGTTTCTGAGATATGTGGCGTCGTTCAGAGCCTCGCCGTTCTGCTCCTCTGTGTAAATATCCTTTGCACCCCAATCCTCAGAGCGGATATACGCGACGAACTCATATCCGTCAAGTCCGAGTTCCGCTTTGATTTCCGGAGTAAACTCGGCGGCAAGACCGGTTTCGGGCGCGGCAGCTTCGTTGCCCGCCGCGCCGCCGGACGGTGCGTTTGTATCAGCCGGAGAGCCTTTGCCACCGCAGCCGACAAGAGAAACCAAAGTTATGACGGCGATTGCCGCTGCCAGCAATAGCGCAGATATTTTACTGGGTTTCATTTGTTTCACCTCTTTTTGTTTGATTTATATTTTATTGTGGCAAAAAGCTGTCAAGGAGATTGGCATTGTTGCGGAACAGCTCACCGCAGCCGTCAAATCCGACAATGTTTTCGCAGCGCAATCCCTTGATGACTCCCGAGAGGCTGACGGCATAGATTGCGCGGGAATATACATTCCTGACGGTTATATCGCAGGTTTCCCCTTCTTCGGAATGCCGCGAGCCGTAAAGATGAGCGTCGCCGATGCGTACCGAGTGTTCGCCGCGATCCATATAAGGGCTGTTTTTTGACGCGTCCATGACTCCGTCGATCAGGATGTTTTTAAGTATCGTCCCGCCCTGATTCAAAAGTCTTATGTTTGAGCAGAAAGAAGCGGTGCAGACATCGCGTATTATGACGTTGTAGATACCGTTTACGCAGCCTTCGGGCAGGTACATCTGTTCAAGCGCGCCGTTAAGAGCTGTCAGCGCCACCGAGTCGTCCTGGGTAAATCCGGTAACGCGGTCTATAATAATATCGTGGCAGCCGCAGCGCAGATCAATGCCGTCGGAATTCTTGATGAGAATATCGCTGTAATTCCCTTTTTCGCGGCTCAAATAGCTGCCTTTGGCGCTGACTGTGGTGCTGTCGGAGCAAAAATCGACGTTGTGTATCTTGCCGCGTCTGCATCCGATAAAATTCATCGCCCACCAGCGCTGATTGATAAGCCGCAGTCCGCTTATCTCAAACCCCTCGACATTAGCCATCAGGATAAGATTGTTTGCGCTTATATGCGGACGACCGTCTTTCAATGAATTACGCTCGCTCAGACCATTGTAAACACCGCCGTCAAGAACCGCGCCTCCCTCTCCGGTTATCGAGATGTCGGTATCCGGGTCGTCCGCGCCGAAACTCAAGTCGCCGCATTTTTCGTTGCGGAAGATATTGCAGAAGGTATTTTCCGCAAGCCTGAGATAACACCGGCGCAGGATGAGATGAAATCCGGACGGAATTATCACCGTTTTCTCGATTTCATATCTTCCCTCGATGACAGCGGAGTTTCCCCCCTCGCTGACCGCTTTGTCGATTTCTTTTTGTATTATCTCTCCGCCGTTTTTAATAAAATTCATGACAAATTCCCCCGTTCGTTTAAGCGCTTCCAGTCGATAAGAGTTTCATTCTGGTTGATATCAAACAATATGTCGATAAGGCTGTGATAATAGGGAACAAAAACTCCGACTCTGATAAGCTCGTGTATCTCTTCTCTGCAAGCCCACCTGACCTCACACACTTCCTCCGGTTGAAGTTTAAGTGTGTTAATATCGCCGTCCCAGCGGACAATGTAAAAATCGTCGAAGCTTTGTCGATAATTCACCGAAAGTCCCGGCCGTTTTCCTTTAAAATCGAGAGTGATTCCGACTTCTTCGGAAAGCTCACGGCTTGCCGCCTGAGCAGAGCTTTCTCCGGCGACCGCGCTGCCGCCCATTGTAATATCCCATAACGACGGCCATAGCTCCTTTTCCGGATGTCGGCGCTGTATAAGCATACGTTCGTCCGATGAAAAGACACAAGCGTGAACGACTAAATGATACTCCCCTTTTTGCAAGCTGCTGCCGCGTTCCGCGACACGCCCGGTAGGGATGCGTTCACTGTCAAGACATTCCCAAAGTTCCATAACAAATCCTTGTAAAATTAACGTCAAATATATTATAACCCAGATTTGTTATTTATATATTTTCGCAATATTAATTTTTCTCTTGACATTCTGCGGTAATAATGTATAATAATATCAGAAGGATTTGTTTTACTTAGGTAAATATGAGGTAAATATAATGAAAAAGAAAAAATACCCGATATACAGCTATCTTTCCGCCTCAGCCGTCCGACCGACGGGATGGCTGTATAAACAGCTCAGAATTCAGGCGGAGGGACTTTCGGGGCATCTGGATCTTATCTGGCCGGATGTCCGTGACTCAAAGTGGATCGGCGGCAACCGCGAAGGCTGGGAGCGCGTTCCCTATTGGCTGGACGGCTTCATTCCGCTGGCTTTCCTGCTCGACGACGACGAATTGAAAGCGCGGGCGAAGAGATATATCGACGCCATTTTTGACGGGCAGGAGGAAGACGGCTGGATTTGCCCCTGTGAAAAGGAAGAGCGCCAAGGTTACGATGTTTGGGCAGCTTTCCTTATCCTGAAAGTGCTCGTAGAATGGCATGAAACGACCGGCGACGAACGAGTCGAACCGGCTGTCGAAAAGGCGCTGCGGCAGCTTTTAGGTCATATAAAGTCGGTCATCATGTTCGGCTGGGCGACATCGAGGTGGTTTGAATGTCTGATACCGATCAACTGGCTTTTCGCAAGAAAACCAGAGCCGTGGCTTGAGGAGATGGCGTTTACGCTGTCGGCATATGGGCTTGACTACGAGCGTCTCTGGCGCGGAACCGATCCCGGAACCGTAGAGCCGGAAAAATATTGGCTGCATCTTTCCCATGTCGTAAACACCGCGATGGCGCTGAAATCGAGAGCGGTTATGTCGCCCTTTACCGGAGAAGATCCGGATAATTTCGCGAAATTCATGTTCAAAAAGCTGAACCGCCTTCACGGTTCGGCAACCGGGCATTTCAGCGGAGACGAATGCCTTTCCGGCACATCGCCGATACGCGGTACCGAGCTTTGCTCGATAGTCGAAGCGATGTACAGCTACGAAGAGCTGATGCGTATCGGCGGCAACGCCTACTGGGGCGACCGGCTTGAAGAAGCCGCTTATAACGACCTTGCGACCGCGATATCGGCTGATATGAACAGCCATCAATACGACAGGATGATAAACCAGGTCAATTGTTCGCCTATCGAAGAAGGCAAACAGCCGTTCAGTTCAAACGGCGGCGGAGCGCATATGTTTGGTCTCGAACCGAATTACGGATGCTGCACCGCAAACTTTAATCAGGGCTGGCCGAAGTTCGCCCGTTCAGCTATAATGAAATACAAAAAAGGCTATGCCGTTGCCGCCCTCTGCCCGGTGAGCATAACCGACAGCTACAAAGGCAAGGATATCAACATCGCGGTTGACACCGAATACCCCTTCCGCGATCAGATTAAGGTTATTGTCGGCGTCTCAAAACTGGTGAAATTCGTTCTTAAAATCAGAGTGCCGGCAAGCGCCGAAAAAGCGCTTTTGATAACTCCGGACGGAAAGACCGAAGTCAATCCGGGCAGCTTTGCAAAGATAGATCGCAAGTGGAAGGATCAGGACACAATCGAGCTTAAACTCAAATTTAAACCGAAGCTTATCCTTCGCCCGAGCGGAATGTACTGCGTCCGCCGCGGACCGCTTTTCTACTCGCTGCCGATAGAGTCTGAGGCTAAAATGCTTGAATACGAAAGCAACGGAGTTGAGCGGAAATTCCCGTTCTGCGACTGGATAATAACTCCGGCGTCCGAATGGGGCTTCGGATTTGCCTCGTCGAAGTTTGAAAAAATGGAACATCCGATGCCGGATGTGCCGTTTGACCGCGAAGATCCGCCTGTCTCACTTGAAACCTGGATGTACCCGCTTGATTGGCGCGAATACAACGGAGTCTGCTCGATATATCCGGAATCGGAAACGCCTATCGGAGAAAAGCGCAGAATTAAGCTTGTGCCGTTCGGCTGCACGACTTTACGAATGACCGAAATGCCGCTTATCAAGCAGGAGCTGGAAAATGAACTTGTTTGACGAAAAGTTTCTTTTTGAATTTAAATACGATGGCAAGAATCTCGACGAATCGGTTGAAAACATCGACGTTTCGGATGAAGGTAAGGTAAAACGCACCGTTTATTCATTCGGCGGCGGGCTTCGGGTTACGACCGAGCTTACCGCCCATTCCGGCGGAGCGTATGAATGGGTAAATCGCTTTGAAAATCTCTCCGACAAGCCGACCGGACTGATTTCGGACATCGACGACGCGTCGGTGTTGCTTCCGCTTCCCTATGAGGAGCCAAGAAGATGGACGGCGTATCTTCCCGACAAGGACAGAGTCACAAAAATCTTTGCGCCGAGCGGCTCGACATGGCGCTGGGACGAATTTTACAGCGATCCCGACAGGATAGAGACCAATGTTTCAAAGGGATATATCTTCACCGGAGAAACCAAGAACTTCGCCACCTCCGGCGGTCGCTCCTCCGAAGCGCAGGCGCCTTTCTTCAATATACATAAAGAAGGTGTCGGATATATAGTTGCCGTCGGCTGGTCGGGACAATGGCGCCTTTCTGTCGCAAGAGAAGCATACGGCGTAAAAATTCGCTGCGGAATTGAAGACGCGGCGTTTCGGCTGATGCCGGGCGAATCTTTCAGGACTGCATCCTTCGTTGTCACGCCGTATGAAGGCAGCGTTCAGGACGGTCAGAATAAATGGCGGAAGCTTGTCCGCGAGGAATTTTCGCTTATCGGAAAGTCGGGACGCGACGCTCACGCGCCGTTCTGTGCAAGCATATGGGGCGGGATGACGACTTCCGGAGTGCTCGACCGCATAAGGATAATAAAGGAAAACAAGCTCCCATTCGAGTATATCTGGATGGACGCCGGCTGGTACGGCACCTCCGACAAACCGTCACCGGATGAATTCGAAGGCGACTGGGGCGGATATACCGGCGACTGGCGGGTGAATATTAATATCCATCCGGACGGTCTTTTGGAAGTAAGACGAGCTATTGCAGACGCAGGAATGAAATTCCTTTTATGGTTTGAACCGGAACGGGTCATTTCCGCAACTCCTATCGCTCAAGAGCATCCGGAATATTTCATAAAATCGCCGCATCAGGGAGATGCAAATCTTCTTCTGAATTTAGGTGACGAAGCCGCCTGGGAATACTGTTTTGAAACTTTGTCTGAAATAATAGAAAAACTCAAAATAAACTGCTTAAGACAGGATTTCAATATATCCCCGCTTTCCTTCTGGCGCTCCGCCGACAGCGATGAGCGAAAGGGAATAACCGAGATCAAATATATAAACGGTTTCTATCGTCTTTGGGACGAGCTGCTTTGCCGATTCCCGCGCCTGCTGATAGATAACTGCGCTTCCGGCGGGCGCAGGATCGACATCGAAACCCTCCGCCGCTCGGTTCCGCTCTGGCGCAGCGACGCCCAATGCCCGGCAAATTATCCGGTCGAACTTGTGCAGGCGCACAACCTGACTTTCCCGTCATGGCTCCCCTGGTCGGGAACCGGCACCGGACGCGGCTACGATACCTATCGCGCCCGCTCTGCCTACACATCCGGACTTACCACCAACTACACCTTCTCCGAGCGCGACAACTTCGGCGACGATCCCGCAAAACTCGAATGGATAAAGAAAATCGGAGAAGAATACCTTTCGCTGCGGCGCTATTTCGACGGTGACTTCTACCCTCTTACAAGCCCGAATGATAAGCCGGACAGCTGGTCCGCCTATCACTATTCGCTTGATTCAACCGGCGAAGGGATGATATTCGCAGCGAGGCGGGAGGAATCCCCGTTTTACGGCGCCGCCTTCCGCCTGTCCGGAATAGAAGCGGATGCGTGGTATTATTTCAAGGATATAGACTCGGGGTCGCTGTATTATTTCGGCGAATATACCGAATACGCGCCGGCGGTCAGTGGGAAATACCTGATAGAACACGGTTTCGAAGCCGCCATAGACACTCCGAGAACGGCTAAGATTTGGACATATTCAAATAGAACCGAATGAAAATCTCAGAAATTTAAGGGTTACGCGAAGAAGCTCAGAAAGTTCTTTAAAAGACAGCCGGGATCGTAAAAGATTCCTGCTGAAAACCTCAATTAATATAAAAAAGCCCCGGCGTTACAGCCGGAGCTTTTGTTTTTCGCTACCATATCATATTAGCATAAATCTTCTGCATCCGCTCATCCGGAAATCGCAGGTCTATGAAGCGCCAGAAGTCATTCGCCGCCTGTATGCCGTCGATTCGCTGCCCCCAGCGCAGGAGAGCGATTACCGAGACAGCCGCGTTGAAAACAAAGAATGCCAGCAGCGCCCAGGTAACTATTTTGCCTGCTTTGTTTGGTATCTTCAGTATCAGCGCCGCAATTCGCGGATAAAGATTTTTAAGCCAGAATACTCCGAGCGCGCCCCAGAAAACCGAATACAGGATACATATCCTTCCGTTAAGGTTAAAAGGATAGTCGGTATAATCCCATGACCGCGAACCAATCACCATTTCCTGCGCCCATGAGCAGACATACTCCACTACCGAACCGATGATCATTCCCGCGGCAAACGGAAGCAGCCGACTGCGATTGCGGTATTTATACAGTCCTGCGGTTATCGCGACCGCTCCGAAACCGTAAACTAAGTTGAACGGTCCGTACACAAGACCGGAACGGCTTTCAAAATATCCCTTGTTGATAAGACACCACAAAAGCTCAATTACCACTCCGACAAAGGAGCCGATATAGAGTATAAGCAGCAGCTTGTATATATTCAGTCCGTGGGCGAAATGGTCTTTCCGCTGTTCTTCAAGGTCAATGTAAGCGTTTGCCGGCGGATGACTGATGAATCTGAACCGCTTTTTGCGGCGGCTTTTCACGAGATCGTTAATCCTCGCGTCGGTTTCATCGGCAATGCGGGCGGATATCATGGCGGCGCGGTGCAGGTTCTCCGATGCGCGGAAATAGGACTGAGACTTCTGCTCAGCTTCTTTCTTGTAAACGGAAGGATCCTTCGACACAGCCATCGCGGTATAAAAAGATTGTAAACTCTCGTTATCTTCGCTGATTTCGTCGAGAGCTTCGACGGAAATCTTTTCGATTGCGGAAATCCGACTTTCTGAGGTCAGAAATCTTTTGGAAGGAGTGGTATTCGGTATTGCAGAATCAACTGTATATTCGAAATCTATATTATTGTCTCCGGATTGCGCTGCGGCGCCTGAAAGGCTTGTTTTATCGGGCAAATTTCTTTTTTTAATGTTTTTCATGATTATTCCTGTTCCCGAGGTGCTTGTATCATGCAATTTTTTATCCTGCGCCGCCTTATGTCGACACGGGCGATGGAATAAATTCCGGATGTCAGCGGCACTCCGATCAGCATCCCCAAAATCCCGCCGAGTCCGCCGCCGATGGTTACCGCAGCTAAAACCCAAAACCCGGGAAGCTTTAACGAGGCGCCGACAACACGCGGATAGATAAGATTGCCTTCAAGCTGCTGAAGCACAATTATAAAAATGATAAATATCAAAGCCTTCATAGGCGATTGAGTTGAAATCATAAACGCTCCGACTCCGGCGCCGATATAAGCGCCGGCTATCGGAATAAGCGCGGTAAAACCTACAAGCGAACCTATCATAGAAGCGTAGGGCAGACGTATGATATACATTCCGATAGTGCAGAGAACGCCGAGAATAACCGCTTCGATACATTGTCCGCTTATAAAGCGTCGGAAGGCTAAGTTTAATTTGTGGAGTATAAAGTGCGCCGAACGGGTACGGATATCGCCGAGATACAGCTTTGAAATCTCTTTAAGAGAATTCAAAATACGATCTTTTCCGTACAGAAGATATATCGAGAACACAAATCCGACAACGGCTGTTATCACAGCCGAGAAAGCTGAAGAAAAGACATTGACGATGGCGCCCATAGTCCCGCCGATGCTGTTCTGCAGAAGCGTCGAATACTTGTTTATCAGCTCATCCCAGTTGATATTAGGCAGCTTGTCGTTTATCTGATTCCAGATTTCAGGGGGGACGTTTTTGGAAAGCCAATCGGTTATATTTGCATAAGCGTCCGGCATTTTCGACGCAAGCAGCTTGATTGAAGCTACAAGCTCGGGAATTATCATGCCGATGATAAGCGCCCCGACAACAATAACCGAAAAATATGCAAGCAACATTGAAACGGGTCTTGCCGCCGCTTTCAGCCATTTTGCTTTTGCCCTTGAAAAAAGCCTTCTCTCATAAGAACTCATGAGAATATTTACCGCATAGGCAATTATCAGCCCGGAAATAATCGGCGTCATAGTCTTGAACAGCAGCTTCGCTCCGCCGACTATCGAACCCCAGTATATAAGTACAAGACAGAAGAGAAGTACGGTTGTACCGAGTTTAAGCGCATATTTGTAATCAAATTTCATGACACATTAAATATATTTTATCAGTCAGAATCGTGTTTTATCTTTATAATATGATATAATAAAACTAAGAACTTGTCAAGACATCGCCGGAAAATTCAATACCTCTGCTTCGTTGTCATTTTATAAAATACGTCTTGAATTCAAAGCACTGCTGTGGTATAATTTTTATGTGATAATAAAAAAAGCACCGGAGGAATTTAAAATGTCGAAAAATAAACGTCCGGAAAATATGGAACGGATAACAACCGAAGCGCTTGCAAAGGTTTTTGTTGATGAGCAGATTGAAGAGGTAAGAGCGCAGATCGGCGACAAAAAGGCGATACTCGCCCTGTCCGGCGGAGTTGATTCGTCGGTAGTCGCGGCGCTGATGATAAAAGCCATCGGAAAGAATCTGATTTGCGTGCATGTAAATCACGGTCTCATGCGCAAAGGCGAGTCGGAAAATGTTGTAAATCTGTTCAGCGGAGAGCTTAATGCAACTCTTATTTACGTAGACGCCTCCGAGCGTTTTCTTTCAAAGCTTGAAGGAGTTTCCGATCCGGAACAAAAACGTAAGATTATAGGCGCAGAATTTATTTCCGTCTTTGCCGAAGAAGCCAAAAAACTGGACGACATCAGTTTCCTCGCCCAGGGCACGATTTATCCCGATATAATCGAAAGCGCCAATGTAAAGTCACACCATAACGTCGGCGGACTTCCCGAGCAGCTCGGTTTTGAATTGGTCGAGCCGATAAAGCTGCTTTATAAGGACGAAGTCAGAGTGGTAGGCAAGGCGCTCGGCTTGCCGGATAATATGGTCTATCGTCAGCCCTTCCCGGGCCCGGGTCTTGCCGTCCGCTGCATCGGCGCAATTACCCGCGACCGCCTCGAAGCGGTCAGAGAGTCCGACGCCATCCTCCGCGAAGAATTCGCTAAAAACGGCCTCGAAGGCAAAGTCTGGCAGTATTTCACCGTTGTCCCCGACGTAAAGTCGACCGGCATAAAAAACAACGCCCGCAGCTTCGAATGGCCGGTAGTCCTCCGCGCCGTCAACACCCGCGACGCGCTGACCGCAACGATAGAGCGCATCCCGTATGAAATTCTGGAGCATATAACCGCAAGGATAACAGCGGAAGTCAAAGGCGTGAACAGAGTGCTGTATGACCTGACCCCGAAGCCGACGGGGACGATTGAGTGGGAATGATGACAAATCATTACTTATCATGTAAAATTAATAATGGTATAATCATGAAAGATAAAAAGAATGTATTAAGAAATGGTATTATAATATTTACCATTTGTCTGATAATTCGTACAATTGAAGTCATATTCATTAGAACGGATGAAACGATATTTGCCGAATGTTTTATTAATAAAGTATTCGGCATAATACTACTATTTATAATATTACATTCTTTAAATTGGAAATGGAAAGATATCGGATTTAAAAAAGAAGGAATGTTAAAAAACATTTTTAAAGGATTTCTTTTATGTTCAACATTTTATGCTTTAGGATTTTTAATTGAATTTATTATTTTAAAATTACAAAATAATCCGGGTCATATAGAATTCTTTGTAACAGGATTCTCATTAACCGGCAATGCTGTTAAATATACAGGCATTGGATTTATACTTATGTGTATATTCTTTAATATAATCAATGTTTGGATGGAAGAAGGATTATTCAGAGGATTTTATATTGAATATTTAAATAAGAAATTTAATATAAAGAAATCGATATTTATATCAGCTTTATTGTTCGGTTTATGGCATATAGTAACTCCGTTTAGAAACTTATTGGACGGAGATATGAATTTAGCATCATTTATATTAATGAGTATAGGATATATAGTATTATCTGGAATTATGGGGATTAAATGGGGTTTATTGTATAAGATGACCGGTTCTGTTTGGATGGGACTTGCATATCATTTTTTCAATAATTGCATAATTACAAATTTACTTCATGTTGTTACTTCTACAGGAACAGATGAAATGCAAACAGCACGAGTTATAATAGGCGAATTAACTTCATTTATAGCAGTACTATTATATATGAAAATTAAAAAGATTAATTTCAAAACTTTAGAAGCAAAATGATAATGACAACAAATAAAACTCAATCGCAATGTTAATAAAATCATGATCATTTTTAAAATTTAAAAACACGTTTTAAAGAGTCGAATGACTCTTCAGGTTGAACCACCCGGCCAAACCGGGTGGTTTTTGCTTTGTAAAAAACACGGCGGAGCGTAGAGCTCCGCCGCATCATATATCGAAAAATTTTACTTTCTGAACGCTTTGTCCACCTTGTTGAAGGCATCGGCAGCCTGCTTGATATCCTCGTCCGTCCAGCTCTCGTTGAGGTGGAGGTTGAAGCAGATATCCATGACAGCCTTGGCGTTTGGTATTTCAAAGTCACGGTTATTGCTGCCCTTATATTCCGGAGAGGTCCAGGGGAAGCCCTTCGTGCCGAATGCGCGGCGCTCGACAAACCATGTCATGAGGGAGGGAAGCGCTCCTCTGTAGGCGGGGTTTATCGGCAGTCCTTCCGCGGCGCAGGCGTTGGCGAACTCGTCCTTGGTGCAGCTCATGCCTTCGCCGTTGAAGGTGAGACGCAGGAACCATACGACGGACTCAGCGCCGTCAACAAGCTTCGGAAGCTCAACCGAGGGGGGAAGGAGCTTGCCAAGCTTTTCTGCCACGACTCTTCTGGCGGCGCCGAAGCTTTCAACTTTTTTGAGCTGCTCTCTTCCGATGGATGCGCCGAGCTCATCGAGGTTGCAGTTGATTGCGGCAATCCGGTTTGTGGAGCCGGCGGGAAGACCGAAGGGTTTGCCTCTGTCGGCGACGCCGCGCACCTTATAGTAGTCCTCCTCGGACTTCGTGAACACGATACCGCCCTGACCGCCGGTATTGAAATGTTTGCCGTACATAGTGGAAAACGCTCCGAAGCGGCCGAAGGTGCCCACTGGCTGTCCGTCTACTGTGGCAAAATGGGACTGGGCGCAGTCCTCGATTACAGGGATGTTGTGCTTGTCGGCGACAGCCATGATCTTCTTGATGTCGGCAGGTTCGCCGGCGATATGGGCGATAATGATTGCTGCCGTAAGGGGAGTGATAAGCCTTTCGATCTCTTCGGGGCTGACGTTGTAGGTTCCGGGCGTTACATCGGCTACCACGGGGATACAGTTGCACATGAGGATGGGCATCATTCCGCCGGGATCGGTGACGGCGCCTACAATAACTTCGGAAAAAGGTTCGGGATTTATCGCTCTGAGGGATACATAAACGGAGTTTGTACCGCCGTTGACGCCGTCGGCATAGCCGCCGCCCATCTTCTCGGCAAATTCCTTGCAGAGAGCTTCTTCTTCCGGTCCGTTGTAACCTATGTTGGTGCCTGCGGCAATCGCTTCGTCAAAGAGCCTCATGACGGCATTCTTTTCCTTTGCGTCCATTGCGAAACGATTGGGAAACGGCTTTTTTACAGCCTTTTCTCCGCCGTTAATTGCGAGTGTTTCCATTTTATGTATATCCTTTCAAAAATATTTTCGGAATCTTTTTATTTATTATACCATTTTGTATCGGTAAAATCAACATCTATTCAACTTTTATCTTCGCATATTTCACTATTCTGTATCATGACGGCAAAGCACGTCTGACAAACCAAGAAGGGCGGGGTGATTTTTTCACTTTTTACGGCGTATTTCACGGCGTTTAGACTCCTTTCGGCTTATGATATGTCTATTATACACTTAAATATCCCTTATGTCAACAATTTAGAAACAAACATGTGAAAGCAGAATATTTAATACAAAATACTATATGTTTACCGCTTGAAAATAATATAAAACATGATATAATATAAGCATACATATATAACAGTAATGTGACTGCAATGCTTTGCCGTATAACGGAGGATGAAAATGATTAAAATAAAAAACGCCGCTGCCGACTTCATACGTGAGCCTCTTTTAAACCCTTTCGGCTTCAAAGGAGGACTTGTCAGCGAGTTATGGCAAAGCGCGGTTCGCCTTGAAAGCAGTTCATATAAAAGTCTCGGACTGGGTATCCAGAGCGTGCTGTGGTCCGACGCGAAGGTGTTCGCGGAGAACTGCCCCGCCGGAGGCAACGCCGTAATGTTTGCCATGACCTGTCATGCCGCGAAACTTATCAAAGGAAAGACTTTCGAGAATCCGGAGGAACTCCTTGACAGACTTCTGCCCCCTGTGCTGGAGTACGGGAAACTTATTTCCGATTGTCCCTCCATGCGTATGACCTTTGCCCTTAACGCTCTTGTACCCGTCGATCTGGCGGCATGGGTGCTTTATGCAAGGGAGAACAAATTTGACAGCTTTGACGATATAATCCCCGACTATGTCCGCGGCGCAATGAAACACCGCCACGGCGAGCTGTCAAAAATCCCGCTTATCACATACGGTATTGGGCGTGAGGACATCGAAAAAATTCTTTCCGACGGCAGCTTTGTGCTGAAAATAAAAATAGGCTCCGACCCGGAGAGGGACGGAGACGCAAATAAGATGCTTTCTTGGGACAAAAGCCGTTTGAGCCTTATCCATGAGCTGGCGGACAGATACTCAACGGAACACACCGACAGCGGAAAAATCGCATATTATCTCGACGCTAACGGGCGGTATCCAGACAAAGATACGCTGCTGCGGCTCCTTGACCATGCTGATAAAATCGGCGCGCTTGACAGAATAGTGCTTCTTGAGGAGCCCTTTGATGAATTAAACGAGGTTGACGTTCACGACATACCGGTAAGGATTGCCGCAGACGAGAGCGCTCACTGCGCCGCCGATGCGATTCGCCGCATCGAGCTCGGCTACGGCGCCATTGCTCTTAAGCCCATCGCCAAAACCCTGAGTATGTCTTTTCGTATCCTGAATGAGGCTTATAAAAGAAATATTCCCTGCTTCTGCGCCGACCTTACCGTTACGCCGATTATGCTTGAGTGGAATAAAAATTTCGCTTCCAGACTCTCTCCGCTGCCCGGTCTTCGCACCGGCGTGGTGGAGTCAAACGGCGACCAAAACTATGTCCGCTGGGAGGAGTTGTGCTCCTATCATCCCCTCAGGGGCGCAAGCTATATTATCCCCGTGGGAGGTGCTTTCCGACTCGGTTACGAGTTCTACCGTGACAGCGGCGGCATATTCCTTGACAGCGAATACTATAACTCTTTGTTTTAATTTGAACCGACCGGTATTCCGGTTATGCAATTCCTTCGGAATAATTTTATCAAGGTGCAGACGGAATAACAAATAATCGATATTTTTTGATTGAAAGGATGATATTAAAGTGAAAATCGCGATGATTATGTCCAAGAGCGCCCGCAACAGAGTTATTTCCCAAAAGGCTATGGCTTGCTTTTCCTTATTCGGTGAAGTTGCGGTAAATGACACGGAGGACACTTCCCCGGAACAGGTGAAAAAAGTAATAGAAGGAGCGGATATCGCCGTTACCTCCTGGGGCAATACAAATCTCACCGGAGATATCCTCGATTGCGCTCCCGACCTTAAGCTTGTGGTACACGCCGCGGGCAGCATAAAGCCGATTGTCTCGGATGAGCTTTGGGAAAGAGGCATACGTGTAACAGGCTCCCCAAAACCTCTGGGCGAAGGGGTGGCAGAGACGGCTCTGGGGCTTACCATCACAGCTTCAAAGAACGTTTTTGCCCTGTCGAAGAACATCGCGGGCGGCGGCTGGAGCGAGGGAAAGGAGAATATCCGGGAACTTTTTGATCTTACGGTGGGTGTGATCGGCGCCGGATGGGCAGGAAAACATTACATCCGTTTGTTGAACAATTTCAGCGTGGATATCCTCATGTATGACCCCTTTGTTTCAAAAGAAACGGCAAAGGGGCTCGGAGCGGAAAAGGCGGAATTAGAGGAGGTTCTTAAAAAGAGCGATATCCTCTCGATTCATGCTCCCTCAATCCCCGAGACGTATCATATGATAAATAAAGATACATTGAAGCTCATGAAAAGAGACGCGGTGCTGATCAACACCGCCAGAGGCTCAATTATCGACGAGAAGGCGCTTTACGATCACATGGCTGCGGGAGGGCTGAAGTATGCCTGTCTTGATGTGACCGATCCGGAGCCGCCTGCGCCGGATCATCCCCTGAGAAGCCTTCCAAACGTGATATTCACGCCTCACCTTGCGGGGCTTGCCGCTAACGGTTTACAAAAAATAGGACTCCATGCCGCTCAAGAAATCGAAAAATTCCTCAAAGGAGAAAAGCCGGACTGCGAAGTAACGAGAGAAATGCTCGCCACAATGGCGTAATTGTTTGATATTAAAAATCGGGAACAACACATCGAAGTTGTTCCCGATTTTTTAAAGTAATTTTTGATTCTCTTTTCGAGCGAACGAACAATAAAACGCTTTTTGCAGCGGTGTTGAAGAACAACTTTAATTGCTAATATTTTTTTAATCCGTCGGTCGGACACTCACCGGTTTTCATAGTCCGACACTGCCTTTTCAAGTCCTTTCATGACCTTTTCTTCGGCTGCCGCGATGACGGAGGCGAATTTCCCGCCGGCTGAAATAAGTCCGAAGCACAGCGACTTGCTGCCGCCCCAGTCGTTTAAAAATCCAAGGTCGAATGTCTTCGAATTCATGATTATCTCAAGCATTATGGGCGATTGTTCATCCCGAAGTCCTTTGTTTATCAGAACGGTATTGTAATAAGCGGGCGTGACCGTAGTGACCGATGCCGCTGCCATGGCTTCCAGCACGGTCGACGTGGTTTCGTAATCCGTATTGGTTACCGGTATGCTGATGGCAGTCATTCCGTATTCAGTGCCGCTGCACCAGAAGTTTTCCTGTTCTTCGTCGAGTTTGGGCGTCGGGATAATGCCGTAGGGATTTTCCATATCGCGGAAGGTAGTTGTTGCCAAGTCCAGGTGGCCCATAAAGAAAAGCGCCTGGTTATTCATGAACATTGGGTATATATATTCGCTCCAGACGTTATTGGACGCGATGGAATACCAATTTTCCGCGAGAAAAGTTACGTTCTCGTTGCCGTAAATGGCGTGGACCTTTTCGAGGGCAGCGATCATTCTGTCGTTGTTCATTGAAAATACCGGTTTGTCCTCAGCGTCTTTTTCGATGCAGCGCTGCCCCGAGCCGAGAACGGTAAGATAAAAACCGTAATTCTCGCTCAGTATACCCCAGCTGTCCTCCTGATTCATCACGCTGTCGCCGTTGATATCTGCGGCTGTGCTTTGTGCCATCGCCTGCATTTTTTCAAACGTCCATGTCCCGCCGAGAACCGCGTCGTAAGGAGTTTCAAGACCGTAATCCTCGGCGAGCGCTTTATTGAAATAGTAGCACCATGTATACCGGTCATCCATGGTGTTGATTTCCCCCATCGTCAGATACAGTTTTCCGCAGACCGACATCAGCCGGCTGCAGTTCGCATCCCAATAAGGTTGGGTAAGGTCAAGGGCGGCTATCGTATTAAGGTCGGTCAGGTGTCCGGAATTGGCGAGCGAGATATGGCTTGCCAAAGCGATGTTTACAAAGTCGTATACGGCGTCCTGCGCCAGAACCGTTTTCTGCACATGGGACGCGTCGCCTTCCGACCAGGTAAAGTTGACGTTGTATTTTTCCGCTACGCGCTGATTGCGCGCATAGATGGCGTCGTTCAGCGGTTCTCCCGTCGTCTCGGCGGCGCAGATATCGGTATAAATAACATATGCGGCAGCATTACTGCTATACGGTCGGGCCAGAAAATTCAGCGTCAGACCTTCAAGGTCAGGCGCATTTGCCGCCAGAATGTCAAACGGATCCCCTTGCGTGGTTTCGGCGATTACCGAATTAATTTCCTCTGTTTCCGTTCCGCCTGCCGTCTCTGTTTTTTCCGAACAGCTTGCAATCGTAAGGAAGCAGAAAAGTATGAGCAAAACAAAACAGATTATGCGTATCATTTTATTATTCATCGAGCAGCCTCCATCTTTATATCTGTTAAAATAAAATAATGTTGCAATTTCTTCATCTTTCCTTTCAAATTATAGCATAAAAGGAACGCGTTGTCAATTACATATTTTCCGGGAATTGAATATCAAAATATAAACAAAGAAATGTAAATTTTCTATTTTTCAGGGCTTGAAGTATTGACTTTCAGGCAAGCTGTGTTATAATAGAATAGCAGTTTGACAATGATGAAGCGAGTATTGCATAACACTCATTTGCAGAGAGTCGCGGGAGCTGAAAACACGACATTGAGATATGCAGGAAAAACACTTCGGAGTCTGCGGAAGAAAGCCTTGGGGCGATTAGAACCGCACGTTCATCACGTAATGATGCAATTAAGTGGATCGCTTACGCGGTCAATTTGGGTGGTAACGCGGAAGTACGCCTTTCGTCCCATACGGGGGACGAAAGGCTTTTTGTTTTCATTCCCCCCGAAGCTTGTATATCATTTGAATTGGAAAAATAACAATTTCTTTGGAGTATAAAAAACTATGTTGAGAACACACACCTGCAATGAACTCGGTATTGACCATATCGGCCGGAGAGCGACTCTTACCGGCTGGATCGACACCGTCCGCGACCACGGCGGAGTTATTTTTGTAGACCTTCGCGACCATTACGGCGTGACGCAGATAGTATTCAATGACGATTCCATGATCGCGGGAATATCAAAGGAAACCGTCGTTCTCATCGAGGGTATCGTCACCAAAAGAGACGAGGAAACCGTCAACCCCAAGATTAAAACCGGACTCGTCGAGATTCGCGTCGATAAAATCGAGGTGCTCGGTCCCTGCCGGTTCGGTCTCCCCTTTGAGATAGACGCATCTACCCAGACACGCGAGGAGATACGCCTCAAATACCGTTACCTCGACCTGAGAAACCGCAAGATTCACGACAATATCGTTCTGCGCGCTAAGATACTTTCCTATCTCCGCAATCAGATGGAAGCGCTGGGCTTTTTAGAGATTCAGACTCCGATACTCACCGCATCCTCTCCCGAGGGCGCGCGCGATTACCTTGTTCCCAGCCGTAAGCATAAGGGCAAGTTTTACGCTCTGCCCCAAGCCCCCCAGCAGTTCAAACAGCTTCTTATGGTGTCGGGTTTCGATCGCTATTTTCAAATCGCTCCCTGCTTCCGCGACGAGGATGCCCGTCAGGACCGCTCTCCCGGAGAGTTCTATCAGCTTGACTTCGAAATGGCTTTCGCGACGCAGGAAGACGTGTTCGAGGTAGCCGAGACCGTCCTATATAACACCTTTAAGAAGTTTTCACATAAAAAAGTTTCGGAGCCTCCGTTCTTTCGAATGACCTATGCCGACGCTCTGCTCAGGTATGGCTCTGATAAGCCAGACCTCCGCAATCCCTTGATAATTCAGGATCTGACCGATTTCTTCGCTAAACACGAATTTCTTAATGTCAACGGCAGGACAGTACCCTTCAAGAACAAGCTGGTTCGCGGCATTGTCGCAAACTATCTCGTTAAAAAAGACGGAGAGGGCGACGGAAAAAAAGCCTTTGAAAAGGCTGTGGACGCCTACTCCAGAAGCATCGGAATGAGGTTCGGCTGCGGATACATAACACTTGAAGAGGGCGAGTTCAAGGGCCCCATCGCCAAGTTCTTTACCGATGAACAAAAGGCAGAAATCTGCGAGCTTTGCGGAATTAAAGAAGGCGATTCTCTTTTCTTCATTAGCGACAGCCTCTCGGTTATCAATAAGTATGCCGGCGAGATGAGAACCTGGCTCGGCAAAGAGCTGGGACTCATAAAGAACGACTCCTTTGAGTTCTGCTTCATCACCGACTTTCCGATGTATGAACTCAACCCGGAGACCGGAAAGATAGACTTTACTCATAACCCCTTCTCGATGCCTCAGGGAGGAATGGACGCGCTTGTCAATAAGGATCCTCTTGAGATTTTCGCATACCAGTATGATATCGTCTGCAACGGCGTAGAGCTTTCCTCCGGCGCGGTTCGCAATCATGACCCCGACATAATGAAAAAGGCTTTCGAGATAGCTGGCTACGACGAGAGCGTCCTCAAGGCTAAGTTCGGCTCTCTCTACAATGCTTTCGCTTACGGCGCGCCGCCTCACGCAGGCATGGCTCCCGGTGTAGACAGAATGGTAATGCTCATCGCCGAAGAGGAGACTATTCGCGACGTTATCGCATTCCCGCTAAACGGAAACGCGCAGGACCTTATGATGGGCGCTCCGGGCGATGTTACCGAGCAGCAGCTCCGCGAGGTTCACATAAAGGTAAGAGACTGAATCAACCCTGACTACTAAGGAGTCTTTAATATGTATATGGATAGAGAGACTCTTCGCAAACTTGAACTGCTGAATCAGCTCAGGCTTACCGAGGAGCAAAAACACGGCGTTCTCAGGTTTTTCGAGGAGAGAGCCGCCGACGAGGCTTTGCTTGACGCCGTTGATACGGCAGAGGTAAAGCCGATGGTTCATGTTATGCCGATTATGACCGTCGTGCGCGAGGATATCGTTTCACAGCCCTTCTCACGCGAGGATCTTCAGCGCGAAGCCCCCGAAACGGACGAGGGCTATTGGTGCGTTCCCCGCGTAGTTGAATAAGGAGCTGCCGATATGAAATTTTACACGGTTAAAAATCAGGTCCGCGGTGACCGCGTCGTCGTCGCAGACGATATGATACTCACAACCGAACACCCCACCTCTGCCGGTTCCCGCATGCTTGAAGGCTATGTCAGCCTTATCGGCTCCGAGGCGCTCGGGCGTTTAACCGCCTCGGGATATCTTCTCGGCGGAAAGGCGCAGGTGGGCGAATTTGCCATAGACCTCGTAGGAGAGACTTCCAAGGACGGAGCTATATACAATGACGACAAGATTGTCAATGCAGCCGCCTGTATTCTGCTTGAGGACGAGGCAACCGTCGCTCTTACCCTTGACGTCAACGGCTCGGTTCGCCGCGCTGCCGCTCAAAGCGGGCTTTGCAGCATAAAACCCACCTACGGCGCCGTATCACGCTTCGGCACCGTTCCCGTCGCCTGCTCTGGAGAGACCGTCAGCCTTATGGCGCGCAGCGCCGAAGATTGCCGCAATGCGCTGAGTGTTATCAGCGGCTACGACCCCAAGGACGGCACCTCAATTCCCGAATCCATGCGCGCCGAAAAGACCGCCCCGGTAAAGCGCGTCGCGGTTATTTCATCTTTTCTCCGTGACGTTGACGCCGAGGTAAAATCGGCGATAACCGCAGCCGCAGCCGCTCTCACCGCTGCGGGAGTTGAGGTCACAACCGTTGACGACAGCGTTATCCGCGCATCTCGCCCCGCCTGGAATATTCTTATGTGCGCCGAGCTTTGCAATAACGTATCTCGATACGACGGAGTCAGATACGGACACCGCGCCGAGAGTTTCAGCGGAATTGACGAGCTCTATACCAACAGCCGCACCGAAGCTTTCGGCGACTTGCTTAAATCTGCCGTAATCTATGGTTCGGAGACCCTTTCCGAAGATAACTATATGAAGGTATACGACAAGGCGCTCCGCGTAAGAAGAGTTATAGTCGAGGCTTTTGCCGCTCTATTTGAAGAATATGACGCGGTGCTTCTGCCCGCTTGTTCAACGATGGCTTACACCGAGAAGATGCTGAGCGAGACTCCCCGCCTCGTATTCGACGAGAATCTCTACACCGCGCCCGCTTCGATAAGCGGCTTGCCGGCTGCAGTCGCGGGCGGAATACAGCTGATGGGTCCCGCCTTCAGCGAAAACGTGCTGCTTGACACCGCCTCAATAATCGAGAAGGGAGGACAGAAGATATGAGATACGAAACAGTTATCGGACTGGAAGTACATATCGGACTTTCAACAAACTCGAAGGTTTTTTGTTCCTGTTCGGCAGAATCATACGGGGCGGAGCCCAATGTTCACGTTTGCCCCGCCTGCTGCGGCATGCCCGGAATGCTTCCCGTCGTAAACCGCCGCATGGTAGATTTTGGCATGAAAGCCGGAATGATGCTTAACTGCCATATCAACCGAGTTACCACCTTTGATAAAAAATCTTATTACTACCCCGACCTTCCTGCCTCTTACCAGACAACACAGTGGTTCGCTCCTATCGCCGTCAACGGTTTTATGGAGATAGAAACGTCATCCGGCAAAAAGAGAGTTCGCATCAAGCAGATACACATGGAAGAGGACGCGGGCAAGCTTGTCCATGATATAAGGGAAGATACCACTCATATCGACTTCAACCGTTCCAGCGTTCCGCTAATTGAGATAGTAAGTCAGCCCGACCTGTCGAGCGCGGAGGAAGTCGAAGCTTATCTTGACCGCCTCAACATTTTGCTCCGTTTCGCCAAAGTATCCGAATGCGAGATGGCTCACGGTACCATGCGCTGTGATGTTAACTTATCGGTCCGCCCCGAGGGCAGCGACAAGCTTGGAGTTCGTACCGAGATGAAGAATATGAACTCGATCGAAGCCATCAAGCGCGCTATTGAGTACGAGACCGCAAGACATATCGACGCCATCGAAAACGGCGCCGAAGTGCTGATTCAGGAAACTCGCCGCTGGGACGATCTCACCGGTAAGAGCTACGCCATGAGAGACAAGGAGACCGCGGGAGATTACCGTTATTTCCCCGATCCCAACGTTATGCCGGTAGTCATTGACGACGCCTGGTATAATTCGGTCAAAGACTCGCTTCCCGAGTTTCCCGAAGTTAAGAAAAAGCGCTATATAGACGAACTGGGTCTCAGCGATTACGACGCAGATCAGCTTGTCAGGAGTATCGCTCTCTGCGAGTGTTTCGAGTCGGCATATTCGGTATGCAGCAGCGCAAAGGATGCCGTAAACTGGATGACATCCGAGGTAATGAGCGAGCTTAACGCCCGCGATATGACATACGATATGCTTTCTCTGAACGGAGAAGCGCTGGGCAGGCTCATCCTTCTCGTTTCGGACGGAGAAGTCGGACGCGCAAACGGCAGAAAGATTCTTTCCGCCATGTTTGATGACGGAAACATCGACCCCAAGACTTATGCCGAGCAGAACGATATGATAGTTTCCCATGATACCGATCTCATCGAACAAACCGTCCGGACGATAGTTGCCTCCAATCAAAAGGCGGTTGCCGATTATAAGAACGGCAAAGAAAAGGCGTTAATGTCATTGTTCGGACAATGCATGAGGGAACTTAAAGGCAACTGCGATCCGCAGACATTAAAAACCATCCTGACTGAATATATTGCAAGTTTATAATCGGAGTTCTTCTGTTTTCAACAATTCACAGGATAAATGTTAAACATTTATAGCATGGATTCTTGTATGGTTCAGCAATATGAGGAGTTTGATATGATTATGGATGAGAACATATACTGACACAGCAATTTTTTGTTCCATTGTTATATAAGTTTATGTCGAACTGTAATATTGATTCTGAAAACTGAAGGAGGCTAATATATGGAAATCAGTACAATACTAAGTCAAATTGATTTGGGCAGCTACGCAATGCCTGTATTTCAAAGAGGTTATGTTTGGAACAGGGATCAGGTTCGTAAATTAATGAGCTCGCTATATAAGGGATATCCGATTGGTTCATTATTGGTTTGGAACACGGCTACGGATCCCGATATTTCAAAAGGAGACGGTCCTTTAACCCCTGGTAATGTGAATTTGATTCTGGACGGACAGCAGCGTATGACGACCCTTTATGGTATTATACGCGGATACCCTCCGAAATTCTTCGACGGAAATTTGAACTCCTTTACCAATCTTTATTTCAATGTCGAGGATGAAACATTTGAATTTTACATGGCCGGAAAAATGAAATCCGATCGTGCATGGATCAATGTAACTGAATTGATGCAAAAAGGCGCGTCACATTATCTTCAGGAAAAATTACAACACGATTCCGAAAATGTGCCTTTTTGGCTGAATCATATGGCAATTCTTAACCGTCTTGACAGTATAAAAAATATTGACATTCATGTTCAGACGGTATCCGGTGAAGATAAAACGATTGATGTTGTTGTTGAAATATTTAATAATGTTAACAGCGGCGGAACTAAACTCAGCAAAGGAGATTTGGCGCTTGCTAAAATATGCGCTGAATGGCCTGATGCCAGGGAGACTTTAAAAGATATCTTGATACATTTCCAAAAGGCGGGTTATAACTTCACAATGGAATGGTTGTTAAGATGTTTGACGGTATATCTTACCGGACAACCATACTATAATGCGCTCGGACAACACAAGATTGAAGAAATAAAAAAAGCGCTTCCGATTACCGAAAAAATGATCGGTACATGTTTGGATCACATTGGAACCAGACTTGGATTGGATCATGACAGAGTCTTGGGAAGCGTCTTTGCAATCGTGACGATGATCGGTTATATCCGTTACTGCGGAGGTAAGCTCACAGGAAGCAAAGAATGGGATAAACTTCTTTATTGGTATGTGCATGCCTTCCTTTGGGGGCGTTATGCTGGTTCAACGGAAAGTAATCTGGCACAGGATCTGAATGCAATAAACCGCGGTGAAGGTATCGACGGACTCATCAGGCTTCTCAGGCAATCCAGAGGGGACTTAACAATCAGAGCTGAAGATTTCTGGGGATGGAGTACAGGCGCCAGGTTTTATCCGTTGCTTTATTTACTTACAAGAACAAACCATTCTCGCGACTGGGGCACAAACATTGAATTAAGCAACAATCTTTTGGGAAAGAACTCCACACTTGATGTCCATCATATTTTTCCGAAGGACTTGCTGTATAAAGCTGGAAAAACCAAGTCAATCGTTAATGCACTCGCAAATTATGCTTTCTTGACAAAAGAAACAAACATTGAAATATCCAACCGTTCTCCGGAAGAATACCTACCGGTATATATGGAAAGATGTCCAGGTGCAGTGGAAAGCCATTGGATTCCCGTTAATAGGGGTTTGTGGAAGATTGATAACTATGAGCATTTTTTGAGTGAACGCCGTATTTTGTTAGCAAAAGCAGCAAATGACCTTTTGGATTCTCTTTACAGCGGAAAAATAACCGAAGTGAAGTTGTATGATTATTCAACAAAGCAATATGTCAGCGACCGAAGCGAAGAGGATGAAATAGATGATATGTCGTCCTGGATGGCATCTTTTGGTTTGAACGAGGGAACAATAAATCACGAGTTGCTTGATGATGACGGGAATGTCGTTGCAATAATTGATCTTGCGTGGCCGAACGGTGTTCAAAGTGGTTTAAGCGAACCTATAGCACTGTTGTTGAATGAAACAGCCGAGACACAAGCGGAAGTCAGTAAACACGGTTATCGGTATTATACTAGCGTTCAGGAATTGAAAGGATATATTGAGGATACATATCTATTATAATAAGATTTTCTTATGGATAACTATATTAATAGAATCCGTATACTTAGAGATAAAAAAAGGACAAACAGAAGAGATTCTTTTTCTTTATTATATCATAACTGATTTGTTCTGATGAGTATCAGATATATTCGGAAGTATTGCGTTAATCTAACTACAAATAGCCGGGACACTTGAGAACTCTAAGTCTCCGGTGCTGATAGGTCTTGATTATAACGATGTATCATTATGATGTGCCTTATGCATAATGTTCCTGGCAGACATATCAAACTTATTAGTAATAAACAGTGGTAGTATTTGTATCAGACAGTCTATTTGATACTCATACTCATAATGATCTCAATTATTACCCCAAAACCTTTCATTTAATAATTTCTGCACATTATTATTTTAGCATTATTAAATATTTATACTTGCGTTACAGCAATTTGATGTTGTATAATATACAGTACGCTATTACACAGATTAGGAGTGATTATATGGCAAAAAGAATAGTTATAATCGGCGCGGCAGGCCGCGATTTTCACAACTTCAACACCGTTTACAGAAACGATCCCGACTATAAGGTCGTGGCTTTCACCGCCGCCCAGATTCCCGATATAGCCGGTCGCCGCTATCCGGCTGATCTCGCAGGCTCCCTGTATCCTGAAGGGATACCGATTGTCGACCAAAGCGAGCTTGCCGATCTTATCAAAAACGAAAACATCGACGAGTGCATATTCTCATACAGTGACATCCCCTATCAGAAACTCATGAACCTCGGCGCTCTCGTAAATGCCGCCGGCGCCAGCTTTACGCTTCTCAGCCCCAAGGCGTCGATGATTAAAAGCACAAAGCCCGTAATCGCCGTCTGCGCGGTTCGTACCGGATGCGGAAAGAGCCAGACCTCCCGCAAAATCATCGAGATTCTTCATGAAAAAGGTCTGAAAGTCGTCGCCGTGCGCCATCCCATGCCCTACGGCAATCTGAGCGAACAGAAGGTTCAGCGTTTTGCCAAAATAGAAGACCTCAAAAAGCACTCCTGCACCATCGAAGAAATGGAAGAATATGAGCCGCATATCGTCCGCGGAAATGTGATTTACGCGGGCGTCGACTATGAGGCTATTCTCCGCGCCGCCGAAAACGATCCGGATGGCTGCGATGTAATCCTCTGGGACGGCGGAAATAACGACTTCCCTTTCTACACCCCCGATTTGATGGTTACCGTCGCAGACCCGCTTCGCCCCGGCCATGAAGTCTCTTACTATCCCGGCGAAGTCACCCTGAGAATGGCAGACGCCGTGGTGATCAACAAAATCGACAGCGCAAATTACAAAGACATCATTACGGTTCGTGAAAATATAAGAAAAGTAAACCCGAAGGCAACGGTTATCGATGCGGCAAGCACCCTTACCGTCGACGACATCTCCGCCATACGCGGCAAGCGCGTTTTAGTCGTGGAAGACGGTCCGACACTGACTCACGGTGAGATGAAAATCGGCGCCGGCGTCGTCGCGGCGCAGCGTTTCGGCGCGGCAGAACTTGTGGACCCTCGTCCTTACGCCGTAGGTAAGCTTAAAAACACCTTCCAAATCTATCCGGAAATCGGAACGCTGCTTCCGGCTATGGGATACGGCGACGAGCAGATAAGAGACCTCGCCGCAACTATTGACGCCTGCAACTGCGACAGCGTCATCATCGCGACGCCTATCGATTTGAAGCGCGTCATCGACATCAAAAAGCCCACCGTAAAGGTAGAATATCAGCTCCAGGAAATCGGCAAGCCGGACCTCGGAATGGTAATCGGCGATTTCCTGAATAAAATCAAATAATTTCATACGCCGTAATAAAACGGATGGTTATGTTAAACAATCGGGCTCTCTATAACATAGGAGAGCCCTGACTGTTTCATGCATTATTTATAACATAAGGTCTCACTTTTTTATATATCCTAAAAAAATTAGGAATGACTATCAATTAGTATAACATTCCAAGGCGTCATATGATACTGTACTTCAGCAGAACCGGTAACACCAAGCTGGCAGCAGAAAATCTCGCCATATTGATGAAAGAGAAAATTCATAATATTGAACAGGGAACGCCTCCCGAAATATCCGGGCAAGAAACCTTAATATTGGCAGCGCCGTTATACTTTTGGATTCTTCCCGGCTTTGTCATGTCGTATTTGTCGCAGAATCCGGATTTGAGCCGAAAAGAACTGCATGTAGTCATGACCTGCGGCGGAGCTTTGGGTGCTGGAGCCTCACTCATCAAAAGGCAGTTGAATCAGATTGGTTTTGAAAGAATTTTTGTATATCCTTTGATAATGACGACAAACTATATCCCGCTTCATCGGGTACAAAGCCCGGATATAGCCGCAAAAGCGATTCAATCGGCTTTGGCAAGGCTTCCGGAAATTGCGGAAAATATCCGGCAAAAACGCAGCGCCGCCGTTTCTCCTTTGTTGGAACCGGGTTTGCCCGTTGCGCAAGTGATATATGACAGCGCACGCCGCACCAAACATTTTTATGCGACTTCCCGGTGTATAGGCTGCGGCTTGTGTGAAAGAGATTGTCCGCTCGGTGCAATTCAGCTAAAAAAAGGCTCTCCGGAATGGATAAAACCGCAGTGCACCCTTTGTCTGCGCTGTTTACACCGCTGTCCGACCGGCGCCGTTGAATACGGCAGGTCGACCATAGGTAAAGAGAGATACCGTCCTGAAAAATTTCTGTCGAAAAATCTGCAGGTCGGATTAAGCCATGAAAAGGATTAATCACGCTAAAAGGCAATTATCTGTCCCGAGTCGTTTCGATTTTCTTCTTTTCGGCATGCTTTAGTCTGCATAAATCTCACCTTTTTCGTCTGATTTCTCCGGGAACGGGTTTCTAAAAAACATATTTTCGGTTTTTTACAGCAAATCGTTGACTACCGGTTGCAGTTATGTTATAATCAATATAGCAAAAAAAATCGGTTTTCAGACTTAAAATCCGTGAAGTCAGGTATTATTATTCATTAAATGGAGGCAATTATGAAAAAGTTAGTTTTGTTTCTCATTGTTGCTGTTCTGATCGTTATGACCCTCCCCGTTGCAGCTCATGACGAGGTAACCTATGCGGAGTGGGGTACTCCTACGATAGACGCCGTTAAAGAAGATGTCTGGAACAACGCGCAGTCTATTGTCGTCGCTGACGAAGCTAACGGCGATGCTTCAACGCTCGGACAGCAGTCGACAGCCGTCGTATATTCACTTTGGGACGGCGAATTTATTTATTTCTATGCCGTAGTTACCGACCCCACCGTCGACGCGGTGCTGAGAGACGACGCATGGAACCAGGACGCCGTCGGTTTCATGGTCGACTTCGGATATGTACGTGAGCCGGAAGTTTCCTTCCGTGATCTCGGCGATGACTCCTACGCCGGTTATGTTAACGTTCCCGCGGTCAACGGCGACGCTAATTATCCCGAACAGCCGACTATATTCGGCGTTGCCGGTTATTCTGAAAAAGTCACCAGCCAATGCCGCGTTACAGACACCGGTTATGAAATCGAGATTGCCATTCCGCTGCTCTACAAGAATTATGTTCCGGGCGACAAGATCGGCTACGAGATCTTCCTGAACAACGCTATCGGCGAAGGCGACCGTTACGGTTTCTCGGTATGGAACAACCAGGGTGATGGCGCAGGCGGCAACTCCTGGCAGTATTCCTACAACATGGGAACTCTTATCTTCAACCCGAAACTGGAACCGGTTGTCGAAGAAGCGCCCGCGGCGGTTGAGGAAGCCGCACCGGTTGCAGAAGCGACCCCGGCAGCCGCACCGGCAGCCGCTCCTCAGACCTCCGACTTCGGAATAATCGCCGTTGTCGCATCTGTGGTTTCTCTCGCAGGCTACGCAGTTTCCAAAAAGCGCAGATAAATAAACCAAAAAACGCATATTAAGGCTTCTATTGCTTTTGATCTGAAAAACCGATAATTAATTATTTAAATAAGTTATTGAATCAGTCTTCGCTTAAATAAGGCGTATGATTTCATACAATGACTTTTTAAAGGTACGAGATAAAAAAGCAGACGGTATACGGAGAATTTCTCCATATCGTCTGCTTTTTATTTGTCTTATATGAAAATCCGGATTAAAAAAATATTATCAGGTCATAAAACAATTCCGGCGGCGCGCGCGCCGTTTGAGCCGCCGTTTTTATCGGTGAAAGCGAAAGAATAAAACTTTCCGTCAATGTCAAATTTTAAGCGTAAAGGCTTGCTATTAAAAGACGATACATCAACTCCCAGGTCGATGTCGGTGGAGTTGCAGTTAAATTCTTTAGACGAGGCAATAACCGAGCCGTTTTCATCAAGAAGAGTTGCTTTTATCTTTCCGTCTATATTCGCATGAAGAGAAGTTTTGCCGTCAAAAACAATTCTGCGTGTCAGAAGCGAGCCTTCGCCGTTCATTGAGACAAAACCGTCGCGGCGTAATTTGGCAAGTCCCGTTGCGCCGTTGCGGTAAATTCCGTTTGTATACCAGCTTACGTTTTTGTAATTCTCATCTCCGCCGAAGCCTGCGTAATAAATCCAAAGCTCATCTCCGTGAATTATCGCAACGCCGCCCACCGACTGCACATAACCTCTGTCCCACGCGCCTTTGTAAAGGGAAGCGTTGATTATGCTCTCGCGGCAGGGACGGGTAAAGTGAAAACCGTCGCGGCTGTACATCGGGATAAGTTCGGTGATTTTCGGCACTCCGCGACTCTCGCAGACATCGTTTTCGGGTCCGTACATTATTTGAAACATACCGAGCATTATACTTTCATAGCCTACGGCGTCGACATTGTAAAGCTGAGGATTAAATCCGATGTATGGATTCGGAAGGTCATCATTGCCGCACGACAGCCACTTAACCTTTTCTTCCGGTTTCCATATCGCGCCTTTTAGGTAATCGTCACATTCGCGATAACTTCTCGAACGGTTATGCCAGACATCGCGTATACTGTATACCCACTTTTTGCGGAAAGGGTTGTAGAACATTGTGCTTCTGTCGTAAACGTCACTTGTAAAAGAAAAGTTTTCCCAATGTATGCCGTCGGGGGAAGTCGCGACTATTCCGGGGTAGTTACCGCCGGGATTTCGCAGAAACAGCTTGTATCGCTGGCTTTTATCGGCGGTATCGTAATCGATAAAGACCGTCGTGGAGTCGGGGCGGAGATAGTTAACTCCGCCCGTTAATTTTCCAAGCTCAAAGCCGTCATAAGTTAGGATTTTATTCGTACCTTTTTCAATATCAAGTTCGGGACGCTCCCAGTTTATGCCGTCTTTTGATACCGCATAAGCCATCTGATGAAGCCAGCCCGCTTCATACCACATTTTGAATATCTTATCATCCTCATCGTACCATACGCCGCCGCTTTTCGGGCAGGCAACCGGGGAGATGTGTATTTCCCATTCGGTTTCGGCATGAAGCACGGGATTGCCCTCATACTTCACGGCTTTGTGATATTCCGGCAAAAGGTTGGTTTTTTCGATGAGGAAATTATCAACGAACAGCTGGCGCCCGACGCTGACATCAATCAGTTCGGGCGGATCTTTAAGATAAGGCGCTTCAGAGTTCGGCTGTTCGTCGAGAGGGAAATTGTCGGGCAGAATTATCCCGTTGTAAAGCTTTTCCATGTTAATTAATCCCTTTCACGGACGCATGATTACATAGGCGTAAAATTCGGTAAAATATCAGAAAACAGCTTGAAATTAACAAAAATGTTGGTCGAAAAGTTCTTTGCGCGCTTTCTTTCAGGAAAGCGCCGCATTTTCCCTCAGCTCATCGGCAGCCCGGATAAGCTCGGTAAGATCGGAGGAATATTGAAGAACGGAAAACAAGGAGAGGACATATTGTCCGAAAGGGCTTTCGGCGGCGGTTTCTCCGGCAAGAGAGGAAAGGACGACAGGGGCGTTGGCGACAGCGGTATCGGCGTTATATTCGGCGCCCGCGCTGTCGCGCATATAGCGGTCAAGCGCGCCGGCAGCGCCGGCGGCGATGAATATCGGTTTCCCGCCGGCTTCAAGTACGGATGCGGCGGCTCCGAAGAAGCGGTCGGATGCGGCAAGCTTGCGGGGGATGTCGGCGCCGACACGGGCGCAGGTATCTCGGAGGGCGCGATTTCCGAACCGGCGGATGAGGTCGTTGGTATTATCGTTAAGCTCTTCGAAGGGCTGATTGAAGCGTTTTGCGAGCGCGGCGGCGCTTTCGGTCATAGCTTCGCGGACGATTATCCGTATTTCGGGATCGGCGATTGCCTCGCTTATGTATGTGTAACCGCTTTTCATGCCCAGATAGGCGCAGACGGCGTGCCCCATGTTGTGAAGATAAAGCTTGCGCCGAATGACGAAATCAAAGGGAGAGACTGGGATGATATTTTTTATATCCGGAATATCTCCGACAAATGCGTCGGCATCGCAGGGAAGTATGCCGTAAGCCTCGGCGCGGGCGAGAAGGGGATCGCTTTTTGCTATATCAGGGTCGGGAAGCGGCACCATACGCCCGACAGAGGTTTCGACAAGCCCGACCATGGTAAGCTCCTCCGAGGTGAGCTCTGGTTCAAGCAGGGAGCGGATATAATCGTCGGCGTTCATGAGGTTTTCACAGATTAAAAGGTTGAGCGGCTTCCCCGAACCGCCTTCGCCAAGCCGCAGTTTTATCCCGCCGACAAGGTTGGGTATAATATACTTAAGAGCTTTTGCGCCGACGCAGGTGACGCAGATATCGCAGCCGGCGATCGCGCGCATTGCGGCATCGTGTGAGCTGCCGTTGACGGCGCTTACATTCTTTATAATAATACGCCGGCTGCTCCGGTTGGATACAATCTCCAGCGGATATTCGCCGGATGCGTTGAGAGCGTCAACCAAAGTATCGGACACATCGATAAAAACGATGGCATAACCGCCTTCATACATAAGCTGACCGATAAAACCCCTGCCGATATTTCCGGCGCCGATTATTACAGCCTTATTTGACATAACCCCACATCTCCTGATAACATATAAAACTATTATAGCATATTCGATGGTCAAATGGAAGAGAAATCAAGACATTTTAAGGTAGATTATTTCATAAAAAAGATATGACCTGCAATATGAGCCATATTTTTTCGTGTTGTTTACCTATTGACAAAAAATCACTTGCCCCTTGACTATTCTCCGTTTATCTGTTATTATATAAGGCGAAACGGAGAATAAAGATGCGAATATTCACATGATTAAAAGTATCAAACTAAAGATTTGGAAACTGTTTTAAATAAATAGCTTAAAAAAGCAATGTTCTTTGTTGTTAAAAGTTGGCAATGGTAATACATCGTGCGAATATGAAATATCGTTTCTTATAATCTACAATTTTTTTGGCAGTGGCAGCTAAACTTTAAATACAAACACTTATATCATCTTACAATGAAAACGGTCACAAACAATGAAATACAAAACTTTAGGAAAAACCGGATATAACATCAGTTGCGTGATGTTCGGCGGCGTTATTCTGATGAATGAAAGCGCCGAAGACGCGGTCGAATATGTTGCGCATGCCATTGAAAACGGCGTGAATTACTTTGATATCGCCCCGTCATACGGCAATGCCGAGGAAAGACTCGGGCCGGTATTGCCTCAATACAGGAAACAAATCTATCTCGCGTGCAAGACAACCGAACGCAGCAAAGAGGGATCAAAAAAAGAACTCCTGAATTCTCTGAAAGTGCTGCAGACGGATCATTTTGACATCTATCAGATGCACTCTATGTCAACGCAGGAAGATGTGGATAAGGCTTTTTCATCCGACGGAGTTATCGAAACCATGCTTTGGGCAAAACGCGAAGGGCTTATCCGGGAAATCGGATTCACCACGCATAACGAGGATATCGCCCTGCAATGCATCGATCTTTTTGATTTCGCCACCGTGCTTTTCCCGATGAACTGGGCCATGGGGCTGAATATCGGCTGGGGCAATCGCATTGCCGATAAAATCAGAGAAAAGAATATGGGAATGCTTGCGATGAAAACGCTTGTCGAGCGCATGTGGATCGACGGAGACGATAAAAACCGTTATCCGAAGTCGTGGTGCAAACCGATTTTTGAAGATGATAAGCTTGCGGCCGCGGCAATCAAATATGCTTTTGCCAAGGGCGCATCCTCTATTGTTCCTCCCGGAAATTTCGAGCATTTTGAACATTTGGTAAAGCATATTGACGCCTTTGCGGAAACACCTCTGACAAAAGAAGAACTGGATTATCTGAAAGCAGCCGCGTCGCGCGAAGATATAAAGCAAAACCCGATTTTCAGAGTTTAACATTAGCTTCTTTCTGCCAAAAATAAGCGCAAAATATCGCCGTATCAGCACCCGACCGGGTCTTTTACGGCGATATTCCTGTTTTAATGGGGTATTTCGGAATGTATCAGATATCTGCGACAATCTCGTCCCCGTGTTTTTCCATCCACTCGACGGCGGTATCGTAAGCTTCGTAATCAAGGTCCGCCATGGTGTTTGTGTGCAGTACTACCCCTTCGGCTTCGCCTGTCATAATCATTTCACGGTACCGGTCAAGCTGCCATTTGACGGCGCCGCTTGTCGCCTGTCTGTCTTCGCCGAAATTATAGAGATAACAGCCCAGCATACGGCGGTTGTTCGGGGTAAGCTCCTTGAATATCTCGAACTTATCGTTGATAAGAGGCACGTCCGATTCCTTCCAGGTCCACATGATGATGCCGTCGAAAGGTTCGATGTAGCGGCGGAAATCCTCGTCTTTTGCTTTGTCAAGTCCGAACTCATGGGTATAGAGCACCATCCACATATCAAGCGGGCGAACCTCGTTTTCTTTCAGGCGCGCCTTGATCTTCCAGAGGTTTTCCGGCGGGATTTTTTTATATCCGTCTCCCCTCTGAAAATCGTCGAAGACAACGCAGCCTATATTCGGAAAATCGGCGGCTTCGGCAATAAAAGGCTCTATTATCTCCGGATTCACCCCGGCGTCGTATACCTCCCACCCGACCTGACGCAAAGTCTTGAAGGATTTGTTATACTGCCGGCGGTTGACATCCACCCCGACCGGCACCATGAATGTGTTGCATATGCCAAGATACAGACAGCCCTCCATCGGCGTCATGCGGGATATTCGCATATTGCCGTAAAGATTGTTATAACGCCCTTCGGGATGCCCCCAAAGCCAGAATCTTTCTCTCAGTAACACGTTTTACCTCCGTTCATTGAATGTACCCCCCGTTCGCGCTTTCAGCGGCGTCCGGAAACTTGATGATATTTAGATTATACGTTAAATTCAGAATAAAAACAAGATGAAAATCAAAATTTCGCTAAAAAACGAAATTTTATTTCTCCGCAATCAGACCCGCGCTTTTCATGCCTTCGAAGATAATATCTGCGATAGCCTGCATCCCCTTGTCCGACGGATGAGACGCAACGCCGCTGTGTTCAAACTGTCCGATTGCCTGATAAGTGATATCTCCGTGAAGCGAAGACAGCGACAGCCACACAGCGCCGCCCCGATCGGCAGCATCGCGCATAAGATTTTCCATCGTATTATTCTCCCAGAAAGGACCGACGGCAATCACGGCGCAATCGGTATCTGCGCGGAATCTGCATATCCGTTCTTCATACGCGGCTGCGAACGCCTCCTGCTGCTCCGCAGGGGTGTTTTCGCACATCCTGAAAATCACAACATCCGGCATAAACGCGAGGTCATCGTCAAAGTAGTCGGGCGATATTCCCGCGGGATCCCGCTCGAAATCCGCCACATTCCGTATGCGAATAATCGGATTATATCCGGCTGCCGTCAGCATCGAACACAGCTTATGAACATAATCGTTTTCCTCCGAACTTGCAGCCATTCCCCAGTTGCCCGTCCAGCCGATGTCGGGCGCCGGGGAATGAAGCGTAATGGAATTGCCGAGAAATAAAATCTTCATATCACAATTAATCTCCTTAACAAGCACTTGTGTTTCGGGCTCGGTCAGATTTTCATCCGGCTTATCCGACAGCCGAGACCCGCAGGAAGCCGAAAACATAGTTAATATCGGTAAAAAAACCGAAAGCACGATCGTAATGATTTTTCTCGTTACAATCAACATGATTACCTTTATACCTCGCCGCAGATTCCGGATGCTGATATTTTCCTTATGTATCATTATAACAGATTTTTCCCGTTCTGTCGACAGAATTTGTTTTTTTCTCAAAATTAATCGGCAATTTATCGTGTCATGTAAAAAACAAAAAAACTTACATCCCATGATTGCAATATCTCCCCATCTGTGATATAATCGTGATACAGACAAGGAGTAACTACATGAAAAAGAAAATATTGTTTTCAATTATACTGTTTCTCGCGCTGGCGTTGCTTGCAATGCCGATTCTGACATCCTGCTCAAAATCCGAAAACGGAGAGACGACAAACGAAAGTGAGGCTGATACAGTGGAAACCGCACCGAAAATCACAATTCCCGCAGCCGAATTGACAAAGCGCCCCGCTTCCTACCTTTTGCTGCAAGACACCTCCTATAACGGATACAAAGAGGGCATACGTTCCGGCTGGCGATATGACTGCCGCGGGGGAGTACCCGCCGAAGTTCTGGAGCTGAATTACGGCACCCTGACCGACATAAGCGCCGAATACGGCACCGCTATGATACGCGAATTCAACCGCATAGATTCGGGCATTCTCATGCTTGAGACTTCGGTGTCGCTTACCGGCGGGTTCGACGGCTTTTCGCTGGAGTTCAGAAACGATTCCGATGAGCCGGTTTATAAGCTCGTCACCCGAAACGGCGGCTGGTGCATAGCCACCGACAGCGGCGAGACGCCGCTCGACGGCACCGAGGGGCGTCCGGCATACAGATTCCGCATATACATCGACCTTGACCGCGGCGAAAGCGCCACATATATCGACGACACCCTATTTGACAGCCACCCGCTGCTGAAAACGGGAGACGCCTTAAATATTCTGAATTTCCGCTTCGCTACCGATGAAGCAAGCACCGCCATCGCATCTCCGGGAAAAATCCGTATCACCGCCAACTACGCCCTGAACGAAGACTTCGCTGCTCATCCGGGCGGCAAGCTGTGTTTCGGATGGCAGGGAGAGGGCGCCGCAGCCGACGCGGGCATGCTGAAAGTCAGCTCCGGATATGCCCGGCGTTCTTTCGAGCCGGTGGGAGGCGTCGTTTCGCTGCTTACCGAATTCAACCTTACCCGCGGCCAGGCGATAACCGTTACGGCATCGGCGGGCGGCGAGCCGGTTATATCATTCACTGCCGATAAAACCGCCTTTTATGTCAACGGCAGCGAGATTTACAATCCATATGTTCAAAATCTCTGGTACCGTCTGCGCATGGATATCGACACGGCGAAATCCTCGGCTCTGATTTGGATAAACGGCAGAAAAATCACAGAACTTCCTCTACTTGCCGTGACAAACCACATCGACGGTGTTCGGATAGAGAACGCCGACAGCGTTCCGGTATACTTCGACGGAGTATCGGTGTTCGAGAAGATACTCGCCGACGACTACCCCTCAGCGCCGGTAAAACCTGAAGGTGAAAGCGAATATACCGTCGGAATGAATGTCTGCTCGCTTTGGAAAGAGGGCACTCACTGGGGCTGGAGCTGCGTCTCGGCTTATGAAGACGCCGAGCCTGTGCTGGGTTATTACGATGAAGGCGTGCCGGAGACCGCCGACTGGGAGATAAAATACATGGCAGAGCACGGCATCGACTTCCAGGCGTTCTGCTGGTACGCCACCGCCTCCGACGCCCCCCTGAAAGCCGGACCGCTTGCCGCCCATCTCCACGACGGATATATGTACGCCGAATACAGCGACGACGTGAAATACTGCCTTATCTGGGAATGCCAGAACGCCGCCCGTCCCTCGAATTTCAACTCCTGGCGCGATTATTTCGTTCCCTATCTGCTTGAGTATTATATCAAAGACAGCCGTCACATGGTAATAGATAATCAGCCGGTGCTCTGCGTCTTCGGCGCGGGCAGGCTCAGCGAGACCTTAGGCGGCGAAGCCAATGTCAAAAAGTGCTTTGACTATCTCGAAGACGAGGTGCGCAAGCTGGGATTCGACGGCATGCTCTATCTCTCCTGCGGCTCCGCTTCCGATTCGCTTGCCAAAATGGGCTTTGACGCCGGCTACGCATACAACTGGGGTACCTCGGGCTGTGAAGTCAACACCAATATAAACGGCATACTGAACAGCGCCGCCAACAAGTCGATGTATACCGTCCCCACGATAAGCGTCGGCTTCAACAGCATCCCCTGGCACGGCATCCGCTACCCGATGATGACGGTTGAAGACTATAAAACCGCCCATCTCTGGGTTCGGGACGAGTACCTGCCCAAATACGCAGATAAAAACACTTGGCAGGACAAGTTCGTCATGCTCTCCACCTGGAACGAATACGGCGAAGGCACGTATATCATGCCCTCGGCAGGCAACGGCGGATTCGGCTATCTCGACGTGATCCGCTCCGTTTACGCCGGCGCCGAACCGGATGAGGATATAAACACCATCCCCACCGCCGCTCAAAAGGAACGCATCAATCACCTCTATCCCCAATACCGCCGGTTGCTTCGCAAAACCGGCTACTACTCTGAAAACATTGATGTTTCGACTCTTACTCCGATATTCGAGATTGATTACAGCGTAAAGTCAAAAATATCGGTAGGCAGCGCGCTTAAACCGGTATTCGGCGATGACGGTCTGCGCGGCACCGTCAACGGCGACACGCTGATAATAAAGGACGGCATCAGCGTAAAAGCCTCAGATTCCCCCTACATTCGTGTAACTCTCGACGTGCCCAAAGGCACCGCCTGCGAAGTATTCTACATCACCGACAAGGATAAAAACTGGACCCAGGACAAGAGCGCCCAGTTTACCGCGAACAGAGAGGGCGCCGCCGAATATCTCATCAACATGAGCGAAAAGACTTTGTGGCGGGATACCATAATCGCTTTCCGCGTCGACCCGGGTCAGACGCCTGATGGCGCCGGAGACCCCGAGCGAAACTACTTCCGACTCGTCAAAACTGAATTCCTCAGCTGTCCCGAGCGTCCGTCCCGCACCATATATATAAACGGCCGCGAATGCGAGCTGCAGCTCTGGCCGGAAGTATCGGAGAATGGGGATATCCTCATCTCCTGGGACGGCAAAGCAGCTCTTAACTACCGGCTGAGCGCCTTTGATAGCTGGGATTATGCGACAAAGACCCTCACCATCGAGATGAACGGTCATACCGCAGTATTCACAGTTGGAAAAGACAGCTGGACGCTGGACGGCGAAGAAAGACCGCTTGGTTATCCCCTATACGCCACAGACGGACTGCCGATGCTCCCGCTTGCCGCTCTCTGCGAGGCGGTAGGCTATACCTGTTCGCTTACCGAAAACGGCGAGCTTTCCGTTGACACGCCTTTGAAGGCATATTACGATCATATCGGCGAAAGGGTAAAAGGCCGGTGGGAATTCGACACCCCCGGTGACACCGAAGGCTGGAGTTCCCCTCATATGTCCCTTTCAGTCTCAGCCGGAGGACTAACCGCCGATTCAATATCCGATACCACAGACCCAATCATTGTATATGGCGATGATGTTGACCTCATCGCTTCCGAATACACCGCGCTTGAGGTGCGCTGCCGCTATAAATACGACTCGGCATACGCTCATCATATTTCCGTCTACTTCACCACCGACAGCGACGGTACCATGAGCGAAACGCTGTCGATAAGACTGCCTCTGAGCTCTGCCGACTCGGAGGGTGAATGGGAGACTCTGCGCGCCGATCTGACCGAAATCCCGGCGTGGGAGGGTATTATAAAGCAGCTTCGCTTCGACCCCTTCAACGCGGTAGGAAGCATGGAAATCGACTACATCCGATTTATAAAGGAGTAAAAAAATTGAGCGGCTATAACAATCCCGTTCTTGTCGGCGCGGATCCCTTCGTATTTCTTTACGACGGCGTATATTATCATTACGCCACCGACGCGCCCGACGGTTACTATGTCTATTCTTCAACCGACCTCAAAGAATGGAAAAAACTCGGCTACGGTCTTAAAAAAGGAGACGTAAAGGGGGAAAAATGGTTCTGGGCGCCCGAAATACTCGAAGCCGGCGGAAAATTTTATATGGCTTACACCGCCGATGAGCATCTCGGCATGGCAGTATCCGACAGCCCCGCCGGTCCCTTCGCGCAGAAGGAAAAGCGCTTTATGAGCGAGCGCTGCGCCATCGACGGCGATTTCCTGGTGGACGACGACGGAGCGGTATACCTCTACTACGTCCGCTTCGACGGCGGCAATGTCATCTACGGCACAAGGCTTGCTGACAGCCCCGCCGATCTTGCGCAGAGGGTCGACACCCTCTCAATCGACGACGAAACAAGGCTGCTGGAGGTTGAGG
>JGI24712J26585_10000098_pt1 | contig 65884 bp, 66 predicted proteins | sample BioPla3DNA2_FD_26585 | JGI IMG/M metagenome (IMG submission 26585) | reverse complement strand
GAAGGGGATCACCTGTTCTCATCCCGAACACAGAAGTTAAGCCCTTCAGCGCCGATGGTACTTGGCTGGGAACGGCCCGGGAGAGTAGGTCACTGCCGGTTGCTAAACAAGCAAAAAGCGCTCCAACTAAATAGGGGCGCTTTTTGGTATATAAAAAATACACATTTCCTTTCATTGACAATTAAACAAAGATTTCGTTATACTGATTTTAGAAAAAAGCTACTTTTATGAGATATAAGCTAACAAGCGCTAGTATGTGTCAATGATTAAAACAACAATCAAGAAAGGGGGCGAAATTTGAAGAAATTGAACGATAGACAAATTGATTTCTTGCGAAGAAGGGTTTACCCATTCATTGAGGAAAGCAACACTGATGCTTTAAGGCCTGAAGGCGAGCCTCCTTCACCTGATAGTCTCAATCGAGAGTTGCATCCTGAATGGTGTGAGTTCATAGGCTCTATGTGCGTAGACTATGAGGTTTCAGAGGCTCAATCAGCGCATGAAAGACGGAGCGTTCTGTCCGAAGATGGCGAAATCGCTGTAGAACTTGTAAATCTTTTGTACGCAGGATAAACAAGGGAAAATACAAAAATCATAACAAGGAGAACCGGCGTTGACTGATAAAACAATTCTTGACAGCATCCGTGATATCATCGCTCGTGCAGATGAGGCAAAAGCAAATGATGACGGTAGCGACTATTCCAAAGGAAGATTGATGGGATTAGCCGAAGCACTCAGCATCCTTCAGATTGATTTTGTGGGTGTTGAAGAAATAGAAAAACTGATTGATTTTGATATTGACAAGAAATATCTGTTATAAGCAACATAAGTTGTGTAAATATTTAAGGAGTTAAAACAGAAATATAGGTGTCGATAAAGAAAAAATGAGGATAATGACTGATGTTTGAACTGCATCGTATGCCGGCCAAGGATGGCTTATATTATGCCGTTTTTGTAAATTATGAACAAAGAGACGAACAAGAGATATTTAATGCCGCAATTAATAAACTTAAAAGTATACCAGAAATAACGCTAACGGAAGTACAAATTGTTCCATACGCTAATTATATTACAGGCATCGGTCCAGAAGGAAAATTTGACATCTTCTTAGACATTGACTATGGAACTGATGTACGGGCAAGATCGGAGGCGGCATTAAACTATGTCATAACTGCGTTGACTATATAACCCCAAACAAATGTAAGGGACTTTCTGATTGGCAATTTTTCATCTGTAATGTGGCTTTTATATGTACAAAATTCGCTATCAGGAAGATTTGAGAGTAGTGTAAATTCGTAGGGAATAGAAAGCCACTATCATATACCACGCTTGCAAGAATCGCCTCCGTGGTATATAATTGTATCGTAATTTAATATTTCTTATCCAGAGTAGGGGAGGGACCGGCCCGTTGAACCTCGGCAACCAACTAAAACAGTAAGGTGCCAAGTCCGGCAGCGCAAGCTGAAAGATAAGATCAATGCGCTTATCGGCTTGCCGGTGAGCTTTTTTAATTTGAAAGGAGAAACATGATTAGACAATTTACTTCTGAATCCGTGACCGAAGGGCATCCGGATAAAATGTGCGACCAGATATCCGATGCCATATTGGATGCCATTTTAGCCCAAGACCCAGAGGGCCGTGTCGCCTGCGAAACCTGCGCAACCACAGGGCTTGTGTTGGTGATGGGTGAAATTACTTCAAAAGCGACGGTGGACTTTCAGCAGATTGTGCGGGATGTTATTTTAGATATCGGCTATACCGACGGAGCCATGGGGCTTGATGGCAATTCCTGCTCGGTGCTGACTGCCATCCACAAACAATCCGCCGATATTGACAGCGGCGTTTCCCGTGCCAAGGAAACAAGAGATAAGGCTGAGGATGAGCAGCAGACCGGCGCGGGCGATCAGGGCATGATGTTTGGCTATGCCACCGATGAAACCCCTGAACTGATGCCCATGCCTTTGGTGCTTGCCCATCGCATTACCCGCCGCATGGCCCAGGTGCGCAAGGACGGCATCTGCCCCTGGATGCGCCCTGACGGAAAGGCTCAGGTAACAGTGGATTATGACAACGGCAACCCGATCGCCATAAACACCGTGGTACTATCCACCCAGCATGACGAAACAGTCACCCAAGAGCGGATTGAAAACGATATGCTCAACAAAGTTATTTTGCCCATATTGCCTGAAGAACTGGTGACCGAGGCTACCCGATATTTCATTAACCCCTCGGGACGCTTTGTGATTGGCGGGCCTACGGGGGATAGCGGCTTAACGGGCAGGAAAATTATTGTTGATACCTATGGCGGTTTTGCCTCTCACGGCGGCGGCTGTTTTAGCGGCAAGGACCCCACCAAGGTCGATAGGTCGGCTGCCTACGCCGCCCGCCATGTGGCTAAAAACATTGTTAAAGCCGGCCTTGCCAAGCGTTGCATGGTATCGCTTGCCTATGCTATTGGCGTTGCGCAGCCCGTTGGTTTCGCGGTAGATACCTATGGTACGGGAGTGATTGAGGACGATACTTTGTCCCGCATCATTCATGAAAAGATTGATTTGCGTCCCGACAGCATCATTCGCCGCTTTGATTTGCGCCGCCCCATTTACCGCCAGACGGCTACTTACGGACATTTTGGGCGGAATGATTTGGACCTTCCGTGGGAAGACACGGCGCTTGCCAAAAAGCTGCTTGAGTGGGTGAAGGAGGCAACGAAATAACCATTGATAGTTGGATAGGCTGTTGTATTGATAGCATGGAACATCAAATCAATTAAATCGGTTGGTTTTTATCAAAGAAAAACGCTTCTCTTTTTAGGAGAGGCGTTTTTGTAATGATTTTAAAGAGATGATTTTTAAAATTGGGCAGACTTAATATTTAACAGTCATCCCCATACCGTTCAATAATTGCTTGCGTTCCCAAGTCGCCTTGGCCTTTTTCTTCCATTTGCATATACATTTTCAGCGCCTTTTTGAGGATGGGAAGCTCTAAGCCCCGTTCTTTGCTTTCCTCAAGAGCGATACGCAGGTCTTTAACAAAGTGCTTGATGAAAAAGCCGGGAGCATAATCGCCGGAAATCATCTTGGGGCCGTTGTTGCTCATCTGCCAAGAACCGGCGGCGCCGGTAGAGATGGTACCCAGCATTTTGGACAAATCAAGCCCCGTTGCCTTACCATAGCTTACGGCCTCGGCCACGGCGGTAACAGCACCCGCAATAGCGATCTGATTGGCCATTTTGGTGTGCTGACCTGCCCCGTCGCCGCCTTCATGGACGATGGTTTTGCCCATCTTTTCAAAGAGAGGGAGGGCGGCTTCAAAATCCGCGGTTTCGCCGCCCACCATGATGGCAAGCGTCCCGGCCTTGGCGCCGGAATCCCCACCGGAAACCGGAGCGTCAAGGGGTCTTAGACCCCGCTTTCTGGCCTTCTTGGCGATGCGCTGCCAGAGGGCAGGGCTGGTGGTGGTCATATCGATGATGAGGGCGCCTTCGGGCGCGTTTTCCAGGATACCGCCTTTGCCTAAATAAACCTCCTCCACATCTTTGGGAAAGCCCACCATGGTAATAATGGCTTCCCGGTCACAGACACAAGGGCCGATAGCGTCAAAGCATTTAGCGCCCCTTGCCACCAAGGGATCTGCTTTTGATTTGGTGCGGGTGTAAAGCTTCACATCGTGCCCCGCGTCCATAAGATGTCCCGCCATGGGCAAACCCATGACGCCAATGCCGATAAAAGCGATTTTCATTTCTGTCTCCTCCTATATAAAGATTTTTTAGTCATACTGCAAGGGGCCCAAGGGCTGGCAATCCTGTTCGGGAACCGCGCCGGAGCGATAGGCGGCGATCAGATGCTCCAAGTCTTCAATCTGGCGGTGCATATCGATGCTTTCATCGGTGTCGGCTACAGTCAGGCGCTTAGGGAAGCGCTCCACTACCTCTAAAATGGGACTGTCAAAGGAGGCAGAGTCGTTGGCTACATCGGCAGGATGCTGGGCCAGGGCAATGGAGTGGGAGTTAATAATAAGCGTATATCCGCCCATGCCCGTGGTTTTTTGGTAGGCTTTAGACATGCCACCGTCAATCACAAACAGACGCCCGCCGCCTTTGATGGGACTTTCGCCTTTGATAAGCTTCACCGGCACATGCCCGTTGATAATATGGCCCCGGCTAGGATCCAGACCGAAGGCCTCTAAGATGCTGCGGCAGGCAGCTTCTTCATTGATTAACTGATAGTAAGGGTTCATGGTTTCTTTGTGGGTGGATTTGTCTGTCAGGAAGGCACGCTCAAAGGTGGCCATGCGGTCTTTTCCAAAGATGGGCGATTTGGGCCCGCACCACAAATACCACAAGAAATCCCGGGCTTTTACTTGTTCGGGGCTGTCATAGGGCAGAAAGACAGCGTCCCTGGTTGTTCGGTCAATGTAGTCAAAGAGGGGCTGGCCCGAGAGAGCCTGACCCTCAATTTCAAGAATATCAAAGCCGCCGTCCTCTTTCATGGGAACGCAGCCATGGTAAAGCAGGTTGCCGTTGAATTTCAGGTACGCAGACCCGTGGCTCATTAGAAAACGTATGTGAGACTGCAGGCGGCGGCTGTGGCGGAAGGAAGCTACCAGGGAGCGCATCAATTCGCTTTCCTCAGGGCTTAGTTTTAGGGGAGCTTTGGGGTCAACGGTGGGGAAGTGGGTGTCCCTGAGGGGATGCTCTTTTCCGTCCACCATCACGGTACCCTTGGCAAAGTCCACCTGGCTTAAAAGGTCCCGCTTGGCCATGTCATATTCAGGGCGGCGGGCCAGCAGCTGGCCTTCCAACTTCAATTGGATGATGGTCATGGCTTTGAGCATCTTGGCGCCTAAGGCAGGGTCAACGGTATCAAACTGGTTTTCGTTAAACTCGTTCTTAGGCATGAAAATCTCACAGGGGTCATCCCTGTAGGTGCTGTCCGCGAACATGGAAAGGGGCCGGAGGTTGATGCCATAGCCATCCTCTAACAGGTCATAAGTGTTATAGTTGATGCCCTGTCGCATGACATTGGCGATCATGGCTTCATTACCCATGGCGGCGCCTATCCACAGTAAGTCGTGATTGCCCCATTGGATGTCCACATCGTGGAAGGCGATCAGCTTATCCATAACCAGATCCGGATGGGCGCCCCTATCAAAAATATCGCCGATAATATGCAGCCGCGCTACGCTGAGGGAGCGGATAGTCGCCGCTACCGCGCGGATAAAGTCGCCCGCCACTCCGGTATCAAGGATTGCCCGAATCACGGCGTAGTGATATTCCATGCGGCTTTCATCCTCATCCTTATAAATCAGTTCGTCAATGGCGCTTCTGAAATCGGGTGCCATATGCTTCCTGACCATACTTCGGGTATATTTGGCAGACACCACCTTAAGCACTTGAATGAGCCTGACAATGGTTAAATGATACCAACTGTCCCGAAGCTTGCCTGCTTTTTTAAGGCGGCGCAGCATGTTTTCAGGGTCGTATACTACCTGCGCCAGCTCATCCCTATCTTCAGGGCTGAGGACAGAGTAAAACAAGGTGTCAATCTTATCCCTGATGGTGCCGGAGGCGCTGTCCAGCATGCGCTGGAAACGCAAATGCTCACCATGCAGGTCGGAAAAGAAATACTCAGTGCCCTTGGGTAATTGCAGCCGGGTTTTTAAGCGGATAATTTCCGCTACCGCCGCACGCTGGGTGGGAAAATCATGGGAAAGTAAACGCAAATAAGACGACCATACGCCCCCCTTTTGAGAACGCTCTAAATGAGTCTGCTTCATATTTATCCTCCATAAGGTTTTCGGCCAGGATTTACGATAGCTATATTGTAGCTAAAGATTTCATTAGGGGCAAGGGAAGAAATGTAAAATCCGGAGATTGTATGTCTAAAATCCCTGAATTGCTGTGTTGTTACAATACTTCAATGTTTTATGAGTATTTTATTGCTAATACTGCACATTATACCTTAAGATTCTTAAGTGTGGAGTGTTATTAATACTTTTTAGCAATTATTACTCAATTATTGCGATTTTTTGTCTTAACCCCTTGCGTTTGTGTGTTTTTTGATATATGATAACGAATGGTTGTACCCATGATTTCTTCGTTCTGGTGTTTTTCCGGATACACATTGGTATCAACCAGAAGGTTATTATGTGGAAATCGTTCTTGATACTTTTAGCGGTATACCTTCATTAAAGACATCATTGTTGCTGCATATGCAGACGACTGATGAGATAAAAAAGATAAAAGGAGATATCTACGATTATGGAACTGAAGAAAAAGGCGCTTGGTTTACTTAGCATTCTCTTGGTGGCGGTATTGCTGACCGGTTGCGGACAAGCCAGCCTGAAGGACAAGATTGTGGGCGCGTGGGACAACAAGGAGTTTGTTGATTCCATGGGGCTTTCCGAGCTTGGAGTGGCGGCCCCCAAGGATACCTGGGTTGAATTTACCAAGGATGGAAAAATGCAAATCATGGCTGACGGCAAGGAGCTGAAAGTATATATTGAAGAAGCATTGAAAGCCGCCGGCAGTGAAAAAGAGACCATAGATACGCTGCTATTAATTTTACCTGAATTCACCTACAAGGTAAACGGAGATAAACTTACGCTTACCTTTGGTGAAGAGTCGCAAGAAATGCAGACAGAGCTGGAAGGAGATAAGCTCTCGATAACAGAAGGTGAAACCACTACGGTATTTGTAAAACGCAAATAATTTTAGAAATAATAACTGTACCCCAAGAAATAATCAGGGCTGTTGTCGCTTTATGGATAAGCAGCCCTATTTTTTGTTAGCGCTGTATGCGGTGAGTTTACTGTTACTCTCTTAAATGCACGACAAAAATCCGAACCTATTTACTGTTTGGGAAATTTGGTTCGGATTATCATTTTTGGTGCCGGTGACTGGACTTGAACCAGCACGGTATCGCTACCAACGGATTTTGAGTCCGTCGCGTCTGCCATTCCACCACACCGGCAACGGAAATATTATAGTGAGAAGGCATCTTCTTGTCAAGTGGATAAACGCCTAAAAACAGCCCGAATAGCGGAAAAGTTTATGTTTTAAGACGGGTTGGGCAAAGAATAATTGACCAGATTGTCAATTATTGTTTTCCCTAAAATATAGTCGGGAAAAAGACAGCATTTAGGTTGATATTTCCTTGCTTTTTTGGGTGAAATTTGGTACAATAATAAAGGCGTAAACAGCCTAAAGAATGACCTGTTTTCCCATTTAAAAATAGAGGAAGGTACTATGACGGATTTTCACAATCAACAAGACGAAAGGGAGGAAGTGGACGCCTTGTTCCAAGAGGCAGAGGCGGAATTTTCCGGTCCCATCGAAGATATTACCGAGCTGTCTTTGCGTGTGGAAGCAGCCTATGATTCTGCGCAAATTCAGGTGTTGGAGGGTTTGGAGGCTGTACGTAAGCGGCCGGGCATGTATATCGGCTCAACGGACGTGAACGGCCTTGAACATTTAGTGTACGAAATTGTAGATAATTCTGTTGATGAAGCCCTCGCCGGCTTCTGTGAGCAGATTGATATTACTCTTCACAAAGATGGCTCTTTGTCAGTAGCGGACGATGGGCGCGGCTTTCCCATCGACCTGCACCCTAAACTTCAGCGTCCAGCCGTTGAAGTGTGTTTAACCATGTTGCACGCCGGGGGCAAGTTCGGCGGCGACGGCTATAAGGTTTCCGGCGGTTTGCACGGTGTTGGCGCCGCGGTTGTCAATGCGTTGTCCAAGCACTTAACAGTTACCGTTAAAAGGGACGGGCATATCTATCAGCAGGAGTATCAAAGAGGCAAAATCCTTTACGACTTGAAAAAGATAGGGGAAACGCAGTCGGCCGGCACAACCATGCACTTTTGGCCGGATATCCGTTCTTCCGAAAACCCTGACGGCATTTTTGAACCCGGCATCGCTTTCCGCCTGGAAACTTTACGGGCACGCATGCGGGAAATGGCTTTTTTGAACAAGGGTATCAAAATTACCCTGACGGACGAACGGGGCGACACCGTTCAGAGCTATGAATACAAGTTTGAAGGCGGTATTGTCGAGTTTGTTAAATATTTGAATAAAAACAAGGGTGTTTTGTTCCCTGAACCTATTTATATTGAGGGGCTTAATAACGGTGTGGCTGTTGAAGTTGCCCTGCAATATAACGATAGCTACTCCGAAAACACCCACTGTTTTGCCAATAACGTGCGCACCCCTGAAGGCGGTACGCACCTGGCAGGCTTTTACACTGCCCTGACCCGTACCATTAACGATTACGGCAGGCGCTTTAAGATACTCAAGGACAACGAGCCCAACCTAAAAGGTGAAGATGTCAGAGAAAGTTTAGCTGCCGTCGTATCTGTGAAACTGCACGAACCGCAGTTTGAGGGGCAAACCAAGTCCAAGCTTGGCAATAGCGAGGTACGTCCCATTGTGGATAGGTTGGTCAGCAGCAGGCTGGGCGCCTATTTAGAAGAGAACCCATCCATTGCCCGTACTATTTTAGACAGGTGTTTGGCGGCTGCAAGGGCAAGGGAAGCTGCCCGCAAAGCAAGGGAGCTGACCCGCAGAAAAACGGTACTGGAATCCGCCAGTTTGCCCGGAAAGCTTGCCGACTGTTCCGAGACCGACCCTGCCAAGTGTGAAATTTTCATCGTCGAGGGCGACAGCGCCGGCGGTAGCGCCAAGGCCGGACGGGATAGGCATTTTCAGGCCATCATGCCCTTGCGGGGAAAAATTCTCAATGTAGAAAAAACCCGTGTCGACAGAGCCCTCATGAACGAAGAAATTAAAAATATGATCACCGCCTTCGGTTGCGGGGTCGGTGAAGATTTTGATTTAACCAAGCTTCGTTACCACCGCATCGTGTGCATGACTGACGCCGACGTGGACGGAGCGCATATTCGTGTGCTTTTGCTTACTTTCTTTTACCGATATATGCGTCCCTTGATTGATAACGGGCATATCTACATTGCCATGCCTCCCCTTTACAAGGCAACCAAGGGCAAGCAGGAGCGCTATGTATACGACGACAACGAACTTGAAAAGTTACTGGACGAGTGGGGTAGGGAACCCATGCCCGAATTGCAGCGCTACAAAGGCCTTGGTGAAATGTCCGCCGAACAGCTTTGGCAGACTACCATGAACCCCGACGCTCGTGTCATGATGAAGGTGACCAACGAGGACGCCGTGGCTGCAGACGAAACCATTACCCTTTTAATGGGCAACCTGGTTGAGCCCCGGCGGGAATTTATCGAAGAAAACTACTACATGGTCACCGACCTTGATCTGTAAGGAGAAAAAAGCGTGAGCGAGATTAAAGACCGTTTACTTCCGATTGATCTTGAAACGGAAGTAAAAAAATCTTTCATTGCCTATTCCATGGCGGTGATTGTCAACCGTGCTTTGCCCGATGTGCGGGACGGTATGAAACCCGTTCATCGCCGCATTTTATACGCAATGAACGAACTGGGCATGACGCCCGATAAACCCACTAGAAAGTGTGCGCGTATCGTTGGTGACGTGCTGGGTAAATATCACCCGCATGGTGAGTCCAGCGTATACGGTTCGCTTGTTCGCCTTGCGCAAGACTTCAATACCCGCTATCCGCTGGTTGAGGGGCAAGGAAACTTTGGTTCGGTTGATGGCGATGGCGCCGCTGCCATGCGTTACACCGAAGCCCGCATGAGCAAGCTGAGCCAGTACTTGTTAAGTGATATCAACAAAGACACTGTCGATTTTTACCCCAACTTTGACGCCACCTTGCAGCAGCCGTCCGTATTGCCCTCCCGTTTCCCTAATCTTTTAGTCAACGGTTCAAGCGGTATTGCGGTGGGTATGGCTACCAATATTCCGCCCCATAATTTGGGCGAAACCATCGATGCTGTTGTTGCCTTAATGGATGATCCTGACATTACCTTGGATGAACTGATGGAGCATATACCCGGGCCTGATTTTCCGACCGGCGGCGTCATCCTTGGGACCAGCGGCATTAGAGAAGCCTACTATACTGGCAGGGGCCGTGTTTATGTACGGGCAAAGGCTGAGATTGAAACGCTTGCAAACGGCCGTGACCGTATTATCGTCAGTGAAATTCCTTACCTTGTAAATAAGTCCAAGCTTATTATCAGAATAGCTGAACTGGTCCACGATAAGCGCATTGAAGGCATAAGCGACATTAGGGATGAGAGCGACCGTGAAGGCATGCGCATTGTCATTGACCTAAAAAGAGATGCGCAAGCGCAGGTTGTGCTCAACCACCTTTATAAGTATACGCAGATGCAAGACACTTTCGGCGTGATTATGTTGGCGCTTGTCAACAACCAGCCCAGGGTGCTTAACCTCAAAGAAATGCTCGGTTACTATATTGACCACCAGATCGATGTGGTAACCCGCCGTACCCGCTTTGACCTTGAAAAAGCCAGGGCGAGGGCTCATATTGTCGAGGGTTTATTGAAGGCCCTTAGCATTATTGACGAGATTGTGCAAACTATCCGCTCATCAGGGGATACAGCTTCCGCCAAAATCAACTTGATCACCAAGTTCGACTTTTCCGACAGGCAGGCGCAGGCCATCCTTGATATGCGCCTTGCAAGGCTTACCAATCTGGAAATGGACAAGCTGCAGGACGAGTATGACCAACTTCAAAAAGATATCGCCCGCTTTGAGCTGCTCCTTTCCGACCGCAACGAATTGAATAGGGTTATCAAGCAGGAAATGCTGGATATCCGAAACCGTCATGCGGATAGTCGCCGCACCCTCATTTCACCTGTTGAAGGGGAGATTGACATCGAAGCCCTTATCCCTGTGGATGAGATGGTCGTTACTATGACGCACTTTGGCTATGTCAAGCGCTTGAGTGAAAGCACTTACCGTGCGCAAAATAGAGGCGGCAGGGGTGTGGCTGCCCTCACCACCCGGGAAGAAGACTATGTGGAGCAAATGTATGTAGTCAACTCCCACTCCGACATGCTGTTCTTTACCGACCAGGGGCGCGCTTACGGCATGAAGTGCTATGAGATACCTGAGGCCGGCAGGCAAGCCAGGGGAACGGCCATTGTGAACCTCTTGCAATTGCAGGCTGGGGAAAAGGTCACGATGATGTTGCCTGTACCCGACCGCAACGGTGATGACTATCTGGTCATGGCTACCCAAAACGGCATTATTAAGAAAACCCCCTTGTCCGACTTTATCAACATGCGTAAAACCGGCTTGATTGCCATTAAGCTGATTGAAGAAGACAGCCTCATCGGAGTTGCTTTAACCGATGGTAATGCCGATATTCTGTTAGCTACTGCTCAGGGCAAGGCCATTCGCTTCCATGAAAACGACGTCCGTTCAACCGGCCGTGCCTCTCAGGGTGTTCGTTCCATACGCTTAACGGACGGCGACTATGTGGTGTCCATGGGCGTTGTGGAGGAAGATAAGTATGTCCTGACTGTCAGCGAAGATGGCTATGGAAAGCGTACCCTCTCCGAGGAATTTAACGCACAGCGCAGGGGCGGGCAGGGTGTCATCGCCATGCGACTGAGCAAGAAAACCGGCAAACTGGCTGCCATGCTCTTTGTCGATGAAGACGACGAAGTCATGATGATTACCGATGAAGGCATCATGATTCGCACCCCCGTGAGCGATATCCGAGTTTGCGGCAGGGCCACCCAAGGCGTACGAATGATGCGCGTTGCCGATGGCGCCCGCATTGTGGACGTGGACGCCATCGCCAAAGAAGATATCGAGGGCGATGGTGAGCACTTGCAGACACCAGATGAAGGTCAAGGACCATTTGATGATATAGACGAGCAAGCGCCCATCGATAACGAAGAGGATTTTAAATAAGATGTCTGATGCGCAGGGGCAGCCGCTCTTGCGCATCGGTTTTTGGAGAAATATGCGTCACTCAAAACAATCCACCATTGTAGGCGGCATCTCGGTTTTGGCAGTCGCCGGGCTTATTAGCAAGGTTGTTGGGGTTTTATATAAAATTCCCCTTGCCAGGCTTATTGGGCCAACGGGCATGGGCATTTACCATCAGGTATTCCCGACCTATAATCTATTACTAACTATATCTTCAGCAGGTATCCCTGTGGCCATATCCCGCTTGGTTGCAGAGTCCCTGGCGAGAGACGACAGGCAGCAGGCCAAATCGGTTTTTCGGCAAGCGCTGAAGCTCTTGACTATTTTGGGCCTTATCGGTACCATTTTACTTTTTTTAATCAGCCCCGCCCTATCCAATATGAAGGGCACAAGCAGCGCGCTTTGGGCCTATTACATGATTGCCCCAAGCCTTCTTTTAGTATGTATGATGAGCGCCCTTCGAGGCTATATGCAAGGAAAGCGGCGCATGGCGCCCACGGCCATATCACAGTTGATTGAGCAGGTAGGCAAGGTTCTGATTGCCATGCCGCTATCTTTCGTTTTTATGAAGGATGGGGATTTTGCCATGGGGGCTGCCGGAGCGATGCTGGGTACAAGCATCGCCGAGCTATTGGCCCTCATTTACATGTCGGTTGATTATTTTCTGAACAGGGAGCAAAACGAGCCGATTCCAAACGCTACCCACAATGTATCGCTTACCAAAAAGATTGTGGCTATTTCCATTCCCATTACCTTGGGGGCTTGCATTGTACCCATTGCGGCGGAAATTGATTCTTTTATGCTTGTTCGGCTCATGAGCGCTTACCTGCCCGAAAATATTGCCCTGATTCACTATGGAACCTATACGGGCATTGTGTTCCCATTGATTAATATCCCTACAGCCTTTGCCATGGCGGTTGCGGCCAATATGGTGCCCAACATCAGCGCTGCTCTTGAGAAAAAAGACAGTAAAGGTATCGATCGGGCCAGCAACACTGGCCTTAGGTTATCCTCCCTTATTGGCATGCCGGCATCTATTGGCATGAGTTTGCTTGCCCGTCCCATTGTGTTTTTGCTTTTTGGCGGCCAGCAATATAGCAGCGTGGAGCTTGAAAAGGCGGCGCAGCTGCTTGAAGTCAGTTCTCTGACCATTTTTTTGTTCATTCATGTACAGACAACCAGCGGTATTCTGCAAGGTCTGCGCAAACAAAGAATTCCCATGTATACCCTAATATTTGGGGTGGTTCTCAAGGTTTTGCTCAACTACACTCTTGTTCGAGTGCCCGGTATCAATATTCATGGCGCTCCCTTTGCATCGCTTTTGTGCTATTTTGCAAGCCTTGTGCCTAATCTCTATTTTATCCGCAAAATAGGCGAGGTGCGCTTTGATTGGATGGGTCTGCTTGTAAAGCCTTTGATTGCCTGTGTCCCGATGGGGCTTGCTGTTGTTTTTGTACAGCGTTTGTTTCAAAACGCCCTTTCGTGGACGGCTCTGGGCCTATCCGTTGTGGCGGGCGTAGCCTTATATTTTGTAACTGCTTATTTCATTAGACTCATTCAAAAAGAAGATTTACCCAAAAGATGGAGGAAAAATTAATGCCCCTAATGGTGGTCGGTCTTGGACCGGGCAATAAAGACCTGTTAACCCTGCAAGCCTGCCGATACTTACAAAAGGCTGAACAGGTTATTTTACGTACTCAAATGCATGGCGCTGTCGGCTGGTTAAAAGAGGAAGGTATTGCCTACACTTCGCTGGACGCCTTACATGAAAGCAGTGAAGACTTTGATGAATTTATAAGGCGAACAGCTGAACATGTACTTGCTGTGTCTAAGTCGGTCAATATTGTTTACGCCGTTGCGGACCCCACCAACGATGAAACGGTTAAGCGACTATTGGAGATAGATAAAAACATTCAAGTATTGCCTTGTGTTACGCAATCAGGTGAGGCGTTGGCGGCCTGCGGTTTGGGCGGCGCAGTTTTACTTACCCCTGCAAGCAACCTTTCCGTGTATGATGGGCAGAGAATGCTGGTCATTACCGAGCTTGATTCAAAACTTTTAGCGGGGGAATGCAAACTAAAGCTGCTTAATTATTACGGGGCGGATTGTCGTTGTTATTTTTTGAACCTCTCGGAAGAAATGACCATTAGACCTTGCGCTATTTCACTAGAGGATTTAGATAGGCAGGCACAATATGATCACCGTACCTGCGCTGTTGTTGTACCGAATCCGCTGCTTTCTAAACAGCGTTTTGATATGGAAGATTTGCTGGAACTCATGCGCCTTTTGCGTGGAGAGAACGGCTGCCCTTGGGATAAGAAACAGACGCACACATCCTTGCGCCCCTATCTTATTGAGGAAGCCTACGAGACGGCCATGGCCATTGACGAGGGTGATGAACAGCACATTGCCGAGGAACTGGGCGACGTGCTTTTGCAGATTGCCCTTCATGCCGTGATTGGCGAAGAGTACGGCACCATGGATTTATCAGAGATGACTACCGCCATCTGTCAAAAGATGATTGCCAGGCACCGCCATGTCTTTGGCGAAGATAACTGTCGGACGCCCGAAGAAGTGATGGACAACTGGGCACGTATCAAAATGGAAGAGCGCGGGCAGAAAACGTACGGCGAAACAATGCTTGAAATCAAGCGGGGCATGCCCCCGATGCTGCGGGCTTACAAAGTGCAAAAAAAGGCAGCGGACATCGGCTTTGATTGGGACAATGCTTATGGCGTCCTTGACAAGGTGCTGGAGGAAGCTCAAGAAATTCGGGAAGAAATGAACAAGGGAGCCGATCCCTCTCTGGAAGTGGGCGATTTATTTTTTTCTTGCGTCAATCTTGCAAGGCTTTTAAAGGTTGATAGCGAAAAGATACTGAGCCAAGCGACAGAAAAATTCATAAACCGCTTCATTCGGATGGAAAAATTCGCACAAAAAGATAAAAAATCGTTGAAAAGCTTGACAATTGATGAATTTAGCGTATACTGGGATAGAAGCAAGGCTGAGTAAGTCGGCCGTTGCAGATTCATTATTAGGAGGAAGAATATTCCATGAATAAGACCGAATTGATTGCAGCAGTTGCCAAAGAAGCAGGCTTGAAGAAAGTCGAGGCCGAAAGGGCTGTCTCAGCCGTTCTGAACACCATTGAGTCCGAACTCAAAGCCGGCAACAAGGTTCAGCTGATTGGCTTTGGTACTTTCGAAGCCAAGGATCGTCCCGCGCGTGTTGCTCGCAACCCCCGTACCGGCGAAAGCATCCAGGTGGCAGCCTCCAAGGCTCCCGTATTCAAGGCTAGCAAAGTCCTGAAGGATGCCCTGAACTAATTACATCTATGTCGGATATCTCCGGCGAAAAAGCGGCTGCTATGGCGGTCGCTTTTTCTATAGTATGATTGTGAGGAAGCATGAGAGTTGACAAGTTTTTAAAAGTCTCCCGCATTATCAAGCGGCGTACTGTCGCCAAGGAAGCTTGTGATGGGGGAAGGGTGTCTATCAACGGCAAGGTTGCCAAGGCGGGCGGCGAAGTTGGGGTAGGGGATATTCTGGAAATTCGCTTCGGCTCCAAGCTGGGTCGCTACGAAGTGACCGATATCAAGGAAACCGTGCGAAAAGGAGAGGCTGCCGAGCTTTATCGGGTGCTTGCCGAAGATTCGGAGGTTTTTAAAGAGAGGAAATAAAAAAGAGGCTGTCGTTGCTTATGGCAGCCTCTTTTATTTTTATTTAACGTAATCAATAACCTTACATTGTTCATCCAAGGTTTTCAGCTGCATACCGTAAGCCCGCAGCTTGTTAAAGTACCGTAAGTTGTAATCATGTTCTTGAATTTGCTGGGTTTGGTGTGCGTCGACGCTGGCAACGGCGCTGCAACCTTCTTCGGCGGCGATGGACCAAAACCGTTCATAGGGGTAACCAACGCCAACTGTGCTGCCATTGTCAATCATTCGATGCCCGAGAATATTATATTCAAGCGGCACATTAAGAGATTTTGCAGCCTTACACAGCTGACGGGCGACGTCCTCACAGGCTTTATCATATACAGGATATTGTTTAAGGTACAGGTCTGGATGCGCGATAAAACTAAAAAGGCCGCTTTCCATACCACGAATGGAGAGGTCAAGATATTCATAGATTTCTTGCTTGGTTTTGCAGTTGCCATAATATGTGCTTCCAGGAAGCAAATCAGGAAAATGGTTGCCGAAGATAAAATATTCAATGCTGTATTTTTCTTTAATTTCCAGCATCCAAGCCATACGGTCGGGGAAATATTCCACCTCTAAACCCAAATGAATACGTATTTTGTCGGTGTATTTGTGTCTTAAGTTTTTGACTGTATCAATGTAGTCTTCCAATTGGTTTTCGTCCATACGAGCGTTTGAGCCAACGCTGCCCGGCCAAGGGGTATGGTCACTAAAGCCAAAGGCACGGTATCCGTTTTGGATGGCTGCCTGCACATATTCTTCTTCCGTGCCGCTTGCGTGCCTGCAGCGCCAAGTGTGAGAGTGAAAATTGTCAATCATTGTTGTACCGCCTTTCCGCTGAATAGCATACCACTTGGCTTGGCTTTCGTCAAAGTAAAAGACATGTGACAGATTCTTGTCATATTGTACATTTTTCTGTATAATCAAACTGGTGCATCGCGTGTTTCATTTAAAAATCATCGCAATGAGGAGGAAGTATGCGTAAAACCAAAATTATTTGTACCTTAGGACCGGCAAGTGACACTCGAGAAATGATTCGTTCCCTGATTGAAGGGGGAATGGATATGGCACGATTTAACTTTTCACACGGCACGCATGAATCACATCAGCAAACTTTTCGAAATCTTTTAGCCATTCGCAATGACATGGGCAAGCCTGTCGGCGCTATTTTGGACTCAAGGGGCCCGGAAGTTCGCATCGGAACCTTAAAGGGCGGAAAGGTGACTCTTAAAGACAACCAAATCTTCACCCTGACCACCAAACAGATTGAAGGTGATAGTAATATTGTTTCAGTTACCTACGAAGATTTGCCCAAAGACTTGGACACGGGAAAGCGTGTGCTGATTGACGATGGTCTCATTGAGATGATTGTTGAAGAAATCAAAGATACTGATATTATTTGCCGTGTCATTTCAGGAGCGGAACTAAGCAACCGCAAGGGCATCAACTTACCCGGAACCCACCTTTCAATGCCATACATCAGTGAGCAGGATAAAGAAGACCTTCTCTTTGGCATCCGTACAGGCTTTGATTATGTTGCCGCTTCGTTTGTACGTGGCAAGGACGACCTAATCCAGTTGCGAGAATTTTTAGACGCAAATTGGGGCGACCATATTAATATCATGGCCAAGATTGAAAATGCCGATGGTGTGAATAATATTCACGAAATCATTGAACACTGTGATGCGGTCATGGTTGCTCGTGGTGATATGGGTGTTGAGATACCGCTGGAGGAATTGCCTGTTATTCAAAAATATATCATTAAAGAAGCCCGTATGGCCGGCAAACAGGTGGTTACAGCCACTCAAATGCTTGAAAGCATGGTGCGTAACCCTCGTCCCACCCGTGCCGAATCATCCGACGTGGCCAATGCCATCTATGATGGAACCAGCGTCATTATGTTGTCGGGAGAAACCGCCAATGGTAAATACCCCGTTGAAGCGGTCCGAACCATGTCTCGCATTGCCGAACGGGCGGAACAGGATATTGACTACGCAAAGCGTTTTTTTGAATATGCTGTCCATGATAAAACTTCAAACATTACTGATGCTATTTCTCACGCAACCTGTTTAATTGCCTATAACCTTGATGCTGCTGCCATTATCACGGTTACCAAAACAGGCGATACCGCCAAGATGATCAGCCGTTTCCGTCCGGATATACCCATCATTGCCTGTACTCCCAATGCTGAAACTCAGCGCCAGCTTAGTCTGTCTTGGGGGGTAACGGCACTGATGACGGGTGAAGAAAGGGTAACCGACATCCTTTTTGAACAGGCGGTGCATGCCGCTAAACAGGCGGGTCTTGTGAAAAACAGAGATTTGGTAGTTTTAACTGCCGGTGTTCCGCTTGCGATGGCAGGCACAACCAACCTGGTTAAAGTGGTGCGCGTCGGTGAATAATTTAGACAATGGGGAGAAGTACGTTTCTCCCTTTTCTCAACGTTACGCAAGCCCGTGGATGCAACGATTGTTTTCTGTGCGTTACAGGACAAGGCTCTTTCGTGAACTTTGGATTATTTTAGCTGAAGGGGAAAAACTTTTGGGCTTATCCATTACCGATGAGCAGATTTGTGAACTAAAGGCACATGTTGATGATATTGACCTTAACGCTATCGCTGCCTACGAGAAAAAACTGCGCCATGATGTTATGGCAAATGTCCATGCTTATGGGGACCTATGTCCCAAAGCCCGCCCCATTATTCACCTTGGCGCAACAAGCTGCTATGTGGGGGACAATGCTGATGTTATGATCATGCGGGAAGGGCTGCAATTGTTACTTTGCCGTTTGGTTGAAGTGGCACGCAAACTGAGCCAATTTTGCAAACAGTATGCCGGTTTACCTACTCTTGGATATACACACTTTCAGGCCGCGCAGCCAACGACTGTGGGCAAACGTGCCACCCTTTGGCTACATGATGTGTTATTTGATATTGAAGAGACTCGGCATGTACTGGATTCGTTGCTTCCACTCGGATCAAAGGGCACAACGGGCACCCAAGCTTCTTTTCTTGACCTGTTTGATGGCGACCGTGAAAAGGTCAAGGCACTGGATGCCTATGTGGCCAATCGCATGGGCTTTGAAAAGGCGGTGCCTGTTTCAGGGCAAACCTATTCACGCAAGCAGGACTCCATGATTCTCAATTTGTTATCACAAATTGCCCAGACTGCGTACAAATTCAGCAACGATTTACGTCTGCTTCAGCATCTTAAAGAAGTGGAAGAGCCTTTTGAAAAACATCAGATAGGCTCTTCGGCGATGCCCTACAAGCGCAATCCCATGCGCTCAGAGAGGATGGCGGGCATAGCCAGGTTTCTGATTGCCAATGCGCAAAACGCTGCCATGACCGCTTCCCAGCAATGGCTTGAGCGCACACTTGATGATAGCTCCAACCGCCGTATTAGTCTTTCGGAAGGCTTTTTAGCGGCGGACGGCTTGTTGGTTCTTTTCGACAATGTAGTAGACGGCCTGGTGGTGTATCCTAAGATGATTGAGAAACACTTAGATAGCGAGCTTCCCTTTATGGCGACTGAGAACCTGTTGATGGAGGCAGTCAAAAAAGGTGGTGACCGACAGACCCTGCATGAAAAACTACGGGTTTATGCCATGGAAGCGGGTGAACAGGTTAAAGAAGAGGGTTTGGAAAATAATCTTTTGCATTTAGTCGCAAAGGATAAAGACTTTGGCTTGGATGAAAATGATATAGCCCAATTGCTGGATCAAAGCCAATATATCGGCTGCGCAAAGATCCAAACCGAAGAATTTTTGCGAGGGGAAGTGGCGGATACGCTTGCCAGATACGAGCATCTCCAAGCACCCGAAAGTAAACTCGAAGTATAAATATAAAAAGACACAAAAAAGACCATCTAAAAAAGTACCCTTTAATCAACAGGGCGCTAACAAAAGAAACGAGGTCTTTTTTAGTTATCTTTTCTTTTTGTGTTATATAAAGGACCAAGAGGGGCATAACGCCGCGCGATCCACTTGCTGATGCCGTCAAGCCCGGGGTATATCATGCGTTCTGAGATATTAATATAATCCAGCTTGTCTCGAATTTCCAGCTTGCGTTCTGCGGGAATTACAATGCGGGTAAAGGCATCTTGACTTCCAGGCAGCGTATCGATAATGATTCTCGGATCGCTGGTGATGGAAAAGAGGGCGTATTGGTTGGCAATGCGGTTAATGGCGCTGGCCGGTTCAAAAAAGAACGCGAAGGGTTGCTCACTTAATTTAGTTAAGTCGGAAAAATCGTTAGCTAAAGAGTCTACCATTTCCATAGAAAAAATGGAGCATTGTTCTTTAATCAACAAATCACGTAAAGGTTTTGGCAGCAGCTTATTCATGGTATCCGCGTCACAGCAGACAATGGCGCCATCCCGATCGTAGCCGTTGGTATCCTCAGTGGCAAAGTGCGCAGCAACTAAAGGGCTATAGGTCCAGTCAAGCAGCCTTGTGGGTAAGCCGAACTGCTGCCCCATGGCGATGAGCTGCCAAAAGGAATGGACGTTGGCCAAGTCGGCATAACCGTATTTGCGGAAATTTCGAATAATATGTTTTTCAAGCCCCAAGTTATGTGGGCAATGACGGTTAAGGGAGGGGAGCAAATCCCACCGGCAATCGGTTACACCTCGAAAGACTCGGTTATTACGGTACCGCATAACGCTTGGTTCCCAAGCGCCTTCAAAGCATGCGGTTTGTAAATCTTCCCACGAGCGGATGACGATTTCTCGCATACAAACCTCCTATTGCCTTACATTATACAATAAAAGCGCCCATAAAAAAAGCTTAAAGACAGGTATTGCCGTCATGTGTTAAAATAATATCAATCAAGGTGCGCAATGGAGGGGAATATTATGCAAAAGCGACGCTTCTTCATCATGACTATACTTATTTTTTTTGTTTTTCTTCTATCAGGCTGCGGGAAGCAAAATCAAGCGTCCAATGTAAGTGGTCAAGCAACTGAAACCTCTGCCTCCACTCTTGAGCCCTATCTTGTTGGCGAAAAACTGCTTCAATTTTTGCCGGATGAAAAACTAAAGCGACTACCCGATGTCTTGCCCCGTGCGTTTCGGGCGATTATTAGCGTAGATGGATTGACTGAAGAAATTTTGCTGGTGGATACGCAGGAGCTTGATTACGCTGTCAACCTCTTGGCGAAAATTAATGTTGAAGAATGTGTTAGCGTACCCGCGGGAAACAGCAACCATTCATTTACCCTTATTTGGCAGGATGGAACAAGCAGCTTTATTCCTCTTAACGGACGCAAGCTGGAAGCGACGGTCAAAGGAAAAAGTCGGTTGTTTCGTTTACAGGGAATTGATGAGTTGTGGCTGTACTTAGAAAGCTATGTTGAAAAAGATGAATAAACAAAAAGCGGCTTTGGCGTAAACACCAAAACCGCTTTGTCTACGTTTTGAGGCCTTCCTGCGGGAGCGCCTTTTGTTATTGTTCTTTAAATTACTTTTATTCCACAGAAAAAGCATAGCAGGTCTGTGTGTGATAGGTATCCCCTGCTTTTAGTATAATAGAGCGGAAAGAGGGTTGGTGCAGGGCGTCGGGTTCGTGCTGGGTTTCAAGCGCAATCCCCGCATAGGCGCCGTGGTGTGCGCCGCCTTTTCCTTGCTCATTCAGGAATTGGCCGCTATATACCTGCAAAGCGGGCTGATCAGTCCGTACCCGAATAGTTCGTCCGCTATCGGGGTGGTGGAGCATAGCCACTTCTCGGAGGCCTTTGCCCGAAAGCCTGAAGCTGACATCAAAACCTTTTTGTCTTTTGAAAGTAGGGTGGTTGCCTGTTTTTATCGCTTTTTCAATCAGCACGGGGGAGCGTAAGTCATAAACGGTATTTTCAACGGTGTGGACAGTACCTAAGGGAATGTTTTCCTCGTTTACATCAAGGAAGGTGGGCGCATCGACACTAAGCACATGGTCTTTTATAGTACCTTTACCCGATAGGTTAAAGTAGGAGTGATTGGTCAGGTTTACGGGCGTATCTTCACTGGCGGTTGCAAGGTAGTTGATTTCCAAGCGGTTGTCATCACCAAAGGAGAAGACTACCTGAGTGCGCATTGAGCCGGGAAAACCTCCTTCACCGGCATGCGAATTTAAGTACATCGTGACAAAATCCCGCCCTTCGCCCTCTGTGGTTTGGGCAATCCAAAACTTGCCATGAAATCCCTCTCGCCCACCGTGCAGGGTGTTGAGTCCATCGTTGGCGTCCAGTGTATAGCGTTTACCCTCATAATCATAGGAGGCGCCGTCGATTCGGTTACAAACCCGTCCGATGGTGGCGCCTATGTATGCGGTATTATTTTGGTACCCCTCCAAGGTGTCAAAGCCCAGAACCACATCTTCAATCTTTCCGCAGCGGTCAGGCACCTTAATTGATTGGATGCTCGCGCCATAGTTAATGATACTAACAGAATATCCGTGGCGATTTTCCATGGTGTAACAATTAATCCTGCGCCCAAGGGAATCAATGCCAAACGGACGAATAGTGATGGCCATCTTAGCCCCTTAAAAGGTCAAGCCAAGAGTCAATCCGGTTGGCGAGCTCCCGGTTAGTATTTGTTTTGGTTAAAATGTCGTTAAAGATCGTTTGTCTTTCCGATTCGTTTTGTTTTTCCAAGAACTTTTCAAGCTTATTGGCAAGGTTTAGCTCATCTTCGGTTAATAGCTTATCCTTGGTGAAGGTAAAGCTTTCAGGGATTTTTACAAGCCCACTTTCAATGGTGGCGCAACTATTCGCCACAGCCATCGCGTCCTTCAAAAAGAAAGGGGATTCCTCAACCGCTTCAAGGGCAACGGCGGCAATAACAGTTACGCTGCCACCTTCCTTAAAGGTGCGGGCAGCGCCCAAAATACGGCGGGCACGCTGACTTAGCAATCGTACATTGGGGCGGTCATAGCTGGGTCCGTAACCCTTTTGTACACTGGTCCATGCGGCATAGTCACTAATCAACAGCACAACATCTTTGCCGTCTTCAGCAACGCGCTTTGCTCTTTCCATAACCAATTCTCCTAAACGCTGGGTTTGTTCCCGTCCTCTGTCAAAGGTGGTGTAAACCACATGGATGTCGGAAGCGTTACGGATTTGTGTTATTCTCTCGGGCAGGGCTTCGGGCATAAAAAGTGTAGCGTTTATATCATCTTGACGCGCGCTGATGGCTTCAGCAATCTTGGCGATCGCATCATAAGTTTCCTTTTTTGTTTGTGCCTTGATCAGCATGCGTTGCCCAAAACCAACAGGGGCATATAAGTCAATAGAACGCAAAAGAGGATCTGTATGTTCACGGCTGGAAAGGCGCAAGCGCTTACTGGTGTCAAGGGCTGTCAAATCGTCGAAGGATCGACGTTGCCTGTGCTCATCAGCCTCTTGGCCGTTGACCGAAGTGATGTAAAGCAGAGCGCTATACTTATCCATTGATTTGCGCAAGTTGGCTTTTCCACCGACCAGATCACCTTGGCGCAAACGGAAACGACGTATTTGAGCTGCAGATACATAAATATCATTTTCACTGGGCATAAAAAGTTTGGTGCGTAAAAAACCGTACCCATCAGGTAAAGTCTCCAGCACACCTTCACCATGGTAGATATCATCAGCCGATATCGACTCTAGGGCGGGCACGCTATATTCCCGTCGCGCTTCCCGGCTTTCATTTAGTGCCGGGCTTTTGCGGGAAATCGAGCGATAAACGTGTTGCCGATAGGCAGGGATAGGCTCTTCTTTTGGAGGTTCCGGCTGAGGTCCAAAGCGGTTTACAGTGGGCCTTGCGGAAGATACGGTCGCTGATTGCCCGGCCCGGGGTGTTTCGCTAGGGGCAGGCTGGTTTGAAAACTGTTGGGGATTGTGCCAGGCACGCGCACCGGATAGGTCAAAGGCGGGCTTGTTTCCTTTGGGCGGGGGAGCCACTGGCTTTGGCGCGGAAACGGAGGGTCTTTTCTTTTCAGTGATGCCGGACATAGGCTTGTTAGCGGTCATGACAGGTAGGTCGTCATCGTCGGCAATAATTGTTGCCCTGCGAACAGGCACGGGGCTTGGTGCAGCGGACACAGGAGGCGTACTTGGCAGAGAGGAGACAACGATAGGCTGCCCTGTGCTTGCCAAGATTTTATCGATCATATGGGCTTTAAGCATGCCTGCCGGGATAACAATTCCCTGATCTTTAGCGTATTTGCGCAGCTGAGCAACAGTCATTTGTTGAAGCTGAGATGAAGTCAACATAAGTGTCTTCCTCCTAACAATTGGTTATGAATGGATGGGGTGTACACAAACGCCAATAAGACCCGGACCGGTATGTACGCCTAAGGCCGGACTGATTTGAGATAGTATGTAATCTACGGCGTTGGGAATGCGGCGTTTAAGCTCTTCTAAGATGCGAGTACCCTCTTCCTTGGCGCCGCCATGAGCAACAATAACTCGGTAGTGTGCCCATTTTTTGGCTTCGTCCATTGCAAGGCGTACAAGGGTGGCAAGCGCCGCTACGTGACCTCTTACTTTTTTCGCGACAACATATTGGCCTTCTTCATTGCAGGTAATAATGGGTTTGATTTTTAGCAGCGAGCCGAGCATGGCGGAAACTTTTCCGATTCGTCCGCCTTTGGCCAAATATTCAAGCGTTGCGACCTCATAGTAAATACGAGTGTTGGCAATAGAATCTTTCACTTTTTCAAGCACTTCGTCCAAAGGAAGCCCTTGATCCAATAATTCCGCGGCATACATAGCGTGAATGCCCGCGCCGATGCCGATGCTGAGTGTGTCTAGTACATGGATTTCCAAATCATTGGCTTCTTGGGCGACGAGGCGCATGGCGTTAATGGTACCCGACAAACCACTTGAAATGCCGACGCAAAGAACGGTGTTAAATCCGTCTCCTCTGATTTTTTTGAACTGTTCAGCGATGGCTTCAAGGCTCGGTTGTGCGGTTTTGGGAACTTCAGTTTCCAGTCGGTCATAGACTTCCTGCGGGGAAATGGTGACACCGTCTAAATATTCGCCATCCCGATAGATTATTTTAAGCGATACCTGATAAATGGGGTACCGTTCTTGATATTCTTTGGGCACGTCACATCCGGAATCAACCAAAATAGCAACACGCTTGTTATTCATATGAGAAATAGCCTCCTTAAAACTTGTGATTAAGTATAGAGTTTGAAAGCATGGATGTCAAGAAAACTTGCTATTAACGGCTATTAGCGAAAAGAAAGCCACATGGTCTTCCTTGACTTTAAATGAGAGTTTACAGGTTTCCGCTAACTTTTTCACGTCAATGCAGTAGGCTGATAGGCATGAATACCTGTCAGCAGGGTGTGGGCAGGCTTCCTTTTTAGTTAATTGGCAGGGTTCGCACAAGTCGCATGGACCCGCGCCGCAATACAAACAATCCATCTGATGATTTCGAGCCTGTTGTACAATGGCCAGCATACCTTGGTTGTGCTTGCTTTTGGCAAGTTCCAACGCTTCTAAATCACGCCAATCTTTAAGCGGCTGAGCGCTTTTTGTAACGATAGCATGTGAATATCGAAGTACTCTTTGCTTCATTTCATCGGTACTGCCGCAATCGGGGGGACAGGCATAGGTGGTGGCATATCTGCTGCAAAGGTTCTGTTCACACATTAAACGAAAGGCAGGGTTAAAGACAATTTTGTCCGTGGAAACCAGGGCTGCGTCAAACCCGCCGATTTTGCAAGTGTCTATCAATTCTTGTATTGTCATATGCCTCCAGCATGAGTATCAAAGAGAATTTCCATAACAGAAACATTATACCTTGAATTGTTATTGTTTTCAAGCATTAAATCATAAGAAATCTTTACTTTTTTCATACAAACTAGTATAATGACCCAGCAATCGCTATGTGGCTCTATTTAATGTAAGAAGGAGTAACCGAATGAACGAACAGAAACAACCCGTCATTACAGCCGACGGTCTTAAAAAATTGAAGGAACAACTTGCATACCTTCAAAATGTACGCAGGGCAGAGGTGGCAGAACTCATCAAGACTGCCCGTGGTTTTGGTGATTTAAGTGAAAACGCGGAATATGATGAGGCTAAAAATGAACAGTCAAAACTGGAAGCCGAAATTACCGATTTGGAAAACACCATCAGCCGTGCAATCATCTTGGAAGATGAAAAAATACGCACGGACAAGGTAAATATTGGCACCACCGTTACGGTTCACAACGAAACTTTGGATGAAACCGTTGACTATACCATTTCCGGTGTCCGTGAAAGTGATCCGATGAATAATATCATCTCAAATGAGTCGCCCATCGGCATGGCGCTTCTTGGCAACAAGAAAAACCAAAAAGTGGTAGTCCACACACCGCAAGGGGAGATGACCTTGAAAATTCTCAAAATACGTCGCTAAGGAGCTATCATGCAAGAAAATCAAACCGTGTCCTTTAGCGAGCAGGAACAGATTCGCCGTGAAAAGGTACAAAGCTTAATCCAATCCGGTCAAAACCCATATGAGTTGACCAGTTTTCCTAAAACCCATGACAGCCGTGAGCTAATCGAAAACTTTGATGCTTTCGAGGGAAAGACCGTTACCATTGCCGGCCGTATGATGACGCGCCGTATCATGGGCAGGGCTTCGTTTGCGCATTTACAGGACAATGAAGGCCTAATTCAAATTTATGTTCGCCGGGAAGACCTTGGGGAAGAAAATTATAATGCTTTCAAAGGCCACGATATTGGTGATATTTTGGGTGTTACCGGCTATGTGTTCAAAACCAAAACGGGTGAAATATCGGTGCACGCGACCGGGATTACCCTTTTAACCAAATGCTTAAAGCCCTTGCCGGAAAAATACCACGGCCTTCAGGATGATGACCTGCGCTATCGTCGCCGGTATTTGGATATGATCGTCAACCCTGAAGTAAAGGCGACCTTTATCAAGCGCAGCCAGATTATTTCTGCCATCCGCGCCTTTCTTGACAAGCGTGGCTTTTTAGAGGTGGACACGCCCATTTTACATACTTTGGAAATCGGCGCTGCTGCCCGTCCCTTCAAAACCCATCACAACACCCTGGATATCAATATGTTTTTACGTATCGAAACGGAGCTATACTTAAAGCGCCTGGTTGTCGGCGGTATCGAGCGGGTGTATGAACTGGGCCGTATTTTCCGCAACGAAGGCATGAGCCGTTTCCATAACCCCGAATTTACCATGATCGAATTGTATCAGGCATACGCCGATTACAATGATATGATGCGCTTAGTCGAGGAGATGTACGAAGAAGTTGCCATGAAGGTGCTTGGTACCACCCGCCTTAGTTATCAGGGGCAGGAAGTTGAGCTGAAAGCGCCGTGGAAACGCGTGACCATGTCCGATGCCGTCAAAGAAGCTTGCGGCGTTGATTACGCCACTTGGGAAAATGACCAGCAGGCCCGAAAGACGCTGGATGAAATGGGCGTCCGCTACGAAAAGAACGCCACCAAGGGCGATTGCCTGGCCGCTCTGTTCGATGAATATGTCGAAGCCAACCTTATTGAGCCCACCTTTATCACCGACTATCCGGTAGAAATTTCCCCCTTGGCCAAGCGCAAGAAGGACAATCCCGCTCTAACCGAGCGCTTTGAGTTTTTCATCTACGGCAAGGAAGGCGGCAACGCTTTTTCCGAGCTCAACGACCCCTTTGACCAGCGTGAGCGCTTTGAAAAGCAGGTTGCGGCCCGCCATGCCTTGGGTGATATGAACCCGAGGGTGGATGAAGACTATATCAACGCCTTGGAATATGGCCTGCCGCCAACCGGCGGTCTTGGCATCGGGGTAGACCGCATGATTATGATGTTCACCGACAGCCCCTCTATACGGGACGTGCTTTTGTTCCCGACGATGAAGCCCATTGATTAGTCAAAGCAGTCATATGGTTTCATAACAAAAGGACGATGACGAAGATGTCGTTGTCCTTTTTGAAATAAAACCATTTTTCCCTTACAGCTATGGCTTTATGGATGAAATACTTTTGTTTTTTATTGCAGCGGGGTGTCGCAGTACTCACATTCAATAATCTTATCGTAGACGATATTTTTTGCGCCGCAAGATGGGCAGACAACAACTCTTCCTGTTTTTTCCCTGCTTGTATCTTCTTGGATAGGCGGGGCGTAGGGATACGGAGGCGCTGAAAAATCATTGGGCAAAACAATGGAATCGGTTCGCTTGTCGATATAGGCGTTTTTCAGATAACCGTTTTTGATCATTTTTTGCAGGTCGTCTTTAACTGTATTGTGGCTTTGACCGGTGATGGAGGCTAATTGCTGTACGTTATAAACGTGGCTGTCGGTCATAACGTAGAGGTATTGCCGGAAACGATGGCTCTCTTTTTTGAGCTGTTTTGAAACAAATTGCAGATACCAGCCGATGACGCCGAAAAGAAGAATCATCTTGATATCCTCGGCGTCAAAACCGTCATAGATCCCCATAAAAATTCCCACAAGGGCGATGGTGATAAAAATACTGCCGAAAACTCCCTGTGTTTTTCCGGTAGGGATGGTTTTTGCGGGTTTGTCCGATATTCTTTTGACGACCAAAAATACACCGATGGGCCAGAAAAAAATAAAGGCAAGAATAATAACAGGGGTTGAGAACAACCAACTGAAGTCATGATTTTTTTTCATTGCCTTATCCTCTCAATTATGGTGACTGAGAAATTATATCATAAACTATCATCTAAAGAAAGAAGCCCGGCGAGGTACTTTGTCGGACTTCAATTACGGTACATGATGTTAAAAATACTTACTTAGCATACTTTGCGAATTCCGAGGTAAACCCTGCTGCCTGCCAGGTGCCGCAGGCAGAGATTGCGTCGCCCTCCACAGAAAACTGAAGTACCAAATGGTTGTCAAACTCGATTAAAAGGGTTTTGGAAGTGCGCATGGTTTTGTTGTTTAGATAGTCCGCATTGCTTATTAGCCTAATCAGGCTGGAAATCGCGTCACCGTCGTTGACCGTACCGACGCCGGACAACTGCATGGCAACCACCTTGGTATTGCCTAAAAAGTCCCCAAAGGACTCGTTGCCTATCACGGCGTTGCCGCTAAAACCGACACGCTGGAACAGGCGATAGTTGCCATTGACAGAGGCAAGTACACAAGCGCCGCCCATGCCCTTTGCCTGATAAACTTCAAGACCGTTTTCCACCACGTTGCTAATAATTCCCGGATCATTCATCGACAAAGCGGGTTCATTAGTCAACAGCGAAACCGAACCGAGGGAAGCGCCCAGCATGCTTTCCGGCACGGAGGAGGGGTTGGTTAGCAACCGATAAAAGCGTCCGTTGACACCAATCAGGGGAAAGTTGCCTGATGAGCCTGCCCAAAGACCGCCCTGCTGCGGTGCTTGTCCGGAAGGCTTTAAGGTGATAGCGCCATGCGGCAATGAATGTGACCGTAGTTCGCCCGGCAGTGAACCATTGCCTGCCACCATTGTTTGAATATAGGGCACTCCCTCATTGGTAATTTTATTTTGCTGTAAAGATATCAAAGAGAAAACCAGCACAGCGCAGGCAGCCGCGACCGGCACAAGTCGATAGAGCCTAAAGGAAGGTTTAACAGTTTTTTGGCCAGACAAAATTCGGCGCAGACCCTTTTCATCAGCTTTTAAACCGCTGAACATTTCATCTGCCACCTGTTTTAGGTTGTCTAAGTTGTTCATGTTTTATCTGCTCCTTCCAGTAATTGTTTCAGTTGCTTGCGCGCTCGGGTAAGCCTGCTGCCCAATGTTCCGATAGGGATATCTGTCATGGTGCTTATTTCTTCTAAGCTCATTCCTTGGTAGTAGAATAGCAACACCACTTCACGGTAGTTGGGGGAGAGGGAATGAACAGCTTGTAACAGCGCTTCCTTTTCCACCCGACTTTCGATTGAATCGTTATCGTCGGTAATGGTAGCGATCTTTTCATCCCCCAAAAACACACGTTTGACCCAAGCTGACCGCCAGTGGTCACGGCAAAGGTTTAGCGCAACCTTCAACAGCCACGACTTTTCTTTGCCTACTTCAAGCTGAGGCTTAGATTGCATGAGGCGAATAAATACGTCTTGGACCACATCTTCTGCTTTGCTGCGATCGCCCAAGTAAAAGTAGCTGACTCTTAGCACGTCCGTTGCGTACGTTTCGTACAAACGGGTAACTAAGTCCTGCATCTCTTCCGTAGATAGTTCCTGGTTCTCTACACTCATATAACGAATGAAACCCTTATTATTTTGCATCGGCCGAATTTTTTTGGTCGGCTCTTTGTTGAAATCTTTCGAGGTTGACAACTGCTCGCTTGTGCGTGCCGTTGGCAATCTCGCCAACCGCGTCAAAACATTGAAGGGAAAAGGTATAAATCTTCCCGTTTTCGCTTATTCTGGTGATTTTGGCTACACAACTAACCTCCATGCCAAGAGGCGTTGGCGCGAGGTGATGAAAGTCCACATGAATGCCTACCGTGCTTTGTTCTTTTGCAAGAAAACCGGAGGCAAGCTCACTTGCGCATCGTTCACATAGGGCGATTAAAACAGGTGTTCCAAGCACACGAGCTTCACCGCTTCGCACATTGGAAGCCAGCATTTCTTCTGTAACTATTTGCTTTATAATTTTTTCTTGACCAATGGCACTCAATTCAATCACCTCTTCTTAAACTGTGCTACACATCGTTAGTGTACCTCAAAAGATGGTTCTTGAGCAAGTTTTTGGTAAGAATTGTCCCATGAAAAAGAAAATTATTGTTGAGAAACAGCGTGTCAAATCTTTTAACTTTGAGCAAACTATGATATAATTGTAGTACATCTGCTATTACAAAGGAGGTAGACAATTATGCAATATACCAAAGAAGTGCAGGAGATGGTCTGTGTCAAGCAAGGCACCAATCATGGTCCCGCACCCATCCCCGAAGAGGGCAAATGGATTCAATCCCGTGAGATCAAAGATATTTCCGGTTTAACGCACGGTGTGGGTTGGTGCGCTCCGCAGCAAGGCGCCTGCAAACTTACCCTGAATGTAAAAGAGGGCATTATCCAGGAAGCGCTGATCGAAACCCTTGGCTGCTCCGGCATGACCCACTCCGCTGCCATGGCATCGGAAATTCTCCCGGGCAAAACCCTGCTGGAAGCTTTGAACACTGATTTGGTGTGCGATGCCATCAATACAGCCATGCGTGAATTGTTCTTGCAGATTGCCTACGGGCGTACCCAGAGCGCGTTTTCCGAGGGCGGCCTCTTGATTGGCGCCGGTCTTGAAGATTTGGGCAAAGGTCTGCGCAGCCAGATTGGCACGACCTATGGCACCCTTGCCAAAGGTCCCCGCTACCTTGAAACGGCGGAAGGTTATGTTATCAAGCTTGCTTTGGACGACAATAACGAAATTTGCGGTTATCAGTTCTGCCACCTTGGTAAGATGATGGAAGATATCAAAAAGGGTGTGGACCCCAAAGAAGCATACGAAAAGAATGTTGGCACCTATGGTCGGTACGAAAACGCGGCCAAGTACATCGACCCGCGCCACCAGTAAAGGAGAGTGAACAATATGCCTAATTTTGAAGGTTACGAGCGTAGAATCGCTAAAATTAATGAAGTACTAAAGGCCAATGGCTTTGAAACCCTTGAACAGGTGCGTGAACTGCTCCTTTCCAAAGGTATCGACGTAGAAAAGATTGTTCGTAAAATTCAGCCCATCGCCTTTGAAAACGCGGTTTGGGCCTACACCTTGGGAGCGGGTCTTGCTCTTAAGCGTGGCAACAAAACCGCTGCGGAAGCCGCCCGTTCCATCGGTGACGGTTTGCAAGCTTTCTGTATTCCCGGCTCCGTTGCCGAGCAGCGCGATGTCGGCCATGGCCACGGCAACCTTGCCGCCATGCTCTTGAGTGATGAAACCGACTGCTTTGCGTTCTTGGCCGGACATGAGTCCTTTGCCGCGGCCGAAGGCGCCATCGGCATTGCCAATACTGCCAACCAGGTACGCAAGACGCCGCTGCGTGTTATCCTCAACGGCCTTGGCAAAGATGCCGCCTATATCATCAGCCGTATCAACGGCTTTACCAGCGTTGAAACCAAGTACGACTACTACACCGACAAACTAACCGTTGTTCGTGAAAAGGCTTTTTCCGATGGCGAGCGTGCCAAGGTTCGCTGCTATGGCGCAGATGACGTCAACGAAGGCGTTGCCATCATGCGCTACGAAAAGGTGGACGTGTCTATTACAGGCAACTCCACCAACCCCACCCGCTTCCAGCACCCCGTTGCGGGCACTTATAAGAAGTGGGCCAACGAACATGGCAAGAGCTATTTCTCAGTTGCTTCAGGCGGCGGCACAGGCCGCACCCTGCACCCGGACAACATGGCAGCCGGTCCCGCCAGCTACGGCATGACCGATACCATGGGTCGTATGCACTCGGACGCGCAGTTTGCCGGTTCTTCTTCCGTTCCCGCGCACGTTGAAATGATGGGCCTGATCGGCATGGGCAACAACCCCATGGTCGGCGCAACCGTCGCCGTCGCTGTTGCCATCGAGCAGTCTTTCCAATAAACGCCCAAATCAATTGTTCTACATACCCCTTGGTGTCAACCAAGGGGTATTTTTTGATTAATAGATGCCAACCAACAGAGCGCATGTTTTTTGAAAATGACCGATTTTAAAACAAATACAGCATTTCTTCCCGGAAACTGTAGATTTTCCATGTAAAACTCTTGACAAGCCTGGCGTTTAGATATACACTCATGGTTGCGTCAACGCACTCCGATAGCCCCGGGTGCGGGGAACAAAGGCAAGGCATGCGACCATCATGCCAAGCAAGATAGTTTATGAAGGAGGAACATCACTTGAACACGTTTATGGCCAATGCGCAAAATGTCGAGCGCAAGTGGTTTGTTGTTGATGCGGATGGCATGGTGCTGGGCCGCTTGGCGAGCAATGTTGCCAGCATTCTTCGCGGCAAGCATAAGCCAACCTATACGCCCCATGTTGATACGGGCGACCATGTGATTATTATTAACGCTTCCAAGGTCGTTTTAACCGGCAAGAAGCTTGATCAAAAAACTTATTACCGCCACTCCGGTTATCCGGGTGGATTGAAAGAAACCAAGTACCGCAAGCTCATGGCCGAAAAGCCCGAGTTTGTTGTGAAACACGCAGTTGTCGGCATGCTGCCCAAGGGTCCCTTGGGCCGCCGGATGGCAAAGAAGCTGTACGTCTATGCCGGTGGCGAACACAGCCATGAAGCGCAGAAGCCCGAGCTTCTTGCCTTTGGCAAATAAGAGGAGGAGAGGTAAGACATGTCTGTTTTTCATGCTGTAGGCCGTCGCAAGAAGGCTGTTGCCCGTGTCCGTTTGGTGCCGGGCGAAGGCAATATCGTAATCAATCGTCGTGATATTGATGATTATTTTGGTTTGGAAACCTTGAAGATGACTGTTCGTCAGCCGCTCAACCTGACCAACGTTTCCGGTTTTGACGTGTTGGTGAACGTACATGGCGGCGGTTTGACCGGACAGGCCGGCGCTATCCGCCATGGCATCAGCCGCGCGCTGTGCAAAGCCAACCCCGAACTTCGGGGCAGCCTCAAGAAGGCCGGTTTCCTGACCCGCGACCCCCGTATGAAGGAACGCAAAAAGTACGGTCTCAAGGGCGCACGCCGTGCACCGCAGTTCTCTAAACGGTAATCCATTATCAATTCGACCCTCAGCCGAGGGTCTTTTATTTGTTAGCACTAAAAGCTATGAATAAGCAACGCCATAATTGTCCGGTATAAAACAAAATGGTTAATAAAAAAAGCAAACAACCTGACAATTGTCGAGTTTTGTGGATAAAGAAAAATCTTTAGTTTTGGGGCTTGACAAGTCTTTAAAAGCCTTGTAGAATATACAAGCGTCGTTTGGGGAGCATAGCTCAGCTGGGAGAGCACTTGCCTTACAAGCAAGGGGTCACAGGTTCGAGCCCTGTTGCTCCCACCATGTGGCCCGGTAGTTCAGTTGGTTAGAATGCCAGCCTGTCACGCTGGAGGTCGAGGGTTCGAGCCCCTTCCGGGTCGCCACTATGCCTTGGTAGCTCAGTCGGTAGAGCAGCAGACTGAAAATCTGCGTGTCGGTGGTTCGATTCCGCCCCAAGGCACCACGCGTGCGGTAGTAGCTCAGTTGGTAGAGCGCCACCTTGCCAAGGTGGAGGTCGCGAGTTCGAGCCCCGTCTACCGCTCCATTCATAGGGGCGCCATAGCCAAGTGGTAAGGCGAAGGTCTGCAAAATCTTTATGCTCCGGTTCAAATCCGGATGGCGCCTCCATCAAAGGGCGACAAAATGGACACCGTCCTGTGTCGTCTTTTTTGAATTGTTGATAATATTACTCAAATGAATGCCAAAGAAACAGTTCAATGTGTTGTAATTCGAATAGGAGATAGACAAAGTGGAACATTTAGAAGTAGTAGAAATGTTTGGAGTAAAAGGACTCAGCTTTTCTGATTCGTTTAGAGCTTTTATTGATAGTTTCTTAAAATGCGGAAAGATAAAAATTCTTGACTTAGGGTGCGGATATGGACAAAAATCACTGTTTATGGCATCGTTGGGTTGGGAAGTAACTGCCTTGGATATTGATTTGAAAAAATTAGATTTTCTCAAGGAAAAAGCAAAAGAATATCATTCACAAATCAATGTTGTTAAGGGGAGCATGGACAATCTGCCCTTTCAAGATCGTGTGTTTGACGCAGTCATATGCCTATCAACCATTCATCATCAGAAATTTTACAGCATTCAAAATACCTTATCTGAAATACATCGAGTACTTAGGCCTGGTGGACGGTTATTTTTTGACATTCTTTCTACAAAGGATGCAAGCTACGCAATCGGGGAAATGATAGAACCGGGGACAAAGCTTGGCGGAAGAGAAGGGGAAGAAAACGTCCCTCACCACTACACAACCAAAAAAGAACTAGAAGAAATATTAACCAATTATTCAAAAACTGATATAGATGAAAATGAGTTTTCTTATAGCTATCAAGGTGAAAAATACACCTGCGTTCTTTTTGAAATAACAGCTAAAAAGTAAAAAATACACTTGGCGTGGCGCAACATGTGGCCCATATTCGGTTCATGGTTCGGAACTACAAGAAACAAATTGATCTTGTGATTTTTTACTACAAATCTTTAGGTTTTTGAATGGAGAGGGCATATTATTCTAAGGATATCGTTCTGCTGAAAGATTGCCTGTTATCAGAAAAATGCGTATAGTACAAGAAGGGAAACCGCTTTTGGGAATGCCCCAAGTTTTTTGACTGGGCAGGAGAGCCGGACAAATTTGTTTTATAAAAAGAGGTGAGACATATAGGCATTGAATGCAAACTGGATGGGAACTGTTTAACTATTTACCGCCAAGGAACACTTGTTGCTATAATTCAGATATATAAGAACCACGCACACGGAAGGAACGCCTATTTGGATTTGTCGATCGATGATTTATGCAATCAAGAGAGTGCCTACGCTTTTAAAATGTTGTCTTCTCAACTGACTGTTCCGCTTCAAGTAATGTTGCCTTCATCTAAAAAGGATGTTGTGGAAAAGCTAATTTTCGCAGGTTTTGAGTTAAAGAGAAAATGTTATGAAATGGTTGTCGAAAGGGCTCATTTTAATCATGGTTCAATGAATGTCATTAAGTTGGAGGAGGGACTTGGAATAACCAAAAGCGGCAAAGAGAGAAATAATTTTTCTAATCAATTGTTTGCTCGTTTCAAAGAAACGCATGAACATATAAGTCCGCTAACCTTGTCGTTTAAAGAGTTTATAGACATTTTACCGGCCACTGTCTTATATGATAAGGATGAACCAAGGAATTTTGCTTATATCGAGGAAAACGAAATAGCCTATGTGTGTGGGAAGGACCAAGCAGGTTTTCAAAAGTTTTCTCTGAAATTACTTGCCTATTTACTGAATCAATATGAATATCTTATTTTCGAAGCGGATAATACGGACAACTACGCAATGACTCTTTTACACTTATGTGATGAGGTGCCTGGGCATTCTTATGATACTTATATCAAGAACAGTTTTGATGGAAAAAACGGTAATATGCCTAAAAAGTAATATGATACCAAAAAACCTAAAAAAGGTAGTAATTGTATTGGCATATTTAGTTAATATAGTGTATAATATATGCTGTAGAAAATGGGTGGAGGTGGGGTTTTAATTGGGTTTACTTTTTAAATTAAGCATAGTCATTCTCGTGGGTCTTGTTGGCGGAAAATTGGCAAACTTGGTTAAATTGCCCAATGTTTCAGGCTATATTGTGGCGGGCTTATTGATAGGACCTTCTTTTATCGATTTGCTTTCGAAGGGTGAAATGCAAGGTCTTGGAATCATTAGCGAAATAGCTCTTGCCGCTATCGCGTTTAGCATTGGTAGTGAGTTTCTCCTTTCTGATATCAAAAAGACGGGAAAAGAGATTATGCTCATTACGGTTGCCGAAGTGATAGGCGCCTTGGTTGTCGTTTTCTTTGTCATGTTTGTAATCATGGGGCAGCCCTTTGAATTCAGCTTGATCATCGCAAGCATGTCGGCCGCTACGGCACCGGCCGGTATTCTAATGGTTGTCAGGGAACTGAGGGCGCAAGGGCCTCTTGTACGCACAATTTTACCTGTGGTCGCCATCGACGATGCTTTGGGCATCATGGTTTTTGGTATATCCATGTCCATTGTCAGGCTGACAAGCGGAGCGGAAACTTTCTCTCTTTTCCAGATTATCTGGGCGCCGCTCTATGAAATTATCGGTTCACTTTTGCTTGGCGGTTTGCTTGGCGCCATCTTAAGCTTTTTTTCGCATAGGATGAGGAATAGAGATGAAATGCTTTCCTTGGCGTGGGGGTTTATTTTGCTGGGAACAGGCGCGGCAAACTTTTTAAAGTTTTCGCCGTTGCTTACCTGTATGATGATGGGTGGCGTGATGATGAACGTGCTACAAAACGCCAATCGTGTATTTAACCTCATCGGAGACTTCACACCCCCTATCAACTTACTCTTTTTTACCCTTGCCGGGGCCGGTTTGGATTTAAGCATACTATCCAAGGTCGGGATTCTCGGTATTAGTTATATTTTTGCCAGAGCTGCCGGTAAAATTATCGGTGCGACTTTTGGCGCCAAGCAAGTAAAAGCGCCCAAGAAAGTAACAAAGTATCTTGGCATGAGCTTGTTGACGCAGGGCGGCATTTCTATTGGTCTATCGATGATTGTAGCAAGAGAATTGCCGGCATTCAGCGAAGCTATCATTACTGTCATCTTGTTCAGTGTTCTTGTCTATGAAATTGTCGGACCTATTTTGGCTAAGATTGCTATCCAGCGAGCCGGTGAAGAGAATGGTGCGCTAAAAAGCCAAAAGGAAAAGCAAATTCCCGCTTAATATTTGGAGGTAGAAAAATGAATGTTCTGTTTATAGTCTTAAATGAAACAAGGTATCTTGATGATATTTTGGACAGTTTTGTCGATATCGGTGTAAAGGGAGCAACTATATTGGATAGCCAAGGTATGGGCTCTGCCATTGCCAACAGCGGTCAAGGCAACCAACCTCTTTTCGGTTCGATACGTTTGTTCCTAGACAATGCAAAGCCATACAATAAGACCATATTTACCGTTATTGACAATGAAGACGTGTTGACCAAGGCTGTTGAATCGGTATGTCGTATTTTAGGCGATATCGATAAGCCGGGTGTCGGGATGATGTTTACTGTTCCGGTTAATAATGTCTACGGCATTTAACCAGCATTATTGGAGCTGGCGGCTTTACACTGATAAAACTGCAAGAACAACATAATCTTGCGGTTTTTTTCGTTTGCTACAAAAGGCCAGTTCTATGAAATAGGCTCAAACTGTCCTGTGATAGAAATAATATCATTTTGCAGGGACAAACTTAGAGGCAAGTTAAATATGATAGAAACTCGGCGATGTATTATACGCAAATTCCATTTAAGCGATGTGGATGATTTGTATAAGGTATTAAGCAATCCGGAAGTAATGAAGTTTGTTGAACCTCCATTTACTTACGCTGAAACGAATAATTTTATCATCCAATACGGACTGTGTGAAAATCCGCTTGTTTGGGCCTTGGAATTAAAAGAAAACGGCAGCGTCGTAGGTCATGTGATTTTTCATCAATATGATACAGGCAAATATGAAATCGGTTGGATTATAAGCGACAGATTATGGGGTGGAGGTATTGCCAGCGAAGTGACGAAACAGTTAATCAAGTTTGCCCAACAAAACAGTGATATTTCTTCTTTGGTGTTGGAATGTGACCCCAATCATGAAGTTACAAAACACATTGCTATCAAATACGGCTTTAAACTGATTAAAGAGAATGAGAGGAATGTTTACGAGCTCCATCTATGATTATTCAAATAAAAATGGTTCAGGTAAGAAGTTAAGCGGATTGTATCCATTTTGTTACTTTTTTTGCATGAAAAAGAAAGATTTTTCTGCATATCGCTTCATTTGCTGTTTGATTTGCCAGGAATTGTTGTACAAAAACGAAAAAGGGTTGATAATTCTTAAAAAAAAGGTTAAAATATAGCAAATATGTTGCGCAGAGCAGTTTGCGGCGTGTACGTCTATTCCGTCAGGAAGAAAGAGGTTGACAAGCATGAGAAACACGATCATGGTGATCGATGTGGGTACCAGCAAAATTGTGGCCACCGTTGCCCAAAGCGGTGTTGGTGCGCGCACCGATATTTTAGGCATGGGCAGCGTAAGGTACGATGGCTATTCGGGACTCAACTGGAATAACCCTGCCGAACTATATGCAAAGATGGGCGAAGTGATTCGCAGAGCCGAGGAGCAGGCCAGGGTCAGGGCAAATAAGATTTACTTAGGCGTTCCCGCCACCTTTACCCAAGTATATGCGACCCGTGAAAGTGTCCAAATTCAAGGCGTTTCTCCTCGGGTGACTATGAAGGAGATTAACGCCCTGTTTGATAAGGCCGAGCAAAGTATCCAGCACAAAGAAGGTTTGCCTATTAACCGTGACGTTGCCTGGTTCTCTGTGGATCAGGGCAAGCACACTTTCGACCCGCTTAACGTACCCGGTAGCGAAATTTCCGCCATGGTGGCTTTTGCCAAGGCCGATCAGGTCTTTATCGATGAAATTGGCAAGCTGCTTGAACAAAATGGGCGCAGGCTTTCTGGCGTTTATTCTACCCCGGTGGGGCAGTGTATGTTATATATTCCCCAGGATGAGCGGGACAAGGTTTCCGCCCTCATCGACATTGGCTACCTATGTACTGATGTAATGATTGTGGAAGGCGATGCCGTAGTGTCCATGAAAACTGTCCCAATTGGCGGCGGACACATTGCGGCTGATCTTGCTTACGGGCTTGAAATTCCGCTGGAGGCAGCGGAAACGCTCAAGCGCAGCTACCGCTTTGATGCAAAGGACACGCAAGCCGCTTTTGAAGTCATTATCGACAATCAGCGGGTTGTTACCTTCCAGCGTGAAAAGGTAGAGGAAGTGCTTCTTCCCCGTATCGACGAACTGTGTGAAGAAATCGACAAAGCTTTGGACGATGGCCTCGTGCGCTTAAGCCGGTGGTCGGTCATGTATATGACAGGTGGAGGCTTGGCCATCAACGATGGTTCTTTCCAATATGTCAGCGGACAGCTCGGGCGACCGCTTCGTCCCTTGCAGCCTAAATCACAAAAGATGAACAGCCCGATTTATACCAGCTCTCTTGGTCTTGTAAATTTGGTGGCCGATAGCCAGCAAGACGGAGAAACACAGGGCGTTATTGCTTCTTTCTTCAGGCGCTTGTTTGGCGGCTGATTCATCATTACTCATAGGAGGGACAACATGTTAGAAGTTAAGTCTGGAGCCGCAGCGGCGCAAAACAACCATGCATCCATTAAAATTGTGGGTTGTGGCGGTGGTGGCTCCAATGCGGTCAACCGCATGGTTGATGCTGGAATAAAAGGCGTGCAGTTTATTGCCGTCAATACTGATGTGCAGGCGCTTAGCGCTTCTAAGGCTGATGTCAAGATTCAAATCGGTGAAAAAATCACCAAAGGTTTAGGGGCGGGCGCAGTACCGGAAATCGGCAAGCGGGCCGCAGATGAAAGCAAACAGGATTTGGTTGAAGCCTTAGAAGGGGCCGACCTTGTTTTTGTCACTGCCGGTATGGGCGGTGGCACGGGGACGGGTGCAGCTCCCGTGATTGCTAGCGTTGCCCGCCAGCTCAACTGCCTGACTATTGCAGTGGTGACCAAGCCCTTCAAATTTGAGGGCGCTCAGCGCATGAAAAATGCTGAAATGGGCATCGACAACCTCAAAGAACATGTCGATACCTTGGTTGTCATTCCTAATGACCGCTTGCTTGAAGTGGTCAGTAAAGGCACCTCCATGCTGGAAGCCTTTAGGGTTGCCGACGACGTACTCCGTCAAGGCGTTCAGGGCATTTCCGACTTGATTGCCCTGCCTGCAACCATCAACCTTGACTTTGCCGACGTAAGAACGGTTATGGAATCAGGCGGCATGGCGCATATCGGCATTGGTGTTGGCAAGGGTGAAAACAAAATGCAGGATGCTGCGAACAATGCCATTTCAAGCCCGCTGCTTGAAACCAAGATTGACGGGGCGCATGCGGTGCTTATCAATATTACCGGCAACAAGGATATGGGCATCATTGAAATTAACGAAGCGGCCAACCGTATTCAGCAGGCCGCCGATCCCAATGCCAATATTATTTTTGGCGCCGGTGTAGATGAGAGTCTGAAGGATGAGGTGCGTATTACTGTGATTGCCACCGGTTTTGAAAAAGTTCCTTTCAACCGCAAGCGGGACAAGGAGCAACGTCCTGCTGTGCCCTATGGCGCCGTTAATGCTGGATATAACCCTTACGAAGACCGGTTAATGCAGCCAGCGAGTCAGTCTGATGCCGGATATTCTGCCGGTTTCCAGCCAGATTATGACCAGAGCGCGGGCTTGTTTCCCAACGTACAAAGGCCCATGACGCCAAGCTATCCACAGCCTTACTCTCAGCCTCAACCCGCAGGTCAGCAGCCAATGCCGCAACAGCCCTATGGCAATGTGCCGCCTGTGCAACAGCCGGTTGTCAGGACTGCAGACCCCATGCAAAGCCATGATAGTGAAAAGGACGATTTGGGCGTTCCTGCCTATCTGCGCCGAGCCAAAAAATAAAAGAACTAATAACACAAAAAAGGCATGATTTTTATGCCTTTTTTGTGTTATAATCTACATAACATAGGTTGCTGACGGAAAGTGACAAAAATTCATACACTTGGGAGGGAGGGCTTATGTGTAAAAAAACACCGCTATATAATGAACATGTGGCGCACGGAGGTAAAATGGTGGAATTTGCAGGTTATCTTTTACCTGTACAATATCCGCATGGCATCATTCAGGAACATCTGGCGGTACGCCAAGGCTGCGGCTTGTTTGATGTAAGCCATATGGGCGAAATTATCATCAAAGGCAAGCAAGCGCTTGAAAACATTCAGAACCTTTTCTGTAACAACATGGAAGGCATGGCCATTGGCCGTGCTCGCTATAGTCCCATGCTGAATCGGCAAGGTGGCGTGGTGGACGATGTTTTGGTCTATCGAATCGATGAGGATGAATATTGGCTCATTGCCAACGCAGCCAACAAGGATAAGGATGTCAGTTGGATAAAGGCTCATCTTTTTGGCGATGTGCAGATGTCTGATGTATCCGATAAAATCGCCCAGCTTGCGCTACAAGGGCCGCTTTCCAAGAAAATTTTGAACCAACTAATGAATGAGGAAGATATTCCTGCCAAAAATTATACTTTTACCAATCATGTTAAGGTTGCTGGGGTTGAGTGCTTGGTCAGCCGCACCGGCTATACGGGCGAGCTTGGGTACGAGTTATATATGCGTGGTGAAGATGCGGTGCAGGTTATGCGAAAGTTGCTTGAAGTGGGAAAACCTCATGGGCTCATTTTGTGCGGATTGGGTGCACGTGATACCCTCAGATTGGAAGCGGGTATGCCCCTTTACGGCCATGAGATGAGCGATGAAATCACTCCCCTTGAAGCCGGTCTTGCTCCTTTTGTAAAGCTTGATAAGCCTGGCTTTATCGGTCTTGAAGCCCTTAAAGAAAAGGGAGAGCCCAATCGTATTCGTGTAGGGCTTGAAGTGATCGGTAAAGGCATCGTGCGTGAAAATTGTTCGCTTTATATAGGCGATAGGCGGGTAGGTCAGTCGACCAGCGGTACCATGAGCCCGCTGACCAAGAAAGCTATTGCGATGGCGTTTGTGGATGTTTCGGCAAGCGCTATCGGCACTCAAATGGAAGCGGACGTGCGTGGAAGGCGTCTACCGGTTGTTGTGGTAGAAATGCCTTTTTCCAAACGTTCTAAATAATATCGTTACAAAACAACAATCATTAAAGGAGAGAAACGACATGTCAAGGAAGTATTGCAAAACTCATGAATGGGTTCAAAAGGAAGGCAACCTATATGTGGTCGGTATTACCGACTATGCCCAGGAGGAGCTGGGGGACATCGTGTTCATGAACTTACCCAATGTGGGTGATGAAGTGATAGCTGACGAACCTTTTGCTGATGTTGAAAGTGTTAAGGCGGTCAGCGACATCCTTAGCCCCTATACGGGGAGGATAGCTGAGGTCAATGAAGATCTGCTCGACAGGCCAGAGCTTATCAACGAGGATCCTTACAAAGCTTGGATTGTTAAACTCGAAGACGTATCCGACAGCGCTGAGCTAATGGGTGAGGCCGAATATTTAGCCTTTATTGAGCAGGAGGGTTAAAATGGCGGGATATATTCCGTCGACAAGCGACGAAAGGCAATTGATGCTTGAAGAGTTGGGCATGAAGGATTATAAAGACCTTTATGTTGATGTTCCTGCCTCGGTTTTATTGGACGAACTGCCGGGAGTGGCCAAAGGTATCAGCGAGATGGAAGCGGAAACCGCCATGCGAGCTATGGCCGAAATGAATGTGCTTTATCCGACGGTTCTAAGAGGTGCAGGCATCTATGACCACTATATTCCTTCCATTGTCGACACAGTTGCCGGTAAAGAAGAGTTTGTGACTGCCTACACGCCCTACCAGGCGGAGATTAGCCAGGGCGTGCTTCAGTCCATCTTTGAATACCAAACCATGATCTGCGAATTAACGGGTATGGATGCAAGCAACGCTTCGGTATATGATGGAGCGTCCGCTGCTGCTGAAGGCTCCATGATGTGCTTGAAGCGTAACCGAAATGTTGTCTATGTTGCGGACAACGCCAACCCCGAAACCATTGAAACCATCAAAACCTACGCCTACGGGCGGGATGTTAAAGTAGAAATGCTTTCATCTAAAAAGGGCGTTATAGATGTAAACGTTCTTGAAGATGCCCTCTGTGATGAGGCGGCCTGCCTTTTTGTCCAACAGCCCAACTTCTACGGCTTGATTGAAGATATCGAAGCCATTGCCGATAAGGTTCACAACAAAGGCGCCAAGCTTATTGTCGGCTGCTATCCGACCGCCCTTGGCATGCTAGAATCTCCCGGGGCGCTTGGGGCGGATATAGCAACCGGTGATGGACAACCCCTTGGCATCCCTATGGGCTATGGGGGGCCGACGGTTGGTTTTATGGCAACCAAGAAGGCCATGGTGCGCCAACTGCCCGGCCGTATTGTGGGTCAAACCACGGACTCAAGAGGAGGCCGTGCCTTTGTATTAACCCTGCAAGCAAGGGAACAGCACATTCGCCGTGAGAAAGCGTCGAGCAACATATGTTCCAACCAGGCGCTGTGTGCCCTGCGTGCAGGCGTTTACATGGCGGTGATGGGCAAGAAAGGCCTGTCTGAAGCCGCCGAACTTAGCTACGACAAGGCGCACTACCTTGCTAAACGGTTATGCGAAATTCCCGGCATTAAAATGGTGTATGATGGTCCATACTTCAACGAGTTCATGACCACTTTGCCTGTTGATGCCGCCCAGATTGAAAAAGCGCTGCATAAGGTGGGTATTCTTTCGGGACTGCCTGTTGATGGCGGTATGCTTTGGTGTGTTACCGAAAAAGCAACCAAGGAAGCGCTTGACTTAACGGTTCAAACTGTACGAGGGGCGGTGAGCAAATGAAACTGATCTTTGAGCGTTCCACACCCGGTCACTGCAGCGACTATTTGCCCAAAAGCGATGTGGAAAAGGCTCCACGGCCTGAAAAATTCCTGCGCAAGGCAAAGTGGATGCTGCCGGAAGTAGCCGAGGTAGAAGCTGCACGCCACTACAAGGAACTGGCCGACCAGACCTTTGGCGTCGTTAGTGGGTTTTACCCGCTTGGTTCCTGCACCATGAAATATAACCCCCGGTTAAACGAGCGGGTGGCAAGCTTTCCTGGCTTTACCAATATTCACCCCCTGCAACCAAAGGATACAGTCAAGGGCTGCCAGGCAGTGATTGACTTGGCTGATGAAATGCTTTGCGCTGTTACGGGCATGGATAAAATAACCATCCAACCTGCCGCTGGCGCTCATGGTGAATTTCTTGGCTTGTTGCTTATGAAGGCCTATTTTGACCATCATGGGCAAACACAGCGCACCAAGATGCTGGTGCCCGACGCTGCGCACGGCACCAACCCGGCAAGCGCCGTTATGGTTGGTTTCGATGTGGTCAATATTCCCTCCAACGCAAATGGCTGTGTTGATGTAGAAGCCCTTAAAAATGCGCTAGGGGACGATACGGCGGGTTTGATGCTTACCAATCCCAACACCCTTGGGCTTTTCGACCCGCAAATTTTGGAAATCACCAGCCTTGTTCATGAGGCGGGCGGTTTGTGCTACTATGATGGCGCAAACCTCAATGCCATTATGGGTCAGGTTCGGCCAGGTGACATGGGCTTTGACGTTATTCACCTAAATCTGCACAAGACTTTTTCCACACCCCACGGCGGCGGCGGCCCAGGCTCAGGAGCTGTAGGTTGCAAGGATATTTTAAAGCCCTACCTTCCTTCTTCCTTCCTTGGTAAGGACGAGCGCCCCGAACATTCCGTTGGCCAAGTGCGTAGCTTCTATGGCAATTTCGGCGTGGTTGTGCGTGCACTAACCTATATGCTCACTTTGGGTGCGGAGGGTATGCGTGAGGCCTCCCAAACGGCTGTGCTGAATGCCAATTACCTCATGCACCTGTTAAAGGATGTGTTCCCGGTAGCTTACGACCATATCTGCATGCACGAGTTTGTTTTAACGCTGGCAGACATCAAGAAAGAAACGGGCATCAGCGCTTTGGATGTTGCCAAAGGCCTTCTGGATTTTGGCATGCACCCGCCAACCATGTATTTCCCGCTGATTGTACCGGAAGCGCTGATGCTGGAGCCTACCGAAACGGAAAGCAGACAATCCCTCATTGATGCGGCGGAAAAATATAAGCTGGTTAAAGAAAAGATTTATTCTGCGCCTGATGAACTGCGCAATGCGCCGCTTACGACCTATATTGGGCGTCCCGACGAAGTGAAGGCCGCCCGTAATCCCATTCTCCGCTATGAGGAGTGAGCGGCTTTACCTCATCAAGACCGACTGCACCAATCCCTATCACAACATCGCGTTGGAAAAAGTGCTTTTGGAGCATGCGCCCAAAAATTCAATAACCCTATACCTGTGGCAAAACGAGCGTACGGTGGTTATCGGGCGCAACCAGTGCGCTTGGCGTGAATGTAATGTTCCCTTACTTCGGGAAGACGGCGGGTACCTTGCTCGCCGTCTTTCAGGTGGGGGAGCGGTATATCATGATCTTGGCAACCTAAACTTTACTTTTTTATATGATAAGTCCATGGAGGATATCTACAAACAAACGTCCGTCGTTGCCAAGGCGGTAGCCACCTTTGGCTTAAACCCTCAACAATCAGGACGTAACGACATAACGATTGACGGGCGAAAATTTTCAGGCAACGCATACTATACCCAAGGCGAGAGAGCCTACCACCACGGCACTTTGCTCATTAAGACCGACCCTGTGCCTCTTGGAAGGTATCTAACCACCGACGAACAAAAGTATCGCTCCAAAGGCATTACTTCCGTTCGTTCACGGGTTGTAAACCTTCAGGATTTGGCAAGTGAGATTACGGTAGATAGCCTGTCGCAGCGGCTGATAGAAGCTTTTCAAGATGGCTATGGAGCCAAAGCCACATGGCTAAGTGAGGACCAGCTCTCCAAGGGCGAGGTTAAAAAAGCACAAGAATTTTTATCTCAGTGGTCATGGGTATATGGCCGTCCTATTTCCTTTACGTGGGCTAATGAACGGCGATTTCCTTTCGGGCTTCTCCGTTTGGAGTTAAATGTCCAATCCGGTAGCATTCAAGACTGCGCCGTGTATTCGGACGCGATGCAGACTGAGTTGTTGCCCAAAATCAGGGAGCGGTTGATGAATCAGCGGGCCGACCAGGAAACAATCAACAGAGCGTTGGAATGTGCTCAAACGCCTGAGGAATTAAAAACCGCTTTCTTAGAATTAGTTGAAGGTTCTTTTTAAGAATCAATTAAGAGGATAGAATATGCCAAAACTACTCATTATAGGTTCAGGCCCTGGCGGCTATGAGGCGGCCATCCGTGCCAGACAAAACGAATTGGAGGTTGTTCTGTTTGAGCAGGGGGAGGTTGGAGGTACTTGCCTTAATCGAGGTTGTATACCGACAAAGGCCTTGTTGCATGCGGCGGAACTATATACTTCCGATACCAAAGCAAGCGACTGGGGTATCGAATTTTCTTCAAAAAAAGTTGATCTGCATAAGGTCTATCAAAAAAAAGATGAGATTGTCCAAACCCTGCGCCAAGGAGTGGAAATGCTGCTCAAAAACAATGGCGTTGAACTGATTCGTAAGCGGGCGCAGGTTTTATCTCCTAAAGAAGTAACAGCAGGGAACACAACCTACCAAGGCGATGCCATTCTTTTAGCGGTCGGTTCAGTACCTTCCGTTCCGCCTATTACGGGACTAAAGTTGTCCGAGCGCATCGTAACAAGTGACGGCATTCTTCAGCGTCCGCCCCTTGGGAAAAAAGTGGCTGTGCTTGGCGGCGGGGTTATCGGTGTTGAGATGGCGACCTTTCTTTCAGCTTTCGGGTTTGAAGTGGATATCATTGAAGCGATGCCCCGATTACTCCCCGAAATGGATGATGAGATTGGGCATAGCTTACAGATGAACTTTAGAAGGGACGGAGTTAAAACGCATACCGGTGCGAAGGTTACGGCGGTTGAAGAAAAGGATAATCAAGTTTTTATCAGCCTTGAAAAAGGAGAAATTATTTGTGATACCTTACTTGTGGCAACGGGACGTAAGGCCAATGCAGACAATCTGTTTGCGGACGGCTGCCCCAAGCCTGCAAACGTGCGTGGTAGATTTACGGTTGATGAACACGGACAGACCGACGTTGAAGGCCTTTATGCTATCGGTGATATTATTACCGGCGCGCAGCTTGCTCACGCCGCCTCAACGCAAGGAAAAATGGTGGCCGATTACTTGGCGGGAAGGGATGGTGAAACGGACAACGCTTTAGTCCCTGGTTGTATTTATACCAGTCCCGAGATTGCCACGGTTGGTATGACGCTTGATGAGGCAAAGGACAAGGGGTTTGATGCCCTTATGGCAAAATACCTGATGGCAGGCAATGGCCGTACCTTAATTGCCGGAACGGGCAGAGGCTTTGTCAAGGTGGTTGCGGAAAAAGAATCGGGTCGCATTCTTGGCGCCCAGCTTATGTGCGACAGGGCAAGCGACATGATTGATGAATTTACCTTGGCGATTGCCAATAAGCTTAGCTATCAAGATATGCTCAAAGGTATGCGCCCGCACCCCACTTTCGTTGAGGGAGTGCAGGAAGCTTTGGAAGCCTTTGAGTCAAGGGCCATTCATATTGTGCCCAGACGTAGATAAAGTTCTATCAAAAAAGTCCCGAGAAAACGCTTCTTGGGACTTTTGCTTTGCAATCGTTTAAATACGGTACTGCTTCTTTCCTTTGGGGGCTGCCAACATTTCCTCTTGTTTCTTCTGATATTTTTCTTCGGTGTTGCCAAGGACAGCGTAGGAAGCGATTTTGCTTTCTTCAACTCCCGGTTGATTGAAGGCGTTAATATCAAGCAGTTCACCAACGTAGGCGGTGACCATCTCAAAAAAGTACATGAACTGCCCGACGGTGTGAGCATTCACAACCGGCAGATGGATGGTCTGGCTCATGCGGCCTGAACGAAGGAGGGCGTACTGCGTTCCGAGGTATTCCGCTTCAATCAGCTGATTTAAAGATTTGCCGCCCAAAAATTCAAGGACGGGATATTCCTTGTTTTCGGAAGGAATGGGAGTTTCGTTGCGGAACTGCCCAACGTGCAGGAAGGTAACTACCTTATCGTAGGGGCCTTCGGTGTACAGTTGCAATTGGCTGTGCTGGTCAGTAACGCCAAGGGCTTTCATAGGAGTTTGTCCGACGTTGATGGCCATGCCTTTGCGGGTTACGTTTTTGCCAAGGCTTTCAGCCCAAAGCTGGCAGAACCAGTCGGCCATGTATTTAAGGCTATCGGCATATGGCATCATGACGTGGATGTTGATGCCATTATCCATCAGGATATGCTGAATGACTGCTTGCAAGAGGGCAGGGTTTTCCCAGATTTGCTGGCTCTGACAGCGCTCATCCATCGCCCTTGCGCCGGCCAATAACTGTTGAATGTCGATGCCGCATACGGCGGCAGGCAAAAGCCCTACCGGACAAAGTCCGCTGAAACGACCGCCAACTCCTGCAGGAATGTAGAATAACTTAAGGCTGTGTTCAAGTCCCAAACGAATGAGGTTGCCTGTTTCTCTGTCCGTTGTGGCGACAATGTGCTCATGCCACCTGCTGCCGACCGTCTTTTTTAATAAATCTTCGATAATCAGGTATTGTGACATGGTTTCAGCTGTCTCACCTGATTTACTAATCACGTTGAAACAGGTTTTCTTTGGTTCAATGACATCAAGCAGGGCTGCCATGCGCTCGGGGTCAATGTTATCTTCCACAAAGAGTTTGGGACCGTTGCGCTTTTCTTTGGGCAACTGATTATAGTGCAGATGATTGAGCGCCTGATGTACGGCAATGGAGCCAAGGGCGCTGCCGCCAATACCTAAGACTACAAAATAGTCAAAGCGCTCACGGATGGTTGCCGCCGTCACGAGAATTTCTTCAACAATCTCGTCTTGATTGTAGGGAAGCTCTGTCCAGCCAAGGAAGCCCTTTCCGCGATTTTTCTGGATAGCCATTTGCGCCATGGCTGCGGGTTGACGGTACGCGTCAATTTCCTCGGGACTAATCCCGTAATTGTGGCCAAGCTGATCGGCCATCAAGTGGTTAACATCCAAGACGATGGAATGGTTATCTGTTCGAAGCATAAACTACCTCCCTGCTTTTTTATTTATTATACCAGAACATAGTGTTGTTTTCAAAAGAACTTATCTAAAATATCGGTTGCCGCGTTTAGATAGGCTAAGAGCCCTGCGGAAGGAAGAACGCCTGCTTCGTCTTGCTTTTCTGCGGCGGCGCTTGAAAAGACTGATAATAAACTTGAAAAACAAAATGACCACGATAATAGGCAACAAGACAATCAGTATCAGCTCTAAGGAAAGCGGGGGAAAAGGGTTGGGATCGCTTTGAGCAAAAGCGAAGATTTCTTCCAAAGAGGGAGCAATCGCGTCACGCCTGTTGATATTTCGGGAAGCGACCAATTCATAGATAATGGTTTGGCCACCATCTTGGGGCGTGTAGGTCATTTCTCCAATTACGTCGCCGGCGACAATGGGCGCTTCCAGCCGCCTTATGAAGCGAAAAGAGGTACGGGTATTATAGATGGCCAAATAGCTCAAATCTCCTCCGATACGACCGGAAAGCTGGTCATCGGCCAGGGGATCCTGTTTTCGGATAAGCAGCTCAAGCCGTCCCATGTTGCTGTCGTCCAGCGCAAAGGAGCTGATATCAACAACCTTGGGGTTTTGTTTATAAATTTCTGTAATGGAAGTGCTGGTGTATTGGCTGAACCCGTAAAGCAACAAGCGCTTGGAGTCTAAAAAAGTACGGTTGTAGCTGGTGGCTTTAAGGGTGACGGAAATTAGGTTTTGGCCATCTTTTTGGGCTGATGCCACATAGCAGTAGCCGGCTGGCGTGGTAAAACCTGTTTTAACACCTGTTGAATATTCAAAATAATATTGCTTCCTGTCTTCATTGGAAGACTGCGTTTTAAATGCGCTGTCGCGGGCATAGAGGGTTTTCCCTTGGTTTACATTGTTAGGGGGAACGGTAAACTGGTGTAATCCCGCAATTTCTCTGAAAGTCTCATCCTGCATGGCAGCTGCGGCAATGATGGCAAGGTCCTTGGCGGTGCTCACTTGATTGTCATCATGCAGACCGTGTGGGTTAACAAAGTGTGTGGACGTACATCCAAGCTCCTGTGCTTTCAGGTTCATCATGTTGGCAAAGGCAGGGACGCTGCCGGCAATCACCTCGGCAATTAAATTGGCGCCTTCGTTTCCGGAAGCCACCATTGTAGCGCACAGCAGATCTTTAAAGTTTATTTCCTGCCCCGCTTCCAAAGGGATTCTGGAAGCATCTTCCGGAAGCTGCAAGCAGCTTTCCGAAACGGTAACGGTTTGGTCAAGATTTCCAAAGAGAATGCCTAAGTACACTGTCATGATCTTGGTGGTGGAGGCAGGGTAACGGATATCATTGGCGTTTTTTTCAAAAAGAATTTCACCTGTTTCCGCGTCCATCACAAGGGCGCTTTCTCCTCTCAGGTGTTGCGGGAGGAGGTTTTCCGGTTTGCTTGGGTTATACTCACCAACGGTTCCCGAAGCTGCAACGGCATTGAATGGCAACAAAAAAAGAAGGGTGCACAGGAGCAAGAATGTCAACCCTTGCGTGAACTTTCGTTTCATGTGCACGCCTCCTTTCATAGCGGGCTTATTGTATCATACATCAATTTTTTTGTACAATGCAGGCCCGATTTCGTACATATTGTTACCCTCTGCATCAATGAGAACGACGGCAGGGAAGTCTTTTATTTCAAAGCGATGGATGGCTTCTGCCCCAAGGTCGGGGTAGGCAACAACTTCCACCTTTGTGATAGACTTTGCAATTAAAGCGGCAGCGCCGCCGACTGCGCCAAAGTAAACAGCGCCGTGTTTCTTCATGGCATCAATCACGGCTTGATTGCGTTTGCCTTTGCCCACCATTCCTTTAAGCCCAAGCTCAATCAGGCGGGGGGTGTAGGGATCCATACGGTATGAGGTGGTGGGGCCGGCAGAACCAACGGGATGCCCGGGCTGGGCAGGAGCGGGGCCAACATAGTAAATAACCTGACCGTCAATATCAATGGGCAGCTTTTCGCCCTTGTCAAGCAATTCGATTAGGCGCTTGTGCGCCGCGTCTCTTCCCGTGTAAAGGCTCCCTGAAAGAAGCACGCTGTCACCGGCTTTAAGTGAACGGACGGTTTTGTCGTCCAGAGGTAATTGAATGCGAATAGACTTATCCATAGTGTGCCTCCTTTATTTAAATGGTCGTTTCGGCGTGCCTGGCAGCATGGCAGCAAATGTTGACTGCAACGGGCAAACCTGCAATATGCGTAGCGGCAGAAGCGATATTCACTTTTAACGCTGTTGTTTGGCCGCCTATTCCGGCAGGACCGATACCAAGTTTGTTGATTTTTTCAAGCAACTCATCTTCAAGCGCGGCATATTCGGGGTTTTTGTTTCTACGGGTAAGGGGAGCGGCGGTCATGCGCTTCGCCATGAGGGCGGCAAGCTCAAACGTGCCGCCAATGCCGACGCCGACCACGATGGGCGGGCAGGGATTGGGGCCGGCATTTTCCACTGTCTGGAGAATAAACTTCTTCACTCCTTCAATGCCGTCCGCGGGCACCAGCATTTTTAATGCGCTCATGTTTTCAGACCCAAAGCCCTTGGCGACTGCTAAAATGTGCACCTTATCACCGGGAACAATGCGGGGATAAATGATGGCAGGCGTGTTGTCCTTTGTATTCGTTCGATTAAATAGCGGGTCGCCAACCACCGACTTGCGCAGATAGCCTTTTTCATAAGCCTGGCGTACACCTTCATTGATGGCTTCTTCCAGACCGCCGTTTGCGATGTGCACGTCTTGTCCAATCTCAATGAACACGACGGCCATGCCGGTATCTTGGCAGACGGGCATCAATTCTTCCTTGGCGATTTCATAGTTTTGGATCAACTGGTTGAGTACTGCTTTCCCTTGCGGTGAAGGCTCAACCTCCATAGCGCTGGTGATGGAGTCAAGTACATCATCTCCAATGAAGCGGTTGGCTTTCAGGAAAAGATCAGTAACGGCATCGGTGATTTGACTGGCTTGAATGGTTCGTATCATGTTGCACCTTCCTTTTCTTTCGTAATTTCTTGTGTGTATATATGTTTTAAGGGTTGCCTCGCCCCTAAAAGCCACAAACCTTCGGCTTGCTTTTCAAGCGCATATTGAGGATGATCGCATTTGGAAGCTTGAGACACAAAGGGGAGATCGCTGTTTGAATTTTTGATTAACCGGAATAATTCTTCAGAGCGTTTGGATATACCGAGCAACCTGACATAAGGCACTTGCTTCAAACAATCTTCTTTCTTGACGCCAAGCAGGGCATGGGTGAGGATGCGGTTAAGCCTTGTATAGGGGTAGCGCTTGGTTTTCATGAGAGATACTAATTCTTTGCGGCTTGTCGCCTGCATCAGGCACCTTTGCAGGCGATTTTCAAGCCCTTCTGAAACCTCCGGCAGGTTTTTGACTTGTTCGGTATCCATTATAAGGAGGCGATGAAACAGGGCTGTATCTAATGTGTCGTTTAAACAGTAATTGCCTCTTGACCAATGTTCTTTGATGATTTGATAACTGCTTTGAGGAACGTTCTTTTGAACTGCCGACCAATTGCCGTGAACCAGAGCGTGGCGAACAAAGGAAGCGGAGGGGAGGGTTTGTGTTGTGGTTGCGTGATAACTGCCTTCACGGGGAAAAGGTGTCACGATAAGTTTGGATTTTAGCTGTTTTACAGCTTTGCGGTAAGCTAAGGCGAGGTTCAGGTTGGGCAAATTCAGGCGGTTTATTGTCAACCCTGCGGATTTAGAAAGGGCGATGGCCTTTGCTTCAGCGTAGGATAGTCCCTCTGCCATAGCAGCCTTGAACGCTCTTTGATCGGCTGAAACATCGGAAAGTTGATGGAATAAATCAAGTGCTGATTCTTCGACACCAAAACACAGGTGCGTAACCGCCCCTAAGCGGCTAAGCGTCTCGACACCGCCTTGCGCAAAGCGCTCGGCAGGCGCCGTTCCAAAGGTGTAGGGGAGACCAAGCACCAAATCACAGCCTGCCTCAACAGCCATTTGCGCACGCGCATGGGTTGAAAACAGGTGCGCGTCGCCCCGCTGTCCAAAAGCACAGCTAATAACGCAAACAATGTAATCGGAAATTAGGCTTTGCCTGATTTGTTCAAACTGCCTTGCGTGCCCAAGGTGAAAGGGATCATACTCGGCAATAATACCGCAAACGACAGGCGGCTTATTTTCAGGACTTTTCATGGATTAATTATAGCATATTTTGTCTGAAAAGCCAAAGAAAAAGCAGGCCTTATATTTGCCTGCTTAAGTAGAGAGAGGAGATTACATATCTTCACGATAGTTACGGGATTTAAAGGGGACCTCCTGTACATTATCCAAATGATTTAACAAAAGAGCAAGGTGAAAGAAATAATTAGACAAGAGGGAAAAGAAATCAATCAAGATAGTGTCTACTTCATTGCCCCTTTGTGAAAGCCTGTAAAGCATGCGAACTGCTGCCTTTGTTTGGGTGCGAAGACAGTGGGCAAGACAAGCGCGTTGTGAACCGACGGGTAGCACAAAGCGGTTGTATAAGTGTTCGGTTTGTTTTTGAAGATCACCGGCGGCCTTTAAAGTGGCCTGAATGTCGTTTTCATTGATTGAGTTTTTTGTGCGAACACTGGCGTTGGAATGGTACACAAAGGTACAAAGATCGGTCAATTGCTGTTTGAATTCCGGACACAGACTACGCAATAAACCAATCTGGGATGCGATCGTATCGGTCAAGATTTCATAATCACAGCGCAAATCGTTTTCGGGGTCGGATAAAAAAGGATAGGCTTCATAAGGGCTGCGATAGGGCATCGGGCACCTCCTTCCAAAGGGCAAGCGAAGACAGCATATAGTCTTTCAGATCGGCTTCATATAACCAATGAAGAAAAGGACGGTCGGTCACTTCCGAAAATTTCCCGGAGCGGGGGATTTTTCCTTCTTTCATATACAAAACATTATCAGTTAAATGCAGCGCCAAGTTGATATCATGAAAGACGCTGATCACAATGCGATGACTGTTTTGCGACCAAGCTTTTAAATGCTCAATCAGCTCGATTTGAAACCGTACGTCCAAATGATTGCTTGGCTCGTCAAGCAGAATGATTTTAGGATCCTGCGCCAGAACTTGTGCCAAAAACACCCTTTGCCTCTGTCCGCCCGATAATTCGTTGATGAGGGTATCACGCTCGTTTGTCAAATCAACCATTTCAAGACATTGTTCAACCATCTGAGCGTCTTGTACGCTACTGGTGGTGAAAAGGCGTGACTTTTGGTGCTGATATCGCCCCATCATAACGGTATCGTATACGCTGTAAGGGAAATAGAGGTCATTAATTTGGCTTAAAACGGCAATATGTTTTGCTATCTCCCGTCGCTTCATTTTATCAAGAGGCTGTCCATTAATAAGGACGCTGCCCTTAAACGGGATCAGCCCCGCCATCGCGCGGATGAGGGTGGTTTTGCCACAGCCATTTGGTCCGAGGATGCAATAGTTTTGTCCGCCTTCAAACAGAAAGCTGATATTGTGCAGAACTTCCTTCTCGCCATAACCTGCTGCCAATTGATTGATTTCAAGCATGTTTGTTCCCCTTATGAAAGTACAGATAGGCAAAGAAGGGAGCGCCGATGAGCGCCGTGACAGCGCCAATGGGTAGTTCCTGCGGAGAGATGATGGTGCGGGAAACCAAGTCACATACCACCATGAAGCCGCCGCCAAGCAGAGCCGAAAGGGGCACAACCATACGGTGATTTGAGCCGAAAAAGCGGCGTACAATGTGCGGGGCAATCAAATCAATAAACCCGATAATACCGACAAACGAAACGGAAATACCGGTGAGCAGGGCGGAAACGGTCAGCAACACAAACTTAACCTTGGGGGCATCAACGCCGCTGGAAAGCGCCTGTTCCTCCCCAAAGGTCATCAGATCCATTTCCCTTGAATAGTAGAAAAAGACGGCCAACCCAAAAAGCAAAACGGGCGAGGTGATGCTTATGTTTGTCCATGTTTGTCCTTGAAAGCTGCCCATTTGCCAAAAAACCAAATGACTGAGCCTTTCGTGCGACAGGGAAGTAATGACGGTAAGCAGCGCGTTGACAAACAGCGACAACACCATACCCACCAAAATAATGGTGTGATTTTCAAGCGTTTTAGAAAAACGCACTGAGATGGCAATGGCTAAAAATACCGTTCCCAAACCTCCCAAGAAACCCATAAGCGGCAGGGTGTATCGTCCAATCATTGGTATGCTAAAGCCTGAAACAATGACAAACGCCGCAAGCAGTGAAGCACCGGAGGATACGCCCAAAGTATAGGAGGAAGCCAAGGGATTGCGCAGTACCGACTGCATGACGGTACCGGAAGCCGCCAAGCATGCGCCCACCAAAAAGGCCATCAAAGCGCGGGGGAAACGAATAGTCCACAGAATGGAAACATGAATGGGTTTAATTGTATCGTTTAAAGAAGCGCCAAAGAGTTTGTGTGACACAATAGAAAAAAGCTCCTTGGGAGCGAAGCCGACGCTACCCAAGGTGAGGCCCAAGATCAAAGCGACAAAGACAGTAATCAAAAGCCATAGCTTATATTTTTTATGGAGCCGGAGTTTCATTGAGCCATAGGCAGGCTTTCCCCGAAGATTTCAGGATAGACAGCCTGTGCCATTTCAATGAGCGCGTTTACAACATACTGATTAGGCAGTGAGGAGGTGCCGTTATCAATGTAAAATACCTGCTTCTCTTTGATAGCGGTAACTTCCTCCCAACCTTCACGGGACAAAATTTCGCCCACCGAATCTTCTATATAGTTGACTGAGGTGAGGATAACGTCGGGGTTGGCCGCAATCGCCGCTTCTTCGGTTACGGCAATCCAGCTATTTTCTTCGGCAAAAACGTTTTCAGCGCCGATAAGTTCAATCATCTCATGCAAGAAGGTGTTTTGGCCAAAGGAATACAGGTAAGGCATGGCGCCGATTTCAAACATGACCCGCTTTTTTTCCGTAACGGTTTTGCCAAGCTCTTCAACCTTTTGAAGGTTTTTTGTCATTTCATCAACAATTGCCTGACCTTCTTCGGTCTTTCCAAGCACATTTGCATAAAACATAATGTCTTCTTTGATGGCTTCAAGGCTGTATGAAGAAGGCACTTCCAAAACGCATAGGCCAAGGTCAATCAGTTGCTGGAAGGGATTGCCGTCAAGATTGCTCATGCTGGTCGTAAAAATAACATCGGGTTCAAGCTCGGCCAGCTTTTCAATGTCAGGCGTCATCATGTTAAACTGCGGTAAGCTGTCAACACCTTCAACATAGTTGGGGGTCTGGGTGTCAATGGCTATCAATTTGTCAAGCAGCCCCAAAGATTCAATGATCTGCGTTGTAGAAGGGGAAAGCGATGCGATGGTTTCAATTTTTTCGGGGAGTTTGACCTCGTTGCCGGCCCGATCTTTTTGAATGGGTTCGGCAAACGATACGAAGGAAAAAATCATGAATAGGACGAGTAGGAGGGATAGAATTCTGTGTTTTTTGTGCATGGGTATACCTGCCTTTCTAAATGATTCAGAAAGTCAATAAGCACGAAAAACGCCGCGCAGCCCGTCGGCTTTGCGGCGTACTAATAGCGCATAGCAATCAGCAACACCGCCCCGGTTCCGGGGGCGCTTTTGTGCCTGATTACCAAGCCGTGTTCTGACTTCGAGGGGGAGACCTTTCTCCTTGCGCCATCGCCTTCTCAAGTTTCCTCAATGGCTGTTTTACAACATGATGGCGCTTTGCCTCGTTACAGCAGCGGTCCTGTCGGGGATTTGCACCCCGTTCCTGCCCTGCATTTCTGCAGGACGCTTGGCAACCTCATGACTTCTTGAACTATTATAGTCATGATTGAAGGGAATCGTCAACCCCACATTAAGCTAAGCGCGGGAACAACTTGTTTTTTTCGGCTGACAACTTTTTCAAGGAAAACCTCATTCTTACCAGGCTCCACGCTGAAAGCCTGCTTAATAATATCACTTTCACCGACAAACAGGAGAGCGGTACCTTCTTTTAGCACGTCGGTAATCATCAGCAGCATCATATCCATGGATTTTTCTTTGGCGGTTTTTTCCATCAACTTAACCAATTCGTTCTTGCGAGCAAGAATATTTTTGGAGTCAGATGTTGTTACCTGACCGATACCGATGGAATAGCCGGCGATGTGGAAATCTTTATAATCAGAGAACATAAGTTCTTCTACTGTTCGTTCGGTTCCTGCCGAGGCATTGAAAATAGCGTCGGCAATCTCATCAAGATCCACATCTCCAATGCGGGCAAGCCGGTGTGCCATATTGATATCTTTTTGCGTGCAGGTGGGCGACTTAAAGCTGACGGTGTCCGAAACGATAGCGGTAGCCATCAGTGCCGCAAGATTTTTTGGGGGAACCAGTCCGTTTTCCTGGAACATGGTGCCGATAATGGTGTTTGTGCACCCCACAGGCTCATTGCGTACATAGACGGGGTTGAGGGTTTGGACATCCGCTAAGCGGTGATGGTCGATAATCGCAACGATTTCTGCTTGTTCAAGTCCGGGGACGGACTGCGAAAGCTCATTGTGGTCTACCAAAACCACCTTTTTACGGCGCGGGTTAATCAAGTGGTAGCGGGAAAGGCTACCCAGCACATTGCCTGTTTTATCAACAATGGGGTAGGAATGATAGCGATTCTCAAGCACCTTGTTGCGCACATCATCAATGTAATCATCAGGAGCAAAGGTAATAATCCGGATATTAGGCAAGATGCTGGAAATGGATAAGGATAGATGCAGCATTCTCACCGCTCGGTAGGCTTCAAGGGGGGTGTAGATGACCGTCATCTTCGGGTTCATTTCCCTTAGTTCGTTTGTATACTCCGCCTGGCATAAGACAATGCATGAAGCGTTTATATCAATGGCGCATTTGAACGCCTCAGGTTGATTGCCTACAAACGCGATGCACCCCTTGCTGAGGCCATAAAAATTGTCTTCTGACCTTGGAAGCGTGATAACAATCTGGCCGGATAGGGTGTCGATGGGCTTTTTAGGGTTGTTGACAAGATTGCCTTCAAGCGCCGCCAGCACGTTAAAAATGGGCACGGTATCAATGCGGCGGTTATTTAAAGCATCCATGTCATAGGCGGCGATATCGCCCCGAGTAATCATGCCGCACAATTTATCATTTTCATCCACCACGGGTAGAGCGGAAAGCGAGGTATCGTTGGTGAAAACCTGCCATGCCGCCTGAATGGTCAGGCGTTCACTCAGTACAGGCGGTCGATCAAAATCAAGGTCACGCACCTGTGTTCTAACGTTGGTGATTCTAAGTGGCGCTTCAAAACCGAAACGATCAAGAGCAAGCTGGGTTTCGTCATTGACTTCACCCAAGCGAACAGGGATATATTCTCGTTTGCCCAAGGCGTTTTGAAGCGCCGCGTAGGCCATTGCGGCAACGATGGAATCGGTGTCCGGGTTACGGTGACCGGTAACAAAAATTGGTTCCATATTACCTCCTTTTTTTGTAAGTGTACAGTTTTGTGGCATTATTGTCAATTATTCGGCTGCTTTGTTAAATGGTTTTTGTGTGGGAGTACCATACCTATTGGATAGAGAGAAGTTATGAAGAAAATAACGGAATCCTCAGTTTTTGAGCAACCGAAAATGTTTAACCAAACAGCTTAGATTTTAGAAATCAAAATAGACTTGCCCTGGCACACCCAAGCACAATGCTAAGGCAGAACACAGCTATTAAAAACAGCCCCTCACCGGAGAAGCCGACAATTAACAAGTTCCCAGAATCCATCGACAAAAGGCCTGTTTTAATATTTCCGCGTCCTCTGCCGTATATACGTGGTGAGCGGAGTGCTTTAACCACCGGACACAATAGCCTGCTTCTTCAAGCAACTTTGCCGTCTTGTGGCTGACCAGCTCATCCTTGGCTGATTGGAAAATTACACAGGGGATTTTGGGTGTTTGATTTTTAATTAACTTCCTTGTACGTCTGATTTCTTTAAGTAATGAATGGAGGTTAGGCAGCCATTTTATGTATTTCCATAGCCTTGGGTCAGGTTTGACGCCTATCCTAGGGTCGGCGGGTGCACGGTTCGGGTTGTTTGGGTTGCTGCAGACGTAACGAGCCGTAGCGAGAAAAGGCCTAAATTTCACACCTATGGATAGGGGAACAGCAAGCAAAAACAGCCCTTTTACTCTGGGGTGATTCATTCGTTGTAGGCTAAACAGCGTACCCATTGAGTGGCCTACAAGGTAGATGGCATCGTAGCGATTGGATAATTCTTCTATTTTTTCATCCACCTGTTTTTGCCAGTCTTTCATGGTGGCTTTGGCAAAATCATCTACACTGCCGCCGTGCCCTTTGAGCAAGAGATAATAACTATCGACATTTTGGGGGATAAAGGGGTCAAAGAGCCTAAACTGGTTAGGGTGCCCAACAATCCCGTGAATAAATAGGATGGCTCTTTTCATTTACTTGTCCTCCACTGGATAATAGGTCATAGATACATCTCTATTATACGCTTTTTTATAAAAATTTCCTATCAAAATTTAGCCATTTTAATATGGCAATCGTTACATTGAAAATTTTGTCGGCTGTTTTGCTGAACGTATTATGATATGTAGTTATGCTGGAGAAAGAAAAAGCCATCACATCAAAAAACATGGAAGGTGGATATAGTCAAGTATTGCTCAACCTTGTTTTTATTGAGCGGACTTGTTTTTCAAAATCGGCTGACCGATATTCATTTTCCGCCTCCACCCGGGAGAGCCGTCATCCGCCCAGTAATTCATCAAGGGCAACAATCTTGCCGTCAACAATCTCGGCAAAGCTAACCACATGGAAGGAAGCGGAACAGTTTTTATAATGAAAAAAGACTTTCCCTACAATTGCTTTTTATTAAAAATCGGAATACACAGGGTAAAACACAGGACTATTAATGCAAATGTTGTGGCAACTGAGTTTTGGTATTCCCGAATTTTTTTCAAACCACGAACAAGCGCATTACCAGCGGTTAAAAGCGTGGGCGTATAGGGACTAAGCTTTGGGTAAAAACTGATCATGTAGAGAACAAGCGCTGAAAACCCCACTCCAGCAATAACACCAGTATTTGACTTTGCCATTGTGGAAAACAGCACGACCAGGCTTACCATTAGTAATCCGAAAAGCCACCAGCAGACAACAGAAAATAAGAGATTATGTGCTATGTCGTTGTCCCAAAAGTAGCCATTATATCCATAAGTGATAGTGAAGCTGAGCCAGTAACCAACCGACCAGAGAGCGACAAGCGAAGTTGCTTTTGCGACCAAAATTTTGGTGCGGTCCATTCCTCGTGTAACCACCAATACAAGGGTGCCTGATTGATGTTCCTTAGTGAAGATCCTACTTTGAATGATGATAAAGGCGATGAGCCCAAGGGGAGCATTTTTGAAAAACTGTTGCCAAGAGTCAAGTGCATTGACTGTTACAGTACCAACAATCACGCCGCTTTGGGCAAGCGTTTCTGCCATGATTTCAACAAGCCAGGGAGTTAACTTTGCGATAGCGGGGTTCATGATGCCCAGCAAGACAAAAATAATGCCGAGGATGATGAGCTGCCCTGAGCGAACCTGCTCCATCCATTCCTTTTTGATGAAGGCAAGCATAGTTTTCATTTTTCCACCACCTCCATGAACAGGCTTTCAAGGGAGGGTTCCATTCGCTGAACTTTCAGAAGGGCTACTTTTTTGGCTGTGATGAATTTCAGCACATCAAATAGCGAATGCTCACTTTCATAAAAGGTAAGAGCGCCTTCTTTGTTTTTCTTTATTTCGGGAAAAACCCGTAAAAGCGTTTGTTTATCCTCTTCATTATCAAGTTCCAGAAGGTATTCTTCCCTTCGGTAGCTGGATTTAAGATCAGCAAGTTTACCTTGCATGCTGATTCTGCCATTATCAAGGAAAGCCACATCGGTGCAGATGCGCTCCACATCGGAAAGAATATGTGTGGAAAAAAGTACCGTGGTTTCTATCTGTATGGACTTTAGAATGTCTAAGATTTCTTTTCTGCCCACCGGGTCAAGGGCAGACGTAGGTTCGTCACAAATCAGCAGTTTTGGGTGACCAAGTAAGGCTTGGGCAATACCGAGGCGCTGCTTCATGCCTCTTGAAAAACCTTTGATACGATGCCTTTCGTTTTCAAGGCCAACAAGTGACAGCAACTCTTCACTTCGGGTTTTGATTTGAGCCTTATCCATTCCGGCAATTTCACCACAGAAGGCAAGATATTCTTTTGCTGTCATAAAGGAGTAGAAGGCCGGCACATCAGGAAGATATCCGATGTGCCGATTGGTTTTTGTTTTTCCATAGATCACCTTTTTACCATCTACTTTGACGGCGCCTTCTTCCGGTTTGATAAGGCCAAGGATTGTTTTCATGGTTGTGGTTTTACCTGCGCCATTTTTGCCGATGAAACCGAAGATGCTGTTTTGAGGCACAGTTAGGTTAAGCCCCTTTAGCACTTCTTTATTTCCAAAACGTTTGTGAAGGTTAGTGATGTTTAATAGTTCCATCAAGCATCCTCCTTACCAAAGACAAAATAGAGGATGGGGCCGACAAAATTCATCAACACAATGGTAATGATAAGCCAGGTTTTTCGATTGCCTCTTTTATAGCTGTCGTGCGTAAGGATATGATGTAGGGTGTATCCCAGCAGGGCAAACTGTGCCAGCACAAGGGGAATTAAAAAAGGAAGAAATTCTTTGATTTTATCCATGATTTGCCAGCTCCTTTCCGTAGGTTTCAACGCAGAAACCATGATGCCCGCAGGCAGTGCAGCTTAACTTGCGGGTGGATGGCGTGTGCCTGGCAAAGAGCGCTTCTTTCAAGGTCGGCTTAAAAATAGTGTGGCATTGTGGGCAGATATAGGCAACATGCCCAAAATAGTAGCGTGAAGCAATAATACCATAGGGGATAGCAACCGCAAGCCAAAGAACAAATAGCCACCAATATCCTTTTAGAATCCATAGGGCAATGGTGGTTAGCTGAAACAGCGAGACCGGCAACCCGGTTAATACTAAGATTTTGTGTACTTTTTTTAGTTTTTCTTTGTTTGACATAATGTGGGCTATGTCGCCAATGGATTGGACAGAAAAATGCTTAACCGACTTTAAGCCTTCTTTGAGCCCTTCAAGCTTGCTAAGCTGTCGGGTTCGTTCATCAATTTCTTCCTTTAAGGTCTGTTCCTGCTGCTCAAGCAGTAGGGAAATAACATTGCCGGGATTCTCTTCGGAAAGAAGCTGTCCGATTGAATCAATGGGAAGCCCCAGATCACGCAAAAAGCAGATGATTTTCATTCGCTCAAGATCATCTTCTGAATAGAGCCGCCTTCCGCCCTCGGAAAGCTCCGTTGGTACAAGAATACCGCGAGTATCGTAGTATTGCACCGTGCGGACGGTCACGCCGCAAAGCTTTGCGATTTCTCCTGTCGTATATTTTGACATAGCCTTACCTCCTTTCATCATGCATTTTAGAGCATGACGCAGCGTTACGAGCAATACATGACGTAAGGGGATTTTTAAAAAATAGGTTTTATGGTGTTTTTATCTAACTTAAGATTGCTGTTTAAAATATTCCGGCGCAAGTATACTATAAACGCAGGAATCCTTAATGCCTCGGTTGCTCTTGGAGGCCTTCCTCAATGTGCCTTCATAGCTTAGGCCGCATTTGCGCATGACTTTGCCGGAATTGGGGTTTTCGGGGTCATGGTGCGCTTCAATTCGCTGCACCCCAACCTTTTCAAATAAAAAAGAAATGACGGCGCAAAAGGCTTCGCTGGTGTAACCCTTATGCCACCAAGAGCTGCCGATGCAGTAGCCGATTTGAACCGTGTCGGTTTTTTCGTCAATTGTATTGACAGTAATGGTGCCGATGGGTTCATTGATGTCTTTTACTACAATGGCCCACTGGTAAAAATCCGGCTCAGCGTACTTGGCAATCCACCCCGAGAAAACGCTTTTTGTTACCTCAATGTTTCCATGCGGCAGCCAAGCCAAAAACTCCGTGACCTTCGGGTCGTTTGTCCAGTTGCGAAAAGCGGCTTGGACATCGTCCAAAGTCAATTGCCGAAGAATAAGCCGGTCTGTTTGGATGGTGGCTGTGCCTTGATGATTCATAAGGATTCCCTCTCTTTAAAATAATTATCGCAAAATCTGTGCCACTTTGTTTGGTAGGCTTCATGCGAAAGTTTTTGCATGTCCTTTGGACTAAACACATCCCTCCTTTGCGCTTCCGTTACAAAGTATAGGGTGTATTCATCCGTTTCACTTTCCACGGCGTTTACCTTTGTATACTGCTTTTGTACAGCAAGGTATAAGCGGGTATGCCCATCAAGCGCGACGTACCGCCTGTTCCATGGCCACACTTGAATAATAATATCACCCTCGTTTTTGATAAAGGTTTTGACGGCGGCAAGCTTCGTTTCGTCAATAAAAAACTGCGATGGTTGAATTTGGTCTAAATTGAGTTCAATCAGTTTCGGTTTTGGAACTTCAGCAATGATGTTTCCTTGACCATCTACAAATGTATGGATATGTGGTGCGTGGAAAAGAAACTCCTGAATTAATTCGGGATAATTTGCGGGGGTTTCTCCACGTACAATAGCAGCGCCTTGCGATATAATTTCTACTTCGTAGGGTTTATCGTTAATCAAATAGTTGCCGTGCTGGTATAGCACAGCCTGTGAAAACCGACTGTCAGTATAGCTATTGATTCTTACAAAGCGCATTCTTTTATTGTTGTTTGTTGACTGCGGGAAAATGCAAAGCATAAAACTGCTTTCTTGTTATTTCATAATGCACGGCGGTGCGCCAAACGCCAAGCTGATCCTGCCAGGCGTTTTCTTCGACTTTAGTTTTTGTGGCGCCGATTTTACTTTCGTACACATGCTGCGCTCGTGTGTTTTCCAATGTGGTGTCCCAGACAATGCGCTCTATTTTGCCAAGGGAGTTGATTTTCTCATCCGTGAAAAGAAATTCAAACAGCGTGAGGATGATTTTCGTTCCGTAACCCTTGTTTTGGTAGTCTGTTTCACAAATTTTCCAGCCGGGAAAAGCGGCCGCCTTATCTGAATGAATCTTATAGTTGAGTTCGCCAACCGGCGTCCCATCTATTTCAATCATGCAACGCTGATTGATGGAATTACGGTTTTCATTGATTTGACGCAGGGTTTCTTCCATCGGCTGTCCAAGCCCGTTTGGAAAACCCGCGTGCTCCATGACGCGCCCGTCATTCCACCATGCGTTGAGCGTTTTGGCATCGTGCGCCTGCGCGCTGCGGATTGTGATGTTGTCTTTTTCGATTCTCATGATTGCTCTCCGTTTAAGTATTTTGATTATGGAACTGTATAAAATACCGGCTGTCTTTTTTGAAACACCGTATAATGGGTGAAACCGGTATATTGGAGGATTTCTTTTAGCCTTAAAAATTCATACGCTACATGTTCGGGCTTATGCGCGTCCGAGCCAATTGTTATAATTTCTCCGCCCAATTCCCTGTATCTTTTGATGATTGCTATCGACGGATTGGGTTGGTTTAAGCCATATTTATACCCCGCCATATTTATTTCGATGCCCTTGCCTTTTTCAATCAGCACACGAAAAATCTGCTCCAGAATATCACAGTGGGTTTCGTAACGGAAGTTTTTGTTTTGATTGGGTCCATAGCGTACCACATAGTCGATATGGCCATAGATATCAAAATCATCAAACATTTCAAGGTTTTTTAGGGTGGCCAAGAAATATTCCCGATGAGCCTCTTCTTCTGTTCGATTTTCAAAAAAAACCGGATAATAAGGGTCACGCCCATGAACCGTATGAGAAGACGCAATGACTTGGTCAAAGGCATAGTTCGTAACCATCTGCTCGTAAGATTCTATTAAGTGAGGCTGTATGCCAAGCTCCACGCCGATGCAAATCGGTAGAATGTTCTGGTACTTTTCCTGTAAGATGCGCAATTCATTAAAATAAGTGTCCGGGTCAAAAGTGAAAGGTTTGCCGGTAGCATATTCATGTTCCATATGGTCAGTAAAGCAAATTCCCTTTAGGCCTTTATCAATGGCCGCCTCAACCATATCTTCGGGCTTTGCTTGACTGTCCGTTGAAAAATAACAATGTAAGTGTGTATCCCAATACATAGTTTTATCCTCTGTTTTTCTCTTTTAGCATCTTCTGTTTGACAATTGTTTTAACGACCTTCATCCTAGCAAAATTTGCTCCCAACCAATCAAACTGACCATTTTTCATTTAGCTGCTGAAGATATTGCTCAAATTCCGGTGTCCTTGACCAATATTTGATGCCCCAGTTTTCAAAACTCCACTCGTCCATATAACTGTTGCATTCATAATCCACATAATAGAGAAGATCGTTTTGCACCACGAAATTGGTCGGGAAATAATCGATATTCAGCCCCGCGGCTTTGGCCTTAGCTGCCATGTTTTTCACCTGTTCAAGGTACGGCTCAACCGAAACACCTTGCCGGACAAACTCAAAAATGGTTTTTCCTTTGATATATTCTTTTATAATCCGCTCAGCTTTCATATCTATGGCGATCATCTCAGGCATTCTGATTCCAGCATTTTTCAGCCGATGATAGTCATGGAGTTCTGCCTCGATTTTATTGCCAAAGGTATAGTAGTCGCAAGGTTCATGGTGAATTTGCTTGAGGACCACTTCCTGATTATTTCTTTTGGCAAGATAGGAATAGCCACCCTTACCGTGGCCAAGCAGGCGGATGATTTGGTATACTTTACCACATACCTCTAAATTGTTTATCATTTTGTGTCCTTTTCTTTATTATGGTGAAAGAACGTTGCAAACAATACTTCATTTACTCAGATTGCGGGTTAGTAACTACTGTTCGCGATTTTCGCGTATACTTCTTCCGGGGTATCATGGGCGACATGATTTCTTTGAGCGTATCAGTTTTGATTTTTCCGTTTTTTGCGAATTGCCTTCCCGCCAGCCGTACTATTTGTAGCCGAGGAAC
>JGI24712J26585_10000096_pt1 | contig 66693 bp, 70 predicted proteins | sample BioPla3DNA2_FD_26585 | JGI IMG/M metagenome (IMG submission 26585) | reverse complement strand
AAGCCCATGTGGCCAAAGTCAAGCCGCTGATACCGGCGGATATTGCCGTGGCGGGAATAGTCAAAGACAAGCGTCACCGTACGAGAGGACTGGTTTTATCGAGTGGAGAGATCATTGAGCTACGTACAGAATCTGGTGACAACTATTTATTAATTGCCGAAGACGGAACGGGTGACACTCGTGCCTTGAGGATGGGAATATTGCGCCTTTTAACCGCCATTCAGGACGAGGCGCATCGCTTTGCCCGGCGGCTGAGCGGTACTAAGGCTAAAAAGCGCCATTTGCGTCTGCTCCTGGAAGATATCCCCGGAGTTGGTCCGGCAACCAGACGCAAGCTGCTGGAAAACTTTGATGGCCTGGCCGGTATTGCTGCAGCTACACTGGAGGAACTGCAGGCGGTTCCAGGTTTACCGGTTAAAACAGCGCAAGCCGTCTACGATTATTTTCACCAAGAAGGTGATCCGGCATGAAGATCTTTGCCCTAGCAGATTTGCATCTATCTTTTGCCGTCGATAAACCGATGGCAGTCTTCGGCCAACGCTGGGCGAATCACGAAGAAAAAATCCGGGATAATTGGCGACAAACGGTAGAACCTGCTGATCTGGTACTGATTCCCGGCGATATTTCTTGGGCTGCAACATTGACAGAGGCGATGCCTGATCTTAGATTTATCGATCAGCTCCCGGGCCAGAAACTGCTCCTGAAAGGCAACCATGATTACTGGTGGCAATCAATCAGCAAAATCACGCGACTTTGTCGTGATGAAGGACTTGCCAGTCTGGATTTTTTACAAAATGATGCCCGTCTGCTGCCGGACGGTACCGTAATCTGCGGCACCCGTGGCTGGCTTCTGCCTATGGACGCGGACTATTCACCGGACCAAGATGACAAAATCCTGCGACGAGAGCTGTTGCGACTTGAAATGTCGCTGGCAGCTGCTCACAAAATCAAAGAGGCAAGCAGTCGCTTGCTAGTTATGATGCACTATCCGCCTCTGGCTGAAAATCACGAGCAGACTGCCTTTACACAGTTGCTGGAGAAATCCGGTGTGACCGACTGTGTCTTTGGTCATATTCACCATCCTTGGACCGGATTGCGCCTGGACAGGACCGAAATCAGAGGTATCCGATATACCCTTGTTGCCAGCGACCAGATTGGCTTTGCTCCTAAACTGCTATTTGGCGCCTGACAGCCAATTGCCGGCGGTGACAAGGTGAGGCCGCTTAATGTATAGTGATAAAAACAAGATGGTAATCTTTGATTGGGAAAAGCACTAAGGAGTAAAAGATATGGGCTATAGTATGACAGGATATGGACAGGGTGAGGCTATCCGCCCTGAACGGCGGATTATGGTTGAGATCAAATCTGTCAATAGTCGATACCGCGACATATCATTTCGTCTACCTAGGTCATTATCTTCGCTGGAGCCACCTTTGCGAGAGCTGATCAATAAATGTGTCAACCGTGGCAAAGTTGATGTCAGAGTAGAATATGACAGCGATGCTAACTCCGGGACGCAGATTAAGCTGGATCGCGATCTGGCTCTCTCCTATCTGGCAGCCTATGCCGAACTCGAAGAATTGACTAAGCGCCTGCTGCCGGATCCGACCGGTAATCTGGCACAGATCAGCGGGCTTTTTACTGTCAGTACCCAAGAAACTGATCCCGCAGAGATTTGGCCTCAGATTGAAGAAGCCACTGACGCTGCTCTGGACCAGTTTATGAGCATGAGAAGAAATGAAGGTGAAATGCTGTGTCGTGACCTTCGTTACAAGATTGAGCAATTGACAGAACAGCTATCCGCTATATCGTTGCGCGCGGAAACTGTGCCGCAGGAACAAAGAGAACGTTTGCTCAAAAGAGTGGAAACCCTACTCGGTCAGGATGCGGAAGAATATTATAATGGCCAAAGGATTGCAGCCGAAATCGCCATTTTTGCTGATAAAGCTGCAATCGATGAAGAATTGGTACGCCTGGACAGCCATCTCAGACAGTTTGATTTAATGCTGGACGAGGAGGGACAGATCGGCAAAAAGTTGGACTTCCTCTGTCAAGAAATCAATCGTGAAATAAATACCATCGGATCAAAGTCTGCCGATCTGGAGATCACCGGTCTGGTTGTACAAATGAAGACAACCTTAGAGAAAATCAGAGAACAGGTGCAGAACCTGGAGTGAGGTATGTATGCAAGAGCTGCTTGATATCGGCTTCGGCAATTATATTTCAACAGCCCGACTGATCGCCCTGGCTACTCCTGACTCGGCTCCTGCCAGGCGTTTGATCGCCGATGCCAGGGAGCGCAGTGCCTTAATTGATGCTACCTCTGGCCGTAAAACCAGAAGTATCTTGGTCATGGACAGCGATCATATTATCCTATCTGCTCTGGAGACTGAAGTCCTGCAGCAAAGATTTGCTGAGCAGAGTGAGAGGTGCCAATGAAAAATCAACAGGATCCGACAGAACAGATGGCAGTCATGCCTGATATTACTTCTAAGCCAAGCGGTCTGATCCTATGCCTCTCCGGCCCATCGGGCGTGGGCAAAGATACTGTGATCAGGGAGCTGCAGTCTCTACGACCGAATACCAAGCATCTCGTATCGATGACGACAAGATCGCCGCGCGGTCAGGAACAGCAAGGTGTAGACTATATTTTTGTTGCTAAAGCTGAGTTTGAAGAACTAATCCGGCAGGACGCTATTATTGAATATGATAAATATCTTGACCATTACTACGGAACACCATTGCATCCTTTGCTGGAACAAATTGAGCAGGGCAATGATGTGCTCCTCGATATAACTGTAGCGGGTTCACTGGCTGTAAAAGAAAAATTTCCCCAGGCACTGATAGTATTTTTGCTGCCGCCTTCGATTGAAGTCCTGCTGACAAGATTGCGCTGTCGCGGTACAGAGGATGAAGCCGTGATTGCCAGACGGATTAAAGCTGCTGCGGCAGAAATCAAGCAGGCGTCTGACTTTGATTATATTATTATTAATGATGATTTAGAGCGTAGCGTCGAGATCATCAATTCGATTTATGTTGCAAGTAGAGCAGAATCTGATTATATGGCAGCTGATATTGCACGGATTCAGGCGGAATTTGAAACTTATTGAGACATTCCTGTGGACAGTGTCCGCACAATAAGGACAAAAGCTTGCCATAGTCTTTGTTATGTGTCAATCTGCAGATAATTGCTGACAAATTTTACTAATTGTATAGAAAGTAGGTACAGTGGATGTTGAATTATCCTCCTTTGGAGAAATTACTGCCAAAAGCTGAGAATCGTTATGTCTTGGCGATGTTGGCAGCAAAAAGGGCCAGACAGATTGTAGATGGGGCTAATCCGCTGGTAGATTCCAAAACACCGAATCCGGTCACTTTAGCCTGTGAGGAGCTGGTAATGGATAAAATCCAATACCGCAAAGGCCTATATGAGCCGCATGTGCCCCTGCGACCGGAAATTGAAGCCAAACGCCTGGCAGAGGAATTGGAAGACCGGGAAAAGAGAGCTGCTGAGCTGGCTGAAGAGACCAGACGGATCATTGACCGTGACCAGCGTTTGGGTATGAAAGAAAGCGAACTGGCTGAATTGGGAGGAGAGAGTTTCACATCCGATGATGCTGCCGCTTTAGCTCGCAGGTTAATTATGGCAGTTGAAGCCCAGGATGAAGCCGAAAGACTTGAGGCTGAACGCAAAGCAGCGCAGTCGGATGCGGAATCTGAAGCTGCTGCCGTGGATAATATTGCGGAATCAAAAACGGAGGAGTCATCGTTATTAACTTCAACGGCTGAAGAAGAAATAAAAGAGAAAGAGGAAGAGATAGAATAATGCGCAATGAAGATAAAACTATGGAAAAAATAGTTGCTTTGGCGTTTAATCGCGGTTTTGTTTATCCGGGTTCGGATATATATGGAGGCCTGGCCAATGCTTGGGATTATGGTCCCTACGGGGCGGCTTTGAAAAATGCCATCAAAGATGCCTGGTGGAAACGCTTTGTTACCACCTGTCCGCATAATGTGGGCATTGACAGTGCTATCCTGATGAATCGTGAGGTATGGGTTGCCTCCGGCCATGTCGCGGGCTTTAGCGATCCGCTGATTGACTGTAAGGCCTGTAAATCCAGATACAGGGTAGACAAGATGATTGAAGATTGGGCTCAGGATCAAGCCAGTGATGTCAATGTCGAGGGCTGGCCGGAAGAAAGGCTGATGGCTTTCATCGCTGAGCATGAAGTACCCTGTCCGAATTGTGGAAAACATGACTTTACCGATGTGCGCAAATTCAATTTGATGTTTAAGACAACTCAGGGTGTGACCGAAGGCAAGGGTACTGAAATTTATCTCAGACCGGAGACAGCTCAAGGTATTTTTACTAATTTTGTCAATGTGCAGCGCACTTCGCGGCGAAAAATTCCTTTTGGTATTGCCCAGATCGGCAAGAGCTTCCGCAATGAAATTACACCGGGCAATTTTATTTTCCGCACGCGTGAATTTGAGCAGATGGAATTGGAGTTCTTCTGTGAACCGGGTACGGATCTGGAATGGTTTGATTATTGGCGCGATTTCTCTTGGCAGTGGCTGCTGGACCTCAATCTGAAGCCGGAATATCTCCGCCTGCGCGACCACACCAAAGATGAACTATCTTTTTATTCATTGGCCACTACAGATATTGAATATCTCTATCCCTTTGGTTGGGGTGAGCTCTGGGGTATTGCCGACCGTACGGATTATGATCTAAGTCAACATATGGAGCATAGCCGTCAGGATCTTCGCTACTTTGATCCGGCCACTAACGAAAAGTATATTCCCTATGTGGTAGAACCCTCATTGGGTGTTGATCGCCTGACTCTGGCTGTACTATGTGATGCCTATGATGAAGAGGAGCTGCCGGACGGAGACCAACGTACTGTCCTGCGTTTCCATCCTTCTCTTGCTCCGGTCAAAATTGCGATTCTGCCGCTATCGGCTAAATTGAAAGCAGAGGCTTTCCAGCTGTATGAACAAATTTTGCAGCACTATCCCTGCGAGTTTGATGAGCGCCAGTCGATTGGTAGACGCTATCGCCGTCAGGACGAAATCGGTACCCCATATTGTGTGACTTTTGACTTTGAATCTTTAGAAGATGGACAAGTGACTATCCGTGAGAGGGACAGCATGGAGCAAATCCGTCTTCCGATGAACGAGCTTGTCTCATGGTTTGCTGGTAAATTTGATCTCCCCTGATGCAGGGAGCATAAATATATTTTGGGAGGTTTGCATGAAAAAGTACGTCTATATGTTTAAGGAGGGCGACGCCAGTATGCGCAATCTCCTAGGGGGCAAGGGTGCCAATCTGGCTGAAATGAGTCGCCTAGGACTGCCGGTACCGCAGGGCTTTACTATTACAACGGAAGCCTGCAATGAGTACTATGCTGCCGGCGCTGAGCTCACGACGGAAATGATCGAGCAGATCTTTGCCGCCATGACCAAAATGGAAGAGATCACCGGCAAAAAATTCGGTGACCTTGAGAATCCGCTTCTGGTTTCGGTTCGCTCCGGAGCCAGAGCCTCTATGCCGGGTATGATGGATACAATTCTCAATCTCGGCTTGAATCAGGAAGTAGTTAAAGTCCTGGCTGAGAAAACCAAGAATCCTCGTTTTGCCTATGACAGTTATCGGCGCTTTATTATGATGTTCAGCGATGTTGTCATGGAAATTGAGAGAAGTTATTTCGAAGCCAAGATGGACGAACTTAAAGAGAGAGTTGGTGTAGACAATGACACCGATCTCGATGCTGATGATATGGCAGAGCTGGCAGATACTTATCTGCGGATTTATGAAAGAATAAAAGGCAAGCCCTTTCCGGAAGATCCTAAAGAGCAGCTTTTACTGTCTATCGCAGCAGTATTCCGTTCCTGGAATAACGACCGTGCCATCTATTATCGGCGTATGCACAATCTTCCCAGCAGCTGGGGTACCGCTGTCAATGTGCAAGAGATGGTCTACGGCAATATGGGTGATACTTCCGGCACCGGTGTGGCTTTCTCCAGAAATCCTGCTACCGGTGAGAATGTTCTTTATGGCGAGTATCTGATTAATGCTCAGGGCGAAGATGTAGTTGCCGGTGTCAGAACACCGCAATTGATCTCCCAGCTCAAGGAGCAGATGCCGGATATCTATTATGAATTCGAACGTCTGGCAGATGAACTGGAGCGGCATTACGGCGATATGCAGGATCTGGAGTTTACGATTGAAGAGGGTAAGCTCTTCATTCTCCAGACCAGAGGTGGCAAGCGTACAGCTACGGCAGCGCTGCAGGTGGCGGTTGATATGGTTGCCGAGGGCATTATCACCAAGGAGAAGGCTTTGGATAAGATCGATCCCAATTCTCTGGATACTCTGCTGCATCCGACTTTCCGACCGGAAGTCCTTAAGCAGACGCAAGCTTTAGCCGGCGGCCTGCCGGCCTCACCGGGAGCTGCTGCCGGTGAAGTGGTCTTTACCGCGGAAGAAGCTTATGAGGCACATCAGGTCGGGCGAAAAGTAATCCTGGTCCGCACTGAGACCTCCCCGGAAGATATCCAGGGTATGAATGTATCTGAGGGAATTTTAACTTCGCGCGGCGGCATGACGTCGCACGCTGCGGTGGTGGCCCGCGGTATGGGCAAATGCTGTGTGACCGGTTGTTCAGCGGCTTTGATTGATGAAGATGCCAGAACTATGACCATCGGCGATAGAGTATTCACCAGTGGCGATTGGATTTCACTGGATGGCACAAGCGGCAAAGTCTATGAAGGAGAGCTGGCAACTCAGCCGGCAGAGATTTCGAAAAATTTTGCCACTATTATGGACTGGTCTGACGAGATAAGACAGATGGGCATCAGAACTAATGCAGATACTCCGGCCGATGCGGACAGAGCCAGAGAATTAGGCGCAGAGGGTATTGGCCTTTGCCGCACGGAGCATATGTTCTTCGGTGCGGATCGGATCTTTGCTTTTAGACAGATGATTGTAGCACGTACGGAAGAGGCTCGCCGTGCTGCTCTGGCTGTAATCCTACCGATCCAGAGGGCCGATTTTGAAGGTATCTTCAGAAGTATGGATGGACTGCCGGTGACCATTCGGTTGTTGGATCCGCCTCTGCATGAATTTTTGCCCACCGCCAAGGGTGAGATTAGAGAGCTGGCTGTCGAATTAGGATTTAAAGTAGAGGCTCTTGAAGCGATTATTAATGAACTGCACGAGATTAATCCTATGCTGGGGCATAGGGGCTGCCGACTGGCGATTTCTTATCCTGAGATTGCGGAGATGCAGACTGAAGCAATTATAGGAGCCGCTATCAATGTGATGAAGGAGGGTATCACAGTTAAGCCGGAGATTATGATCCCCCTGGTAGCCGAGGTCAAAGAATTTGAATTCGTAAAGAAAACAGTGATCGATACCGCTGAGCGTGTGCTGACGGAGGCCGGACAGAGGATTAACTATTTAGTAGGTACTATGATTGAGATCCCGAGAGCCTGCCTGACTGCCGACAAAATTGCTCAGGAAGCGGATTTCTTTAGTTTCGGCACCAATGATCTGACACAGATGGGATTTGGTCTCTCCCGCGATGATGCCGGTAAGATTTTGGATGCTTATTACAAAAATAGTATCTTTGAATCAGATCCGACGGCCCATCTCGACCGCGAGGGAGTCGGAATGTTGATGGAGATTGCCACTAAGCTTGGGCGCAAGGCCAATCCGCAGGTCCATTTGGGCATCTGCGGCGAACATGGCGGTGATCCTGTTTCAATTGAGTTCTGCCATTTGCTGGGCTTTGACTATGTATCATGTTCGCCTTATCGTGTGCCTATAGCTCGTCTGGCAGCGGCTCAGGCGGCAATGCGCTATCCAAATGCTGAAAAAAAGATTTTGGTTGAGTACGATTACTGCTGATTAATCATTTTATCTTTAGCGTCAAAGGCTTTCCGATCTGATGAACGGGAAGCCTTTTTTCTATCGGATCGGACAGGTTAAGTCTTCTCGTTCTATCTCGGCTTTTCTATTGGCTGCCAATTTATTTTTTCGATTGTAAATTGGGGGAAGAATTATATTTTGAGGTCAAGATCCTGATATCCCTGGGAGGATAGAGAAATCGTTCAACTAAGAAATGACCGGCGATAGCTCCCAGAGCCAAGCAAATTGGGATGATAAATAGAGCCAGAAAAACAACGATATTGTTGATGCGGAATCGATTCGCCAGATATGAGTACCAATGCATTTCGCCATAGAGATAACGGTGGATAAGATAGTGAGCCAGGTAAATGATACCTACAGCCAGTACTATTGACAGTAGAATAGTTAACCAACGATAGATATTACCCATGATTTTTTTCTTCCGATAGAGGCGGTTCCAGCATAAGATCAGGATTAAGGCCAGTGAAGCTGATGTGCCAAAACCGATCAGGAGGTATCTGTTCAATAATGTCTGCTGTTCGCTGTGGGCCTGGTTGAGAGCTACAGTGTAGGATGTTCCGGACTCGAAAAATAGATCCGAACGCACAAATTCTTTAACCGGCTTTAGGGAAAAATAATGGCCGACGATTAGAGACAAGGACAGACCAGTTATTATGACCAACAGAACCAGAACGATTATTCTGGCCAAACGTTGCTGCTTGCTTAGTTCCGCCATTTCGTTTTTGCCCCTCGGTACCGAGCACTGGCTTCGGTTCGAATTCCTAATATTGCACTGCCTCTTTCCTGCATCACTCTTAAGTTTATTAAAGCCAATGCCCTGGATTTATCTTCTCCTGCCTATATTATCACAGGAATCCGCAAGCCTGAATAATCTTTGCGGGCAGTATTAATCTAATAACAGTGCAGAGCATTATGCGCTGAATTATATGCTAGAATGTCGCTATCTGTTGGTTGAGGGAGCAGAGATGGATAAACAGCACAAGCGAGTATTTGAGATTGATTTGGTTCGCGGCTTTGTCTTGATTTTGGTGGTGCTCTATCATCTGATCTATGATCTCTATGAATTTTTACAGCTGGAAAGTCTGTCATTTATCTGCTCACTTGAACTGGATCTCTTTCTGCGACTGCCTTTTCTGGGAGTACTGACCTTGATCTCAGGTATCAGTTGCAGTTTTTCGCGCAATAATCTGCGGCGTGGCGGTCGTATGTTGCTGTATTCTGCAGGCTTTACAGTAGTAACATATCTGCTTGAATTCCGGTTCTGGCCTGGCATTGGGGTGATCTGGTTCAATATTATCCATGTGGTCAGTGTCAGCACACTGATCTATGCCCTGCTTGTGTGGCTGTACGGGAAAATTGACCGGGATTCCAGGTGGCAGGAAAATCACAATCTGACAGTTATTCTTGTAATATTAGGCTCATATATTGCTTACCTCGGGCAGGTGGTCAGCACATTGCCATTTCAGACCAGACCCGGTAGCTGGTGGCTCTTACCGCTGGGATTTCCGCCGCCTGGTTTGGTTATGATGGATTATTTGCCTTTGATTCCTTGGCTGGGCTTTTTCCTGATCGGTGCAGCCGTAGGGCGCTTAAGTTATCCGGACAAAGTGACCAGATTTCCCGGTGCCTCTCCACGTCTGTTGACATGGCTCAGCCCAATCATCTGGATTGGCAGGCATTCTTTGCTGGTCTATATTTTGCATCAGCCCTTGTCGCTGCTCTTGGTGCTTGGCTTAAAAGCTCTGTTCGGACTGTGAGTTCAGACATATAATTTAGCGGTAGTGACAGTGCTAGTCCCGGTCTGGCCGGTAGAAATATTTCAGAGGTAATTGTGACGGGAAAAGTTTTTTTACTTAATCATGAAGAATATGCCATCTGCGCCGAGATGGTGCGGCTATTCTTTGGTCAATGCCGGAGAGAGGATGATCATTTGCTTTTCCCCTATGATTATCATCTGTCTACATCCGCGACTTCACCCGGAATTGAGATTATGATTGATCCTGCGGTGGATTCTGCTTGCTTGCAGGCCCTGCGATATAAAACCGTCTATACTCCTGAAGAGCTTGAACCTTTAACTCGGATTCAAATCAGAGTTGAAGCTGAACGGAGATATGAGGCCAGCTGCCGAACCAATTTGGTGCAGTTGCGGCGCAAGTTAAAAATGACCCTATACCAGGTCTTGCAAGAATGGACTGGTATCAGCTTTCCTTGGGGTTCCTTGAGTGGGGTGAGGCCGACGCAGATCTGTGCCGAGCTATTGGCGCAATCAGGTGAACAGCGTGCTCGTGAAATTTTGCTGCGAGATTATCGTCTGCTCCCGGATAAGGCACAACTGGGCTTTGAGGTTGCCGGGCGAGAACAGGCAATCTTATCCCAATATAATTCCGGTGACTTTGTTGTTTATTGCGGCATACCTTTTTGTCCGACGCGATGCAGCTATTGCAGTTTTACCACCCGCGACGCCATGCGGTATCAGGATCTGCTTCCTGATTATGTCGAAGCTGTAATCAAGGAAGCGAAAACTGTTTTCCGGCACTGGCGACAAGGATCTGCCGCAGCCGTCTATTTTGGCGGTGGTACACCTACTTGTCTGCCGGCCGGGCTTTTTGAGTATTATATCGATGAGTTGCTTAGGTATATACCTCATGACTCGACCAGTGAGCTGACAATGGAGGCCGGGCGCCCTGATACTTTGGATCGGAAAAAGCTGGAGCTGATTAAAGAGCATGGTTTTACGCGACTTTGCATTAATCCGCAGACGATGCACGATGCCAGCTTGCAGAGAATTGGGCGCCGTCATACAGTAGCAGAGACACTCAAGGCCTATCAGTCGGCCCGCGGTTTGGGTTTCACTTCGATCAATATGGATCTGATCTTTGGCTTGCCGGGTGAACCGGTAAGCGCCTTCGTCTCTTCATTAGAGCAAATTATATCCTTGGCTCCGGAGAGCATAACTTTGCACAGTCTGGCACTAAAGCACTCCTCACGATTGCTGTCTGAGATTAAAGCCGACGACGCCTTGGCGGCTTCTTTGCCGGACCCGGAATTGACTGCCGGGTTGGAGAAGGCATATGGCCTTTTACGTGCAGCCGGTTATCAGCCCTATTATCTGTATAAGCAAAAGAGGAGTCGCGGTGCCTTGGAGAATACCGGTTTTGCCCTGTCCGGGCATGAGTCTGCTTATAATGTGCTGATGATGAGTGATCGTTGTCATGTGATTGGGCTGGGGAGCGGTTCTACCTCTAAGTTCTCTGCCGGTTCAAATGTCGTCAGGCAGTATAATAGTAAGGATCTTGGCGATTATATCAGCAGAGCTGATGAATTTGCCTGCAGGAAAGCAGCGCTTTTCCTGCAGGCAAAGGTAGATCGGGATGACTAGAGCGTATTGAGCTCAAAACTTAGCTGTCATCACCCGGGAATTTCATCGCGCCGAATCTGTATACGACGGAGTCTGCGTCCAGCAGATCAAATCCGCTCAAACCGGAATCGTTATTTGTTAATCCTTTATTGTAAAAGGCCATGACAAATCCGTCATAGCCAATCGGCAGCAGCACTGAAATATTCTGTCTGAAGGTCAAAATATCATTTTCCCATTCGTTGGTAATAGTATCCGCAACTATCCTGCATTGATCGAAAATTTCGCCGTTATAATTGACAGAAAAGTCTATAGTATCGTACTGGCCCGGGTTAAAGGTCTCGGTGAAAAGATCGTAATCATAGTAATCCATATATTGCCAGTCATACCAAGCACCGTATTCTTGGGCATTGTCATCGAAAAATTCGATATTCCAGCCGGCGACATACCAATCGTAACCCTCAGGCGGATCAGGTAATCCGGTTATCTCACCGACTCCGTATGTTATAACATTGACTGTGCCGGTAGTTGTAAGGGATTGATCCTCATAACAGATAGTGGTGTAAGGTGCCGATACATAGTCCTCGATCGCCAGTACTTCCTGATTATTTGCTACAAAAGAGGGCATCAGAGGAGTGCCATTGGTTTCTTGGCAGACGGAGCAGGTCTCCGGTTGCTGATAATTAGCAGGTTGCCAGTCGTGCTCTCCCATCTCGGTACTTTGCTCGCCGCAGACGGAGCAGGTCTTGGGGGTTTGACAATCTGCACCCTCTATCCAGGTGTGCTCGAGAGGTTCGCCCTCGGTGGCCTGACAGACGGAACAGGTCTTGGGGTGCTGGCAAGTTGCATCGACCCAGATATGGCCAAGCGGGACTCCCTCAACTTCGCCGCAGACGGTGCAGGTCCTGGGATTGAGGCAATCTGCTTCCTTCCATTTGTGGTCAGCCACCGAACCCTCTGTCGCTCCACAGACAGTACAGGTTTTCGGTGTCTTACAGTCTGCAGCTTTCCAATCATGTCCGAGCGGTTCGCCTCGCGTCTCTTCACAGCGGGAACAGATCTCCGGGTGCTCACAGTCCGCGGGACTAAAGTCATGATTCCCGAAGAGGCAGGTCGTAAAATAGAGGATCAGAGCTGTGGCTACCAGAACAAGGACAACAGCAGCTGCGCTGACGGCAATAATAATCTTGCGCTTCTTTTTCCTTTTCAGATCGAGGTCAGAAGGTGGCTGGCTCATATAAGATGGCTGTCCGGGAGGCGGATAGGGTGGAACTTGTCCCGCCGGAAAACCTGAAGGACCAGGTCCCGGTCCCGGCCCCGGAGGAAAACCTGCAGGCCCCGGTCCCGGTCCCGGAGGATAACCCGGCGGACCCTGAGGTGGCGGGAAGCCTTGCTGCATCGGCGGCCCGGGTGGCCGTCCTTGCAGTGCCGGCATCTCCTGCTGCTGCTGACCCGGAGGCTGTGGTTGTCCTTGTGGCGGCTGCCCTGGCTGTGGTTGGTCTGGCGGCAACTTCACCTTTTGTTGTTCCACGGGCTGTGTCTGGCCCTGATCAGGCGGAGACGGAGGCGGAGCCCACTGCTGTGGTTGTTCCGGCGGGGCTGCCGATTGATCAGGTGGCGGCCATTGCTGGAAATTCTGTGGTTGATTAGAATCCGTGTTGTGATTTGTATTCTGATCCATGGTCATCTCCTCTATGATTTTTGATTATCAATCATATATTTCAATATTTAATTACATCAATTATAAACTATTATCGACCATTTTGACTTCAATTAATGTAATTTCCGGCGGTGCAAAGAAGCGGGCATAGATGTGAACTGTTCCCAGCCCGGAGGTAGTAATTTGCTGAGCACCGCTGGACAGAATATAGTGGCCGTACAGACGTTTGCGACCGCCTTTGACGGTATAGAGCGGGAGACCAAATAGAGTGATCTGTCCCCGATGACTGTGTCCGCTGAGAATGAGATCTGTATTGCTAGTGGCTTCAGGTGTAGGCAAGTCATCAGGCTGATGCATCAATATGATCCTGGCATTCGTGTTCATAGTCTTTTGCGTGTGGCAGTCAGCGGTTGCGGCAGCCAGATCCGGCCGTTGATGATAGGACTCTTGCAAGCCTATCAGACAAAGACCATCCAACATTACCGCCTCGTTGCTAAGTAAAGTGATCTTGGAGTCAGCCAGGAGAGTCCGGACATAACGAAGGTTTTCCTTGGTTTCGGCGTCATGATTGCCCAGTACCGCATAGGTGCCTTTAGCGGCTCTCAGTCGTGACAATTGCTCGACCAGCCGGCGGCGAAATTTGGTGTCCTTCAAGCGGGTTCGCTCTTCAATGAAATCGCCGCCAATACAGATCAGGTCAGGCTCTAAGTCTAATAATTTATCGAAGACGCCTACTAAATGGGACGGAGGATAGAAAATACCTGCATGCAGATCAGAGAAAAAGGCTATTTTCCGTCCCTGCCAAGCCGTTGGCAGTCCCTGTAATCTGATTGAATAGCGCTTAATTTTGACTTGACGCGGCTCGATCAGAAAACCGTAGATCAGAGCACTGCCAGTAACAATAATTAATACGATATAAAACGCTATTCGGAACAGGCTCATGGGCATTGATCCTTTTCGTAACACAGCAATCCTCAGTAAAGTGAAGGCTGTGAATGCATATTCTGGTTTCTGCTCATGTTACACTAAAAGACACGATCTTGCTCAGCAACTTTACATGTGAACTTTGCTATAATTGACAGTTGTGGGCTTCGACTCTATAATTTTTGAATGCCTGTTTCTGTTTAGAGACTAAATACATACGGGGGGATTTATATGTACGATCAAGTTGACAGCAAGCTGGAATTTATGGATAGAGAACTGAAAATTCTAGACTTCTGGAAAGAAAATCAGATCTTTGAAAAATCAGTAACAGAAAGGGAAGGCTGTCCGGAGTTTTCTTTTTATGAAGGTCCTCCCACAGCTAATGGCAAACCACATATTGGTCATGTCTTGACCCGTGCTATCAAAGATTTGATACCCCGTTACCGCACGATGAAAGGTTATCATGTTCAGCGCAAAGCCGGCTGGGATACGCATGGTTTGCCGGTTGAGCTGGAAGTAGAAAGAAAACTGGGCATTAATGGCAAAGAAGAGATTGAAGCTTATGGCATTGAGGCCTTTATCCGGGAATGTAAGGAAAGCGTCTGGACCTATAGAACTGAATGGGAAGAACTCTCCGAGCGCGTTGCTTTCTGGGCCGATATGGAGCATCCATATGTTACTTATGAAAATGATTATATCGAGTCAAGCTGGTGGGCGTTAAAGGAGATCTGGAATAAAGGCCTGCTGTACAAGGGTCATAAGATTGTACCCTATTGTCCGCGCTGTGGCACGGCTCTCTCCAGCCATGAGGTGGCCCAGGGCTATAAAGAGATAGAAGAAACTTCAATCTATGTGCGCTTCAAGGTCGTGGGACAAGAAAATACATACTTGTCCGCTTGGACAACAACGCCCTGGACATTGCCGTCCAATCTCGCTCTAGCAGTTAATGGTGAAGAAGAGTATGTACTGCTCAAGCTTTCTCATGACCTGGATGGCAGTGAGGCGGATGCTTTTTATTACTGTGCCAAAGCATTAGCAGAAACAGCTTTTGGTACTGAAGCTGAAATTGTGGAAACCATGCTTGGTAGCGATCTAGTCGGTCTGAAATATGAACCTATTCTGCCCTATGCCAACCGCCTCGTTGCCGAGAGCGGCAAAGAGGCCTGGTATGTGGTAGCAGACCCCTTTGTCACTCTGACTGAGGGTACGGGAATTGTCCATATTGCTCCTGCTTTTGGTGAAGATGACTCCAGACTGGGTCGCGATAATGATCTGCCTTTTGTGCAACTGGTAAATTCTGACGGGACTTTGCCGGAGGATGTGACGGATTTTGCCGGTGTCTTCGTCAAGGATGCAGATCCTCAAATTGTGGAAAAGCTGAAGAGAGACGGCTCATTGCTCTCTAGCGTTGATTTTGTCCATACTTATCCCTTCTGCTGGCGTTGTCATACAGCCTTGATTTACTATGCCCGGACCAATTGGTTTATTCGCATGACAGATTTACGCGATCAACTGATTACAACCAATAATCGGATCAACTGGATTCCTGATACTATCGGCAAGGGCCGTTTCGGCAATTTCCTGGAGACAGTAGTAGACTGGGTCTTAAGTCGTGAACGCTACTGGGGAACACCCCTGCCGATTTGGACCTGCACCTCCTGTAAACATCAGCATGCTGTAGGCAGTATTGCCGAACTCAAGGAAATGTCAGATAATTGCCCGGATGACATTGAGTTACATAAACCGTATATTGATGAAGTTTATCTCAATTGTCCCCAATGCGGTAGCCTGATGAAACGTGAACCGGAGGTTATTGACTGCTGGTTTGATTCAGGAGTCATGCCCTTTGCACAATATCATTATCCCTTTGAGAACGAAGATTTGTTCCGGGAAACCTATCCGGCTGACTTTATCTCTGAAGCTGTCGATCAGACTCGCGGTTGGTTCTATTCTCTGCATGCTGTCAGCAATCTAATCTTCGGACAGGAAACTTTTAAAAATTGTATTGTCATGGGACATGTTCTGGACAAATACGGAATCAAGATGTCCAAGCATAAAGGCAATGTAGTTAATCCCTGGGACATCCTGCAGACTGAAGGCGCTGATGCCGTGCGCTGGTATTTCTATGTCAACAGCCAGCCCTGGCTGCCATCGCGCTTTTCTGCCGAGGCAGTCAATGAAAGCAAGCGGCGCTTCATGGGTACGATCTGGAATACCTATGCCTTCTATGTGCTCTATGCCAATATCGATAAATTCGACCCGCAGCAGTACGAGCTAAAATATGATCAACTTGGCGCTATGGATCGCTGGATTCTCTCCCGTCTTAATACATTGATTAAGGAAGTAGACAGCAGACTGGGAAATTACGATATCCTTTATGCCGCCAGGGCACTGCAAGATTTTGCCGATGAACTGTCCAACTGGTATGTCAGGCGCAGTCGCGAACGCTTCTGGGGTCCGGATATGCCCCAGGATAAGATCAATGCCTATCTGACGCTTTATACTGTACTGAAGCAAGTAACGCTTTTATCTGCTCCCTTTACTCCCTTTATGGCTGAAGATATTTACCAGAATTTAGTCGGGAAAAGAGTAACCGGTGCACCTGAGAGTGTACACCTGGCTGATTTCCCGGTATATGCTGAGGAGTTGATAGATAAAGAGCTGGAACAGCAGATGAAACTGGTGCTGGAAATTGTCGGTCTAGGTCGTGCGGCCAGGAATGCCTCGGCCATAAAGAATCGGCAGCCGCTGAGTGAAATCCTGGTTGTTTCTGCCGACAGACTAGCTGCTGAATATGTTGAGTATGTTTTGGACGAACTCAATATCAAAAAGTTAATCTGGCTCGACCAGGCTTCGGAGCTGTTGGACTATAGTTTTAAACCTCAATTAAAGGTTCTGGGCAAGCGTCTGGGGAAAGACATTCCTCAGGCTCAGAAACTGTTGTCCGAGCTGCCCGGACAAGCCACAATGGCTGCTCTTAACGAACAGGGATATATTACACTGGATATTAATGGCAATAAATATGATTTGAGCAAGGATGATCTCCTGATAGAGGAGCACTCTGCAGCAGGCTATGCCACTGAATCGACAGCCAATCTCACAGTCGCCTTGAGCACAACACTGACACCGGCTTTGATAGAAGAGGGTCTAATGCGCGAGATAGTCAGCAAAGTACAAAATATGCGTAAAGATGCCGGCTTCGAAGTGATGGATAAAATCAGACTCTATTATGAAGCGGGCCCGGAAGTAACCGCAGTACTATCTACACACGGGGAAAAAATTTCTACCGATGTTTTGGCTCTGGAGATTTTGCCCCTGGAGGGACGCAGTGGTACAGTTTGGGATATCAATGGTCATCCGGTAACTTTCTTAGTGGAGAGAGCTGGATGCTGTAATGGTTAAGCCCGCAGGTTTTGGCAGCAAAGATTTAACTAAAGCAGGTATCATAGCAGCACTTTATGTGATACTGACCCTGCCTTTTGCCCAGTTCTCCTACGGTATTGTCCAGTTCCGGCTAGCAGAAATTCTGACAGTCCTACCGGTACTGTCATCAGCAGCTATTCCGGGTGTATTTATCGGCTGTTTCCTGGCCAATCTGCTCAATCCTCAGAGTCTGGGGCTCATAGATGTCCTGGCTGGCAGCCTGGCTACACTGCTGGCGGCCTGGCAGAGTTATAAACTCGGTTGGATCTGGCGCAGTTCACGTCAGAGGAAAGCCGTCTGCATCACTAGGCGGCACATTATTGCACTGTTGCCGCCCATAGTAATAAATGCTTTGGTGGTGGGGATATATTTGCCCTTTTTGTTATTAGAGAAGGTCACAGTATCTATTGTGGTGAGCTCCATCGGATCCATCGCGCTAACACAGACAATAGTAATTGTTATTCTAGGTCTACCTTTGCTTATTGCTGTGCTTCGCACCGGACAGCTAAGAGAATAATTGCCAATGCTTGCCTTCGATTATATGTCAGGACATCTTTATTAAAATTGTTTTGGAATTTGTATTTTATTATAGAACAGGAGTTAAGTTTATGAGAATTTTAGCCAATAGCAGCGGTGGAGTAACCACAGAAATTGTTTTCCAAGACCAGGTACCGGAAAACTCACATCTGGATTATGCCCGAAATCAAGTGGATTTTCAGGGCAAGTTGGGTGAAGTATTCTTTTTCCCTTCACTGGAGGGGGCAGGGCATATGTTGATAGGTTTGGGACCGGCGGAAGAGCTGGGCTATAATGAATTGCGCGAAGCATTTTTTAATGCGGGTCAATTGTTAGACAAATATCGCCTGCCCGAAGTAGAAGTGATTTTACCTGCCTTGGCAGATCTGGAAGGCAAGAAAGTAGCGGAAGCCGTTGCCGAGGGCTTCTTGCAGTCCACCTATTGTTTTGACAAATATCTGACTGAACAGACAAAAGGACCTGAGCTTACTGTCAATTTAACTTTGCAGCAGGTTGATACTGATACCGTCGCAGCTGGCATCAAGCGAGCCGAAGATCTGATGGCAGGTGTATTTTTAACCAGGGATTTGTGTAACGAACCGGCTAATGTGATATATCCTGAGACTTTAGCCGCAAAAGCCAAGGAAAGTTTAGAGCCTTTGGGTATCAAAGTTACAATCCATGAGGAAGAAGAGATCCGTGATATCGGCATGCATGCCTTTCTCAGTGTCAGTTTAGGCTCTCAGAAGCGCCCTCGCTTAATTGTGATGGAATACAAAGGTGATCCTGACTCTAACTTTTGTACCGGTGTAGTCGGTAAAGGTCTGACCTATGATTCAGGCGGTTATTCTCTGAAACCATCTGACAGCATGAAGACTATGTATTTCGACATGGCAGGTGCAGGTACTGTAATTGGCATGATGCTTGTCTTGGCCCGAACCAAAGCCAAGGCCAATGTGACGGGTGTAATTGCAGCCTGTGAAAATCTGATTTCGGGCGGCGCCTATAAACCGGGCGATATCATCCAGTCGCTGGCAGGCAAAACTATTGAAATTGCTAACAGTGACGCTGAGGGCAGGCTCACGCTGGCTGATGCAGTTCACTACGCTACTAATCAGCTGGCCTGCGACCGTGTGATTGATCTGGCTACCCTGACCGGCGCTTGTATGATCGCTCTGGGTCAGGAGTATTCTGCTGCCATTACCAATTGTCCTGAATTTCTGGCAGAGGTCTCAGCTGCAGCTGCCGCCGCCGGTGAGAGAATCTGGGAGCTACCTAATGATAAAGACTTTGCTAAGAACAATGAATCCAAGTTAGCTGATATTAAGAATTCCGGCGGTCGTATGGGCGGTACGATTTCAGCCGCACTGTTTATTGAGGCATTTCTGCATCAGGAAAAACCCTGGGTGCATCTGGATATTGCCGGCACGGCCTTTCTTGATAAAGCTCAGCACTACCTGCCGGCAGGGGCGACCGGTGTTCACGTCAAGACTTTAGTTAATCTGTTTTCCTGAGAAGATAGATATCAACCCGGTTTTGCTATTATACTGAATATATGGCACATTATTTTGATCCAGAACCTGAATCGGAACATCGCTATCGGCGCTTCAAGGCGGAATTCGGAGGGGAGATCTTTGCCTTTTGCACCGATAGCGGTGTTTTTTCTGCTGCCGGCATCGACCGCGGCACAGCGCTGCTGATTGAAACCGTGTTAGCTTTTGAGCCGGCAGCTTTAGGTGAGGTGCGCCGTTTCTTGGATCTGGGCTGTGGTTTTGGAGCAGTGGCGGTTATCTTCAGCAAGCTGAGACCCGGATGGGAGATTGTTGCTTCTGATGTGAACCGAAGGGCGTTGGATCTGACTCAGTGCAATCTGCGCTCGAACAATGTGACCGCTCTGATTGTCGAATCGGACGGCTTCGAGTGTCTAGTAGGTAATTTCGACCTAATATTACACAATCCACCTATTCGCTGTGGTAAGAAAACTGTGTACAGACTGTTTAAAGAAAGTTATTCTGCTCTTAGTCCCGGAGGTAAGATGTATCTTGTCAACCGGAAACAGCAAGGTGCGGCCTCGTCTGTTGCCGAACTTAGCCAATACTTCTCAGAGGTAGAAGTAATAAAGAAAAAGAGCGGCTATTGGATTATTTGTTGCACTAAATGATGACAGGGTTAGGTATCAATGCAAGAATATATTTATCTTCAATCCATAGGACAGGACAGCCATCGTTTCTCAGACGATATGAAACGTCCTTTGCTCTTAGGCGGCATTGTTATCCCCGATGAGATCGGTCTGGCCGGCAATAGTGATGCCGATGTAATATTGCATGCTTTAACTAATGCACTCAGTGGCCTTTCAACAGTGGTGATCTTAGGACCTGTGACTGATGAAATGTGCCGGAACGGTATTACCGATAGCAGGGAATATGTTCGCAAGGCTCTGTCTACGCTGGGTGATATTGAGCTTTTGCACTTGTCCTTTACCGTAGAGGGCAAAAAGCCAAAACTGTACCCCTATCTGTCAGAGATTCGTTCATCTATTGCAGAGCTGACCGGACTAAGTTTAGAGTCTGTTGCGATTACAGCAACCAGCGGTGAAGATCTTACAGCCTTTGGCCGTGGTGAAGGCATCCAGGTCTTTTGCCTGGCTTCCGCCCGTTATCCACTCTAATTTTCTTCTGATCAATTTATCCTCTCAGATAAAAACTTGACAAGAACAAGTGTTCTGTAATATCCTCAATTAAGAGAACATATGTTTATGCAAGAGCGTCAGGAGAACTAAGCTATGCGCGTGATTTTACATTCTGATCTCAATGCTTTTTACGCCAGCGTAGAATGTCTGTACAAGCCTGAGCTTCGCAATATACCTATGGCAGTGTGCGGTGATCCTGCTACCAGGCACGGTATCGTTCTGGCCAAGAATGAACTGGCCAAGAAAAGCGGGGTGAAAACCGGGGAGGCAATTTGGCAGGCTCTGGCCAAATGCCCACTGCTGGAAATTGTAGCACCACAGGGACATCTATATTTGCAATATTCCCAGTTGGTTCGAAGTATTTATGAGGAATATACACCTTATATAGAACCATTTGGTATTGATGAATGCTGGCTTGACCTGACCGGAGCCGAACGCTCCGGTGTAGAGATTGCTGAAGAAATTCGCCGGCGGATCAAATATGAGATCGGACTGACAGTATCAATCGGTGTTAGTTTTAATAAAGTCTTTGCCAAATTGGGCAGCGATCTCAAGAAGCCCGATGCGGTCAGTGAAATCAGAGAAGAAAATTTTCGCACAATAGTCTGGCCACTGCCGATACGAGCGCTACTGTTTGTGGGTCGACAAACTGAAAAAAAGCTAGGCGCGATTAATGTGCGCACAATAGGTGATCTTGTGCGCTGCGGCCCAGATTTTCTGCGACTGAGACTAGGCAAAGCGGGTCTGATGCTTTGGCATTATGCAATGGGCCTCGATCGAGGTGAGGTCGCTAGCTCCGGCGCTTATCCGCAGGTTAAATCCATTGGCAATAGTATGACCGCGGCCAGAGATCTTTACACGGAATCTGAGGTTAAACAGGTCTTGATGCGCCTGACCGATGAAGTGGCATCCCGTCTGCGTGAGCAGGAGCTTTGCTGCACAACCGTTCAGATCTCATTGCGAGATAGTGAGCTATTTTCCTGGGAGCGACAGTGCAAACTAGAGCGTCCGACTCAGTGTTCAGCTATTATTTTAGCGGAAGCGATGACCTTGTATAAAAATGATAAACGCAGCAATCGTCCTTTGCGTTCATTGGGAGTGCGCACTACTGATCTCTGTCGAGTTGGCAACAGTCAGCAGATATCTTATCTTCCTGAACTACAAGAGGAGGAACGCTGGTTGCGGTTAGAGCGTACTCTCGATAGTTTGCGCTGCCGTTTTGGTAATAAGGCGGTTTTAAGGGCATGTCTGATGTCAGACTAGCTTGAGATAGGGCGCTGATTATTGAAAGCCGACGTTGATGATAGTCTCAGAGCTTATGAGAATATCTCTTAGATCATCCAATTGTTGCCAAAGCTCAGCTCTTTCCCGTTCAGTAATCCTGATGCTTCTAGGTAAAGGAGTGCGTAAATAAACATGAAGTATGGCATGCGCACACGAGGCAAATTCTTCATCTGAGAGCTCATATAGTCCATCAAAAAATAGATTAATCCGATCAAGGGCGACGGCACGAGGCAAGGCCAAAATTGCAGTTTCAGTTAAGCTATAATGTGAGCCGGTAGCCGCAGTCAATTGCGGCAAATTATCTAAATTCTTGCTATATTCGCGGCACTCTCTCAATCTGGTACGTCCCTCGCGGGTCAGATGTCTAACACCCAGGCGAATAAGCAGAAAGCTGGCCGCCGGCAATAGGAGAAGCAGTCCGAGAAAACTATTGCTCAAATAGGACAACAGAAGAGCTAAAGCAAAAGAAATTGCAAAAAACGATGTAGTAATAAGACGACCAAATTTTGTTTTAGTTTGATCATAAAGCCCCAGAGCCAGGTATTCACTGTAAATTAACTCTTCGAATTCGCGAAAATTCTGCTTGAAACCCTTGGCAGAAGCGGGAGCGAGGGCTGCGCTCTTTAACTGTGCTGCAGAGAGAGCAGGTCCTCCGGTAGCCAGATCCTGGAACAACCAGTGTAGAAGATAAGTTTCAGAGGGCCGCAAAGCTGAAAAATCCACTCGACCGGAATGCGGCCAGGTAAAAACATAGTCATCAAGCCAGAGCTCTTTTTGATTGACAAGGGCAAGCAGTGAACTGAGCAGAACGCGGCCCGGAGAATTACGTTTAAGCAACATAGAAGAATTATATGGTTTAACTGAGGAGACCCATAGGGCGTAGTTAGTCCTGTGAGCAGTTTTAAATCCCTCGCGTTCATAGTAGATATAGAAAGATAAGGCCAGAATTAATCCACCCAAAGTTAGATAAGGAATAATCTTGTACACAAATTCTCTTCTTTGCCTAATATTGGTCAGATTTTGTGCAGCGAGCGCTGCTTCTTTGAACTGTTGGTCAACGGGCAGATCAACAGTATCTGGTTCCAGTGTTGTAAAAACGTCTGCGGCAGTACTGATCAGAAACCGTAGATTATCGTCATGGCCAAAATCATCAGTTCGGATTTTGAGGATATTGCTTTCCTGTTGACTGAGTACAAGATTAGCAGCCGTCTGGGTTACCACATTGGCACCTGCGGTTGTAATTCTCTGTGGAAGGATCAAAGTTGCAGAGAAAAGCTGGGGACTTGTTTTTGGGCTTAAGGATAGTAGGGGAAGATCCAGCAAGGCGTCTTCGCCATTTTGTACAACTGCATCCAGCAATGACCATTGAACCTTGATCAGCCAATCCCCCCGACCAAAGCGCGTGTGCAGCTGCACCGAAACCTGATCATTCTCAATTTTCTTAGCGTAGGCTGCGGGTGCAGTCTTAAGTTTGCTCTTAGTTTCTTCCGTAAACTGAGTGTAAATAGGGGTCGGATTGAGGCCGCTGGCAGCAATACCGATGCTTACAAGTTCCGTGCTCCCATGGCGCGGATGAGGCCGAGCCAGAGTAAGACCCCAAGATTCGCGCGGGGCATTTACCTGATAGATCTCAGTTATCTGGACAGTGCCATCAGCTAAAACAAGAATTTCGCTTTCAATCTCAGAGATGCTGGCGGCAGAAAGCAAAGGATTTATGCTGTCACATCCCGTCAGAGTGAGCGGTGCTAAGGTCAAGCTTAGCACCAGAAAAATTATGCCAACTCCCTTTGCTGCCCGATTCACTGCTTATAACCTTTACCTGTCCTTTCGGTACACTGTTGCTTTGCAGCGAAATGCATTGCCGCAAAATCCTGATAACTTTTAAAATGAGTATATCAAAGCTCGATCATCCCGCCAATAATCATCTGATTTCGCCCAGTATATCTTAACTAGTAGTGTATATATAATAGAAATAAGGTTAGAAGCGCTTCATTAGTACTTATTTAATATTATATCTTGCAGAAAATGGCGAAAATGTTTTTAAGGCTTGCAATTTGTTTGCAGGCCTTATATACTTATCGGTGCGTCTGTAAAAAAGACATTGGGTTTTTATAGGCGACAATCTGAGAAGCTGGAGATTGCTGTGAGCTCAGCTGCGTTGAGCAACAGGTAACTTCAGTGGAGAAGTCCGACTGGAATCGGACGCTGGTACGCAGTCTGAGGGTTAGCCCAGCAACTGTTTACTGAGATACAGAAGCTGGGCATTATGCCGGAAGAAAAAGAAACGCCAGACTAAGTAGTGCCATAAATGCAGCAAACATGGAGGTAAACATGGCAATTGACCAAAAAATTCGTATCCGTTTGAAGGCTTTCGACCATCATATTTTAGATGAAAGTGCTGAAAGAATTGTTGACACCGCCAAGAGAACGGGAGCAAGTGTATCGGGTCCAATCCCGTTGCCGACGGAGAAAGAGATTATTACGATTTTACGCTCACCGCATAAGCATAAAGATGCTCGCGAACAATTTGAAATTAGAACCCATAAGCGTCTGATCGATATTCTAGCTCCTAATACCAAGACTGTTGAGTCATTGATGAAACTGGAAATGCCAGCTGGAGTCAATATTGAAATTAAGCTTTAGGCAGAGTGCTGCCGGGTCAAGTTCACTTGAGTGAACCAATAACCAGGAGGAGTAAGTTGTTATGAAAAAATTCATGCTAGGACGCAAGGCCGGTATGACACAGATTTTTAACGAGGATGGCATTGTGATCCCGGTGACGGTGATTAGCTGTGGTCCGGTTTCTGTAGTGCAGAATAAAACGGAAGAAGTCGATGGCTATAGAGCGGTAAAAGTAGGTTATGAAGATAAAAAGCGTGTTACTAAACCTCTACAGGGCCAATTTGATAAGGCAGGCTTGAAACCTAAAAGAATTATGCGGGAGTTTAAGACCGACCAAGAGTTTGAATTAGGACAGGAGATTACTGTGGCAGATATGTTTGCTGCCGGTGATTATGTAGATATCGTTGGGACTTCTAAGGGAAAAGGTTTTCAAGGCGTCATTAAGCGTCATGGATTTTCTCGTGGTCCGGAATCACATGGCTCTAAACATCACAGATACCCTGGCTCAATGGGTTCTTCCGCCACTCCGGGTAAAGTTTTCAAAGGAAGAAAGATGCCGGGCCAGATGGGTAATAAACGTGTAACAGTACAAAATCTCGAAGTTGTTTCAGTCGATGGCGAACGTAGCATCTTGGTAGTTAAGGGAGCTGTACCGGGCGCCAAAGGTGGTCTACTAGAGATCACCTCTACTGTAAAGAGAAGATAGGACAAGAGGAGATTTTCTAATGGCTAAGATAGATATTTACAATATGGACGGCAAAGTAGTTGGCGATCTGGAGCTTGCCGATGAAATTTTTGCCATCGAGCCGCATCAGGATGTCATGCATCGAGTGCTGGTCAATCAGCATGCTAATCGTCGTCAGGGCACTGTCAAAGTTAAGGGCAGAAGCGAGGTGCGCGGTGGTGGCCGAAAACCATACCGTCAGAAAGGAACCGGTAGAGCCAGACATGGTTCAATCCGTTCTGCACAATATGTTGGCGGCGGCAGAATTTTTGGCCCTACACCCAGAAATTTCAGATATTCTCTGCCACGGAAGATGAGACGCTTGGCCCTGAAATCGGCTTTGGCTTCAAAGTTTCAAGCTGATAAAATGCTAGTTCTTGATAAACTCAAACTTGATGAAATTAAGACCAAGAAGATGGTAAAAATTCTTAATAATCTTGGTGTTGATGGATCGGCACTAATTGTGTTGCCGCAGCGTGATCTGATAGTTGAGCGCTCAGCCAATAATCTGCGTGGAATTAAGATCAGCGAAGTTCAGACTCTTAATGTCACGGAACTTTTGAAATTCGACCGCTTGATCCTGACGAAAGAGGCTGTGTCTAGGGTTGAGGAGGTATATAACTAATGAAGAGTATTTATGATGTGATTATTAGTCCGGTTATTACCGAACAGAGTATGATGGCTACTGCCGAGGGCAAGTATACTTTCCGTGTGGCTAAGAATGCGACTAAGTCGGAGATTCGTCAAGCCTGCGAGCAGCTTTTTGACGTTAAGGTTGTTAAGGTTAATACGAGCTATCAGGGCGGTAAGACTAAGCGCATGGGAGTTCATGAAGGGAAACAGCCTGTCTGGAAAAAAGCTGTTGTGACAATTGACCTTGATCCGACTGAAGACCGCTATGAGACTAAAGGCGGTAAAGTTGGTACAACAACCAGGAAATATAAGACTGAAATCGAAGAATTCGGGTTCGGCCAGTAAGCCGTACGCGTAACAGAGAGGGAGTAATAAAATGGCACTCAAGACATATCGTCCTACTTCTCCGGCAATAAGGCAGAAAACCGTTACCGACTATTCCGGTTTGAGTAAAAAGAAACCAGAAAAGTCTTTGCTGGAGAAGAAAAAGAAGAATGTCGGCCGTAACAATTACGGTCGGATTACTAGCCGTCATAGAGGCGGTGGCAATAAACAAAAGTACAGAGTTATCGATTGGAAACGCAAAAAAGAAGGTGTACCGGCTAAAGTATTGGCTATTGAGTATGATCCCAACCGTACTGCCTTCATCGCTCTGATTCAATATCAGGATGGTTCTAAAGCGTATATCTTAGCGCCGGAGGGCTTAAAGGCTGGTGACATGGTAGAAAGCGGACCGGAAGTAGATATTGTGATCGGCAATTGCTTGCCTCTGGCCAATATTCCGATCGGTACAGAAATTCACAATGTTGAGCTGCGTCCGGGTCGAGGTGGGCAATTAGTGAGGGGAGCCGGAACGGCTGCTCAATTATTGGCACGTGAAGGTAGATTTGCTACTTTGCGCATGCCCTCCGGTGAGATGAGGCTGATCCCGATTAACTGCAAAGCAACAATTGGCTCAGTCAGTAATCCGGAAAATGATATCCAAAATCGCGGCAAAGCCGGCTATACGAGGCATCAGGGCAGGAGACCTCATGTAAGAGGTTCTGTTATGAACCCAGTTGATCACCCCCATGGCGGTGGTGAAGGGAAAGCTCCGATTGGAATGCCCAGCCCGATGACTCCGTGGGGCAAGCCTACCCTGGGTTACAAAACCAGAAGACCCAAAGAATCGGATAAATACATCGTCCGCAGAAGAAAGAAATAAGGAGACTTGCTGAGATATGAGCCGTTCAACAAAAAAAGGATACTTTGTAGAAGAAGCTCTGATGCGACGCATCAACGCTATGAATGAGCGGAATGAGCATCGAGTAATTAAGACCTGGTCCAGGGCTTCCACGATTTTCCCGGAAATGGTGGGGCATACCATAGCAGTACATGATGGACGCAAGCATGTACCGGTCTATATAACTGAAGAGATGGTAGGTCATAAGCTGGGTGAATTTGCTCCTACCAGGACATTCCGCGGCCACGCAGGCTCCGAGAAGAGAACAACCTCCCGCTAACCGGGAGTGAAGGGAGGATTAGTCTGTGGCAAAGAAAGTAATGAGCAAAGAAGAATTGCTAGCCAATAGAGAACAGTTGGTTGCAGATTATAAGGCTGAGCATCAGCGCAATAGAAAAAAGCCCATCTTGACTAAAAAGGAACGTAAGGTTCTTGATATTGGCAGAGATCGCGGCTATGCGCAGGCCAAATATATCCGTATTAATGCCTTTAAGGTCAATGCTGTAATTGACACTATTAGGGGTAAGTCATTAGATGAAGCATTAGCAATTTTGATGTATACACCCAATGCGGCATCTCCGGTCTTGACCAAATTACTCAAGTCAGCGGAAGCAAATGCTGTGAATAATAATAATCTGTCGCGCGATGATCTATATGTGGCGGAATGCTATGCCAACCAGGGCCCTACGCTTAAGCGCATCCGTGCGAGGGCCCGTGGCAGTGCAACCCGTATTTTTAAGCGCACTTGTCACATCACAGTTGTTCTGAGAGAGAAAGCATAGGAGGAGAATTAGATGGGTCAGAAAGTAAATCCCCATGGCTTGCGTGTTGGAGTAATCAAAGATTGGGACTCTCGTTGGTATGCTGATAAAAAAGATTTTGCCCGCTATCTGATTGAAGACAAGCAAATTCGCGATTTTGTCAAGCGGGAGACAGAGAAAGCCGGAGTATCTCGTATTGAGATCGAACGTGAGGGCGATGATAAGACAGTTGTTACGATTACTACCGGCAAACCCGGAATCATAATTGGTCGCCAGGGTTCCGAAATTGAGAATTTGAAGAAGAAGATGGCTAAAAGATTTAAGCGCAACTTCTTTATAAATGTTAAAGAAGTAAAGAATGTTGACTGCGAAGCACAATTAGTTGCCGAAAATATTGCTCGCCAACTGGAAGAACGTGTTTCTTTCCGCCGCGCTATGAAGCAAGCTATCAGCAGGGCAATGAAGCAAGGAGCCAAGGGCATTAAAACTATGACTTCGGGCCGGCTGGGCGGAGCTGAAATTGCCAGAACTGAACAATATCATGAGGGTACAATTCCTTTGCATACACTACGCGCAGATATTGATTATGGCTTCGCTGAAGCAGCTACTACCTATGGACGTCTGGGGGTCAAAGTCTGGATTTACAAAGGTGAGGTTCTGCCGGCGCGTAAAGCAGTACAAGCACCACAGGAAGGAGTTGAGGCCTAATGTTAATGCCGAAGCGCGTTAAGTATAGAAGACAACACCGGGGCAGAATGAAGGGCAAGGCCACACGTGGTAATTTTGTTGCTTATGGCCAATATGGCATTCAGGCGACAGAGCCATGCTGGATCACCAGTAATCAGATCGAAGCTGCCCGTATTGCGATCAATCGTCGTCTGAGGCGTGGCGGCAAAGTCTGGATCAAAATCTTCCCGGACAAGCCAGTTACTAAAAAACCTGCTGAGACCCGTATGGGTAAAGGAAAAGGTTCACCTGAATATTGGGTTGCCGTTATCAAGCCGGGGCGAGTTTTGTTTGAAATTGCAGGTGTTTCAGAAGCAATGGCCAGAGAAGCTATGCGCTTAGCTTCACATAAACTACCTTGTAAAACCAGATTTATTAAAAGTGAACGCACTTTTACCGAAGCAGAACTTGCCAGCTTTGCCGAAGTTCATGTCACTGAAGAAGACCTCATTTCTTCTGCTGAACTTGAGGAGGAGCTTCTGACCGATGAAGAAGAGGCTGCAGGTGAAGGTGATGATGCGAAGGAGGCTGAGAGTGATGAAAGCAACTGAACTTCGTAATAAGACATCTGTAGAACTTGATACTGAACTGAATGAGTTGAAAGCCGAGCTGTTCAAGCTCCGCTTCCAGCATGCAACAAATCAGCTTTCTAATCCTATGCAGCTGAAACGGGTGAGACGGGATATCGCACGCGTTAAAACCGTAATCCGCGAACAAGAACTTGCTAAAGCTGGTCAAGACGGAGGGAGTAAAGCATGAACAATAGTGATAGAGCGATCCGTAAACAGCGGACCGGAACCGTTACGAGCGACAAAATGGATAAGACGATAGTTGTTGAGGTTGTTGAGCATGTTCGTCATCCGCTTTATAAGAAATATATCCAAAAGACACTCAAATTGAAGGCTCATGACGAGCAGAATGAGTGTAAGGTTGGCGATAAGGTACGTGTGATGGAAACACGTCCTCTGAGCCGTGATAAGCACTGGCGCTTGGTCGAGATCATCGAAAAAGCAAAATAGCTTAGCGCAGTGGAGGAAAATTATTATGATTCAAGTAGAAACAACTCTGAAATCTGCAGACAATACTGGCGCTAAGCGCCTGTACTGTATAAAAGTTCTCGGTGGCACAGGTCGTAAATATGCCAATGTTGGGGACGTGATTGTCTGCTCAGTAAAAGAAGCCATCCCCGGCGGAGTTGTAAAAAAAGGGGATGTGGTAAGGGCAGTTGTAGTTAGGACTAAGAAAGGCTTAAGGCGTAATGACGGCTCGCATATTAGATTTGATGAAAATGCAGCCGTAATACTCAAGGATGATGGTAATCCACAAGGTACTCGTATCTTCGGTCCAATTGCCCGTGAGCTGAGAGAGAAAAACTATATGAAAATTCTCTCCCTGGCGCCAGAAGTGCTGTAAGGAGGTAATAATGTCAAAAGTACATGTGAAAGTTGATGATACGGTCTATGTCCTTACAGGGAAGGATGCTGGTAAAACAGGTAAAGTCTTGGCCGTTCATCCTAAAACCGGGAGGGTAATCGTTGAGGGTGTCGCAGTATCCACTGTGCACAAGCGTCCGCGTAGAGCGGGTGAGCCTGGCGGGATCATTCATGTTGAAGCTGCTATTGACGCTTCTAATGTAATGGTTGTTTGTGATAAGTGTAAACGGCCGTCCAAACTGGGAAAAAGATTTGATAATAACGGTCAAAAAGTCAGATATTGCAAAGCCTGCGGTGAAACTGTGTCTACAGTTGGACTGGCTAAGAAATAGGGAGGCGCAAAGTGAATAGATTAAAAGAAAAATACCGTAAAGAAATTGCGCCTAAATTGATGGAGCAGTTTAATTATTCATCCCCGATGGAAATTCCCAAATTAGAAAAAATTGTGTTGAATATGGGAGTTGGCGATGCTAAAGATAATGCGAAAGTGATTGAGAGCGTCGTGGATAATCTACGAGTTATTTCCGGGCAGCAGCCTGTAGTTACTAAGGCGCGCAAATCCATAGCTAATTTTAAATTGCGCGCAGGCATGAATATTGGCGTCATGGTCACTTTAAGGGGTGATCGCATGTATGACTTTTTTGATAAGCTGGTCAGCATCGCTCTGCCGCGCGTCCGCGACTTCAGGGGTACCAATCCGAATTCATTCGACGGCCACGGCAATTATGCCCTGGGTGCCAGAGAGCAGTTGATCTTTCCTGAAGTTGATTATGATTCCATCGACAAAATCAGAGGTCTGGATATTGCAATTGTAACAACTGCCAAGACCGATGAGGAAGCGAAAGCATTATTGGACGGCTTAGGAATGCCGTTCAGAAAATAGAGCCGGAGGGTATAAATGGCAAAGAAATCTAAGATAGTTATGGCACAGCGTCCGGCAAAGTTTGCTACGCGTCAACATAATCGCTGTCAACTTTGCGGCAGGCCGCGTTCTTATATGCGCAAATATGGCATCTGCCGTCTCTGTTTCCGTGAGCTGGCTTATAAGGGGCAAATACCGGGAGTGCGCAAGGCAAGCTGGTAGGGAGGAATAATCTATGCAAATAACTGATGCTATTGCTGATATGCTGACAAGAATCCGCAATGCCGGCCGGGCAGGACATCCTAAGTGTGATATACCTGCATCCAAAATTAAAAGAGCAATTGCGGAAATATTGGTTGAAGAAGGCTATATTCAAAGTGTTACCTTTCAGGAGGATAATAAACAGGGGATACTGACGGTAACCTTAAAATATATTGATAAAAAACCGGTTATAAACGGGATTCAACGTGTATCTAAACCGGGTTTACGTGTTTATGCAGATCTTGAGAATTTGCCCAAGGTACTTGGAGGACTTGGTATTGCGATCATATCCACTTCAAAGGGCATCAAGACAGATCGGCAGGCTAGGAAGGATGGCGTAGGCGGAGAAGTTCTGGCCTATGTCTGGTAATAACTCTGAAAAGGGTCGTTTTTAGACCTTCAATATTAAGAGCGGGAGGAATAAATGTCCAGAATTGGAAGAATGCCGGTGGTAATTCCACCTGGAGTAGAGGTGAAACTCGAGGGCGACTTAATCCGGGTTAAAAAGGATCGGACTGAGTTAGTCCAGAAGATTCATCCTTTAGTAAATATCAATATTAAAGATAATCAGATTGAAGTAACAAGACAAAATGATCAAAAGGAGAGCAGGAGTATGCATGGTCTGATGCGCTCTCTGATCAGTAATATGGTAAAAGGTGTGCATGAGCCATTTACTAAAACGCTTGAGGTGCAGGGTACCGGCTACAGAGCACAATTAAACGGGAATGTGCTCAATCTGACTTTAGGTCTATCACACCCGGTGGAAATTACAGCACCGGAGGGCATAACTTTCGAAGTGCCGTCTGCTAATAAAATTATTGTTAAGGGTGCCGATAAACAACTGGTTGGAGAGATTGCTGCTCGCATCCGTGCTAAGAGGGTGCCTAATCCCTATAAAGGTAAAGGCATTAAATATGATTATGAAGTCTTGCGCCTGAAAGAGGGCAAGACCGGCGCTAAATAAGGGGTGAAGTAAATGATTAAAAAGGAACCTAGAAATAAAGTGCGCCGTCGCAAACAGGCCAGAGTGCGCAAACATGTGAGAGGAAGTCAAGAGAGACCTCGTCTTGCAGTATTCAGAAGCAATGCTCAAATTTATGCTCAAATTATTGATGATAGCAAGGGTATAACCTTGGCCTGCGCTTCTTCATTGGACAGCCCCTTGAAAGAACAGCTGAAGAATGGTAGCAATCTGGAGGCGGCACAGGCTGTCGGCAGAAGCGTGGCTGAAAAAGCCTTGGCTAAGGGCATTGATAAAGTAGTTTTTGATCGCGCCGGTTATATATATGCCGGACGGGTAGCGGCATTGGCTGAAGCTGCTCGTGAAGCAGGCCTTAAATTTTAGGGAGGAAGATTATGAGAGAAAATCGTAGTAGACGCGGTCGCCGTGACGAGGCCCGTGAGGATGAATTTCAGGAGAGAGTTATCCATATCGGCCGTGTTGCCAAAACCGTTAAAGGCGGACGAAACTTTCGCTTCACTGCCCTAGTAATTGTAGGCGACGGCAATGGCCGTGTTGGCAAAGGCCGTGGTAAAGCCGCTGAGATTCCTGATGCGATTCGCAAAGGTATAGATGATGCGAAGAAGAATTTGATTAATGTGCCGATTAAGAATGGTACCATACCTCATGAGGTGCTGGGAAGTTTCGGAGCAGGCAAGGTGCTGTTGAAGCCGGCAGTAGCCGGTACCGGTGTTATTGCCGGCGGTGCAGTGCGTGCTGTCTGTGAAATGGCAGGAATTCATGATATTCGCACCAAATCTTTAGGCACAAATAATCCTAATAATGTTGTCAACGCCACGATAGAAGGCCTCAGGTCTCTCAGATCAATAGAAGAAGTGGCCAGGATCCGGGGCAAAAAACCCTCTGAAATTATTTAGGAGGTTTATTATATGGCTAATCTAAAGATAACATTAGTTAAGAGTATCAGTGGCTCAAATAAGAAGCAGGTTGCCACTGTGGATGCGCTGGGGCTAAGAAAAATTGGCCAGACTGTTGAACACCCTGACAATGCTGCTGTGCGTGGTATGATTTCCCGTGTCAGACATCTTGTCAGTGTTATTGAGGAGTAATGCCAGTATGAAAATAAATGAAGTAAAAGCAACTCCGGGAGCCAGAAAAAAAGCTGTCCGCAAAGGCAGAGGCTATGGTTCCGGGTTCGGGAAAACCTCCGGCCGCGGTCATAAGGGGCAAGGAGCACGTTCCGGGGGCGGTAAAGGACCGATGTTTGAAGGTGGGCAGATGCCTCTTTTCCGTCGCCTGCCTAAAAGAGGGTTTAATAGCAGGAATAAGAAGCATTATATTGTGGTAAATGTTGGCGATCTGGAAGTCTTTGCCAATGACGCTGTAGTTGATGCGCAGGCTTTAGATGCTGCCGGTATTATTACTTTGCCTAAAGTAAATGACGGATTAAAAATCTTGGGTGATGGTGACCTGAGCAAAAGGCTCCATGTAAAGGCTGCCGCTTTTACTGTTAACGCCAGGGAGAAAATTCTGGGGGCGGGGGGCCAGGTAGAGGTAATCTGAGATGGGAGATATGTTTCAAACTATCAAGAACGCCTTCAAGGTTGAGGACCTGCGCAAAAAGATTATTTTTACAGTATTCGTGCTGTTGATCTATCGCCTGGGAGCAGCAGTTCCTGTGCCGGGCATTTCGGCTGCAAGATTCACTGCCATGATTGATAGATTTGGCCAATTGGGTCAATTTATGAATTTGATTTCCGGTGGTGCGTTCGCATCGGTCTCAATCTTTTCATTGGGTATTCAGCCTTATATTAATGCCTCAATTATTATGCAGCTTTTGACTGTTGCTATTCCAGCTCTGGAACGTATGTCAAAAGAAGGTGAAGAGGGCAGGAAAAAGATTCAAAAGATCACTCGGTTTGTCACCGTCGGCTTGGGCTTGGTGATGGCAACTGCCTACTGGGCAGCTACGAGAGATGCCAAGGTAACGGAAATGCCGGGCTGGTTAAATGCGCTTGTCGTGATCGGAACTTTCACGGCAGGAACCGCTTTTGTAATGTGGCTGGGTGAACTGATCAATGAAAAAGGCTTGGGAAATGGTATTTCGATGATTATTTTCACAGGCATTATTGCCAATCTGCCGCAAATGATTTTCAATCTCTTTGCTTGGTTCCAGAATTGGAAATTAACCAATAATCTGGCTTTGGCGCTGGTTGGTGTTGCTTTTGTCATTTTCATCTTTCTAGTAGTAATCACCTTAGTCGTCTTTGTACAGATTGCTGAACGCCGAATTCCCATTCAATATGCCAAGAAAGTAGTCGGACGCAAGATTTATGGCGGGCAAAGCACCTATCTCCCGATTAAAGTCAATCAGGGGGGTGTGTTACCGGTAATTTTTGCAGTGTCAATCCTAATGCTGCCATCAACCATAGTGTCGTTATTTGGCTGGTCCGGACCGGTAGCTCAGTGGTTTTTGCGTTTTGACTCCAATCCGCTTTACTATGTTCTATATGCAGTTCTAATTTTTGCCTTTACATTCTTTTATGCGATGATTTCTTTCAATCCGATTGACATCGCTAATAATTTGCAGAAGAACGGCGGTTATATTCCCGGCATTCGCCCGGGCAGACCGACATCTGAATTTATCCAGAAAACAGCCAGACGTCTGAATTGGTTTGATGCTTTGTTCCTGGTAATAATTGTCTTGCTGCCTAGTTTGCTGGGTGCTGTGTCAGGCGCCCAGGGCATCTGGTTCGGCGGTACCTCCGTACTGATTTTAGTTGGTGTGGCTATGGATCTGGTCAATCAACTGGAAGCTCAGTTAATGATGCGTCATTATAAAGGTTTCTTGGATTAAGAGGGTGATGGAGATGAAAATAGTGCTATTGGGAGCTCCGGGAACTGGCAAAGGCACGATGGCATTTAGTATGTCTCGTGCCCTGTCCTTGCCACATATTTCGACCGGAGATTTGTTTCGGTTTAATATTGCAGAAGGTACTGAACTGGGCCATAGGGCAAAACAATATTTGGACTCCGGGAAACTGGTCCCGGATGAAATCACAATTGGCATGGTCAAAGAACGTCTTGCAGAGGGGGATTGTCGTGAGGGTTTCCTGCTCGATGGTTTCCCGCGGACTGTACCTCAGGCAGTTGCCCTAGATGAAGTATTGAAGCTTGAAAGCGAAGAGCTGGATTTGGTCCTTAACCTGCAGGTGCCTGAGGAGCTTATCTTCAGGAGAATTACTAATCGCTTGGTTTGCAGTGCGTGCGGCAAGCCCTATAATAAGTTGGATTTTCCTCCGGTACAGGAGGGAGTTTGTGATACTTGCGGCGGGCCGGTCATTCAGCGCCGGGATGATACGGCAGAAACTTTGCGAACCAGATTGGATACCTATTATGAATTAACAGATCCTCTAGTCACATATTATCAGGAGCAAGGTATCTTGTTGAATCATGATAATAGCGGTACACACACACCTGATCAGGTTGACAGCTTAATCACTAAGATTAAGGAGCAGATTAAGCTGAACAGACAATCGTCTGCCACCGCAATTAGCCAGGAGTAGGTTTCGGTTCTGTATGATTACTATCAAATCGGCAGAAGAAATCCAGATAATGCGAGAGGCGGGCAAAATAGTGGCAGCAGTCTTTGCTGCTATAGAGCCTCTCTTGCAACCCGGTATTTCTACAGCCAGGATTGATATGCTAGCAGAAGAAGTGATCAGGGATCATGGAGCTATCCCATCCTTCAAAGGCGTGCCGGGAGTAGTACCCTATCCGGCAGCAACCTGTATTTCTATAAATGAGGAAGTCGTTCATGGCATCCCCAGAACAGATCGCATCCTCAGGGATGGGGAGATAGTTTCGGTAGACGTTGGGGCTAAGATTCACGGCATGCATGGTGATGCGGCGCGGACTTGGCCAATAGGTGATGTTTCTCCTGAATTGTTAATGTTAATTCAAGCTGCAGAGGATTGTTTCTGGGCCGGACTGGAACAGGCTAAGACGGGCAATAGGATAGGAGATATTTCGGCAGCTGTCCAAACTTGTGCTGAAAGCAGAGGATATGGGGTCATCCGAGATTTGTGCGGGCATGGTATTGGCCATAATCTGCATGAAGAGCCAAATTTGCCTAATTATGGCAAAGCAGGCTATGGGGCGAGGTTGCTCTCAGGAATGACATTGGCTTTGGAACCGATGATAACCCTGGGTGGATACCGGATCAGACAGAAGAACGACGGCTGGACGATTGTAACGGCTGATGGCAAAGCGGCCGCTCATTATGAGAATAGTTTTGCAATTACTGACAATGGCCCGCTGCTGCTGACGGTATCGGATGATGAGTTATCTGTATGAGCAGATTTTATCAGCCGGTATCTCAGAAGGTATGGGCGTTCTGTCAACAAAAGGCCGCGATGCCGGCAGAGTATTCATGGTTCTGCGTGTTGCCGGCAGGAGACTCGAACTGGTGAACGGCAGAAACCGGTCTCTGTCTAGACCAAAAATTAAGCATCAGAGGCATGTCAAACCATTAGGTCATATTTTGACAGCAACTGAAGTGGCAAATTTGCTGAATTCTGATCTGGTCGAGCGGGAGAAAGATATTATACTCAGAAAACAGATTGAAGCTTTTCTGGATGAAATAAAATTTGATGGACAGGAGATGACGGATGCCAAAGGAAGAAGCGATTGAGGTAAAAGGGGTAGTCGTTGACACTATGCCCAATGCTGTTTTCCGTGTCAGACTGGAAAACGGCCATGAGGTTATTGCTCATATTAGCGGCAAATTGCGTCAGCATTATATCAAGATTCTGACGGGTGATACCGTTACAGTTGAGCTATCACCCTATGATCTAAGCAGGGGACGCATTACCTGGCGCACCAAATAGCCAAGCACTCGATTCCGCCGAATCCAAGTGCTAAACCTTGCAAGAGGCGCTCTTTCCGGTTATAATTATTAATTGCGTCTGCAACTGACTATAGTGTAGAAATAGTGTAGAAAAGGATGGATAGTAGTTTATGAAAGTAAGACCGTCGGTTAAACCAATATGTGAAAAATGCCGCGTTATTAAGCGCCGCGGCCGGGTGATGGTAATTTGCCAGGACCCCAAGCATAAACAAAGACAGGGTTAAGCTCAGCCTAGTCTTGATTTGCTGCTCATAACACGACAACGGGATGCGGCTGCATCAATCAGAATTGTAATGATTGTTGTTTCCTTCATTCGTGTTTATATATAGTTTGAAAGGCATTTTGGAGGTAAGTTAATGGCACGTATTGCCGGGGTAGATCTCCCCAAGGAAAAGCGAGTTGAAATAGGGCTCACTTATATTTTCGGCATTGGCCGCACCAGATCAAATATTATTTTGGAAAAGTGTGATATCAATCCCGATACCCGAGTGAAGGATTTGACTGACGAAGAGGTTTCGAAAATTCGTGAAGCGATCGATAGCACTTTTGTGGTCGAAGGCGATCTGCGCCGAGAGACAGCCATGAATATCAAGCGATTGGCTGAAATCGGAAGCTATCGCGGGCGTCGTCATCGCAGCGGCCTGCCTGTTAGAGGGCAGAGGACAAAGACCAATGCCAGAACCAGAAAAGGTCCGCGCCGCACTATGGCAAATAAGAAAAAATAGGAGGAAGAGAGTAAATGGCAAAACCAAGAGGTAAAAGGCCGGTTGCTAGGACAAGACGTCGTGACCGCAAGAATATCGACCGCGGCGCAGCCCATATTCATTCTTCCTTTAACAACACCATTGTGACAATTACTGATTTGGCCGGAAATGCAATATCTTGGTCGAGCTCTGGTTCACAGGGTATGCGCGGTTCGCGGAAGGGGACTCCCTTTGCCGCACAGCTGGCTGCGGAGCAGGCTGCCAGGGCAGCTGCAGAACATGGAATGCGCACAGTAGAAGTCTATGTCAAGGGCCCGGGATCAGGGCGTGAGTCAGCAATTCGCGCACTGGAAACTGCCGGACTGGAAGTGGTATCGATTAAGGATGTCACACCGATCCCGCATAATGGCTGCCGCCCACCCAAGCGAAGAAGAGTGTAGTTAAGGAAGGTAAAAAATGGCAAGATATACTGATGCTACCTGCAGACTCTGCCGCCGTGAAGGTGCAAAATTATTTTTGAAGGGTCAAAGGTGTTATTCTCAAGAAAAATGTGCTTTAGGAAATCATCCCGGTGCGCGCAAAGGCGTTCCCGGCATGCATCCGCAGAGCAGAAGAAAACAATCGGAATATGGTATGCAGCTGCGTGCCAAGCAAAGAACCAAGCGCTTCTATGGTGTTCTGGAATCTCAGTTCCGTCGCTTCTACGCCCGTGCTGAGAGAATGCCTGGCAAAACAGGTGAAAATCTGCTGGCGCTACTCGAACTACGTTTAGACAATATTGTCTATCGATTGGGATTTGCTGAATCCAGAGCCCACGCCAGGCAGTTGGTAACGCACGGACATATTGAAGTTAATGGCAAGAAGCTTGATATTCCCTCAGCTACTTTAAGTGTAAATGATGAAGTCACAGTCTCTGAGAAAGCACGTAAATTTAAGTTTTTTGAGGAGATGAGTGAGAGACCGGTACCAGGATGGCTGAGTGTAGATTCCTCAGCACTGAAAGGTACGGTTTTGAGCATACCGACGCGTGAAGAAGTCGACGTTGATGTGGAAGAGACCTTGATCGTTGAGCTTTACTCGAAGTAAAAATTGAGGATCAAACTGCATGACTTTAAGTAGTTGAGGAGGCAGGAATGTTTGAAAATAAGAACCCGGTAGTTGAATACAGTGATTTTAATGAAGACGGCTCCTACGGTAAATTTGTTGTTGAACCGCTTGTCCGTGGTTATGGCATAACTTTAGGTAATGCTCTACGCCGTGTTCTGTTGTCCTCATTGCCAGGCGCAGCTGTCACGGCTATTCGCATTGATGGTATTTATCAGGAGTTTTCTACAATTCCGGGAGTGGTGGAAGATATTACCGAGATCATTCTCAATGTGAAGGCAATTTGTATTAAGTTGCATACGGAGGGTCCTAAAACTGTTTATATTAATGTTGAAGAAGGCAAGACGGGTGAAGTGACTGCGGGAGATATTATTCGTGATGACGAAGTAGAGATAGTTAATCCCGACTTGGTGCTCTGTACTCTTAACGGCAAAGGCCGCCTGTTTATGGAGTTGCAGATCGAAAAGGGCGTTGGTTACTCAAGTGCCGAAAAGAATAAAATTTCCAATCGGCCGATAGGTGTTATCCCTGTTGATTCTATCTTCAATCCAGTCAGAAAAGTTGATTACAAAGTTGAGGACACCCGTGTTGGACAGATTACGGATTACGATAAATTGACGATGCTGATCTGGACGGACGGCACTATTGCTGCTAATGATGCACTGAGTGCTGCTTCGAAGATCCTGACAGATCATCTGCATATGTTTGAAGACTTGACCCGTTCTGAAGTCCAGGAAGTTGCAGCAGATGAAATTGTGGATGAGGCTAGCGACAATTATATTTATGAAACGCTGATTGAGGACTTGGATTTTTCCGTAAGAACCTATAATTGTCTGAAACGTGCCGGAATCAATACTGTTGGTGATCTGATCACCCGTACTGAGGCCGATATGATGAAAGTTCGCAATCTTGGCAAAAAATCACTGGAAGAAGTGGTTCTGAAACTTGCAGAGATGGAACTGGCACTGGCAGATAATGATGACTAGCAAGTGCTGAAGAGGAGGATATAGATAAATGTCCGGATATAGAAAACTTGGCCGTCCTACCGGAGCGCGCATGTCAATGCTTAGAGGACAGGTCACGAGCCTGATAGTTAATGGCTCGATTAAAACTACTAAAACCAGAGCCAAAGAGGTACAGCGAATTGCTGAGAAGTTAATTACTCTGGCTGTGAAAGAAAAAGATAATTACACGTCCAGGGAAGTAAAGGTCTCTGCCGCCAAGCTTGATAGCAAAGGCAGAAAAATTTTGCGGACAGCTACTTCCAAGCATGGCAATGTATATGATGTAGTTGAACGTGAAACTAAGACACAAACGGTCTCTGTTGATAAACCTTCCAGGCTTGCTGCCAGACGTAAAATGATTGCCATGATGAATGAACAGCATACAGCGGAGGGCAATCGTATCAATACTGTCAATTATTTGTTCAGTGACGTTGCGGAACGCTATGTTGGCAGACAGGGCGGCTACACGCGTATCATCCCTCTAGGTCCAAGACGCGGCGATGCCGCTGAAATGGTTATCTTGGAGCTTGTTTAACCAATAGAGCCACTGTCCTATCGCTGTGGGCATCTTAATTTGAAACGGCCAACTTGTGTTATTTTGAAGGACTGACGGCTATAGCTATCAGTCCTTTATCCAATATTTGGGAGTTATCTGCGCAAGTGGAAGCAAGATTTGAGTGTGAAATTGATAAAATTGAGACAGGTGTGCTGCTTCAGGACATCAGTTTCACCTATGATCTGGGTTTGCCGCAGGAAACTAAAGCTCTAAGTAATATCAATCTGGAAGTTAGGGCAGGTCAGCATGTGGCTGTGCTGGGACATAATGGATCCGGCAAGTCTACTCTGGCGCATTTAATCAATGCCTTATTATTGCCTCAAGAAGGCAATATTGTTATTTTTGGTCGTGAACCCTCTGACGATGAAGCAATCTGGGAAATTAGATGCCGATCCGGTATGGTTTTTCAGAATCCAGATAACCAGATTATAGGTACGACATTGGAGGAGGATGTAGCTTTCGGTCCGGAGAACTTAGGTCTGCCTCAAAGCGAGTTAAGGCAGAGAGTTGATTTTGCCTTGGAACAAGTTGGATTGACAGAGCTGGCACAAAGACCCCCTCACACACTTTCCGGCGGTCAGAAGCAAAAATTGGCGATTGCCGGTATTTTAGCTATGGAACCAAGCTGCCTGATCCTGGACGAGGCTACAGCAATGCTTGATCCGGCCTCCAGAAATGATTTTATGGATTTGGTTTTGAGACTGCGTGCAGAGCGCGAACTGACCGTAATCAATATCACCCATAATATGGAAGAGGTGCTGCTGGCTGATTATATCTATGTTGTTCATAATGGCAAGATAGCCTTGCACGGTACGGCATCTGATATCTTCGATCAGGCGGAATTGATTCGCAGTATGGGACTTGATGTGCCGGTTCATATTGAGATTGCCGGGGAAATTGCCCGCTTGACGGGTCAGCCGCTGCAAGCGGCGGAAGCTTTTTCTCTGGTTGATGCAATTCAAGCGGTGAACTGTAGATTGTCTGATCCGCCGCAAGCACGTTCCGGGTTAACTAAGAATAGAGAAGCCGGACAGACCTTTTCGCCTTCGACACATGACGAGTTTCCTGAGCGCAAGACTTTGGTACGGGTAAGGGGATTATCGTACACCTATAATCCTGATTTGGAGCAGAGTGTCAAGGCATTAAGTGATCTTTCGCTTGATATTTACGAGGGAGAATTCCTAGGCATTGCCGGTCACAGCGGTTCAGGCAAGTCAACTTTTATTCAGCATTTAAATGGTTTGATCCGTCCCGAGCCGGGAGTTGTCGAGGTGATGGGGCTGGATGTGTCCGTGAAGAAAAATATCCGCAAGGTGCGTGAGCATCTCGGTTTGTTGTTTCAGTATCCGGAGCAGCAGTTATTTGAGGAGACAGTAGCTGCGGATATTGCTTTCGGGCCCAAACAGATGGGTCTATCACCGGCGGAAATTGAGTTGCGGGTTAGAGAGGCAGCTGAATTGACAGGCTTAGAGCCGGCTCTACTCGATCGTTCACCTTTTGATCTGTCCGGCGGACAAATGCGCAGAGTAGCTATTGCCGGTATCTTGGCTATGAAGCCGGATATTCTGGTGCTGGATGAGCCGACTGCGGGTCTGGATCCTGCCGGTAGAGATGAATTGCTGAACTATATTCAGCGCTTGCAGGAAAAGGGACAGACGATCGTGATGATTTCTCACGACATGGATCAGCTGGCAGGTCTGTGTGACAGAATTCTGGTTTTGAAAGATGGCGTCAAGTATTTGCTCGGCACTCCGGCTGAGGTATTTGAGACTGAAGAGGCTATTGTGAGTGCCGGACTGGCTATGCCGCGTACCAAGATATTCCTGGAGCAACTGTCTAAGATTGATCCCTCCATTCGAACAGATATTTTTACCCCTAAAGAGGCTGCTCGAGAATTATACTGCCATTATCAGGCGGGAGGAGAGGCCTAATGGGACAGCAAATCGTATTAGGTCAATATGTTCCCGGATCTTCCTTCCTGCATAGCTTGGATCCCCGTACCAAGCTGATATCAGCTATTTTGCTGATGATTTTATCCTTGTCCAGTATGTCGGCTGTCTCATTGTCAGTCCTTGCTTTGGTAGTTTTGGGTTTGATGCTCTTATCCCGGCTTAAGATCGGATTGATTTTAAGAACAATTCGTCCGATTATGCTTTTGCTCCTATTTGCTTTCCTGTTTAATCTGTTTACCGGTAAAGGTGAGATTATCTTTTCTTATGGCTATATTGTGATCAGAGAGGATGGCCTGGTAAGGGCAATTAAGATACTGGTGCGGCTGGTCTTATTAGTATTATCGACTTCAATTCTGATTACATTGACAACGACACCGATTCTGATTGCCGATGCGATCGAGAGTCTGCTCAGTCCGCTCAAGCGGCTGCGCTTTCCCGTTCATGAGATTTCCATGATGATGTCGATTGCGCTGCGCTTTATTCCGACTCTGCTGGATGAAATGCAGAAGATTATGAAGGCGCAGTCTTCGCGTGGGGCTGATTATGACACAGGCAATGCTTTGAAGCGCGCACGGGGTTTTGTTAGTATTCTTGTACCTCTCTTCATTTCCTCGTTCCGACGGGCTGATGACCTGGCTACAGCTATGGAGGCCAGATGTTACAGAGGCGGTAAAAACCGGACCAGACTGAAGGTGATTAAATATTCACGTCTGGATCTGCTGTTTGCCGCCATGATGATTCTGACGGCTGTGGCCGTTTATGCTTTACCTATTGTTTTCCCCGGGCTTTAGCTTGATGGGTTAGGTATAGATTGCAGTAGCATAGGGAGCTGATATATGTTCTATTATCTCGGGCTTGATATTGGTGGCAGTTATCTTAAACTCGGGCTGTTAAACGAGGAAGGCCAATTATTGACCGCTGAGGAGCGCGCTCACGCAAATGTTTTGTCAGCAGATCATATTGTAGCTGAAATCGACAACATGATTGTTGCCATGCTGAGAAACGCGCAACTCTCAGTTCAAGATGTTCGGGCTTTAGGTGTCGGCGTTCCCGGCTATGTCGATAATGAAACAGGCTGGATCCTTAATACCAATAATCTGCCCTTTCATCTATTTCCGTTGCGAGACAGTCTCAACAGTTTGCCGGGGATTCCGATCTATCTGGCCAATGATGCCAATTTGGCGGCGTTAGCTGAAAGTAGGTCAGGCGCAGGCAGATCGTGTAATTTTATGCTGATGATAACCCTAGGAACCGGTATCGGGGGAGGTATTATCATCAATGGGGATTTATATGAGGGGTATAATGGGGCAGCTTCTGAATTAGGGCATCATGTAATTCGTTTGGGGGGTGAAAAATGCACCTGTGGCAGGCGGGGATGCTATGAGGTTTATGCTTCAGCTACTGCTCTGAAAAGGATTACGGCTAAAGCTGCCAGAGAAAATCCTAAGTCCGGTCTTGCCGGTCTGATAGCGGAACACGGAGGAGTGGTTACAGGTAAAACAGCCTTTATGGCGAGAGACTTCGGCGATGAAATAGCTGCTGCTGTAATAGCTGAATATACCACTAATGTCGCAGAGGGCTGTGCTAATCTGGTTAATATATTGATGCCGGAGCTAATTGTTCTGGGTGGCGGCATCAGTCAGGCTGGCGAGGATTTTCTGGCTGAGGTTGCTGCGAAAGTTTATGAACTGATATATTTGCCGCCGTTGTGTACCCGTCCGACTTTTGCTCTGGCAGAGCTGGGAAATGAGGCGGGAGTTATAGGAGCGGCTTTCTATGCTATGGACTGTCTCAACAAAGGTGCAAAATGATTTCAGGTCGGAAACGTAAAATTGCTTTAGCGGTTGAATACGACGGCAGTTGCTTTCATGGTTGGCAACGCCAGCAAAATGCGTTGTCTGTGCAAGAAATTCTAGAAAGCGCCTGGCTGGAACTTACAGGTGAAAAAATAGTAATCACCGGCTGTAGCCGAACTGATGCCGGTGTATCGGCACGGCGTCATATTTCCCATTTCAGCACCGCAACTTCTATCCCTGACGAAAAAATTTTCCTCGCTCTGAACAGTAAATTGCGTCCCGGTCTTTCAGTCCTGGCCAGTAGAGGAGTGCCTGCTAATTTTAATGCCAGATACGGAGCCTTAGGCAAGACCTATAGCTACAGATTATTGTGCTCACCTGCCAGACCGGCGATTGAGCGCAGAACTTGCGCTTGGTTACCTCTGGAGCCTGATTACAGTTTAATGACTTCAAGTCTGGATTATTTTATCGGGGAGCATGATTTTTCGTCTTTGATGGATCAGGGCAGTCCCAGTAAAAGGCATCGCCGCACAATTTTTGACCTGGTGTTGACACGGGAAGAAATTGACAGGCTTGTGGGAACAGAATATCGATTAACTGTAACAGGTGATGGCTTTTTATATCATATGGTGCGTATACTAATGGGTACAATAGTGGCAGTTGGACAGAAAAAGATTGCTCTTTGTGATATTGCGGCCCTGATTGAGCAGAAAGATCGAACCAAGATGGGAATAACTATGCCGGCGGCAGGGCTAGTCTTAGAAAAGGTATTTTATCGTCACAATCTATTTGACAATGATTCGTGGCCCTATGCCAGAGGAGATGAAAATGGAAAATATTAACTGGAATCTTCGTACCAATATGACTATGTTGACTGATTTTTACGAACTCACCATGGCTAACGGGTATTTGCTGCACGGGATGAAGGACAAGATTGCCTGTTTTGATCTATATTTCCGCAACATTCCCGATTCCGGTGGTTTTGCTATTATGGCGGGCGTAGAGCAGATGATAGACTATTTGTCCGATCTGCATTTTACTGATTCCGATATTAAGTATTTGTCTGATCAGGGCGTTTTTTGCCAGGAATTTTTGCATTATCTGCGTGATTTTAAGTTTTCCTGTGATGTCTGGTGCATACCGGAGGGAATGCCGATTTTCCCTAATGAACCGATTGTCAAAGTCCGAGGCCCAATTATGCAAGCACAGATGATTGAGACTATGTTGTTAGTCACAATAAACCATCAAAGCCTGATTGCAACGAAGGCTTCCAGAATAGTTCGGGCAGCGGCAGGGAGGCCGGTATTGGAATTTGGTGCCCGAAGAGCACAGGGATACGATGCTTCTGTGTTGGGAGCCAGAGCGGCTTATATTGCCGGTGTCGCCGGCACTTCGTGTACTATTGCCGGACAACAGTTTGGTATTCCCAGTCTGGGCACTATGGCTCACAGCTGGGTACAGGCCTTTGAAAATGAATTTGAGGCTTTTAAGGCTTATGCGCTGGCTTTCCCTGACGACTGCCTCTTGTTGGTGGATACCTATAATACTCTGAAAAGCGGTGTCCCCAATGCAATCCGCACCGCCAAGGAAGTTTTGGAACCTATGGGCAAACGTCTCTTAGGCATCAGGATTGACTCCGGAGATCTGACCTATATGACGGTTGAAACACGCAAAATGCTGGATGCAGCCGGCCTGGAAGATTGTAAGATAACCGTCTCGAATTCGATGGATGAATATTTAATTCGTGAATTGATCCACCAGGGTGCCTGCATTGACTCTTTTGGTGTGGGAGAGCGACTGATTACGTCCAGGTCAGAGCCGGTTTTCGGTGGCGTCTATAAATTGAGTGCGATTGGTGAGGCTGGACAGAAACTGGAACCCCGCATGAAGATTTCTGATAACACTGAGAAGGTGACAAATCCCGGCTGCAAAGAGTTATGGCGCTTTTACGATCGGGAAAGCGGCAAAGCACTTGCCGACCTGATTACTTTGGAAGGCGAAATGATTGCCGAGGATGAGCCATATGAGATATTTGATCCGCTGCATACCTGGAAACGAAAGACCCTGGATAATTTCGTCGCTAAAAAGCTTTTGGAACCGGTTTTCAAACAGGGTGTGCTGGTATATAGGCGTCGGGATATTGAAGAAATTCGCACCTATTGCGCCAGTCAGCTGGAGACTCTGTATGAGACATCCAAGCGCTTTGAGTACCCGCAGATATACTATGTCGATCTCTCGCAGAAACTGTGGGATCTGAGAGAAAATTATCTGCGCCGGCATTCCTGGTGAAAATGTGCTTATGATCCAGGGAGCAGCTAGTTGGCTTTATTCAAAGTGTGAATTATAATACATTATGAGAGAGCCCTGTTTATCCGGTACTGATTATCCTGAGATAGGATGATGTGTATAAATGCCGTCTTGTACGGCTAAAGTATAAAAAAGGAGGAAAATATGAAAAAAATTTTGGCGATTCTCTTGGCGTTGGTAATGATCCTAGGTCTTGTGGCATCTTGCGCTAAGAAAGAAGAAGCTGAGCCGACGACAGCAGAAGCTGAAGCTACAGAGCCGGCAGAAGAGACTGAACCGGCCGAAGAGACCGAGCCGGCAGAAGAAACAGAACCAGCTGAAGAAACTGAGCCGGCGGAAGAGACTGAACCTGCACCGGAGGCCTTTGAAGTTGGTGAGAAAGATTTGTATCTGATTACTGACCTTGGCACCCTGGATGATAAGAGCTTCAATCAGGGCTCATTTGAGGGTATGAAGGACTTTGCAGATGAGAATAATGTGCCTGCCAACTATATCAAGCCGGCCGATGAAGGTGACCAAATTTATAAGGATGCGGTGGACCAGGCCGTAGCCGATGGAGCTAAGGTAGTCGTTACACCAGGCTTCCTGTTCGAGGCGGCTATTTATGAAGCACAGGAGCAATATCCTGACGTAAAATTTGTTGCAGTTGACTTTGAACCGCGTGCCGATTATGAAAATCCGCCGCTAGTTGCGGACAACACAGTTGCTATCTTGTATAAAGAACAGGAGACCGGTTTCCTGGCAGGCTATGCCGCAGTCAAGGATGGCTACACCAAATTGGGCTTCATGGGCGGCATCGCTGTTCCTGCGGTTGTTAACTTCGGTCTGGGCTATCTGAGCGGCGCAGAATATGCTGCCAAGGAGTTAGGCGTTGATGTTGAAGTCAAGTATAATTACACGGGCAGCTTTGTAGCTAAACCTGAGATCAATACTCTTGCTAATACCTGGTACAGCACCGGCACAGAGATCATTTTCTCCTGCGGCGGCGGTATCCTGGCTTCTGTAACCAAGGCAGCGGAGGATAATGGCGGCAAAGTAATTGGTGTTGACGTTGATCAGGTTGCTGAATCTGAGACTATCGTGACATCAGCCATGAAATCGCTCCGGAGCTCAGTCTATGAAGCCGTTAAATCTGTCTACGCCGGTAATTTCCCGGGCGGCACGACTCTGCGCCTGGGTGTTAAGGAAGGCGGCGTACAGCTTCCGGATGGTCCGGAAAGCTTTGATCGTTTCAAGACCTTTACGCGTGAAGATTATGAAGCAATCTTCAATAAGGTCAAAGATAATACGGACGGCATTGCAGATAGTATCTACAATTTAGACGATCTTGTCGCTGGTGAAGGACTTTCCGTAGCCGAGCAGATGGCAGGTCTCGAATTTGAAAAACTAAAACTGGAAGTTATCGAATAATTGACAGTTTTTGCACCGAAAGGAGTCTGCCCTCAGGGCAGACTCCTTTTTTGTGTTAAAATAGTCATAATATCTGTCAGGAGACGTAGTATGGAAAACGTAATCGAGATGCTCCATATCACGAAAAGATTCCCCGGTGTTATAGCCAATGATGATGTTACATTAGAACTCAGAAAGGGTGAGATTCACGCCTTGCTGGGCGAGAACGGTGCTGGCAAATCAACACTCATGTCAGTCTTATTTGGCCTATATGAGCCTGAAGAGGGGCAAATCTTAGTAAATGGTGCCGAGGTTAAGATCAAAAATCCCAATGATGCTAACAAATATGGCATCGGTATGGTCCATCAGCATTTCAAATTGGTCAATAATTTCACAGTCCTGCAAAATGTTGTACTGGGAGTTGAAACGACAAAGCGCGGTCTATTATCCCTTGAGGAAGCGAGAAATAAAGTAATAGAATTATCCGAACGCTACAAATTTAATATTGACCCCGACGCTCTGATTGCGAATATCAGTGTCGGTATGCAGCAGAGGGTAGAGATCATCAAGATGCTGTATCGCGATAATGAAATCCTGATCTTTGATGAGCCGACTGCCGTGCTTACACCGCAAGAGATCGAAGAACTGATGGCGATCATGAGACAGCTGATAGCTGAGGGTAAATCGATCATTTTTATCACTCATAAACTGAAAGAAATCAAAATGGTGGCTGACCGCTGTACAATCCTGCGCAAGGGCAAGCATGTTGCTACTGTGGATGTAGCGGATACTTCAGTCGAAGAAATGTCCGAGCTGATGGTGGGCAGGAAAGTGGATCTGACTTTTGATCTGGGTAAACCTAAACTTGGCAAAACCGTCTTGAAAGTCCGTAACCTGACCATTCGCAAGGAGGGACACGGACATCAGACTCTTGATGATATCAACTTTGATCTGCGGGAAGGAGAGGTGCTCTGTATCGGTGGCATTGAGGGCAATGGCCAATCGGAACTGGTCTATGCCATTACAGGCCTACTCCGAGATTATCAAGGACAAATCATTCTGAACGATAAAGACATTACGAATTCCAATATCCGTTTCCGTAATATTAATGGCATTGCCCATATACCTGAAGATAGGCACAAATACGGCCTAGTGCTCGATTATACTTTGGAGCAGAATTTAATTATGCAAAGTTATTTCGAGCCTGAATTCCAGCGGCGAGGCCTGATTAAATTCGCACAGATTGCCGATTATGCGGACAGACTGATTGAACAATACGATATTCGCAGCGGCCAGGGTAGAAATACTTTGGCGCGCAGTATGTCCGGCGGGAATCAGCAAAAAGCGATTGTTGCCCGCGAGATGGAGCGCAGACATAATGTCCTGATTGCGGTCCAGCCTACCCGCGGTCTTGATGTCGGGGCCATCGAATATATTCATCAACAAATCCTTAAACACCGGGCGGAAGGTTTCGCAGTACTATTGGTCTCGCTGGAGCTGTCTGAAGTCCTCGGCATTTCAGATCGCATTCTGGTCATGTACAATGGCAGATTGGTTGGAGATCTTGACCCTCAAAACACAACAGAGCAGGAGCTGGGCCTCTACATGTCGGGTGCTAAAACGGAGAAGGTGACAGTCCATGAATAATCTAAAGCGCAAAAGATTTTCCTTAACTCCGGCACTGCCATCGCTGATTTCAATCCTGATCGGTTTATTGGCCGGTATTATCGTCATTGTAATTGCAGACAGCAGCAAAGCCCTATTGGCCGTCAGAAATCTATTGCTGGGACCACTCTACGGAATTTATAATCCGAACCAGTCCAGCCTGACCGGGATTGGCAATATGTTGTTCTTTATGATTCCTCTCCTGATGACCGGATTGTCTGTTGGCTTTGCTTTCAAAACAGGGCTATTCAATATTGGAGCATCGGGACAATTTATGGCCGGCTCTTATGTGGCTATTCTTTTAGCCCGCAAACTGACAGGGATTCCGAACAGCTGGCGCTGGCTGGTTGCCCTGGCCGGCGCAGCTCTGGCCGGTATGCTCTTGGCCAGCATTGCCGGTATTCTCAAGGCTTTCCGCAATGTAAATGAGGTTATTACCTCTATCATGCTCAACTACACATCTATGTATCTGGTAAATCATCTGATACGCGCGACAGGCCTGTACGATCCGCTGAAGAATCGCACCCTGCCGGTTCAGACAGAAATTCCCAAGTTCGGTTTGGACAAGCTCTTCCCTAAATCATTTGTCAGCGGTGGGATTCTAATAGCCATAGTTATTGCAATTATTTGCTATGTGCTGCTATACAAGACCACATTCGGTTTTGAACTACGTGCAGTCGGACTCAATAGGCACGCTTCACGTTATGCCGGGATCAACGAGAAGAGAAGCATCATCATGTCCATGGCACTGGCCGGGTTATTCGCAGGCATGGCTGGCGGCATGATTCATTTGGCCGGAGTCGGACGAGCGATCCAGGTGAGAGATGTACTGCCGCCTGAGGGCTTTGACGGCATTGCAGTCGCATTGCTTGGTCTCAATCATCCGCTGGGTATAATTTTCGCCTCTCTGTTCATGGCCTATCTCAAAGTCGGCGGTCAGACCATCCAGACGCTAGGCTTTGCACCTGAGATCATCAATATGATGATCGGTATAATTCTTTATGTTTCGGCAATGGCGGTCCTGATCCGTAAACTGTTGTCGATCAGAGCAAAAAAACAGTCAGAAACGAAGGCGCTCGGCAATAGTGATGGCGAGCTGTACGCGGTACACGATCCGCCTGATCCCGGAGCAACTGCAGCGGCGGAGAAACTGCCACCGGAATCGGAAGACTCAACAAATATGGCAATAAGTGCCGTTCAAGAAGAGATAGAGGAGGATAAACATGGTTAGAATAGCAGATGTCTTTCAAAGTGTACTGACCTATGCCATCCCTTTGATGGTAGTGGCACTGGCAGGAATGTTCTCCGAGCGATCCGGGGTGATTAATATCTCTCTGGAGGGCACCATGATCATGGGTGCCTTTACGGGCATACTATTTATCCACACCATGCAGCGCACGGATCTTATGAGCGGGCATTTGCTGCTTTTGACGGGCCTTCTGATCTCAATGGTTACAGGTATTCTATACTCGTCACTGCATGCGATAGCAGCGATCAATATGTTCGCTGATCAAACTATCTCCGGTACCGCGCTCAATATTTTTGCCCCGGCTTTTGCGGTTTTCGTGGCCAGATCCATCATCGGCGTGCAACAGATTCCTTTAGGCAATGTCTTCCGTATTGCCAAAGTACCTGTTTTAGCTGAGATTCCTATACTGGGGCCACTATTTTTTGAAAACGCTTATCTAACGACTTATATCGGGATTGCCATTTTAATCATTTCCCAGATTGTGTTGAGCAAGACTCGCTTCGGTCTCAGATTAAAGAGTGCGGGCGAGTATCCCCAAGCGACAGACGCTGCAGGTGTGAGCGTGGTTAAGATGCGTTATGCCGGGGTACTAATTTCCGGTGCCTTGGCCGGACTGGGCGGCCTGATTTATGTCGTGCCGATCTCCACCGAATTCAGTCCTGATGTAGCCGGCTATGGCTTCCTTGCTATTGCGGTCATGATTTTCGGTCAATGGAAACCTTTATATATTGCGGCAGCAGCTTTCTTCTTTGGCGCCTTGAAAACGATATCCTTTTCTTATTCCAGCTTGCCGGTGATTAAGGATTGGAATATTCCCGGGATTGTTTACAAGGTTCTGCCGTATGTGATTACCATTATTGTCCTCTTCCTGACCTCAAAGAAATCAGCGGCACCGGCAGCCCTGGGTGAACCGTTTGACAAGGGGAAGCGATAATCAGCCGATATAATCTTCTCCAAAAGGAGAGTGAAAGGCTAGAGTATCTCAAGTGAGCGCGATAAAGACCTGTGTAATGTCGCACAACAATGGACTGATACTAATATAACTATTGATACAGGACTATAAGATAGGCTTTCCCGGATTAGAAGTTGCCTGAGTATAAACATCCAGTACACTGGTGGCAAATACTGACACATCAAATCTGGCAGCAGAGGCCAGAGATAGCTGCACTATCTCTTCTCTGCTTTGCTGCAAACGGCTCAGCAGCAGCTTCAGATTGGCAGCGAACGACTCTTCATCGGTAAAATAATGCCCGTTTTCTCCTTCTGTGACAACCTTATCTAAGGCCGGATCTTTACGAACCAATATAGGCAGGCCGCTAGCTTGGGCCTCAATATAGGTCAGTCCCTGAGTTTCGCTTTGCGAAGCAGAAGTGAAAATATCGGCCATTGCATAGTAATACGGCACTTCAGAGTGTGGAACCGGTCCGGTAAATATGACATTGTTGCACTGGTTTGCTAACTCAACTCGCTTGACTAGACGATTATAGGCTGCGCCCTCACCGGTGATTACCAGCTTAAGTCCGGCGATCTGCGGGAAGAGTCGGAACAGGTAATCCAGTAGTTCATCGATATGTTTTTCATTAGAAACTCGGCCCAGATAGAGCAGTACCTTGTCCTCCGGCTTGAGACCAAGGCGAGATCTAAGCTCCAACCTCTTTTGCTCATCATGAGCGGCCATCTTGAAACGTTCCAGATCTAAACCGGTGGGGATAATGTGCATTGGTCTGATCACGCCGTATTCCTTGAGCAGGGCTACTGCCTTTTCAGTGGGGACTATCACCCGATCGGCAGAATTACAAAAACGTTTGCTGACACTGCGTACTAAACTGGCGGTGCCATTATCAATCAATCGTGGCCATTTGGTCAGCATATCGCGGGTAAAATCCTCATAGATCGTGTGAAAAGTATGCACAAAAGGAATATTCTCCCTCCTGGCAATCGATCTGCCCAGGACTCCCAGTCCGAACTCCGTTTGGGTATGAATGATATCAAATTGCTGCTTTCTGATCTGCCTATAGAGAAGAGGACTCAGATTGACTGCCAGGCGCTTAGCACTGATAAAGGGTAGGGAAGGTATCCTGATGACATTCTCGTCATCTATCTTGGCAGCAGGGTCTTTGACTGTATACACATATACTTCGTGTCCGAGCTTGACCAATTCGTTTTTTAATAATTGAGTAGAGGTGGCAACACCGCTGACTGCAGGAATATAGACATCTGAAAATAAAGCGATTCTCATGTCAACCTTTCTATTTGAGCAATGATACTGAAGCCCTATAGAGTATACCCTAAAATATATTAAAATCATGTTATGTTTCTAATTAGGTTTCTAAATTGAGATATATGGTTGCTACTGCCCCTTATCTCTGCTTATGAAAAACGAGAGACAAAATTGTAACCAGCATTGCGGACAGGCGGAATAAGATTAGGGCTATAATGAGCTAAGCTTAAAATATGGAAAGAAAATCTCAATTTTTAGGAAACGAGAAAGAGATTGTAAATAAGGTGATAGAATGGCAAAAAACACAGTGATAGTATTTTTAGCAGATGGCTTCGAAATCATTGAAGCTATGACACCAGTCGATTTACTGCGGCGAGCGCGAATGAAGGTTACGACCTGTAGTTGGAATCAAGAGCGACAGGTTACCTCAGCAGAGGGCGTCAGTGTGCTGGCGGACCAGACCATTAACGATCTAAGTGTGCAGCAGTTGGCTAAGACTGATCTGATAGTAATTCCGGGTGGACAGCCGGGGGCAGATAATCTGAAAGCAAATCAGCAGGTCATTTCCGCCTTGCAGCAGGTAGCAGCACAAGGCGGGCAGGTGGCTGCTATCTGTGCCGGTCCTATAGTCCTCAATGAAGCAGGCCTAATCGCTGGCAAACGCTTTACCTGTTTTCCCGGCTTTGAGGGAGATATTGATGGCATCTACGAAAATGCCCTTGTCGTCAAGGATGGCAATGTTATCACAGCTAAAGGCCCGGGCGCAGCTATGAATTTTGCACTGGCACTGATCGAAGCTTTATCGGATAAAAGAGTTTCCAACTTGATAGCTGAAACAACTTTTGCCAGTGAGAGTCTAAAAAGCTACTGAGTTAGCCGAGATTACTTTGAGGTAAAGCGCTGTATCTTACAGCCGATACTTTAGCTGGCATTTTGCCGGCAAACTGTAAGCTGTAAAGCTTCCGGCGATAGTTGACAGTCCTGCTCAAATATGATAATTTGATCAGGCCGTGGGGGTGTAGCTCACCTGGGAGAGCGCTTGAATGGCATTCAAGAGGTAAGGGGTTCGATCCCCCTCATCTCCACCAGATAAGATAGCAGATTTTGATAGAAAAATCTGCTTTTCTTTTTTGTTCGAAACCCCTTGATTTCAAGGGTTTTAAGCCTTATGAGGCATAAATCAACCCGCCCCGGAGTCATTTTCGGGACGGGTTTTTCTTGTTTTTGGGGTTGTAACGGGCTACCTCAAAAGTAAAGGTTTGCTTTATGGGGTAATCGTTTGCTTTTTGAGTAAAGGTTTGCTTTGTGGGTAATCGTTTGCTTTGTGCCTATAATGGATATTTTCGCTCATAATAAACAGGTTAGAATAAAAAATTCGCAAGTAGTGATTAATTCGTATTTGCACATTTAAATTCTTTATTTGCAGAAATAAGATTGATAGAGAAGATTTGAAATTGTATAATAATACAGTACCGTATAGTCCGGAAAGCGAGGTGCTAGCGATGGCCGTAAGCTACAAAAAGCTATGGAAGTTATTGATTGATAAAGATATGAAGAAAAAAGACCTCCGTCAAGCCACAGGGATGAGTACCACATCCTTGGCGAAGTTGGGTAAGAACGAAAATATAAACACGGAAATACTCGTTAAGATTTGCAAAGCCCTTGAATGTGACATAGGAGACATCATGGAAGTTACCGAGGATTAAGTATCTTAATATTATTAAGTAGAATAGGAGCAAATTCGCTATGGAACAATCAGCATATAATCAGTTAATATCCTTCATTTGGAGCATTGCCAATGATTGCTTGGTTCATATATACAACAAGGGCGACTACCGTAAAATCATCCTTCCAATGATAGTAATTCGGCGCTTTGACGCTGTGCTTGAGCCCACAAAGGAAGCCGTACTGAAGATGAAGGAATCTTTGGATTTACAGGGGATAACTGACCAAGACGATGCTTTGAAGACCATCACCAAAGAGCAGTTTGTTAACAGCAGCCCATTCACACTAAAAGACCTGAAGTCGCGCACAAATCAGCAGCAATTGAAGCTGGACTTTATTCGCTACCTTGATGGATTCAGTCAGAATGTGCAGGAAATCATCGACAAGTTTAAGTTTCGCAATGAGATTGATACACTCTCCGAGAATGATATCCTCGGTATGCTAATCGCAAATTCGTCGACCCACAAATCAACCTTTCAAGCCGTCCCGTCTATAACGATGACGGAAGTATTCGCCTCCCTGCCTTAGACAACCATTCAATGGGCACAGCGTTTGAGGAGTTGCTGCGCAGATTCAATGAAGAAAACAATGTGACTGAAGCTGGTGAACATTTCACACCCCGTGACATAGTGGAATTGATGGCAGAGTTGGCCATTACACCACTTGCGGATAAAATCACGAACACCACCTATCGTATCTATGACGGGGCCTGTGGCACGGGAGGAATTTTAACCGTCGCAGAGCAAAGAATGAAATCTATCGCTGATGAATTTGGCAAGCAGGTGTCCATATACCTTTTTGGGCAGGAACTCCAGCCCGAAACCTATGCGATCGCCCGCTCAGATATGATGATTAAAGGTGAGGGTAAACAGGCAGAACGCATTGCCTACGGTTCGACAATCTCGAATGATGCTTTTCCACGCGAGACATTCGATTTTATGATTTCAAATCCACCTTTTGGGACGCCATGGAAGAAAGACCTTGAGGCTTGGGGGTATAAGGACAAAAAGGAAATAACGGACAGCCGTTTTGTGTTCTCCTTCAATGGAGATGCGGAATATAGCGTTATTCCGAACATCGGTGATCCACAGATGTTATTTCTCGCCAACAACATAAGCAAAATGAAAACAGGAACGCTTCTTGGCAGCCGCATTGTCGAAGTGCACAATGGTTCATCATTATTTACGGGTAGTGCTGGGCAAGGTGAGAGCAACCTGCGTCGTTACATCATAGAGCGTGATTGGCTTGAAGCAATTGTTGCCTTGCCTGAAAACATGTTCTACAACACCGGCATTGGAACGTACCTTTGGATTGTGACGAATAAGAAGTCCAAAGAGCGTAAGGGGAAGATTCAGTTAATCGATGCCACCTCGCTGAAAGCACCTCTCCGCAAAAACCTTGGCGAGAAGAACGGCGAGATTACACCAGAGATTGCTGCACAAATTCTAGTGTTGCACGGTGAGTTCGACCAGGCAGACCCTGAGTTCAGCCGCGTTTTCGACAATAGTGAGTTCGGATATTGGGAAGTTCCGATACTTCGTCCTTTGAAATATAACTACAGCACTGCAGAGGAACGTCTTACTCTATTGGCGGGTGAAAGCAAGCTGAATACAACAAAAGGTATTACCGTCAAGATGATCCAGACGGCGCTTAGAACAATTGATCAAACGGTTATTTATAAAAACACAGTTGTATTTCGTGAGTTAGTTTTAAAGACAATGCAGAAGTTAGAAGTATGGAAAACCTTGAAGGCTACGCAAAAAAATGGTGTGATTAATGCCATAATGAGTGTCTTGTCTGAAAAGGATCCTTCTGCTGACCCTGTCTTGGATAAAAATGGCAACCCAGTGCCAGATAGAAAGTTGTCAGACAAAGAAATCGTACCGTTTTCTTATAATGGAGGTGTCAAATCTTTCTTTGAAGCCGAGATAAAACCGTTTGTACCTGATTCTTGGGTTGACGAAGATGGAGTGAAGATTGGTTATGAAATTAGTTTCACAAAATACTTCTTTAAGCCTGCACATACACGACCGATAGGAGAAATTCTTGCTGATATTGAACAAATCGAAAAAGATACAGATGGGCTACTTGCAAGTATTATTCAGGGGGTGTGTGAATGAAAAGATTCATCTCCTATAAGCCAACAAAACACCCGTACTTGGAGAGTGTCCCAGAGCATTGGTCTGACATTCCATTAAGAAGAATAATCACATCTAAGTCTGTTCAAAACAATGATGGTGAAGAGCTGTTATCTGTTTTCCTGCAATACGGGGTTGTTCGTTACACCGATACATCCCAAAACCAAGTCCATAAACCCAGTGAGAATATGTCAAAGTATCAACTGGTTGAACCTCGCGATGTCGTTCTTAACAATCAGCAGGCGTGGCGAGGTTCAGTTGGAGTCTCAAAGTTTCGCGGCATCGTCAGTCCTGCATATTTTGTTTATTCTTTGGATAAAAGTGTAAATGCCGATTATATGAATTATACTATCAGGGATAGTGCTACTGTTGCCCAGTTTGTTGTGGCCTCAAAAGGTGTAGGTAGTATTCAAAGAAACATTAATCCTTTGGCCTTAAAATATGTGGTACTTCCCTTTCCCCCCCGCGAAGAACAAAACCAAATAGTCCGCTTCCTCGACTGGAAGGTGTCAGAGATTAACCGATTTATACGACAGAAGCGGCGCGAAATTGCCCTGCTGACAGAGTTGATGAACACGCGGGTAAAGGAAATCGTATTCAGTGGGCGTAAGCAGTCTGTCGCCACACAAGACAGTGGAATCTATTGGGTCGGCGATATCCCCGCGCACTGGAAAACAAAGGTATTATTTGAGGTCGCCGCCGAACAGTCCAATTCGAACAAGACTGTGCAAAACCAAAACCTGCTGTCATTGAGTTATGGCAAAATTATAAACAAGGATATCAACACCACAGAGGGATTACTTCCCGCCTCCTACGACACCTATCAGGTGGTAGACGATGGAAACATTATTCTTCGGTTAACGGATTTGCAGAACGATAAGCGGAGTTTGCGAGTAGGAGTTGCAACTCAAACGGGGATTATTACCTCAGCATACACTTGTCTAAAGGTTCGCGGTGATGATCTCTTACCCCACTACCTATATCTGCTTCTTCATTCGTATGACATCTGCAAGGTGTTTTATAGCATGGGTGGAGGTGTCCGCCAGAGTATAGGTTATGGTGAGATTAAGCGGATGTCTCTGCCGATACCTCCAATAGACGAACAACAGGAAATCATTGATTATTGCTATGCATTGAGAACAAACATAGAAAAGATGACATCCGAATTGAAACGTGAAATAGCACTCATCATCGAGTTCCGCACACGGATGATTTCCGATGTGGTCACGGGCAAGGTTGATGTTCGAGATATTGAAGTGCCGGAATTTGCTGCTGAAGATATAGCAGAGGATACCGGTGACGATGGGGAAATCGACAAAGTATCCGATGAGGAGGTAGAAGACAGTGCCTACGACTGACACTAGTGAAAAGGGTCTTGAAACCATAATTACTGATTGGCTTATAGAACATAATGGTTATGAGCGAGGTGCGCTTTATGGAACTGGCGAATACAGTAAGGACTTTGCCATAGACGAAACGCGCCTGTTTCGCTTTCTCGCTGATACCCAACCGTCCGAGTGGGCGAAGTTGCGTCTTGATGAGCAGCCGAATGAAAAGAAAGCATTTCTAAGCTACCTGAGCGAAAAACTCAGAAAAGAAGGAGTCATTGAACTCCTTCGGAAAGAATTTCGCTATAAACAGGTGCGATTTTATCTGTTTTATGTTTTACCTTCTAAAGGCAACGAGACTGCAGAAGAACTTTGGAGTAAAAATATTTTCAGTGTCACTCGTCAGTTGCAGTATTCTAAGGAAAACTCAAAACTGGCAGTGGACTTCGCGCTGTTTTTGAACGGACTGCCGATTATGACGTTTGAGCTCAAAAATCGTTTGACTAAGCAGACTGTTGAAGATGCTGTCTATCAATACAAGACCGACCGCGACCCAAAAGAACTGTTATTTTCCTTCAAACGGTGTATTGTTCACTTTGCTGTGGATGATAATGAAATAAAGATGTGTACTGAGTTGAAGGGTAAAGACTCGTGGTTTCTACCTTTCAATAAAGGTCATAATGGTGGTGCGGGTAACCCACCTAATCCAAAGGGTATAAAGACCGACTATCTATGGAAGCAGATTCTTACGAAAGAAGAGTTGGCGAATATCATACAAAATTACACCCAAGTAATTATCGAAGTGGATGAAGATACCAAGAAGAAATCAGATAAGCAGATTTTCCCGCGCTATCACCAACTTTCTGTCGTGAAGAGCCTTCTTGCAGACGCTTCTCGCGACGGCGTGGGACAACGCTATCTCATACAGCACAGCGCGGGCAGTGGAAAGTCTAACTCCATTGCTTGGCTCGCCCATCAGCTTGTGACCTTGCAGGACGAGGGGAAAACTGTATTTGACTCAGTTATTGTAGTAACCGACCGTGTAAACCTTGATAAACAGATCAAAAATACCATTCGAAAGTTCATGCAAGTGAAAAGCACCGTCGGCTGGGCAACAAAATCCGGTGACCTGCGCGATCTCTTGAAAGAGGGTAAGAAAATCATAGTCACCATCGTCCATAAGTTCCAGTACATATTGGAGGATATCAGTGAATTTCATCAGGGACAGCATTTTGCCATCATAATCGACGAGGCTCACTCTAGCCAAAGTGGGCGATTATCTGCCAAAATGAATATTGCCCTATCAGGCACTACCAGCGATGAAGATGATGATTTAGAAGACAAAATCAATACCATCATTGAAGGCAAAAAGATGGTGAAAAACGCAAGCTACTTTGCTTTCACAGCGACACCTAAAAACAAGACTTTGGAAATGTTCGGCGTCCCATACCTAGAAGGCGATCAGTTAAAACATCGTCCCTATCACATTTATACGATGAAACAAGCCATCGAGGAGGGTTTTATCCTTGACGTGTTACGGAATTATATGCCCATACAAAGCTACTATCGCATTGCCAAGACTGTCGAGAATGACCCAATGTTTGATCGCAAACGCGCCCAGAAAAAGCTGCGCTTGTTTGTGGAGTCCAACGAATACGCTATAAAACAAAAGGCAGAAATCATTGTGGAGCATTTCCACACTGATGTTATCTCAAAGGGCAAGGTTGGCGGCAAAGCCCGTGCTATGGTAGTTACCGGTAGTATTCAGCGAGCTATCGATTATTTCTATGCCATCGATGAATGCCTCAAAGAGAGAAAAAGTCCGTACAAAGCAATCATCGCATATTCTGGTGAGAAAAATGTGGGAGGGCATTCCGTTAAGGAATCTGACATCAACGGGTTCCCTAGCACCCAAATTGAGAAAAAGTTCAAAGCCGATCCTTACCGCATCCTTGTTGTTGCGGAAAAATTCCAGACCGGCTTTGATGAGCCCCTGCTCCACACAATGTACGTAGATAAGGTGCTCTCAGATATAGCAGCAGTTCAAACTCTGTCACGCTTGAATCGTGCAGCTCCGCAGAAGAACGACACATTCATTCTCGACTTCACAAATAGCGTTGACGACATCCGCGAGGCTTTTTCTCGTTATTATAAAACCACGATTCTTTCGGCAGAAACTGACCCGAACAAGCTCAATGATCTTATAAATACACTTTCTTGGCTTCAAGTCTATACCGAATCACAGGTAAGTCAGCTTGTAGAGCTATACCTTACAAACGCACCACGTGATCAGCTTGACCCGATTCTCGATGACTGTACTGAAAATTATAATGAACTTGAGGTTGAAGAACAGATTCTTTTCAAGAGTTCGGCTAAGACTTTTGTGCGGACATATAACTTCCTTGCAGCAATCCTCCCTTATGGTTCTGTAGAGTGGGAAATGCTCTCCATTTTCCTAACATTGCTCATTCCAAAGCTACCTTCCCCCCGTGACGACGATCTTTCGGAGGGGATTCTGGAAACGGTAGATTTAGAGAGCTATCGCGCTGAAGCCCAGACAATGATGTCGATTGCTCTTGAGGATAACGATGCTGAAATCGACCCTATACCCGTTAAGACAGATGTAGGCATTCCCGTACCTGAGATGGATTACCTGACCAGTATTCTTGCAACTTTCCACGACCTCTTTGGGAACATAGAATGGACAGACGAAGACAAAGTCCGTCGTCAGATTGCGGAACTCCCAAACATCGTCAATCAGGATGAAGCTTATCAAAATGCCAAGCGTAACTCCGACGCGCAAAATGCTCGTGACGAGAGCGATCGCGCAACAATGGAGGCCATCATGGACACGATGTCGACAGGTATCGAGCTTTACAAACACATAAGCAGTAATTCATCTCTCAAAAAATGGATTTTGGACATGGTTTTTAATACGACTTATGACACGCCACTTTCAAGTGGTGAGCATCCTCAATAGCAATGGGAGGAAATCTAAACGAATGTGGTCATATGATCAACGGCGTGGTGGAGATTGTTGAGCAGTTATTTAGGCTGCAGGGTGCGGAGCGATAATAAACAGAGGACGATGGGTATGACAGCACAGTTATTCAAAATAGATGAGGCTATTCTGGAGAGTGATAAAATTATTTGTCGCCAGATTAGCCGTCTTGGAGAATCAACAAGAGGCGAAGTGTCGCAAGAGGTCTTAGAATCTTTGCGACACTTCGTTGAACATATCCTACTTAAAGTCTATGCTAACGGCAATGATATCGAAGATACACAAGAAAATGTGAAAGCCGCAGTCAAACAAGCAAAAAGCAACCCGAAACTGAAACACCTTTCAAGGTTTCATTATTTCCTGCAGGTGTCCGTGTCGCATCGTGTCTTGAAAGAACAAAATGCTGAACGGCTGATGCTAAAATATTATGAATATCTGTTGCGTATAAGGATTTTTTTGCATGAAGAGTATAAACTTGATGTCCTCGCAAATCTTGAGGAGTTCCCACAAGAAACCGATGAGAGCCTGATTGAATATTATGAAAAAATAGCAGAAAAAGTTAACTCATATAACACTCCTATAAAGAATGGTTTTCGTTTTGATCGTTTCTATGTGCAAAGGACTAAACCGTTCTTCGTTAATGGAAAGATTTACTACGAGGTAGCATTTGTTCCGGCAAATGACTACGCAAGCAATACTGACCGCATTATTGCTTTCACTGACATAGAGGTTACAAGTTATTATGCTGTAAAGTTTGCGATCGCAAACGATAGTGTGGAAGTCTTCGGAAAACGTATGCCTATTCGCATAATTATAGATTGGGAAGTCAGCATCCGCCCTTGTGAATTAAAAAATTTCACGGCGATTATTGAAAGAACTGCGAGAGGCTACGGCAATGCAGAGCAACGGGAACTTAGTCGGTATCTGACCCAAACTGGTCTCAGCTTATCGGAAATAATAATGTTCTCCGATGAAGCGTTTGCTGCAGTTCGTGACCGCATTGTTCCAAAAACAGAAGCTGTTCATTTCTTTGATTGCCTTGAATCTTGCAGAAAGCTAATTAAGCGAAACGCAGATGGTAGCAATATTTTGCGATATTTGCTTCACCATATGACAAACCGTGTACTTAAGGCGCAGTATAAGCTTACCCATACTCAAGCTGGAGATGTTCGTGGTTGCCATCTCTTGAGCGGTTTGTATCTTAATTATGGCTGTATTCCTTTCGATGAAATGCCGTTTTGCTCCAGCTTAAAAAATCATGTTCCGAGTCTTTCAGATTTATTTGAGTGCCTTGATGCAAACGGTCGAGAACACGAGGTTTTGGCTTGGGTTGTAAGAAATAATACTGAGCAACAAGGTATCCTTTTTACCCCTCTTGAAAAGAGTGAAGATGGGAAATTTAGGCTTGGAGATTTTGGCGATGTTGCCTCGCTTGTTGAAACATATAATGCGCGGTTATACAATTCGTCTGCTCACCAGCAACGAAAAATGGTAATTAAGTACGATCATATATTTATCGAAAGCTATAAGGATGACACAGTATCAATTATTAAGACCATAAAAAGTTTGACTATAAGTGGAATCGACAATTACTCTAATTGGGCAAGAAATTGGCTAGGGACAACTGACCACATTATTGACTGTGAAGAGAAAAAGCAAGCTTTGCTTAAAATGTTCGCCGAATCAAAAGTCGCTCTAATTTACGGCTCTGCTGGAACAGGTAAATCAACTTTAATAAATCACATTTCGCATTTATTTGCTGCCAAGTCAAGACTTTACTTAGCGCAAACAAATCCTGCTGTAAACAATTTGAAACGCAAAGTTACAGCGTCGGCAAACAGTACATTTATGACAGTATCGAAATTTACAAATCAGTATTATAGTGGCGTGACGGAATTTGACATACTTATAATTGATGAATGCAGCACAGTTAATAATCGTGATATGAGAAAAATCTTAAGCCGTGCAAGCTATGAGCTACTTATTCTGGTAGGTGATACATACCAAATAGAAGCAATTGAATTTGGAAACTGGTTTGATGCTGTGCGTTCATTTTTGCCTGGGGCCTCAGTTTGTGAATTGACAAAGCCATATAGAAGTGATAGCGAGGCTTTATTAAGGCTTTGGAGTGATGTCCGGGAAATGAAAGATGACATTTTTGAGCTATTGCAGACTTACAGCTACTCTGCAAATTTAGATGCGACCATTTTCATGCCCGCTGCTGAGAATGAAATAGTACTATGTTTGAACTACGGTGGGCTGTACGGTATAAATAATATCAATCATTTTTTACAAGAGAATAACGCGGGTAAAGAAATATGGCGTGGTGTTCACCGTTATAAAGTTGGCGACCCGATTTTGTTTAACGATTCAGCGGATAAGTTTTTTATACGAATTGACGATCAAGTCCCGATTATCCACAACAATATGAAAGGTCGTATTGTTGACTTCAAATTGCTAAATGCAGACAAAGTTGACGAATGCATACAGTTTGATATTGAAATTGACAGGCCTCTGATTGAAATGGATAGCAAAAACATGGACTTCTCTATTGTGCGAAATGCTCTTAACGGCAATTCGATTATTCGTTTTTCAGTTAACAAAAATAGAAGCACTGATGAGGATGACGCTGGCATTTCAAAAGCTACCGTACCATTCCAGATAGCTTATGCTGTTTCTATTCATAAGGCGCAGGGACTGGAATATGACTCTGTCAAGGTCATAATTACTGACGAAATCGACGAACTGATAACGCACAGCATTTTCTATACAGCTATAACCCGTGCACGAAAGGCATTGAAGATATATTGGACTCAAGCTGTTGAACGAAAAGTTCTTGAGAGGATTGAGCCGAAAGACAACAGAAAGGATGTCTCGCTTCTAAAACAGGAGATAATATGATAGTCAGGAACTCATATGGTTTTTTATAAAGATATTAAAAATCTTTTGAGTCAAGCCATTCTAGACGAGGTAAGAAAAAATCTTGAGGAGATTAACGCCGAAGAGTACTCAGAAGAAGATGATGAAAAATTAATCGACATATTCTCAGATGAACTTGGAGAAGCTACCCCAAAAAAGCAAGCTTAAAACGAAAAAAGAAATGTTACAAAGATAGAATCTTCAAAAAACAAATATACCTTAATTTGAACCCTTTATCTGTAGTTACACTGTAGGTAAGTAGCCTACAGATAAAGGATATGATGGAGGCCATATGTTTTACTCAGACAAACCTATAACTTCAAGCGATTATGATAATCTTGGTAGAAGTGGTTTTGCAAAATTGCTCGCACAGGCACTTATAAATTTAAATAATGCAGATACTTTTTCTGTTGGTCTCTATGGAAAATGGGGAAGCGGGAAGACATCTCTGGTCAATATGATGTTAAATGAAATTGAGATGCAACAGGGGAATGTTTGTGAGGAGAATAGATTCATTGTTGTTCATTTTGAACCGTGGAATTTTTCTGACACTGATCAGCTTTTGTCACAATTCTTTATTCGACTATCTAATGAATTTCGTAGTAAGGGCGATAAAAACCTTTCAAAGATAGGAGAGGCACTTGAAACTTATTCGGAAGCATTCGATTTTACAAGAAGTATACCAATTGTTGGAGGAGCAATAGCCTTTTTGGGTAAAAGGAGCGCAATTGCGCTTGGCAAGAAAATGCAAAAAGGTTCCGACGAGAAAGATATTCTTAAACAGAAAGATTATGTAATAGACTTACTTAAAAAGCAGGCGAGGAGGATATTGGTCGTTATAGATGATATCGATCGGTTGAACGACGAACAAATTCGACAAGTGTTTCAGTTGATAGCATCTGTTGCAAAATTCCCAAATACAATATATTTTTTAGTTTTTGATAAAGATATTGTGACAAAAGCATTAGAGGAAGTACAAGAAGGTAGTGGCGAAGATTATCTCGAAAAAATAATTCAAATGCCCATCCAGATTCCTGAGATTCAAAAGGAAAAGCTCAGACAAGTACTTTTTAATCAGCTAAATGCAATTATTTCTGAATATGATGATGTAAGTTTTCAACAAGCACATTGGCAGGAATTATTTGAAGCATGCATTGATCCATTTATAAACAATATTAGAGATGTAAACCGTCTTTGCAACTCAGTGCAATTTAAATTAACGACGATATCTTCAGAGGTTGATTTTGTTGATATGGTTGCTATTTCGGTATTAGAAATATTTCTCCCTCAAGTTTATGAGTGGGTCAAAAATTCCAAAGCTATTTTAACTGGAGATTTTGATTTGTCGTTTTTTGGAGTAAATAAATCGAAAGATGAATGGTACAAATTTTATAATGCTCAAATTCGCTTGCTTTTCCGCAGTGAATACGAGGACGAGAAAGAACATAATGCGGAAATGACAATGAAATTTCTTTCAAGTCTGTTCCCTTATTTCGCCAAGAAAATTGGTAAGAGTTATGAACCATACAATTCAGATTTATATATGAGAAACAATCAAATTGCGCATCCTGAAAAGTTTGATAGATATTTTAACTTTGATTTAGACAGTATAGAAATAAAGAAATCCGAAATCATAAAAGCATTGTACTTCTTGAATTGCGAGGATTTTAAAGCATATCTGTTGGATTGCGACAAGAGAGGTACAAGCTATGAATTCCTTGAAGAAATCATGGCAATGATTTCTGAGATTTCATCGGACAGGGCGAAAATTATAATAAATGCGCTATCTGAATCTTCTGCGGAACTTGATGTTGTTTCTAATAAAAGAGTTTTTTCAATGAGTGCAAGTTCATATGCAAATCGTATGATATTTAACCTGTTGGATATTGTCGTTCCAACAGAAAGGTTTGTCTTCCTTTCTCATATCATACAAGATGCAAATTTTTCCTCTTTACAATCCATGGCATATGTTATCAATACGCTAGAGTTAGCGTATGGGAGATTGGCGGCTAAAGGAGAAGAAAAAAACTATAAAAAAATTCTTTTTTTAGAAGAACTCATACAATTGGAAGAGATATTTACTCAAAAAGTCAAAGCTATGTTAAAAGAGCACAGCTTGTTTGATTTTGGTGATTGGAAGATAATTTATTATCTATTGGAATGTTTTGATGCTATATATGCAAATGAATATCTTACGAATTCACTTAAAGATGATAAGAACATTGTCAGGTATTTGGCCGGGTCTGTAACTATCTGGACAGGTAGCGGTACAGAATACGAAATTAACGATGAGTATAAAAAATATTTAACGCAAGACCGAGTTCTTCAAGCGATTATATCGCAAAAAGAGTCTGGTGACCTGTTTTTAATGTCAGAACAGATACAGTATAAATGTTGTGCGTTCTTTCTACATATGTCAGGAGAAACAAACTATGACGGAAATATTGCTCAATCTGATGTTGACAAATTACTTAGCGCTTGGAAAATGTAAATGGGTGTAAAACCTTATCCCAGCAAAGTTAAATTTCACATTGTTTCAATAGAAAATATTATGTTTTTTCATTTAGTGACAACACCTCGATGCTCAAAGAATGTATTAGGGTGTTTTATATACGGTAAGTAGACTGTGTCAGTCAGTAAGCGTCAAATATATCGGCGTCTATTCACTCGACTTGAATACGATTAGACTAGACGAAACAGCATGTCTTAAGACGTCTTAAGACGTTGAAAAGAAGTT
>JGI24712J26585_10000095_pt1 | contig 66999 bp, 55 predicted proteins | sample BioPla3DNA2_FD_26585 | JGI IMG/M metagenome (IMG submission 26585) | reverse complement strand
TCTAATACCACTATATTAGGTGCATAGCTTTTAAAAACATCCATAGCTTTAATTCCATCATAAACTGTAGTAACTTGGAATCCTTCTTTTTCCATATACAATTTTATAAGTTCGCATATATTAACATCATCATCAATTACAAGTACCTTTGTTTTGCTATGCATTAGCTCACCCCGCTATATAAATAATGATACTTAATTTAATTGAGAATTTCTGTACGAGCAGGCAAACTGTTCAACACAATATTTTGTATTTTTATTTCTTCCTGCATTTTTTTCTGTTCTTCTTTTAATTCACTAACAGCAACACTAAGTTTTTCATTCTCTTCAATTAAAATTTGTATCATTTTCTTAAGTTCATTTAGTGTAGTTTTTTCTTGTTGTTTCATCATTGTAACCCCCCAACGCATAAGTAGATATAACTTATACTTTCTATGTTAATATAACACTTAGTTTGAATAATACTACAACAAAAAAGTTTTGTAAATACATTTATTATTATTATACCACAAATTACTTCAATAAATCTTATTTTATGAATATAGAAAAAACCCATTTAAAAATCAATTTATTTTTATATTTTTGCTTTTAATTCATGCCTTTATATGATGGTAAAACAGTAGATTTTATATTGACTTAAAACTTTTATTGTGCTATTTTTAACATTGGACTAAAAATAAATTTTAGGGGGTGTTTAGGTGTGATAGATATGGAAACTTTAAAATTTGCTTTTACCATAACTCTTATAGGAATAACCATTGTTTTTTTATCTCTAATAGCTCTATGTGTATTGATGAGTCTTTTTCCACTACTTAATTATGAATGGAAAAAATCATCTGATACCGATAAGGGAGGTTCTGATGATTCTTCTTACTTAGAAATTGAAGAAGATGATGATTTTCATAATGATTCTTCTGATAATTCATCTAACAGTTCTTTAATTGCTCTACTAACAGCTGCTGCCACGGCATATATGGGGAGCAGTTCAGATGTAAAGGTAAGGGTTACCTCTTTTAAACGTATTCCTCAAACCTCTCCAGTTTGGAATACAGTAGGCAGAAGCGAGTATATATCAAATAAATTATAGTTTTAAAAAGTATAATTTATTATGAAAGATTTATAAAAAATCTAAAAGGAAAATAAAAGTAATAAAAAAAGGATGAATACACATGTTAAACGACTTTATAAATATAATAGGTGATATTATATCAAAATCTGGATTTGTAATAGGGGAATACAGACACTTTATAATGATTTTTATATCATGCGTATTGTTTTACCTTGCTATAGCCAAGGAGTATGAACCGCTTTTGCTGCTTCCCATAGCTTTTGGTATGCTTTTAACCAATTTGCCTGGTGCAAATTTATACCATCCGGAGCTTTTTATTACCGAAAGCGGCAAAGTTGATATAATTGAAATTTTCAATAATGGAGGACTTTTGGACTTTTTATATTTAGGAGTTAAATTTGGAGTCTATCCCCCTCTTATATTTTTAGGTATAGGGGCAATGACTGATTTTGGTCCTCTTTTATCAAATCCAAAAAGTATACTTCTTGGTGCAGCATCTCAAATTGGTATTTTCATAACATTTATTTGTGCCCTGCTACTTGGATTTAGTCAAGAAGTTGCTGCAGCAATAGCAATTATAGGGGGAGCTGACGGTCCTACAGCAATATATGTAACATCCCAGTTAGCTCCTAAAATGTTAGGTCCTATAGCTATAGCTGCATATTCATACATGGCTTTGGTTCCTATGATTCAGCCTCCTATTATGAAATTGTTTACAACCAAAAAAGAAAGAGAAACTGTAATGGGTCAGCTAAGAAAGGTGTCTAAACGGGAAAAAATTGCATTCCCTATAGTTGTTACAATCCTTATATGCTTATTCCTTCCAGATGCTGCTCCTCTTGTAGGTATGCTTATGCTTGGTAATTTATTTAGAGAAAGTGGCGTTGTTGAAAGAATAAGTAAAACAGCTGAAAATGAATTAATAAATATTATAACTATATTCTTAGGTCTTTCTGTAGGTGCTACTGCTACAGCTGAAAACTTTTTAAACCGTCAGACATTATTTATTCTTTTCCTAGGTCTGGCTGCTTTCTCCTTAAGTACAGCAACTGGTGTGTTGTTTGGTAAGATTATGTACTATGCTACTGGAGGTAAAGTTAACCCTCTTATTGGTTCTGCCGGGGTATCTGCAGTTCCAATGTCAGCAAGGGTATCACAGAAAGTGGCTTCAGAAGCAAATCCTGGAAACTTCATACTTATGCATGCAATGGGACCTAATATAGCAGGTGTAATTGGTTCTGCAGTGGCTGCCGGAGTTCTCTTAGCTGTTTTCAGATAGTAAGAATGTATTAATTAAGTGAAAAAATCACCTTTTTATTATTAGCAAAAAGGTGATTTTTTTATATTATTTTTTATATTTTCAGAGGACATCTATAAACTGGTTATTATTTCCACATATTTTTTAGCTTCCTCTGTTATAGCATTATAATTGCCTTCTTTAATAAAACGTGGATTTACTAAATTATTCCCTACACCTATTCCAAAGGCTCCTGATCTTAGAAAACCATAAGCATTATTTAAATCTATTCCTCCTACTGCAAACAAAAACTGATCATTAAAAGGACTTTTAATTTGTTTAAAATAGTCTTGCCCAACTGATACCGCCGGAAATATATTAATAAAATCAACTCCGCTTTCTTTGGCAGATATTATATTTGTAGGCGTTAGTGCTCCTGCAATACAGGCCTTGTCAACTCCTTTAATCTCTTTTATTAAATCTTCATCTGAATGTATACAGCTGATAAATTGTGCCCCTGCAACAGCTGCATTATGAACCTGCGCACTATTCATTACAGTACCTGCACCACATATAATCTTTCCACCCATACTGCTTTTTCTTATTTTGGTAATACTTTTTAAAGAATCTTCATTTTGAAGTGTTATCTCCACCACCCTTATTCCCCCATTATAAAGGGCTTTCACTGTATCCTCAATATACAAACTTCCTACACCCTTTACAATTGCAATCATTCTGTACTGCTTAATCCATTCAACTATTTTTTCTTTTATCATGCTATCACCTCATAAGTAAGTATTTTTTTGCCTTTATAATAAAATTTTATATTAAAAAATTTTACTTAAGTCTTTCACTATACATTATTGCATATTATTATACATTATTACATATTGACGTCAAACCATCATTTTCTATTTTTCTGTACACTTTTCGCAATAACCATAAAATTTAACTTTATGGTCTGTTACTTTGAACTTGTTCTTTTTTAGAATCTGCTCCTCTAGATTATCCAATAAATCTTCTTGAACTTCAAATATTTTGTTGCATCCTATACAAATAAGATGGTGGTGACGGTGGTCTTCTTTTTGATTATTAAGTTCATATCTGGTTAACCCATCATCTAAATTTAGCTTGTCAACAAGACCCATGTCATCTAAAAGAAGAAGTGTTCTATAGACTGTTGCAAGACCTATTTCAGGTTGTTTTTTTTTAACAAGATCATAAATTTCTTCTGGGCTAAGATGTTCACCATCATGTTTTATTATTATATCCAAAACTGCCTGTCTTTGAGGTGTGAGTTTATATCCCCGTTCTCTTAACAATTTTTTAAAATCAATAGAATCCATGTTTTTATATCACTCCTAATAAAAACTTATAGCAGCTTTGCTATTTTAATTATTATACACCTTTATTCCTTCCTTAAAACTATTATAAATTAATATTTAAAGGTATGCAATTTTTTCTATGCATATATTTTTAAATCTGCTATAATAAAATAGATATTCACATTAAAAAATACTAAATCTACTTAAAATGAATGTTTTTATAATGTGTAAATATTTATTTAACTACTATAAAATATTTTATTAAAGGAACTGATTGCAAATGAAATATGTATTAATTTTAGGGGACGGTATGTCAGATTACCCTTTAGAACAATTAAATAATAAAACACCTTTGCAGTGTGCTAAAAAGCCCAATATTGATTTTTTGGCTCAAAATGCTGAAGTAGGAATGGTTAAAACAGTACCCCAGGGTTTGCCCCCTGGAAGTGATGTGGCTAACCTTTCAGTTATGGGATATGACCCGAAAATATATTATACAGGTAGATCACCTTTAGAAGCAGTCAGTATGGGGCTTAAATTATCTGATACTGATGTGACATTAAGATGTAATTTGGTGACTCTTTCTGATGAAGAACAGTATGAAAATAAAGTAATGGTAGACTATAGCGCTGATGAAATAAGTTCTGAAGAGTCTAAAATATTAATAGAAGAAATAAATAAACATTTTAAAACAGATAAAATATCCTTTTACTCTGGAATAAGCTATAGGCACTGTATGGTATGGGGTAATGGTCTGACAAAATTAAATTTAACACCCCCCCATGATATATTAGAAAAGAAGATAGGCAGCTACCTTCCAGATAACAAAATGATTTTGGATATGATGGTTAAAAGCTATGACATATTAAAAGACCATCCAGTAAATAAAGAAAGAGTCTCTAAAGGACTTAATGCTGCCAATTCAATTTGGCTATGGGGGGAAGGCAAAAAACCTAATATCCCTAAATTTTATGATATGTATAAAATTCAAGGCTCTGTTGTATCCGCTGTTGACCTTGTTAAAGGAATAGGAATTTTAGCTGGTCTAAACAGTGTAGAAGTGGAAGGTGCTACAGGCAATATTCACACAAATTTTAAAGGTAAAGCTTTGGCAGCACTAGAACAACTAGAATCAGGATGTGATTTTGTATACCTGCATATTGAAGCACCCGATGAATGTGGGCATAGGTATGAAATAGAAAATAAAGTAAGATCTATAGAGTTAATAGATGAACAGGTTGTTGGTACAATTTTAAAAGGACTCCAAAAATATGAGGACTATAAAATTTTGATTCTTCCTGATCATCCTACTCCATTATCACTTAGAACTCATACTTCAGAACCTGTGCCATATTTGCTTTATCAAAAATCCTCAAATAAAGATTCTGGCTTAACAGGATATGATGAGTTGCAGGCAAAAAGCACAAATGTTTTTATTGATGAAGGTCATAAACTTATGAAACATTTTATTTTAGATGATAAATAGGGAATGTAAATAATAAGAGCCTTGCCAATTGTTGGGGTTTTGCACATAGATTTTTCAGTAACTGGCAAGGCTTATTTGTTTGTCAAATTTTAGAAATCATATTCTATTATAACAGCTCCATTTTCTTTTATGTTCTTTTTTTCCTCATCTGAAATATTTAAATCCCACAATTTTTCACTATATTCTTCTCCTTTTTCAAAAACCACTATTTTATTTATAACTAGTTTTGCAATTTTATGAGTAATTCCCTTTTTGCAAATATTATTTTTTATAGATTCTAAAAAATTATTTATATCTTTAATTTCAAAATTTCTTTTCTCTATACTTTCAATTTCTTTTTTTAAAACTAAAATATTTTTCTCTATTTTTTCATTGATTCTTAAAAATAATTCTTCAGATATTTTACCTTCAAGCCTGTCTTGATAAATTATTTCCTGCTGCCTTTTTTTATATTCAATTTGTTTTTTTATTGTATCAATTAAAGCATCTTTTTTATTATTTCCCCATTTTTCCCTGGAAATTATTTTTATTACATCTTTATTTTTGAAAAAAATAATTAAATCATTTAATATAATTTCAGCCAAATCCCTTTCACATATATGATGACTGGTGCATGAAGATTTACCCAACTTACTGTAACTGCTGCAAATGTAGCCCATAGGTCTTTCCTTTCGCTTTCTGGCATACATTAGGCTTCCACATCCTCCGCAGTACAATAATCCCTTAAATGTATGTAATTCGCCCTTGTGAGGACTTAATATTTTATTCCTTCTTTTTCTAATCTCCTGTATTTTTTCATACTCCTGCCTTTTTATAATTGGCTCATGAGTGTTTTTTGTTATTATCCATTTATCCTCTGGAAGCCTTCTTATCTTTTTACTTTTAAAACTTATCTTCTCACTTACCCCTTGTACAGTATCACCTGCATAAACTCTGCTGCAAATAATCCTTCTAATAGTTGTAGCATTCCAAGCCCCCCCACCTGGTGAAGGACATCCCTCTTTGTTTAAAAAATTTGCTATATAAGAGTATCCATAACCCTCCCCATAAAGGCTGTATATTTTTTTAACCACCACCGCCTCATCCCTTTTTATAATAAGTTTATTTTTATGGGAGGGGGATTTTTCATAACCATATGGTGCCTTTCCAATATACTCACCTTTTTCAATTTTAAATCTTAGACTTGCCCTGATTTTTCTAGAAATATCTTGAATATATCGCTCATTATACCAAGTCTCAATGCCAACCGTCTCATTATCCTTTAAACTATCATATCTTCCATCAAAAGTCTTTACTCTTACTCCATTTTCTTCTAAAAAATCAAGAAATAATAGGGTTTTGGCATTATTTCTTCCTAAACGGGATAAGTCTTTTATTATAAGTAAATTAATACTTTTATTTAAAACATCTTCTTTTAAGGCTTCTATCCCATCTCTTTCAAAACCCGCCCCGGATACATTATCATCTATGTAAATCCTCTTTATATCTCCTAAATTATTGGTTTTTACATATTCTATGAGCAGATCTCTTTGAGTCTCAATAGTCTCATAATTCTCTTCCCTATCGTCTCTGCTCTCCCTCACATAAATAGCAGTTTTATAAAATTCACATATAATTGCCTCACTCCATTAACAACCTTATTAATTTTTTAATGATAATTTCCCATTTTTCATTTTTATATTTGTATTTTTTTATAACAATTTTAGATTTTAATTTTTTAAATTTCATAAATACCATTTTAAACTATATGCTTTTCTAATTATTAATATATGCATTAAGTTTAAGGCATAAAAATTGTCCTTAAATTAAATTAAGAACTTATTTAAAAAACCCTATCTTATTATTCTTTCCTCAGTAACAATCATATCTAATGGTACATCATGTTCTTCTGTGGGTATGTGGCTGCAAATTTGAACTTCAAAGGCAATCCCCACCTTATGACATCCTTCTTTGGTATCTTTTAAAAAGGCATCATAATACCCTGCTCCATAACCAATTCTATTTCTTTTTTCATCAAAAGCAACTCCCGGAACCACAACCATATCTATTGTTTTTCCATGAACTTTTTTAGCTGCCTCTTCTTTTGGCTCTAAAATACCATATGTACCTTTACTTAACTGGTTTTTTATATCTGTTATTTGATAAACTTCAAGGTATCCTCTTTTTGATTGGCGGACAACTTTTGGCAAAAAAACTTTTTTCCCCATTTCAAAACATTTTTCTATTATAAATTTAGTTGAAACTTCATTGGAAAAATCCATATAAACCATAATGTTTTTACTTTCTAAAAACTCCTTTAGTACTATAATTTTATTTGTTATGATTTTACTTTTTTCCAATACATCCTTTTCTAAAAGTTCTTTTCTAAGTTCTAATACCTTTTTTCTCATTTCTTTTTTGCTTTTCAAAAATACCACATCCTCAAACCTGTTCTACATACTGCTTTATATTTGCATCTTCAAATGTCCCCATATTTTTATACGCGTACAAAGCGCACTCAATAATATTAAAAGCTAAAGCTGCTCCTGTACCTTCACCAAGTCTCATGCCTAAATCAAGCATTGGTTTAAGTTTTAGTGCTTCCATCACCTTCTTGCTCCCTGGCTCTGCTGAAGCATGGGAAGAAATAATAAAGTTTTTAACTTTTGGCTCTAATTTAACAGCTGCCAGTGCCGCTGTAGCAGATATAAAACCATCTATAACTATTGGAATCCTATATGCCGCAGCACCGATAAAACAGCCTGTAAGACCAGCTAAATCAAATCCCCCCACTTTAGAAATAACATCTAAAACATCATCAGCATCAGGCTTATTTAACTGTATAGCTTTTTTTACAACTTCTACTTTATTTCTAAACCCTTCAAAAGACAAGCCTGAACCATATCCCACCATCTCTTCTGGTTTACTCTTTGTAAGAACAACTGAAACAGCACTGCTTGTGGTTGTATTTCCTATTCCCATCTCACCGGTTCCTAGCAATTCAACACCTTTATCCTTTAAATCCCTCACAATAGAAATACCTGTCTCAATTGCCTTTACTCCTTCTTCCCTGGTCATAGCAGGCCCTTTTGCTATATTCCATGTTCCTCTTCTTATTTTTCTGTTTAATATTCCTTCACATTCAATATCATCATCCACTCCTATATCCACCACAACTATATCTGCATTTACAAATTTAGTAAAAACATTTATACCCGTAATTCCTTTTAAAAAATTACGGGTTACCGAAGCTGTAACACTTTTAGGACACGAGCTGACTCCTTCTTCAACAACCCCATTATCTGCACACATAATTATAACAGTTTTTTTATGTACATTGGGAAATAGCTGTCCTCTTATGCCAACAATTTGTTGTACCAACTTCTCAAGTTTACCTAAACTTCCTAAAGGCTTTGTCAAACTATCAAGCCTTTTTTTTGCCTTATCCACTAATTTCTCATCTAAATCCCCTATACATTCTAATGTCTCCCTAAGAACCATCATTATCCTCCCATAATATAAATTTATATACTTTCTTTATGTATTTCTTCTTTATAATATAAATACAATAATGCTTTAATTATATCATTATAATTTTCATATGTTACTGGATGCACATCATTCTTGTCAACCTGTACACAAACAGAAATTTTATGTTTATCATTGTTGTCAATAACAGTACTTATCATTTCAATAGCATCTAAGGGTTTTCTGTAAACATAAATCCACTGCTCTACTCCATCGTCTATATCCAGCTCTTTTTCATAGAATTTTTCTAAAAAACACTTAATTGCCCCAGCCTTCCTTGAGGATAGATTTACAGTAACGTACATTTAATTACCTCCTGTTTTTTGTTAAATGAATTGATGTACCTCCATCAATACTTAAATTAGACAATATAATTTAAAATCCTTTATGTAATTTTTTCTTTAAATCTATATAAAATAAAATACCATTTGAAAATGTTTGTTTTTTTTAAGCTTTTTGAGAATAATATTTATAAATTATAAATAGGAATGGAGGAGTATTTTTAAAATGAAAAATAAAATAATTATATTATTTTCTATAATATTAACAGCTTTTTTTGGATGCAGTGTAAACAGTGAAAATAACCAGCAGCTACAGCAACAACAGCTAAGTTTTGAAAAAAATAAAAATGAAGTACCTAAAGATTTAGAAAAAATAGAAGAAAGTATTGAAAAAATTTTTCTAGAATTAAACGGTCCTGCTTCAAATGTTGAAAAGGATAAAAATAACCAAGACTTAAAAGATAACAAAGATAAAAAAGAGGAAAATGGTGAAAATAATCAAGATAGCAGTAAAGAAGGAAAAAAGGAAGGAGAGAATAAAAAAGAAGAGGATAAAAAGCTTCAAGATGAAAATAAAGATGAAAGAAAAGAAGAACAAACAGATAAAGACAATGAACAAAATGATTGGGAAAAAACTTATGGCATAATAAATAATTTGCATTATCAGTGGAACAATTTTACCTCTTTTGCTATGGAAATAAATGCACCCAGAGAAATTATTGATAGTTTTAGTGTATCTTTGAACAATCTTACAAATATGGTTTTAAACAAAGATACAGTTAATTCACTAATGGCTGCAAACACTCTTTATTCTTATATTCCAGACCTATATATGCTTTTTGATACACCCTACTCTCCTGAAATAAAAAGACTTCGCCACTATGCCAGAAGTACAATGTTAAATGCTTTAACAGAAAACTGGACTGATTCAGAAAAAGACCTGCAAAATCTTAAATCATCCTGGTCTTTTTATAAAACTTCCATACAAAAGGACCGTCCTGAAAGAACAAATAAATTAGACTATTCCATTTACGAACTTGAAATGGTTATAAATGAAAAAAACAAAACTCTTTCTGACATAAAAGGCCGGGTAACTTTAAATAACATTGATGTTTTGGAAAAGGAGGAAAAAAGAAAGTAGAGCACAAATTAAAAATTTAATATATAATAAAATTACCAGTTTAAAATAAACCCTTTTAAAGAAAGGATTTTTTATATGAAAGTATTAGGACTGATTGTAGAGTATAATCCTTTTCACAATGGACATCTTTATCATATTAATGAGGCAAAAAAAATCACTGGTGCCAAATATGTGGTTTGTGTAATGAGCGGTAATTTTATTCAAAGAGGAGAGCCTGCAATTATAAATAAATGGGCAAGGGCAAAAATGGCACTGTTAAACGGTGCAGATTTAGTAATAGAACTTCCTGTGGTTTATGCACTATCTAGTGCTGAATATTTTGCTTATGGGGCTGTGAAAATTTTAAATGACATTGGAATTGTAGATTATTTGTGTTTTGGAAGTGAAATAGGAAAAATAAAGCCTCTTGATGATATTGCCAATATTCTCTGTGATGAACCTCTATTATATAAATCACTATTAAAAAATGAGCTTAAAAAAGGCTTATCTTATCCAGTGGCAAGAAACCAGGCTTTAATAGGTTATTTTCACGCAAAAAAAGACTTTTATAAAGACAGAGATGATTTATTAAACAAATCAAATAATATTCTTGGTATAGAATATTTAAAAGCTTTAAAACGTTTAAACAGCAGTATAGTACCTGTTACAATTAAAAGAATTAATAATAATTATAATACAGAAGAAATAACAGGAAATATTTCAAGTGCCACAGCTATTAGAAAACACCTTTTAAAATCACATAATTCTTTACAAAATGTTTTAGATACAACTTTGCCTGAACCCTGCTACAACATCTTAAATAAAGAATTCTCTTCTGGCAGAGGTCCTGTTTTTGCTTCTGATTTTTACCCTATTATTTCTGCCCTGATAAGAAAATTCCCTGGATGCCACATAAAAGAAATAGCATATGTGGCAGAAGGCTTGGAAAACAGAATAAAAAAAGCAGCAGACAGCAGCGGTACATATGATGAGTTGATAAATAAAATATGCACAAAAAGATATACCACTACAAGAATACAGAGAATTCTTATGAATATAATGATAGGAATCACTTCAAGGGATATAAAAAATTTTATTCACTTTGGACCCCAATATGCCAAAGTGCTTGGATTTAATGAATCGGGGAAATTTTTAATGTCTCTTATTAAAAAAAATTCCATCATTCCCTTAATTCTAAAAACTGCTAACTTTACAGGCTCCTGTAATCCTCTATTGAAAAAGATGCTTGAACTGGAGTGTATTTCCACAGATTTGTATGTACTAGGTTATAAAAATCCTGAATATAAAAAAGCTGGACAAGAATTTACTCAAAATATAATTAAAGTTGAGTAAACTCTTTTAAAACTAATATTTAAACTTTTCTATTTCCATCATCATTTTTTGTGATAATTCAGCTAAAAAGTCTGTGGATTCTGCAATCTCCATAATAGATGCAGTTTGCTCTTCTACCGATGCAGAAGCTTCCTCAGTTCCTGCTGCATTTTCCTGGGAAATTGCCGATAAGTTTGAAATCACATCTATCATATCTTCTTTTTTTCTTTCCATTCGCTCGCTAAACTCATTTAATGTTTTAAGCTCCTTTTTCATTATCTCAATAGCGTTAGAAATGCCTTTAAATTTTTTACTTGTATCATCAACAATTTCATTTTGTGATTTAACAATCTCTGCTGCCTGTTCTATTGAAATAACAGCTTCTTTACTTTTATCAGAAAGTTCTTGAATGATTTTTAAAATTTCATTGGTAAATTTTCCTGACTGCTCTGCTAAACCTCTTATCTCATTGGCAACAACTGCAAATCCTTTTCCTGCATCTCCAGCCCTGGCAGCTTCTATAGAAGCATTTAATGCAAGCATATTAGTTTGGGCTGCAATATCCTTTAACATTTCGCCAGCACTTTCTATTTTTTTTGCACTCTCATTGGTCTCAAAAACAACGCTATTTATTCTTTTACTAGCTTCACTATTTTCAATGGTCTTTTCTACTAAATGTTCTAGTACACGAATTCCATCATTTTTAAATATATCAACATTTTCTATAGAATTATTTAAATTATTCCTTATTGTTTGAGTATCTTCTATGTAACTTCCCAGCTCTGTAATACTCCCAACACCTTGTTCATTTTCTTTCGCTTGATCAGTGGCTCCTTTTGCAATCTCTTCTATTGTTTTTGCTATTTCTCCAGCTGCTAAAGATAGTTGCTGACTGTTAGAAGATAATTCTTCCGAAGAAGAAGTTAGCCTGTCAGACATTTGGGAAATACTTTTAATAAGTGATATAAGATTGCTCTGCATCTTTACTACTGACCTGGTTATCACTCCTATTTCATCGGATCTATTTATAGACTTTAAAGCTTTATGATTTTTATCAAATTTAAGATCATATTCAGACATTCTTTTAATTATATCTACTAAATATTTAATTGGATTTGAAATGGTTCTGGCTAATACTATAGAGGCTAACATACCTAAAATAAACACAAGGATAAAAACCAGTAAAATCATGTTTTTTAAAGATGTAACACTATGCAAAACCTCTTTTTTGTCTGCTGCAATTCCAAGAACCCAGTGAGAATTTGGGATTTTTGCTATTGCTGTAATATATTCCTTCCCTAAAAATTCATGATTTGCTAAACCGCTGTTTCCTATTCCTAAACTCTTAATAGCTTCTCCTAAGCTTTTTAAGCTTCCCTCACCTTCAATATCTTCAAAAATATTTCTTTGCTCCATTACAAATTCTCTGTTAGGATGTGAATAAAAAGTGCCATCAGGTCCAAGTAGAAAAGCAAATCCCTTGTCACCTAATCCCATTTCATCTGTTATGTCATTTAATGCTGTTCCATCCTTTCTTCCAATTAAAACAGCCTCCACTTTTCCATCAACTTCTATTGGTGCAGCAAACATAACCACTACACCATTTGTTACTCTGCTTATTATTGGGTTGGAAATATTTGACTCACCTTGAAAAGCTTTTTTTACATATTCTCTGTCTCCTAAATTTGCCGTTTCTTCACCTAAAACATAATGTGCCATTCCATCTGGCATCACCACTGCCAAATCTAAATAATCTAGTCTCTCTACATCTTCTCTCATTGATTCTTTTTGAATCTGCAAATCCATCGACCTAGTTCTTTCTCTGTTTGCAACTTCATACAAAGATACCAAGCTAATATTGATGCGCGTTTCGATATGTTTAGCTCCTTCTTCTGCATATCTAATCATTGCCTCTTCAACTTCTTTAATTACGGAATTAGAAGAAACTTTAATGGAAATTAGCCCAATGGATAAAGATATGAGTAATACAAGAATACCTACAAAAATAGTAATTCTCTTGGATAAATCTAGTTTCATTAGCTACACCTTCCTAACGTTTTTTAAGTACTGCCATGCATTAAGATATTAATTTAAATTATGAAATTTTCTCATTATTCCTTGAATTTCTATAGAATTGATAATGTTTTTTTGCTAAATACAATAAGTTTGGGTTTAAGATGTAATATTCTACATTTTAGTTAAAAATCCTTTTTGTATATTTATTATATTTGTACTTTTGTAATTTGTTTTTTTAACTACCATTTGGTTAAAACTTGTAAAAAAGCTTTAGGCAGCTATTTTTTCACCACCTAAAGCTTATTTTAGACCTTTTTTACCTGTTAGATTATTTATTTAAACTGCCTTTTTACACTTCCATAATTATAGGAAGAATCATTGGACGCCTTTTTGTTCTTTCATATAGGTAATCCCGTAATGCATCTCTTATAATACTCTTTTTTGTTGCCCAATCACTCTTTTTCTTTTCATCACACTTTAGCAATGCCTTTCTGGAAATTTCTCGGATTTCTTCCATAAGGTCCTCCGACTCTCTCACATAAACAAAACCTCTAGAAATAACATCCGGACCTGCAACCAATTCTCCACTGCCGCTTTCAATTGATATAACAACTACAATCAATCCATCCTGTGAAAGATGTTTTCTATCACGAAGAACAATATTTCCTACATCCCCTACTCCTAATCCGTCAACTAAAACTCTTCCAGAGGAAACACTTCCATTTAACTTTGCAATCTCATCAGTAATTTCTAAAACATTGCCTATATCCATTATAAAGATATTCTCCTTGGGCATGCCTAATTCATGGGCAAGGTTTCCATGTTGTTTGAGATGCCTATACTCACCATGTACAGGTACAAAATATTTAGGCTTTATAAGGCTGTGAATAAGTTTCAATTCTTCCTGGCATGCATGTCCAGATACATGTATATCTGCTAAAGCTTCATATATCACTTTTGCACCTTTTTTAAATAAATCATTTACAACCCTTGAAACAAATTTTTCATTTCCTGGTATTGGAGTTGCTGAAATAATAACTTGATCTCCAGCTACAATTTCAACTTTTCTGTGTTCACCTGATGCCATTCTTGACAAAGCTGACATAGGTTCACCTTGACTCCCGGTTGTAATAATAACTAATTTTTCTGGAGGATATTTATTAATATTGTCAATATCTATAATTACACCTTCAGGAACATTCATATATCCAAGCTCCATAGCTACATTTACCACATTAACCATACTTCTGCCACAAATAGCCACTTTTCTTTTAAATTTAACAGCAGCATTTATCACTTGCTGCACTCTGTGAACATTAGAAGCAAAGGTAGCAACTAATATTCTGCTTTTACTATCCATAAATATTTCATCAAGAGTTTGTCCAACTGTCCGCTCGGACATGGTATACCCTTCTCTTTCCACATTTGTGCTATCTGCCATAAGTAATAAGACACCTTTTTTGCCTAACTCTGCTAACCTTGCCAAATCAATTGGTTCTCCCTCTATAGGTGTATAGTCCACTTTAAAATCCCCAGTATGCACAATAATACCAGCAGGAGTAAATATTGCAAGGGCAACAGAATCTGCAATACTATGACTTGACCGTATAAACTCCACCTTAAAACATCCTAGTTGAATCACATCTGACTGCTTTACAGTTTTAAGCTTTACAATACCTAAAAGTTCATGTTCTTCAAGTTTTTGTTCAAGCAGACCTAAAGTTAATTTGGTACCATATACAGGCACATTTATATCTTTAAGTACATAAGGAAGTGCCCCAATATGGTCCTCGTGACCATGTGTCAAAATAATTCCTTTGATTTTTTCTTTGTTTTTGTTTAAATAAGTTACATCAGGTATCACCAAATCAATACCTAACATATCATCTTCAGGAAATGCAATTCCACAGTCTACTACAATGATATCTTCCCCATATTCAAACACAGTGATGTTTTTTCCGATTTCACCTAAACCGCCAAGGGGAATAATCCTTAGTTTTTTCTTTTTTTTTGCCACAACTAAACCTCCATTTATTATTATATATATTTAAACGAGACTTTTTAAAAAAGCCCAAAAAAGCCCAGTATATAATTCTCATAAAATAATTAATAACTTTATTATTATAGCATATTTCTAATAAATATAAACAATAATTTCTGGATTGAGTATATAAATTAAGTGTAATACATGCATTTCCAACATTTCCCCTGGCTTTGAATGAAAATACCATGAAAAAAAGAGGAAGGCAACTGCCATTCCTCTTTTTTACTTTATGGATATTATTTTATAAGTTCAATTTCTAATATGTGTCTTGACAATAGTGAGTAGTCTAAACTGTTAATTCTTCCATCTTTATTTATGTCTGCAGCATTCTTATCTGCTTCTACACCGTCCATTTCAAGTATAAGTCTTGACATTAATGTTGCATCTAGTGAGTTAATAATTCCATCACCGTTAAGGTCTCCTAAATTGCTATCACCTATTGGTGGTGTTCCTTCTTCAGCAATTTCTGTTAAGTAACCAGTTACCCAAGCTAATGGAGCATTCCAGTTAATTGTAACTTCGTTTGTTGACCATGATTCAATATTGTCTAAGAAGCACTTTTGTGGTGGGAATCCACCTGGCTTCCAACCCATACCTTTAACCCATGGGTCTTGTAATCCAGAGTTAGGTCCACCTGACAACCATCCTGGAGGTGCCTTTGGAAAACTTGGATCTAGCTGGTATGCAAACCATCTGTGGTGAGGATTTGTTAGTGGCATAGATCCATAACCTGAAACATAACACTGATTATTTGGGTTACGTCCCATGATATAGTCCATAGCTGTTGTTAATGCGTTAAAATATTTAGCATTATTAGATATATCATATGCATATGCAAATACTATACACTGATTTATAACAAATGAGTTTGAACCCCATGGATAACCAACTAAGCTTGGGTCATCAAAGAATACAGGTCTTTGCTCAATAGTGATTCCATATCCTTGCTTTTGTTGGATATCAATCCATGCATCTGCTGCTTTTTTAATATTGCTTTCTAAAGTACTTGCTTCACTTGATGACAACTTATCTTTATTAAGAAGAAGTGATATTGTTCCTAGTCCTTGTGTGTTACCCCAGTCAAAAGCACCTATAAAACCATGTTTTGCTTCTCCGCCTGTCAGTTCGCTAGGCATTTCTAAGAAATGCTTTGATTTCTTAATATAGTCATAGTATGTTGATTTACCAGTAGTTATATATAATTCTGCTGCTGCCCAGTAGAATTCGTCTTCTACATAGTCATCACCATAAGGTCCTCCACCCATAGTTGCTGTGAATGGAGCATAAATTGAAGGGTTAGCAAGTGCAGCTTCCCATGCTACTTCTGCAGCACTTATAAGTTCATTTGCAAATGAAGAATCTATATCTTTAAATAGACGTGATCCCATTGCAGCAGCTGCAGCCATATTAAGTGTTGCTGCTGTTGTTGGTGGCTTTAATACACGTTCTCTCTCAGCATCATCAGCAGGTGCTAATCCTAGAGCCGTCCAACGGTCATCATGAACTTTGTGGTGAACCATACCTGCTCTTTTGTAGTTAGAAGGAACTTGCATTTTAAGCATAAACTCTAACTCTGGACGTACTTCGTCAAGTATATCAGGTATTCTATTTCCGCTTTCAGGGATGTTCATTGTGTTATCCCCATAGTATTTATCAGCTGTACCAGCTGCTAGTGCACGCTCATATTGGTTCATAAGCGTCCATGCAGCTATACCACCATTAACAACGTATCTACCATAGTCACCAGCATCATACCATCCACCAGTAACATCAAGTGAATGAGTTCCACCATATGTATCTCTTGACTCTGCAAATTCAACACATTTAGCAACGTCTCTAGTGTGTCCTGCAGCACGTGCAAAACTTGGATCATGTGAATAAGCTGCTTCTATTGGCTGTGCAGATCTATTATAGTAGAAGTACTTTAATGCATCATACATAAGATCGCTGTAAATATCATTTCCTATTTTAAATTCATAGCTGCTTTCTCCACCAGCTTCTATATAGTAGGTTCCCTCTTGTGTAAAGTCTGAAAAATCAATTAACTGAACAGTATCTCCAGAATCTTTGTCTAAACCAAATGACTTGGTGCTTCCACTTTTAACTGTTCTTCCGCTGCTATCCTTTAATTCCCAAGTACTTGCAGAACCTATTAAAGTAGCTACTTTTTGGGAGTTTGGATAGTAACCAACCTGGTTTACACGGATTTCTTTTCTAGGTGTTGGTGTTGGTTGTGGTGTTGGTTTAAAACCTTTACCTTGTAAGGTTACCTTGCTAAATTTTATAACTGTACCTGCTTTAACAGTAGCTTTGTCATACTGTGTACCTTCACCGTCACCAAGGTGGAAAGCCCACTCTGCTATAGGGTTATTAGTATTACCTGTAAACTCTCCTTCATGAGTATACCACTGATTTGCCTGTAATTCATGTGATTGCCACTGATTATTCCAATACTCAGCATAATCTCCATCCATTTCACCTATTTTGGAGTAAATTTTACAGCTTTTACTTGCCTGCACTGTAAAAGACACTCTGTACTGCATTCCTGATTCAATAGGAATTTGTCTGTGTCTAAATTGAATGCCCCATTGTGCCTCTCCAGGATCAATTACTTCAATTACATACTCGTTGTTAGCAATTTCAAACTCTGCCTTTGCCGGATAGTCCTCAACAACGTGCCAAGGAAGTCCTACGCCTCCCTCAAAGTTTGTGTTGGTAACAATGTCTGTCCATGCAAAAGAAACTACTTGAGTAGCTAACAATGCAAAAATAAGGACAGTTACCAATGTTAATTTTTTTAACATTCCTTTTTCCTCCTTTATAGAAATGAATTAATATATAAATTTACACAAATACACAAAACCTAAAAAGAAATATATCTTTCTCCTATAATATATAAGGTTGAATTTTAGGCACTACAAAAAAGTAGTATTTTATGTTCAATACTTATGTTTTCTAAAAAGACATTTTATATAGATACTATATAATTATTTACAAATACAACAATAATGATTTTGGAAGACAAGATCTGATTTTAAAAATACAAAAAGGGCTAGATTTAAATTACTAGATTTTTTATTAAAGAAATAGCAAGGAAATTGTATTGGAGTACAAAAACATAAAGTGCTACGCATAATCTAAAACAACCACAACTAATAGGAACTTGATATATTTACTTTTCAAGGTTCTTTTATATTTGGTAAATTTAACTCAAGTATTAATTTAAAAATAATAATTTCAATGCAGGAAAAAGAAATATCTTCCCGACAAACATATACCCCAATATTTTAATTAGAATCTTATATATTTGAAATCTTTATATATCAATATAATAAATAATTTTTAATTTTATCAACTTCATTTAATTTAATTTTACCTAATATAATTAAAAAGGTCAACATTATATATAAAAAAACTATAATTAATCTAAGTTATTTTTCATGATAGGTACACTCCAATTGGATTTTTCACTTTCATTTATAATACCTTTATATACCTCAATTGTTTTGTCTGTGATAACCTTCCAGTTGTAAATACTGTGAACTTTTTTTAATGCATTTTCCTTCATTTTTTCCGCCTTTTCAGGATTGTGAAGTATCTCCAGTATACTGTCTGCAAGGGAATTTGCATTGCCTGTATATGATTTCATTCCATCCACTCCATGTTCCACTATGCCGCTTAAGCCCCCTGTATCTGAAACAACAACTGGTACATTTGCAACCATCCCCTCTAATGCCACTATCCCAAAAGGCTCATAAAGACTTGGAAAAACTGCAACATCGGCACATTTGTATATTTTTAAAAGCTCTTCGTCTTTTATATAGCCTGTAAAATATACTTTATGGGATACTCCCATATAATTTGCTTTAGCTTTTAAATGTTCAAGCTGGGGACCTTTACCAGCAATAATAAATTTAGCACCATTATAGTATTGTAAAACTTTAGGTACAGAATCTATTAAAACATGAACTCCTTTTTCATTAACAAGTCTTCCTACAAAAAATATAATTTTTTCATTGTCCTCAGCATATTTTCTTCGAAAATTCATATCTTTTTCATATCCATCAAATTTATTCAAATCAACCCCATTGGGAATTATGTCTATTTTATCTTCAGGCACTCTAAATACATGTTTTACTTCCCCCTTCATATATTCACTGTTTACAATAATTCTCCATGATTCATAAGCCATCCACCATTCAATATTATTTATATATCTTTGGGTATCATCATGTATCCCACAATTTCTACCATACTCAGTTGCATGAATGGTGGAAATAAGGGGCGTAAAATAAGAATGTTTTAAAACTCTTGCTGCAAATGCAACTATCCAGTCATGAGCATGAATAATATCAAATTTTCCCGTTTCATTTATAAGCTTTATACTATGCTCTATTAAAGAAAAATTTAATTGCAGTACCCAATCAACAAAATTATTTGGTGTAACATCATAAGAATGTATTCTATGAATATATACCTCTTTGTCTTTTTCAAATTCTTTTGTTCCCATTTCCCAACAAGTTATAACATGAACTTCATTTCCTCTCTCACCTAGTTTTTGAGCTAAGCCATGTACAACCCTTGATATACCTCCCACAATCCTGGGTGGATATTCCCATGATAGCATTAAAATCCTCATAATATTCTCCTCCAAACCCTGCCAAACTTGCCCTGTTTATTATATAAATGTTTTACAAAATCAATTATTTTAATGATATCTAATTCATATTATACTCAATATTTGTTTATATTATTGAGAAACAGTAAAACAAAAAGTAAAAATTTTTACCAAGAGATTATCCATAAGTTTATTATAATTCTTCAAAACCTGAAAAAATCCTTCTTATATATATTATTTATGTAATAGTTTTTAAAAAAATATTACAACATTCTCCTTGCACTTTCATATGCCAGCTCTGAACGTTCACATTCTTCATCAAAAAGCGTTAGCTGATAACACAAATGACTTCCTTTCATTCTCTCAGAAGCATAACATAAACCATTTGTTCGTATATCTAAAAAAGGCTGGTCAATTTGCTCTGGATCGCCTATGAGTATTATTTTTGTACCAGCCCCTGCTCTTGTTATAATTCCTTTAACCTGTTTTGGCGTTAAGTTTTGCGCCTCATCTATTATAACCCATTGTTTTACTATAGATCTTCCTCTTATAAATGCAATTGCTTCTGTATTAATTATTTTTCTATCAAACAGTTCATCAATTTTATCTTTTAATTCCTTTTCGCTGGAATATCTTTCATTTTCATCATTGTCAATAAGCACTTCTAAATTATCAATAATAGGTCTTAAATATGGAGCTATTTTCTCCTGTTCTGTTCCAGGTAAAAATCCAATATCTTCATCTAACTTTACATTAGGCCTGCATACCAAAATTTTCCTATACATTTTATTTTGCTCAACCATAATTTTGTGCAAACCCACAGCCAGGGAATAAAATGTCTTGGCTGTCCCGGCAGGTCCTTTAATAATAACAAGAGGCGCCTTATCAGCATCTGTCATAAGTGCTTCTTGCATAAATTTTTGTCCCGCATTCCTTGGACAAACTCCAAAGGGTCTTTCCTTTAAAAAAGCCAGTGGAACTATATTTTTGCCATCATAACGTCCTAATGCAGTTTGTTTTTTATTTGTTTCTGAATGTATTATCAAAAATTCATTTATAGTTAATGTTGGGTTTACTCTCTCTGTATATCCGGAACTATAGATATAAACATCATTTACACTCATATAGCCTTTTGAATAAAAATCATCAAGTTTCTCTTTGGCTGTATATACTTCCTTTCTTCCCCTATACTGCTTGTCATACTCTGGTACTTGCTCTGCAAAAAAATCTTGTGCAGTTATACCTAATATATCTGCTTTTATTCTTACAAATATATCTTTGGTCACTAAAAAAACATTTTCCTTATCCTCCTGCAGTCCCTTACAAAGCTTTAATATTCTATTATCATTATTTGAATCATCCCAGCTTTCTGGTATTTGTACATTGCTGTAATTAAGCTCAACTCTTAAAGTACCGCCATTTTCTAATTTTACACCTTTATTAAGGCTCCCTTTTTCTCTTAAATCATCTAAAATTCTTGCAGCATGACGAGCATTTGCTCCTAGTTCTGTATTTTCCTTTTTAAATTTGTCCAATTCTTCTAATACAACTTCAGGTATCACTATTGTATTGTCTCCAAAAGAATAAAGTGCATAAGGTGTTTGTAAAAGTACATTGGTATCAAGAACAAAGGTTTTTTTCAACTGCAACATCTCCTATCTTAATGATTTTTATAAAGCAATTTTCTAGTATAATAGGAATTGCAAACAATTTTTTTAGCTGAAATAATATTATTATATCATAATATGTATATCGGTAGAACAATTCTATTCTTTTAAAAAATATATACCTTTATATTCATAGAAATCATTAATTTTACCCCATCTCTTGAATAATTACAATACATAAAGTAAAATAGTTATATTAATTCATATAAAGGTGGCGATTAACATTTATATTTCACCAGCAATTGTAAATATCATTATATTTAGCGAAATAACTAGACTTCAGGGAAGGAGTCTGCTTTTTAATCCATTTTTAAAAGCACCTCCTGCACCTTTAACATTTGTTACATATACTACAGTGGCAAATATTCCAAATGGTATAAATAATTTTAAATACAGACTTACCAATCCAAATAACGAAAAAATACACGAGACTGGTTTGAGTGCCGTTGAAGTGAAACAGAATTGTTTTTCAAATGTGCTTATTTGGAAAAACGTTCATTTTAAAACAAAGGGAGAACATACTATAACATTATACCTTTCTACTAAATCAGGTTTTGAGCCTGCTGGAAGTGCTGTGTTATTTATTGATGACATTAATTTAAAAGCCCATGATGTCTAACTTTCTTATTTAGGCCATTCTTTTCATTATTAATTTTTATAACATAATGAACTTCAAATAAAAAGCTTTAAAATCCTTTAAAGGATTTTAAAGCTTTTTATTTGGCTGCGGGAGAAGGATTCGAACCCTCACAGAATGATCCAGAGTCATTTGTGCTACCCTTACACAATCCCGCAATCTCTTTAACAAAAGGATTATAGCACAATTTTTTTATTAATGCAAGGGCATTTTTAAATTCTTATTAGAATTTACATATAATATATTTTGTATATTATAGCTGCCAACTCAGCTCTTGTAGCATTTCCACGAGGATTTATTTTGTTTTCACTACCTAGTACTATGCCTTTTTTAACTAGTGTAGCAACCCCTTCAGCTGCATAGGATGCAATTTTATCTTTATCGTCAAATTTAGATATATCAGACTCACTACCTGTATCTGAAATTTTACCGGCAATTTTTAAAGCATTTGCTGTAAGTACCATCATATCTTGTCTAGTTATTTTTTCTAAAGGTTTAAACATGTTGCCTCCAACTCCAGAAGTAATTCCCAACTCCTTAGCTATACCAACATATTCATAATAATAGCTTCCAGGCAAAACATCATCAAAATTAACACTAACCTCACAATGAAGTCCTAAAGATTTTATCAAAAGAATGATAAAATCAGCTCTTTTTATATCTTCCCCTGGAGTAAATGTAGTTTCAGAGGTTCCATTTATTATTCCTTTAGATGCAAGAACTTCTATTTGCTTTTTAGCCCATGAGTATGAGTCTACATCATTAAATGTCTTGTGGTTGTAGGCAACTGCAAACTTGCCAAAAGTATTCGTCATAAATTCAACTGCATTTAGTGGAGCAGCCTTGTACTGCCCGCTTGTAACAGGTATTATTTTCTTTGAATCTTTTTCAATATGCCATACTACAATATACTCATAATTTTCTGGCTCTTCTATAGCATTATAAGGTATTGAAACTTTTAAAGGTATAGAAAAACTATCCCATTCTATTATCTCTCCATCTACTAATATATTAATTTCTATAATAGGTCTTTTATCTATTTTATTTTTTAAATCTTGGTCCACTCCTTCTAAATCAGATGTTTTAATAAAAATAGAAAGGGTAGGGCTTTTAGTAATTTTATCTGGAACTAATTCTTGATAAAAGAAATTTGATGGAATTTCAACGCTTCCAAATTCTGTAACAATTAAAATTTTATGTACTAAATTATTATAAGACAATAAATCTGTAGGAAGATCTACAACATATGATTTAGTTCCCTCAACTGCTTCAACATTTAAAACAAGCTTTTTAACTCCATCCTCTACTTTTGCATAATTAAAAGCTGTCAACAAATCTTTTATCTCAACTGCCACATTTGCCTCTCCTGTGTAATTATTTAGATTTGGAATCAACAGCATAGACTCCTCCTCGTAAGGCTCTAAAGTTGGTTGTATAGTAGGCTCAGAACGTGGGTCTGGAAAAGGTGTTAAAGAAGGTTCTGCAGTAGGCTCTACAGTTGGTTCTACAGTTGGTGCTGCTGACAAGTTTATTTTTTGTGGTGATGAAACTACATAATCTTTTATAGGATTTGCATCCCAGTCAAACAGAGCAGTTCCCTCTACTCCATTTGGAAGACCTTCAGCGGTAAACCCAATTTCTGTCCTTTCCTTTTTTAATATTTCAAATGCTATTTCAAACAAAACACCGCTTTCTTTTACTTGTCCACTTTCTTTATAATCATCTAGATGTAAATATATCCTACCTATGGCAATTACTCCTCTTTCTTTGTTATTTGACATAAGAGGAATAATTCCGTATTCTTGATTGGTTATTAAGTCTCCTGACACAACAACTGAAGAATCAGACCCTGTATTAGGGTTTACCACTTTAACAACATCTGGATCATAACTTATATTCACCTGATAACCTGCTAAATTCTTGATGTTATTAAGACTTACCTTTGCCTTTACAATTTCACCAACTTCAGCTTCTGTCTTATCAAATTCCAATATCACATTTGATTGGCTGTTGGCATTAACAAAAGTCAATGAAAAAACACAAGTGGTCAGCATTAATATTATTAAAAATACTTTAATAATATTAAAATTTATAAGCTTTTTCATAAGTTCTTCCTCCTTTTAATGGGGTTATTTCTTGATTTTTCTTACAAAATGCATAATTATAAACGTCAATACCAAAACTATTGAAAGTCTTATAGCAACTTCAATCATTTTTTTCAATATATTTTCCCTAAGTTTTTGAATATCTTTTTGGTCATTGTCTTTCTTTTCACTTTCTTTGTCATTGTTTATATTATTTTCCTGTTTTTCAACAGTTATTGGTATTTCTAGTGTCTTTCCATCATAAAACACTTTAATTGCTGATTGTCCAGCATTTAAAGCTTTTATTAAATCCCCTTTTTCTAAAGTTATTACATTTTCATCAGAAACCTCATACTCTATATATCGGGTAATATCCATTTTTATATCAAAGGGAAATTTAGCCAAAACTTGAAGAGACTCCTCTTCATTTTCTAAAAGGGTATACTGTTTTTCCCCTGCAGATAATTTAGTCAGGTTTTCCCAATTCTCCCCGCTTTCAGATACTACAATGATCCCATCCTTTCCAACTCCAACTAGCCTGTCTCCATCTGTAGAAAGTGACATTATGGACTTTTTAGTAACTTCCATTTTCTCCGTCCATGTCCTTCCATCCCCTGAAAACATAATAATTCCGTCCTGCCCTGCTGCTATAAATTTATCCTTATGCCACAAAACACTGTTTATATTTTTATCAGTAAGCTCTTTTTTTAAAACTTCCATATAGTCATCATTATATTCCCAGTCCACTCCCTCTTCAGATGTCAAAATCCTCATTTTATCTCCCACTATCAGGTATTCCTTACCATTCCACACAACATCATTAAAAGCTACATCTGAGTGCTCTATATTTATTTGTTCCCAAGAAATACCGTCATCAGAAGATAAAATAATCTTGTCCTCCCCAACTACTAAGAAAATCCCGTTAACCCACTTTACCTTTTTAAGTACCTCCATAGTAGCCATTCTTATTCTTGACCATCTTATTCCATCCGGTGATACAAATATTTTCCCCATATCACCTACTGCTATAAATTTATCCCCATTGCCCTCTATTCCATATATATCAGATGATATATCAGAATCCCTTTTAGTCCAGTTTTTCCCGTCTTCAGAAGTAAATATTACCCCCTCTTCACCTGCCGCAACAAACTTATTCAGCCCCCATGTTATCCCATACAGGTTTTTGTCACTGCCTACACTGCCTAAAGACCAGTTCAGCCCGTCAAAAGAGGTTATAACACTTCCCTTTTCTCCCACCGCAACATAATATTCTCCATTAAAGACAATATCATAAAAATCAGGAGCTTTATCAGTATTTTCTGCTAAAACAAATACACAGTTTAATAATATCACCGTTAATATAAAGAAGTACAGCATCCTTTTCATATATTTTTCCTCCGAATTTTTTATAAAATTTATAAAATACTTATAGCAATATAGTATTACAAATAGCACTAATACTCAATAGTTTAAATTAATTTGTAATTTAGTTTTCTTTATTTATTAAAAACAAAAAAGTGGCTTTTGCCACTTAAAAACACTGCAGTGCTGCTTTGACAATTCCAATAAAATATTCTGACTCCCGCCTTATATGGTTAATTACAGCCACTGCTATTTCATTATTGCTTACTGCTTCACTTTCAGCAACAAGCTGATTTAAAAATACTACAAAACTTAAACTTTGATTAAATGCAAAAATAGTAAAATTTCTAATGTTCTCACATAATACAGGGGTTATTACTCCTTTACATCTAATAACTTCTTCAATATAGCGCACTGCAACTCCCTCTGTCTTAGAAAAAGCTAATTCCCAATTTTTAAGCTTTTCAACAAAATCTCTTTCTAAATTTGTTGCAACCTGGCGAATTACAATGGTGTGCTCAGTCTCTTGACGCTTCCAAAACTCTATTTCATCTAAAACCCTTAAAGGAGTTTTATCTCCATAAAAATACCGCATAATAACACCTCACCTATCTACTAATTATTAATACTCTAATATCTTATTCAAAAAGAATAAAAAGGTGATAGGTTAAGGTTAAATAAAAAGACAAGGATATTGTTTTTTTAAGCAACAATATCCTTGCCTTTTATTAAAATTTATTACTTATTGTTTTTTTCTTTAATAACTGCCTGAGCTGCTGCAAGTCTTGCTATTGGAACTCTAAATGGTGAACATGAAACATATTCTAAACCTACTCTGTGACAGAATTCAACAGATGAAGGATCTCCACCATGTTCTCCACAAATACCTAATTTAATATCAGGTCTTCCTTGTTTTCCAAGTTTAACAGCTGTTTCAACAAGTTTTCCTACGCCTTTTTGATCTAGTCTTTCAAATGGGTCAAACTCGTATATCTTCTTGTTATAGTACTCATCTAGGAAATTAGCTGCGTCATCACGGCTGAATCCAAAAGTCATTTGTGTAAGGTCATTTGTACCAAATGAGAAGAATTCTGCTTCTTTAGCTATCTCATCTGCTGTAAGAGCTGCTCTTGGAATTTCTATCATTGTTCCAACCTGATATTTTAAGTCTACTCCTTCTCTTTCTATAATTTCATTTGCAGTATTAACAACTACATCTTTAACATATTTTAACTCTTTAAGTTCACCAACTAGAGGAATCATAATTTCAGGTACAATACTCATACCCTTTTTGTTTAAGTTTATAGCTGCTTCAATAATAGCTCTAGTCTGCATTTCAGCTATTTCTGGATAAGTAACAGCTAAACGACATCCTCTGTGACCCATCATTGGGTTAAACTCATGAAGTTCATTTACTATTCCCTTTAACTCTTCAAAGGAAAGTCCCATTTCTTTTGCAAGCTTTTCTATATCACTGTCTTCCTGTGGAAGGAACTCATGTAGTGGTGGGTCTAAAAGTCTTATTGTCACAGGATAACCTTTCATCTCTGTGAAAAGAGCTTCAAAGTCGCCTCTTTGCATTGGAAGAAGTTTTTCTAGAGCCTTTCTTCTTTGTTCTTCTGTTCTTGAAACAATCATTTCCCTCATTGCAGGAATTCTGTCTGCTTCAAAAAACATGTGCTCTGTACGGCAAAGTCCAATACCTTCAGCACCAAAACTTCTTGCCTGTGAAGCATCAGCAGGATTGTCCGCATTTGTTCTTACTTTTAATCTTCTTATTTCGTCAGCCCACTCCATAAGTGTAGCAAAATGTCCTGTCATTTCAGGGTCTACTGTTGGAAGCTGCTCTCCATAAACATTACCTGTTGAACCGTCAAGAGAAATCCAATCTCCTTCATTGTATCTCTTTCCGTTTTTGTCAGTAAAGTACTTTTCATTTTCATTTATTTTTATCTCACTACAACCTGCAACACAGCAAGTACCCATACCTCTTGCTACAACAGCTGCATGAGATGTCATTCCTCCACGTGCAGTAAGTATTCCAGTTGACACATGCATACCTTCAATATCTTCTGGAGATGTTTCAAGTCTAACAAGTATAATATTTTTCTCTCCATTTTTATTTGCATTAACAGCACACTCTGCATTAAAATATATTTTTCCTGTAGCTGCTCCTGGTGAAGCTGGAAGTCCTTTTGCTACTGGAGTAGCATTTTTTAACGCATTTGGCTCAAAATTAGGATGCAATAATGTATCTAGCTGTTTTGGATCAACCTGCATAACAGCTTCTTCTTTGGAAATCATTTTTTCTTCCACAAGCTCAACTGCTATTCTCAATGCAGCAGGCGCTGTTCTTTTACCACTTCTTGTTTGAAGCATGAACAGTTTACCTCTTTCAATTGTAAACTCCATGTCCTGCATGTCCCTATAGTGTTTTTCTAGTTTTTCAGCTATGTCTACAAACTGATTATAAACATCAGGCATTACATCTTTTAACTGATCTAGAGGTTGTGGAGTTCTGATACCTGCAACAACGTCTTCTCCCTGTGCATTCATCAAAAACTCTCCATAAAGTTTTTTCTCCCCTGTGGATGGGTTTCTTGTAAATGCAACACCTGTACCTGAATCATCACCCATGTTTCCATATACCATTTCCTGTACATTTACAGCAGTACCCCAGTCCCCTGGTATATCATTAAGTCTTCTATATACTATAGCTCTAGGGTTGTCCCATGAACGGAAAACAGCTTTTATAGCTTCCATCAACTGAGCTTTTGGCTCTTGTGGGAAATCAAAACCTTTTTCTTTTTTAAATAATTCTTTGTATTTTTTAACAACTTCTTTTAAATTTTCAGCGGTTAAATCAGTATCAAGTTCAACACCGTTTTCTTCCTTAATTCCGTCAAAAATTTCATCAAATTTTGGTTTTTCAATTTCCATTACCACATCGCTAAACATTTGAATAAATCTTCTATAGCTGTCATATGCAAATCTTTCATTATTGGTAAGCTTTGCCAATCCTTCTACAACAACATCATTAAGACCAAGATTTAGTATTGTGTCCATCATACCTGGCATAGACGCTCTTGCACCAGAACGAACTGAAACAAGTAAAGGATTATTTGGATCGCCAAATTTTTTACCCACTATTTCTTCAGTTTTTGCCATTGTTTCGTATATTTCTTCTTCAATTTCTTTAGCAATTTTTTTACCATCATCATAATATCTGGTACATGCTTCAGTAGTAACTGTAAAACCTCTTGGTACAGGAAGACCTAAACTTGTCATTTCAGCAAGATTCGCTCCTTTACCACCAAGAAGATTTCTCATTGTTGCATTGCCCTCGCTAAAAAGATATACGTATTTTGCCATTTAAAATACCTCCTATTATATTATTTTTTTCTGTTTAGAAAAAGTATCTTGTAACATAAATTACTTTTTTAAATGGATTTATATTTATAATTTCTAAATGGAGTAATATCCTCCTTCAAAAGTCATAGTCTTAAGCATTAGCCAATAAATTTGCTCCTAGACTGTATGACTGCTGGACTCTACAATAAGAATAATTTCCCACAGCCCATATAATTATAACATATAAAAATAATATTTCACTATTTTTTTAAATTTTATTAAAAGTTTTTGTCATTTAACAAAACCTCTAAAAGTCAAATTTATCACTAAAATACCCATCTAGCTCATCTATTTTTATTCTTATCTGCTCCATGGTATCTCTATCTCTTATTGTTACACTTAAGTCCTCTTTTGAATCAAAATCATATGTCAGACAATATGGTGTTCCAATTTCATCCTGTCTTCTGTACCTTTTACCAATACTTCCCGTTTCATCGTATTCGCATACATATTTTTTAGAAAGCATTTCATAAACTTTTTGTGCTTCATCACCTAGTTTTTTAGAAAGGGGAAGAACTGCAATTTTTATAGGTGCAATAACAGGGTGGAATCTTAAAACAACTCTTACATCTCCTTCTTCTATTTCTTCTTCATCATATGCCTCACATAAAAATGCAAGGGCAGCTCTATCCACTCCAACTGATGGCTCAACACAATAAGGTATATATTTTTCATTTGTTGTTGGATCAAAGAAGGACATATCTTCTTTAGAGTGCTCAATATGTTGTTTTAAATCATAATCTGTTCTGTCTGCTATTCCCCAAAGCTCGCCCCATCCAAATGGAAATTTGTAATCAATATCTGTAGTAGCTTTACTATAATGAGATAATTCTTCTTTACTATGGTCACGCATTTTAAGGTTTTCTTCTTTAATTCCCAAATTCACAAGCCAATTATAGCAAAAATCCTTCCAATACTTAAACCATTCTAAATCCTCTCCTGGTTTACAGAAAAACTCCAGTTCCATCTGTTCAAATTCTCTAGTTCTAAATATAAAATTACCTGGTGTTATTTCATTTCTAAAGGATTTTCCAATTTGACCTATTCCAAATGGAATCTTTTTTCTTGTTGTTCTTTGAACATTTTTAAAGTTTACAAATATTCCTTGTGCTGTTTCTGGTCTTAAGTATATTTCTGCTTGTGAATCTTCAGTTACACCTTGAAATGTTTTAAACATAAGATTAAACTTTCTTATATTTGTAAAATTGTCTGAACCACATTTTGGACATTTTACAGAATTCTCTTTTATGTACTGCATAAGTTTTTCATTTTCCCATCCATCTACATTAACATCAACATTATTGGCCTTATTCCACTCTTCTATCATTTGATCCGCTCTTTGACGGGTTTTACAATCCTTACAGTCAATTAAAGGGTCGCTAAAACCCCCAACATGACCTGAAGCCACCCAAACCTGGGGATTCATCAATATGGCACAATCCACTCCAACATTATAAGGACTTTCCTGTATAAATTTACGCCACCAAGCACTTTTTACATTGTTTTTAAGTTCAACACCTAATGGACCATAATCCCAGGCATTTGCAAGACCGCCATATATATCTGAACCCGGATATACAAATCCTCTATTTTTAGCCAATGCCACTATTTTTTCCATAGTTTTTTTTACTTCCATTTAAATACCTCCTTAATAAAATGAGCAAGAATATGTTATTATATAATTGTTTTTATTGTAAATTTATATTAAAACACCAAGAAATGCAAAGTATTAGCACCCCCTGGTGTTTTTAATTAACAGTATTTCATCTAAAATGTTATCCGCAACTTTTATCTTGTCCATAAGTGGAAGGCTTTTTATATATTCTTTTCCCCTTATAATTTTGACAATATTAGTATCAGTAGAAAATCCAGCACCTTCCTGTGTTACATCATTGGCAACTATCATATCCATNTTTTTAGATTCAAGTTTTTTTAGTGCATTTTNTTCCANATCATCAGTTTCAGCACTAAAACCNACTAAAATTCTATTNCCTTTTACTTTTCCTAATTCTTTTGCTATATCAGGATTTTTAACAAGTTTAATGGTCATTTCTTCTTGAGATTTTTTTATTTTATTTTGTGAAACTTCTTCACATCTATAATCAGCTACAGCTGCCACCATTATTAAAATATCATAATCTTTATAACTTTCCATTACTTTTTGATGCATTTGCTGCGCACTTGTTACATTTTCTACTTCTGCACCAAAAGGTACCGGGATATTTACAGGACCTGAAATAAGTTTTACCTTTGCACCTCTTTTTAATGAACACTGGGCTATAGCATATCCCATTTTACCTGAAGAATGATTTGTTATATACCTTACAGGGTCAATGGCTTCTCTGGTAGGACCTGCAGTAACTAAAATATTTAAATCCTTTAAATCCTTTTTCTCATCAGAAAAATCAGCATCTTTATAAGAATTAATATTTTTAGATTCAAAAAAATCAACTATGTATTCTACAATATCAGAAGGCTCTGGCAAACGTCCCCTTCCCGTTGTTCCACATGCCATAAGACCAGAATCCGGTTCCATAAATACATAGCCTAGATTTTTAAGCTTTTCTATATTAGATTGGACAATTGGATTTTCATACATATTATGATTCATTGCAGGCACAAAAATAACCGGTGCATGGGTTGCCATTATGGTAGTAGAAAGCATATCATCAGCAATGCCCCCTGCAACTTTTCCTATAATATTAGCTGTCGCAGGTACAACAACAATAAAATCTGCTTTTTTAGCAAGGGAAATATGCCCTATATCCCAAGTTAGAGGGTTATCAAACATTCCTATTGTAACAGGATTAGCAGATATAGACCTGAATGTAAGAGAATTAACAAATTCAGTAGCATTCTTTGTCATTATAACATTTACATCTAAGCCAAGTTTTTTTAATCTACTAACAACTTCAACAGCCTTGTATGCCGCTATACCACCACACACTCCAACAACTGCAGTCTTGCCTTTGAGCACAGTTTCAGCTCCTCCCCATAATAAAACAATCTATTTTATTCCACTCTTTGTCCTAATGTATGTAATCTTTCTTTCATCAATTTCATTAATAGCAATGGTCACAGATTTTTCTGACTCACATTCTGTAAGTTTTGGGGCACCTTCTGTCAGCTGTCTAGCTCTCTTTGCAGCAGCCACCACCAATGTATACCTGCTATCCACTTTCTCCAGTAATGAACCTATTGGTGGTTCAATCATTCTTCTGGTTTTTTTCATAATACTCTCACATCTCCTTCCCTTATATTAGCAAAAGCGGAAATATAAACATGTTTAAAATGCAACACAAAAATAATGGCAAATTTTATTTAGGTTTAAAATTTACCTTCCTAATAAATCGAATCTTTTTTAAATTTAACTGTAGGGTGAGAAGATTTAATCATCCATATCTTCTTCTGCTACTTCTACATCTTTGGCATTTAATCTATGAGCAACTGTCTCTGGTTGGACCGCTGACAATATAATATGGTCACTGTCAGTTATTATCACCGCTCTTGTTCTTCGTCCATAAGTAGCATCTACAAGCATTCCCCTGTCACGCGCTTCCTGTATAATTCTCTTTATAGGTGCTGATTCAGGACTAACTATTGCTATAAGCCTATTTGCAGAAACAATATTGCCAAAGCCTATATTTATTAATTTCATCTAATATTCCTCCCATTTATCCGTCATACTACTCTATATTTTGTGTTTGTTCCCGTATTTTTTCCAACTCACTTTTGATTTCTATAACTTTTTTGGATACCATCAAATCATTTGCTTTTGAACCAATTGTATTTACTTCCCTATTCATTTCCTGAAGTAAAAAATCAAGCTTTCTTCCAATGGGTACATCCATTTCTAATGTATCCCTAAACTGGCTAATATGGCTGTTTAGGCGCACCAATTCTTCATCAATATTACATCTGTCAGCAAAAATAGCAATTTCCATCATCATTCTGTTCTCATCTATTACCTGTTGCTCTAATAACTCTTTTATTCTATTTTCTAATCTATATTTATATTCTTTTACAATTTCGGGGCATCTTATGCTTATTTCCTTAATAATATTTTCAATTAAAAATGTCCTTTTAACTAAATCAGCCTTTAAGCCCTCTCCTTCAGCTTTTCTCATATCAATTAATGATTCTAAAGCACCATCTAAAGCTTCTGACAACAGTTCCCAAAGTTTCTTTTCATCTTGTTCTGCTTTCTCAACTTTAATAACATCTGGAAACTTTGCTATTAATGATACAGATATATCATCCTTTAGTTCATATTTATCTCTTAAAAGTTCCATACTTTTTATATATGCTTTAACAAGTCCCTCATCTATTGATATACTTTTAGAATCCTCTGAAAAATCATCAAAATTAATGTAAATATCTGCCTTACCCCGTGATATTACCTTTCCCACTTTTTCTCTTATCTTATCTTCTAAAAATGAAATTTGTCGTGGAATCTTTATATAAAGGTCACAATATCTATGGTTAACTGTTTTTATTTCAACTAAGAATTCCCTGCCATCTCCTTGGGATTTTCCCCGACCAAAACCTGTCATACTATAAACCATTTTTTTCATCCTCTTCTATATGGACTTAATATCTAGATATATATTCCATATGGGCTTTATATCTAAACATATACCTAAATATGTATAAATCTATGTTTTTAATTAATATTTTATAAATACCAAAATTTATACGTATTTTTCAATACGTATTATAACACAACCTTTTTAAAGCTGCAAACAAAATAAATTACTATAAACTTATCCTTCACAAACATTTTTTATTGCCTGTAAAACCCTGGATTTTTCAAAAGGCTTGACAACAAAATCCTTAGCCCCCATTTTTATAGCTTCAACAACCATGGATTGCTGTCCCATTGCAGAAACCATTATTATTCCTGTTTCCGGACTATACTTTAATATTTCTTTTATAGCAGATATTCCGTCCATCTCAGGCATTGTAATATCCAATGTTATAATATCTGGTTTGTGAATTTTCACCTGCTCAATAGCCTCATATCCATTGGAACCTTCTCCAACCACCTTGTAGCCTTCCACTTCTTCTATCATTTTCTTTAAAAGAGTGCGCATAAAAACAGCATCATCAACTACAACAAATCTTAGATCATACATAGCCCACATCTCCTAATTCATACATTAGTATTGATAAAACAACAATTCCAGCCGTTTCTGTTCTCAGTATTCTTGGTCCTAAAGAAATGATATTAAACTGATTTTTAAGTGCTAATTCTATTTCCTTGTCACAAAATCCTCCTTCAGGTCCTATAAAAATAAATACATCTTTAGTATTTGATTTTTCCTTTAAAATACCCTTTATCCCTTGAGATTTTTCCTTTTCATAAGGTAATATTTTAAAGCCATTATTAGGAAGTGTATCTACTGCATCTTTAAAATTTATTGGATACTCTACTTTAGGAATAATTCCTCTATTACACTGTTTTGCTGCCTCCATGGAAATTCGGTTCCATCTTTGATGTTTCTTTTTATAATTATCCTTTGAAATTTTAACAACTGTTCTTTCTGTAATAACAGGAACTATTTTTTTTACACCTAATTCTACTCCTTTTTGTATTATAAAATCCATTTTGTCAGACTTAGGTAATCCTTGAAAAAGAACTATATCCACAGGTGGTTCTGAAGCATTTTTACAAGAACTAATAATTTTAGTATCCACTGTAGAGGAATTTATTTTTTCTATCTTTACATGATAGTCAATTCCTAAACCATCAGATACTATTATATTATCTCCACTCTTTAATCTCAATACTTTTTTTATGTGAACAACATCTTCACCTGTAATGGTAATTGAATCAGATGAAATGTTTTCACCATTTACAAAGAATTTGGACATCTAAAAACAATCGCCACCCATTCTCCTAATTCTAGTACTTCTTCACAGCTAAATGCTTTTTTTGTATACTCATCTATCACTTCTTGCTTTCTTTCCTTTATAATACCTGATGTAATAAAAATACCTTCTTCTTTTAAATATGAAGAAATGTCACTAGAAAGTCCTATTATTACATCTGCAATAATGTTAGCCACAATTAAATCCGACTTTATTTTTTCTATATCAGTTAACACACCTTTTACAGCATGAATATTTTCAACTTTGTTTATTATAGAATTTTCCTTTGCAATCTTTACTGCTACTTCATCTATGTCAAGAGCTGTAATATGGGATGCTCCTAATTTAGAAGCAATTATTGATAAAATCCCAGTTCCACATCCCACATCAATAACTCTATCCCCTTTATTTATATACTTTTCCAATAGCACTGCACACATGCTTGTAGATTCATGAGTACCTGTTCCAAAAGCCATACCAGGGTCAAGTTCAATAACTATTTCATCATCCTTTTTATTATAAACTTCCCAAGACGGCTTTATTACTAATTTATCTGTAATATGAAATGGCTTGTAGTGTTTTTTCCACGATGTACTCCAGTCTTCTTCATCAACTTCAAAATATCCTGAAAATCCTTCTCCTATATCAAGAAAATTTTTAATAAAATGCAATTTCTCCTCTATCAAAGCCACTATTTTAGAAATATCCTTTTCCTGAGAAAAATAAGCTTTAATTACAACAGTATTGCCTAAGGATTTTATAAATTCTTCATCAGCATAGTCTAAAGAATCCTGCCTTAAAATCTGTTTTTTTATATCATTTGGGTCTTCAATGGAAGAACCTGCTGCACCTATAGAAGAAAGCATTTCACATATTGCATCCTGAGCTTCTTCAGTTGTCTTTATCACAATTTCATACCATTTCATTATTTTTCCTCCAGATAAAATCTTTAATTACTACATTCCCAATGCACTTTTCATTTTATCAAAAAAACTCTTCCTCTGCTCATGAACTTCATCACCAATTAACTCTGCAAACTCTCTTAGCACACTTTTTTGTTTCTCGTTAAGCTTTCTGGGCACTTCCACATTTACAGTAAAATATTGATCTCCCTTTGAATTTGTTCTGGCAATGGGTGCTCCTTTTCCTTTTAGTCTAAATCTTGTACCTGTCTGGGTTCCTTCTGGAATAACAAACTTTTCTTTACCGTAGACAGTAGGTACCTCCAATTCTGCCCCTAGAGCCGCCTGAGCAAAAGTAATAGGTATTTCACAAAAAATATTATTCCCTTGACGAATAAATATTGGGTGAGACTTTACCTTAACTGTAAAATAAATATCTCCAGCTGGTCCTCCATTAGAACCAGGTTCTCCAGCACCTCTTAAAGGAATGGTCTGACCATCTGAAATTCCCGCTGGAACTTTTATTTTTAATCTTACAGTTTTTTTCACTCTTCCTCTTCCATTACACATTTCACAAGGATTTGTGATAATCTTTCCCTCTCCATGGCACACATCACAAGTTTTAATGTTTACAAAATGTCCAAATGGTGTTCTTTGCTTATATTGAACCTGACCTGTACCTGCACACTGCTGACATGTTGTGGGCTTGCTTCCAGCCTTTGAACCACTTCCATCACATTTTGGACATATATGCATTTTATTTATAGGAACTTCTTTTTCAACTCCAAATATGGATTCTTCAAATGTTAATTCCATTGCAAAGTGTAAATCAGCACCCTTTTGAGGACCTCTTCTGGTTCTGGTTCTTCCTCCAAACATGGAGCTTCCAAAAAATGTCTCAAATATATCTCCAAAATCAAAATCACTAAAGCCGCCACTAAAGCCACCAAATCCACCTGCGTCATTAGATACATGACCAAATTGGTCATATTGGGCTCTCTTTTGAGAATCACTTAATACCTCATATGCTTCAGCAGCTTCTTTAAACTTGGCTTCGGCAGTTTTATCATTGGGATTCATATCAGGATGATACATCTTTGCCAGTTTTCTATATGCTTTTTTTATATCGGCATCAGATGCATTTCTATCAACCCCTAAAACTTCGTAGTAATCCCTTTTATGAGCCATCCAATCAACTCCTCTGAATTAATCCTTCTTTTCATATATAATCCAAGTTATTTTTATAACTTGGATTATATATGCTATAAAACCTATTTATTTTTTTTCATCTTCATCATCTACAACTTCATAGTCTGCTTCGTATACATTTTCCTGTCCACTTTCAGGATTTCCACCTGCTTCAGGATTCCCTCCCATATCAGGATTTTGTTGAGCTGCTTGAGGATCTTGTTGATATATTTTTTGGGATATTTCATAAAAGGCTTTTTGCAGACTTTCAGTGGCATTTTTAATGGCATCAACATCGTCACCTTTTAATGCCTCTTTTACCTTTTCAATTTCCCCTTGAATTTTTGATTTTTCTTCATCACTTATTTTGTCACCTAAATCATTTAATGTTTTTTCAGATTGAAAAACCATAGAATCCGCATTATTTCTAATCTCAACAGCTTCTTTTCTCTTTTTGTCTTCTTCCTCAAACCTCTGGGCTTCCTTAACAGCCTTATCTATCTCCTCTTCACTAAGGTTGGTACTTGCTGTAATTGTAACTTTTTGTTCTTTTCCTGTTCCCTTATCTTTTGCTGAAACATTAACAATACCATTAGCATCTATATCAAATGTTACTTCAATTTGCGGCACCCCTCTAGGTGCTGGTGGAATACCATCTAAATTAAACTCACCTAAAAGTTTATTGTCTGCAGCCATTTGTCTTTCACCTTGGAATACCCTTATGGTAACAGCTGTCTGTCCATCTGCAGCCGTTGAGAAAATCTGGCTCTTTTTAGTTGGTATTGTAGTGTTTCTTTCAATAAGTTTTGTAAACACTCCGCCTAATGTTTCAATACCTAAAGATAGTGGTGTTACGTCCAGTAAAAGTAGGTCTTTTACATCACCAGTAAGTACACCTGCCTGAATAGCAGCACCTATAGCAACACATTCATCTGGATTTATTCCTTTAAATGGTTCTTTTTCAAAATATTTTTTAACTGCCTCCTGAACTGCAGGTATTCTTGTAGAACCTCCAACTAAAAGTATTTTATCTATTTCATTTGGCTCAAGACCTGCATCTCCCATAGCTCTTTTTAAAGGCACCATGGTTTGTTCAATTAAATCAGCTGTTATTTCTTCGAATTTAGCTCTTGTAAGAGTAGCATCTAAATGCTTTGGTCCTGTTGCATCTGCTGTAATAAATGGAAGATTAATATTGGTTGTGGTAACTCCTGAAAGCTCTATTTTTGCTTTTTCAGCTGCTTCCTTAAGCCTTTGCATTGCCATTTTGTCCTTTGATAAATCAATACCGCTGTCTTGTTTGAAAGTATCTACCAAATAATTAATTATTCTATCATCAAAATCGTCTCCACCTAGTTTGTTGTTACCACTTGTAGCCATTACTTCAAAAACCCCGTCCCCAATTTCTAGTATGGAAACGTCAAAAGTTCCCCCACCTAAGTCAAATACAAGTATCTTTTGATCCTGTTCTTTATCTAATCCATAAGCTAAAGCTGCAGCAGTTGGTTCATTTATTATTCTCAACACTTCAAGTCCTGCTACTTTTCCAGCATCTTTAGTAGCCTGCCTTTGTGAGTCACTGAAATAAGCTGGAACTGTAATAACAGCTTTAGTTACCTTTGTACCTAAATAACTTTCTGCATCTGCTTTTATTTTTTGCAGAATCATGGCTGATATCTCTTGAGGAGTGTAGCTTTTATCATCTATAGTTACTCTTTTATCAGTACCCATATCTCTTTTTATAGACATAATAGTTCTTTCTGGATTTGTTATAGCTTGCCTTTTAGCTACCTGTCCTACCAATCTTTCATTTGTTTTAGAAAAAGCAATTACAGATGCTGTTGTTCTGCTGCCTTCTGAATTTGGAATAACAACAGGTTCTCCTCCTTCCATAACAGCTACACAAGAGTTGGTTGTTCCTAAATCTATACCAATTACTTTTGACATAATCACATATCCTCCTTTTATAGTAGTATTAAGCAAATTTTTTGTGACTTAGTTGCGTTATCTTCTCTTTAGTTAGCAACTTTAACCATGCTATACCGTATTACTTTGTCTTTACATTTATAGCCTTTTTGTAATTCTTCAACAATTATGTTTTCTCCAAAGGAATCATCTTCCACATGCATAACAGCATTATGCTTGTTTGGATCAAAGGCACTGCCGACTCCCTCTATTTCAGTGACCTCTAGTTTTCCCAACACTTCTTTAAACTGCTTATAGATTAAGTTAATACCTTCTGCTAATGTTTTAGAGTCTGCACCTTTATCTAATGCCTCAACGGCCCTTTCAATATTATCTATCACAGGCAAAAAAGCCTTTACCACGTCAGTTAAGGCACTATCATATATTCCAACTTTTTCCTTTGCAGTTCTCTTTTTGTAATTATCAAACTCTGCAGCCACCCTTTGAAACATATTTATATACTCTTCACACTGTTTTGATTTTTCATCAAACTTAGCCTTTAACTGATCAACTTTCTCTGAATTATCATCTGACTCTTCATTAACTACAGTATCTTTTTTAACTGTTTCTTCTACAGCTTCCTCTACAGTTTCTTTTACATTGGCTTCATTATTTTTTAATTCTTCGTTTTTGCCATGTAAGTTTTTATCTCTAGTCATTTGAACACTGGCACCTCCTTATATTTAAAATTCATTTGTAAAAGCTCAATTAATTGTATATAAAATAAAAACTTCAATGATATATTAAATATTTTCTTCATTTTCTCCAATTAGTTTTCGAATTTCTTCATTTGCCTTTTTTCTCATATAGTTCATAGCAGCCAGTACCTTTGAATACTCCATACGTGTAGGACCTATTACTCCAACCGTCCCTACCACAACATTTCCTAAACTATATGTGGTGGTAACAAGACTGCAATCCTTCATTTCTATAATTTTATTTTCTTCTCCAATGGTAACTTTAATATAGTCACCTTGTTTATAAACACTATTAAGAATCTTCCTTAGAACATCCTTAGCATCCATAAAATTTAAAAATTCCCTTACCCTCACAACATCGCTAAACTCTGGATGATTAAGCATATTAATTGCACCATCAAGATAAATTTCAGGATAATCAATTTGATTTATACAATGGGTTACACCATTTAATACAGGATGCAAAACACTGCTGTCATTTCCCAATAACAGTTCTATTTCTTTTATAACAGACGCATTTATATTATCTATAGTAAGGCCTTTTAATTTATCATTAAATATATTAGAAACAGTTATTAAATGTTCTGGAAGAACTGTTTCAGGAATATTTATTATTCTGTTTTTTATAACTCCTGCATTTGTTAAAACCACAATAAGAGCTTTTCCCTTTTCAACAGGCACTATCTGCACAGTTTTTAATATACTGTTTTGTTTTCCAGGAGTTGAAGCCATAGATGCATATTTGGTAATTTGTGACATAATAACAGATGCCCGTTTTAAAAGCTGACTTAATTCATTTATCTGTGTTTCCATTGCATCTTTTATACTGTATATTTCTTCATCAGTAAGCTCACTAAACTCCATAAGCTGATCTACATAAAAACGGTAACCTTTATCTGAGGGAATTCTTCCAGCTGAAGTATGTGGCTGGGTTAAATATCCCATATCTTCTAAATCAGCCATTTCATTCCTTATTGTTGCAGAACTTAAACCAAGTCCATGTTTTCTTGCAAGTGTTCTTGATCCAATTGGCTCTGCAGTACTGATGTAATCGTCGACAACAGCATGTAATATGCTTTTTTTCCTATCGTCCAAAAACATCTGCATCACTCCTTTGTTAGCACTCTATTTAGTTGAGTGCTAATTCTATTTTAAAAATACCATCGTAATTTTCTTTTGTCAAGATGTTTTATACCACTCTATTCTAATAAAAATTCCATAAACACTTGATTTGCCAAGTCTAACCCCAAAGATGTAAGTTTTAACATATTACCATCTATTCTAATAAGATTTCTTTTTATAAGATTTTCTATCTCTTTATTATATACCTCAAATATTTCCATTTTAAACTTGTTTTTAAAATCTTCTAAACAGATGCCCTCTGTCAGCCTAAGCCCTAATATCATATATTCTGAAATTCTGTCTTCTTTCTCTATTAACTGTTGATTTTCCAAAATAGATATATCTTTATTTACATTATTTACATATTTGTCTAAACTAACTATATTATTATATCTTATATTGTCAAAAAATGAATGAGAACCTGCTCCTATTCCAATGTATTCTAAATTTTTCCAATACACAAGATTGTGTCTGCACAAAAAACCCTCTTTAGAAAAATTAGATATCTCATAGTGCTGATATTTTTTCTTACTTAGCTTTTCTATTGCCATCCAATACATTTTTCTATCACAATCATCACCAACAGGTGTAATCTCACCTCTATTTAGCTTTTCTCCAAATACTGTTCCTTCCTCAATTTTAAGGCTATAACAAGACAGATGAGCTGGGCTGCATTTTATAACATACTCTAATGTTTCATTCCAATCATCTAAAGTTTGATGGGGTATCCCAAAAATAAGGTCTATATTGATATTTTTAAAGCCTGCCTTTAATGCCAGATTATACCCTGCATCAAACTCTTCTAAACCGTGAACTCTTCCTAATTTTTTTAACAATCTGTCCTGAACTGCCTGAAGTCCAATGCTAAGCCTGTTAATTCCACTTTTTATATATGTATCAAGCTTCTCATCTGTCAATGTTCCAGGGTTTGATTCTATTGTTACTTCCCCATCTTTATCTATATCAAAATTTTCATTTAATAATAACATCAATCTATATATATTATTTGAATCAACTACAGAAGGTGTTCCACCACCAATAAAAATGGTATTTATTTTGTAATGTTTTAACTTTTTTTGGTATTGGATTAATTCCTTTTCTAATGCATTAAAATATGCAGGAATAAGCTCATCCCTGCATGGAAAAGAATTAAAATCACAATAATAACATTTTGACTTACAAAAAGGTATATGAATATATAAACTAATACTTTTTTTCATTTTTTACACCATTTCTCTTTATTCTGTCCTTTTTTAAGTATCCAATTTAAGAACACTCATAAAAGCTTCTTGAGGAACTTCTACACTTCCCACTTGACGCATTCTCTTTTTACCTTCTTTTTGTTTTTCTAAAAGTTTTTTCTTACGGCTAATATCTCCACCGTAACATTTAGCTAAAACATCTTTTCTGTATGCTTTTACAGTTTCCCTTGCAATTATTTTGCCCCCTATACATGCCTGTATAGGTATTTCAAATTGTTGCCTTGGAATTGTTTCTTTTAATTTTTCTGCAATTCTTCTCCCTCTAGAATATGCCTTGTCCTCATGAACAATAAAAGAAAGAGCATCTACAACTTCACCATTTAGCATAATATCTAATTTTACAAGATCTGATTTTTCATATCCCATTAAATCATAATCTAGTGATGCATAACCCTTTGTCCTTGATTTTAACGCATCAAAAAAATCATATATTATCTCATTTAAAGGCATCTCATATGTTAGCATCACTCTACTGTCATCTATATAAGACATATCTTTATATATTCCTCTTCTTTCTTGAGAAAGTTCCATAATATTTCCTACAAATTCTGTAGGTGCCATAATAGAAGCTTTTACAATGGGTTCTTCCATATATTCAATTTCTGTTACAGGAGGCATATTTGTTGGATTATCAATATCAAATACCTCACCGTTTTTCTTTTTCACCTTGTAAACAACACTTGGTGCTGTAGTAACCAAGTCAAAGTCATATTCCCGCTCCAATCTTTCCTGGATAATTTCCATATGTAAAAGTCCTAAAAAACCACATCTGAATCCAAAACCTAAAGCAATTGATGTTTCAGGTTCAAATATAAGTGATGCATCATTTAATTGAAGCTTTTCTAGTGCCTCTCTTAAATCCCCGTATTTTGAACCATCAGCAGGGTAAATACCACAAAACACCATAGGGTTAACTTTTTTATAGCCTGGTAAAGGCTCAGATGCAGGATTGTCCAATAATGTAACAGTATCCCCTACTCTTGTATCTTTTACATTTTTAATGCTTGCCACAATATAGCCCACTTCTCCAGCTATTAAAGAATCACATGGAGTCATACCTCCTGGCCTTAAATAACCTAATTCAGTAACAATAAATTCTTTTTTGGTGTTCATCATTTTTATTTTATCGCCTACTTTGATAGTTCCTTCTTTTACCCTTATATACACAATTACACCTTTGTAGCTATCATAAAAAGAATCGAAAATTAACGCTCTTAATGGTTTATCTGGACTTTCAACAGGATAAGGCACTTTTTTGACAATTTCTTCAAGTACATCCTCTATGTTTATTCCATTCTTTGCAGATATTAAAGGAGCATCGGATGCCTCAAGTCCAATTACATCTTCTATTTCCTTTTTCACAAAATCAGGTCTTGCACTTGGTAAATCAATTTTATTTATTACAGGAATTATTTCTAAATCATGTTCTAATGCAAGATAAACATTTGCTAAGGTCTGAGCCTCTATTCCCTGTGCAGCATCAACTACAAGAATTGCACCTTCACATGCTGCCAAACTTCTTGACACTTCATAATTAAAATCCACATGCCCGGGAGTGTCAATAAGATTTAATATATATTCCTCTCCATCTTTAGCTTTATATAACATCCTCACCGCCTGGGCTTTTATTGTAATACCTCTTTCTTTTTCTATATCCATATTGTCTAATATTTGGCTCTCCATCTCTCTTTGACTCAAAACACCTGTAATCTCTAACATCCTGTCTGCAAGTGTAGATTTACCATGATCAATATGTGCAATTATACAAAAATTTCTAATTTTCTCTTGTCTTACATTTGGCATTTACTCATCCTCCTGTTATCTAAGGAAGTATAAATTAATATTTTTCATATCAACACATTATTATAGCATAACAAATACCATGTGAACAGGAAATTTTTAAGCATTTTTTAGTTATTCACATTCAAAGTCCTATTTAGCCACTCTGCGAGTCTGTTAAAATCTTCCTTTATGTAATTTGTGTTAAGATACAAGCTTTTATTAAAGATTATAATTTGATAGCATTCATCTTCTATTTTTTTTACAGCAAATAATTTAATGCCGTTTTCGCCATTCATAAGAGTATTTAATGAATAATCCACTGTAAGTATACCTGTAAAAATTATAATAAAGCACATTAAAGATATAAATATGCATTTTTTTCGTGCTATTCTTATAGCTCTGTATTTTTCTAATCTTTTCATTTTATATACCACAACTTTTCTTTAGTGTTTTTTAGTATTTTTAGTATTTTTCTTTAGCATTATTTATTCAGTTCACAATAGTATTATCGCCAATTGAACTTAGTTTAAAACTTCATTGATTACTTCAGCAAGATATTTGGTGCTCTCTAAACACTCGCTTATTAAATTTCCGTCCCCTCCAATTTCAATTATTAAGGCACCATTAGATAAATGCTGGTTGTACCTGTACTTACTCATATAAATAGGTCTTGTAATGCCGGGATGCTTTTCATTTAACATGTTTTGAAGTGTTATCGCTAGTTTTAAATTTTCTTTCCATTGGGGGTGATCAGTGCCCACTACAAACATTATTTTAGCAACTTTTTTTCCATTTATTTCAGTTACTGTTCGTAACTTTTTCCCTTCTATTCCATCCCTATGAATATCTATTACAATTTGTATAGAAGGATAACTGGTTAAAATATTTGAAGCTGTATTTAAAGATCTTCCATAAGCACCTGTATCACTTGGATAGTTGTGTATCGTTGAATTATGTATAACTTCAATATTATATTTTTTTCTTAAAATCTGAGCTAGTTCCTCCCCTACCCTTACAACATTATTTGTAGCATCTGTAGTTCTGTTGGGTATTCCAGTTTTTTCTAATTCTCCTAAATCTGTTATAAAACTTTCTGTAGTATGGGTGTGATAAATTAATACTTTAGGTCCTCTTTTCTGGGAATTTAGCTTTAAAGGTGTTTCCATTATCTTTTCAATATCTATATCAAAATTGGTTTCACTGTTAGTAATTGCTATTTCACCTATAGTTACTGCATTTTTTTCAGAATCACCTTTGTTGTCATTATCATCTTCTTCAACATTATATGTTATGCTGCTTTCTCTATTTTGAAAATCCTTTTCTAAATCTTCTTCTACATCTAAATCTGCAATATAAACATATGGTTTATAAATTTTATTATCTTCATTTAAATAAGCATTATATCCATTTATATAAAAGTTGTGAAAAAACGGGGACTGGGCGTTTAATACCGTTATAGGATATCCTAAATCAAAATGAAATATAGTCTTTATAATCCCTCTTAATTGCCCGGAAAATGAAAGGCTGATATTTCCACTGTTGTATATAGTTTCAATAACAGGCAAAGTACTGTTTAATGTACTTCTTAATATCTCAACATCCACACTTTCAATAATTTCATTTTCTGAATTATAAAAAATATCTCCAAAGATTATACCTACTCTAATTGCTAATAAAAATGCTACAGATAAACATAAAATTTTTTTCACTATCAAAAGCTTTTTATAGCGTTTTTTTGCTTTAGCTCCCATGTTTTTGTCCTCCGTTACTTACACTAAATTATCCCTCTTGTGTTTTTTAAATTTTTTATCAATAAAATATATTCGAATAATAATTTTTTTATTCTAGGACAAAATTAAAAGCATTGTTTGTTAAAATATTGTCACAAACAAAGTCAAAAGTTATAAAAGTAGGACTTATATAGGACTAAAATTTTAAAATTCTAGGACTTGATTTGTTTATGGAAAAGTTATATAATGATAATACGTCCAAAAGAGAGTGTCAACATAGTGTTTCAAGTCTTAGTTTTCTTATTTTTACAATGCAACAAAGTGTTTATTATCACTTTATTTTGTGTCGATTAGTAGCTATTATGGTCGTTTGCTTTAAGTGTGTATCAATTTATAATACAATGATTTTATCGTGGTTTAAATTCTGTAATAATTCCATTATTTAAATCTATAAACTAATAATATACTATTTAAAGGAGGAACTCTCATGTATGATTTCAAGTCTTTAATATGCTACAATTGTAAGTCAGTTATTTTAAACCTGCCTAAATCTGAAATTTCCAAATTAAACGGTCTTAATTTTCAATGTGAACTATGCGGACATAGAAATNTTCTTACTGAATTTACATTTTCTANAAGCACTGAAGTAAATGATCCGTATATTAATATCCAAAGTGTAGATAGTTTATTAGCTTTGTAATCTCTAAAACCCTATACATAAAAAAATAAAAAGGATTGCCTGCATAAAGCTCTATACCTAGCATTTAGATATAGTTACCCATCCCCTTGTTTATAAGAAACTAACAGGCAATCCTTTTTTTAATGAAATTTTATATGTTTTTTAGCTTATACTGTTGTTTTTATATCCTCTTCAATACTATTATCATGTGGCTCATTTTTCTTAAATTCATTAAAAGCTGTGGAAAGCATCAGCTTTATTCTGTTTATCTGATTTACCTCACTAGCTCCCGGGTCATAATCTATCGCTGTAATGTTTGCATTTGGGTATCGCCTTTTTAACTCTTTAATCATTCCTTTTCCAGTAACATGATTAGGTAAACATGCAAAAGGCTGCATACAAACTATATTTTGTGCACCAGTTAAAATAAGCTCAATCATTTCAGCTGTTAAATACCATCCTTCACCAGTCTGATTTCCCAATGACAATACATCAGTTGCAAGCTTTCCCAACTCCTCTATTGAAATTGGCGGTTGAAAACGTTCACTTTCTGAAAGGGCCTTTTTCATGTGCCTTCTATAGTATTCAATTAATTTTATTCCACCGGTGTTTATCATTGCATCAATCTTTTTACCTGAAAGATGGGAGTGCCTGAAATCAGCNCAGTAAGCCACGTATAGGAAAAATCCAATTAAATCAGGCATAACTGCTTCTGCTCCTTCTCTTTCAACAATGTCAACTATATCGTTATTGGCTGTAGGATGATATTTAACCAGTATCTCGCCTACCAAGCCAACTTTTGGCTTTTTTTCATCGGTTATTTTAAAATTATCAAAATCTCTTACAATATTATAAATATTTTCTTTGAACTCCTTATGTCTACCATTTCTTACAGATTCTTTGCATTTCTCAACCCATGTATTGTATAAAAGGTTGGCAGAACCCTTTATCTTTTCATAGGGACGTACTCTGTATAAAACTTTCATAAGAAGATCCCCGTAAACAAGGGCAATTAGCAGCTTGTTTATAAGTCCTGGTGAATATTTGAAACCAGGATTTTTTTCAAGACCTGCAAAATTCAAAGAAATCACAGGTACATGGGAAAGACCGGCATCTTTAAGAGCCTTTCTTATAAAAGCTATATAGTTGGTAGCCCTACATCCGCCAGCAGTCTGAGATATAATAAGGGATGTATTGTTAATATCATATTTCCCGGATTTTATAGCTTTCATTAATTGACCTACTACAATTATTGAAGGATAACATGCATCATTATTTACATATTTAAGACCTTCATCAATGGCTTCCTTGTCAACTGAAGGCAAAACTTCCACATTATACCCCGATGCCTTAAAAGCTTCTTCTAAAAATTGAAAATGTATAGGCGACATTTGTGGTGCTAAAATAGTATGAGTTTTTTTCATATCTTTTGTAAATAAAACTCTCTTGCAACCATATTCTCTTTTAACTGGGGTAAAGTTGTTTTTATCCCTTTCATCAACTGCAGCCTTTAAGGACCTTATTCTTATTCTGGCTGCACCTAAATTGTCTATTTCATCTATTTTTAAAACTGTATATATTTTGTCACAACTATTTAAAATTTCTTCCACCTGGTCAGTTGTAACCGCATCAAGTCCACAGCCAAATGAATTAAGCTGTATAATTTCAAGAAAGCTTTTATCTTTAACAAAATTGGCTGTTCTATACAATCTTGAATGATACATCCACTGGTCCACAACTCTTAGTGAAATCTGTTCTTTTGCTAAATGGGATATAGAGTCCTCTGTCAAAACAGCCATTTTGTACTCTGTTATTATATTGGGAATACCATGGTTAATTTCAGGGTCTACATGATATGGACGTCCTGTCAAAACCACACCTTTCATTCCCGTCTTCTCAAGATACTCTAAAACTTCCTCACCTTTTAATTTAATATCTTCTTTAAATTTCTCATCTTCTTTTCTGGCAAGAATTACAGCTTTTTTTATTTCTGATTTAGAAATATTAAATTCTTTTAATTCTTCATAAAGCCTCTCAATCAACCTTAAATCATCATCATAAGGTAAGAAAGGATTTTTAAATTTTATATTGTTTTCCTTTAATACGTCCATATTGTTTTTTATAACTTCAGGATATGAAGTAACTATAGGACAATTAAAGTGATTGTTGGCATCTTCAAATTCTATCCTTTCATACGGGATACAAGGATAAAATATAAAATCCACATTTTTGTTTACAAGGCTCATTATATGTCCATGAACTAATTTCCCAGGATAACATACAGACTCAGAAGGGATGGTTTCCATTCCAAGCTCATATATCTTTTTTGTAGTCCTGGGTGAAATTTCCACTCTAAATTTTAATTGAGTAAAAAAAGTAAACCAAAATGGGTAGTTTTCATACATGTTTAAAACCCTTGGAATTCCAACTGTACCTCTTATAGCCTCATCCTTACTAAGGGGTTTATATGAAAACAATCTTTTGTATTTATAATCGTATAAATTTGGAATATCCTTATCTTTAGATTCTATGCCCGCACCCTTTTCACATCTGTTTCCTGAAATAAACTTTCTTCCATCCTGAAAAGTATTAATTGTAAGAAGGCAGTTATTTCCGCATTTTTGGCACCTTTTCATATCTACATCAGCTTTAAACTCACTGAGATTTTCCATTGTAATAAGTGAACTTTCATTTGAAGCATTTCTTTCTAAAGCAATAAGTGCAGCACCATAGGCCCCCATAAGTCCAGCAATTTCTGGTCTTACAACCTCTTTTTCAGAAAGAATTTCAAAACATCTTAATACTGCATCATTATGGAAGGTTCCACCCTGAACAACTATTTTTTCCCCCATTTCCTTTGGGTCTCTTATTTTTATTACTTTTTGAAGGGCATTTTTCACAACAGAATATGAAAGACCTGCTGAGATATCTCCTACAGTTGCTCCTTCCTTTTGAGCTTGTTTAACTTTAGAATTCATAAAAACAGTACATCTAGACCCTAAATCAACAGGTTGTTTTGCCATTAAAGCGGATTTGGCAAATTCCGTCAAATCCATATTTAAAGAATAAGCAAAAGTTTCTATAAAAGAACCACAACCTGAAGAACAGGCTTCATTTAGCATTATGCTATCTATTACACCATTTTTAATTTTCAGGCATTTCATATCCTGACCGCCAATATCAAGGATAAAATCCACACCTGGTAAAAAAGCCTCAGCAGCTTTAAAATGTGCAATTGTCTCTATTTCACCAATATCAAAGCCTAATGCAGCTTTTAAAAGAGCCTCTCCATACCCTGTAACTGTTGAATTTACTATTTTAGCCTCTTTAGGCATAAGAGAATAAATCTCTTTTAAAATATTAATTGCAGATGCAATGGGACTTCCGTTATTACTTCCATAAAAAGAATATAAAAGGGCACCTTCTTTATCAATAAGCACAGCCTTTGTGGTTGTAGACCCTGCATCTAATCCAAGGAAACATTCTCCTTTAAAAGTTTTTATATCACGCCTTTTTAACTTGCCAATATTATGTCTTTTTTGAAATTTATCAAATTCATCACTGTTCTTAAATAATGGCTGTAATCTTTCAACTTCGTGAACTTCTACTTCTTTTAGTGCTTGAAGCTTTTTTTCCAATGTCTTTACTGAAATTACCTTTGTATTTTTTGATTCTAATGCTGCACCTAAGGCAACAAAAAGCTCGGCATTTTCAGGGAAAATCCCTTGATGCTCTTCAAGTTTCAATGTTTCTATAAATCTTAATCTTAATTCAGATAAAAACTGCAAAGGACCTCCTAAAAAAGCCACATTACCTCTAATTGGCTTTCCACAGGCTAATCCACTTATTGTCTGATTGACAACTGCTTGAAAAACAGAAGCAGCTATATCCTCCTTTGATGCACCTTCATTTATCAAAGGCTGTATATCAGTTTTAGCAAATACACCACATCTAGATGCAATAGGGTAAATAACCTTATAGCCTTTTGCTAATTCATTTAACCCTTGGGCATCGGTCTTTAAAAGAGATGACATCTGGTCTATGAAAGCCCCTGTCCCGCCAGCGCAAGTACCATTCATCCTCTGCTCTATACTTTCTTCTAAATAAGTTATTTTAGCATCTTCTCCACCTAATTCTATAACAACATCTGTATGGGGTATAAATCTTTGAATTGCCTTTGTACTTGCAATAACTTCTTGAATAAAAGGGATTTCCAACCACTGGGAGACAGACATTCCACCTGATCCTGTTACCATTATTGTTATATATCTGTTTGCAAATTTTTCACATGTTTCACTTAAAAGTTCAAATATGGTGTTTTTAATATCGGAATAATGTCTTTGATATTTACTAAATATTATTTCATCATTTTGGTCAATTAAAACCAATTTTACTGTAGTGGAACCAACATCCAATCCCATATTTAATATTTTTTTCATAAGACAGCAGCTCACTAAAGCTACATTCACGCCCCTTTCAAACTGCATTTAAATAATATGCAGCAAATAATCTGTCAATCCCTTAAAAGACTTATTCTGCTAAAAGGAAAAAATCTTAAGACAGCTTTACCACCGATATACTCGGTTTTTACAGGTCCAAATTCCCTGCTGTCACTGCTTTGTCCAAAAATTCTATTATCTCCTATTACATATACATAACCTTCAGGAACTTTAACATTGCTAAATTCATCTCTTATCGGGTAAGTCTCATCTCCTCTTATATAATCTTCTTCTAATATTTCACCATTAACAAAGACATTTCCGTCACGGATTTCTACCAAATCACCTTCTATCCCAATAACTCTTTTTATTATCGGGCTGTTTCTTAAATATATTCCATCATCACCATCAGGATCATTTACCGTTACAATATCACCTCTGTTAATTTTTCCAAACCGGACACTTAATTTTTCAATAAGCAGTCTGTCTTTTTCAGAAAGAGTATTTTCCATAGAACTTCCTTGCACCACAGTAACTTGTGCAACAAAATTCACAATTAAAACGGCTAATAATATTGCTATTGCTATATGAATAGTCCAATCTAAGGCTTCTTTCATAATAGTTTTTTTTGACGTAGTAAGCCCCCCTTTTTTTGTTTTTGAGCTTATTATATTAAGTTTAAAAAACAACATAATTTATATTATATAAATTCTATATAATTTATAATAACTTTTCAAGTATGTGTATATAATTTAATATTAAAGAAACATCCATATTCTTAAATAATTTAAAATACATGTAAGTTTTTTAAATATTAAAATTAATATGAAGTTCTTTAAGCTGCTTTTCATCAACCACGTCAGGAGCACTTGTCATAAGACAAGAAGCATTTTGAACTTTTGGAAAAGCAATTACATCTCTGATGCTGTCACAGCCTGCCATTAACATAACAAGCCTGTCAAGCCCAAAGGCCAATCCCCCATGTGGAGGTGTTCCATATTTAAATGCATCTAATAAGAAACCAAATCTTTCTTTAGACTCCTCTTCCGTAAAGCCTAAACATTTAAACATGGTTTTTTGAAGTTCTTGGTCGTGTATCCTTATGCTTCCTCCGCCTATTTCATTTCCATTGAGAACCATATCATATGCTTTAGACCTTACCCTTTCTGGTTCTGTTTCAATATATTTTATATCCTCATCCATAGGTGCTGTAAATGGGTGATGTTTTGCAACATACCGCTCCTCTTCTTCATCATATTCAAAAAGAGGAAACTCTGTAATCCATAAAAATTTAAACTCTTTATCATTAATTAAATTTAATTTTCTTGCTACCTCAAGTCTTAACTCACTAAGGGCACTAAATACAATTTTATCTTTATCTGCTATAAAGCAAATAAGGTCTCCTGGCTCAGCTTTTACTTTTTCCAGTATAGCCTTAATTTCATCTTCTTTTAAAAACTTTGTAATAGGTGATTTTAGGTTGTCCTCTTCTACTACTATCCAAGCCATTCCCTTTGCATTATAATTCTTTACATACTCACCTAGTGCATCTATTTCTTTTCTGCTAAATTTGCTTCCGCCCCCTTTTGCATTTATAGCTCTGACACTTCCGCCATTTTTTACTGCATCTGAAAAAACCTTGAAACCACAGTCCTTAACTATATTGGATAAGTCTATAAGTTCTAAGCCAAACCTTGTATCCGGTTTGTCTGTTCCAAACCTTTCCATGGCTTCTTTATAGGACATTCTCTCAAATGGACATTCAACTTTTACACCTAGAACTTCTTCAAAGAGTTTTTTAATAAATCCCTCATTAATTTTGATTACGTCTTCCACATCCACAAAGGACATTTCCAAATCCATCTGAGTAAACTCTGGCTGCCTGTCAGCCCTTAAATCTTCGTCTCTGAAACATTTTACAATTTGAAAATACCTATCAAATCCTGATACCATCAAAAGCTGTTTAAATAACTGAGGTGACTGGGGCAGGGCATATAACTTTCCTGGGTGAACCCTGCTTGGCACTAGATAATCCCTTGCTCCTTCCGGAGTACTTTTTGTAAGGGTTGGAGTCTCTATTTCAAGAAAACCATTGGCATCAAAATAATCTCTTGCAATTTTTGCCACCCTATGCCTTAACATAATATTTTTTTGCATATCAGGTCTTCTTAAATCAATATATCTATACTGAAGCCTTAAAGCCTCATTTACCTGTGAATTCTCTTCAATGTACATAGGAGGAGTTTCTGCAGTACTTAATATTCTAAGTTCCTCTGCTAATATTTCTATTTCTCCTGTAACCATATTAGGATTAATGGCATTACCAACTCTTTTTACAACTTTTCCCCTTACTGCAAGTACAAATTCATTTCTTATTTTTTCTGCCTTTTCAAAAATTTCTTTTTTTGACTCAGTACCAAATGCAATTTGAATAATACCGCTTCTATCTCTTAAATCAACAAATATAAGCTTTCCTAAATCTCTTCTTTTTTGAACCCATCCCATTACAGTAACCTCTTTATCCACATGGTTAACTGTAACTTCAGTACAATAATGAGTTCTCTTTAATCCACAAATTGATTCTCCCATATTTTCACTCCCTATCATATTCCCTTTAAAATTATTTTTAAACATTTGTTATTGTGGTGTTGGATTCTGCCTTTATATTTTTGAGTCTGTCGATAACTGTATCTAAACTTATTTCCTTTTCTTCTCCAGTATCCATATTTTTCAAAAAGGCTTTATTTGTATCAATTTCATTATCGCCTAAAACAATAGAAAAACAAGCCCCTAATTTATTGGCATATTTCATCTGAGCTTTAACGCTTTTCCCCATTAGATCTGTCTCAGCATTAATTCCCTCTTTTCTTAAGTCATATACTAATTTTTGAGCATAATACTGAGCCTTGTCTCCTATAGTTGCAATAAAAATATCAGTACTTTTAGGATTAGGAAATTCAATCCCTTGATTTTCCATAACCATAATAAGCCTTTCTATCCCAATGGCAAATCCAATGCCTGGAGTTGGCGAACCACCGCAAACCTCTACAAGCCCATCATATCTGCCCCCGCCACAAACAGTTCCCTGGGAGCCAATATTTTTTGACACAAACTCAAAAACCGTCTTTGTATAATAGTCAAGTCCCCGTACAATATTTTTGTCTATATTATATTTAATCCCTAAATTCTCCAATCCTTTTTTTAACCCCTCTAAATGTTCATAACATTCTTGGCACAAGTTATCTACAAGGGCTGGAGCTTCCCTGGTAATTTCTTTACATGCCTCTTCTTTGCAGTCTATAATCCTTAAAGGATTTCTGTCAAATCTGTCTTCACAAGTTTTGCATAATTTTTGTAAATTGGGTTTTAAATATTCTTTTAGCTTTGTATTGTAATCACTTCTGCACTTTTTACACCCTATGCTGTTTATATTAAGCTCAATATCATCAATACCTAATTTATTCAAAAAAACTTCTATCATTGATATTATTTCAACATCTATGGAAGGTCCTTCAGAACCAAAAGCCTCCACTCCAAACTGATGAAACTCCCTGTATCTTCCCTTTTGTACATTTTCATATCTATAAGCAGTTATATTATAGTAAAGTTTCACTGGCTGGGGTAAAGATGCCATTCCATGCTCAATATAACTTCTCACAACACCTGCTGTACCTTCCGGTCTTAGGGTAATACTTCTTTTCCCTTTGTCCAAAAATGTATACATTTCCTTTTGAACTATATCTGTTGTATCTCCTACCCCTCTTTGAAATAATTCTGTATGTTCAAAAACAGGAATTCTAATTTCCTTGTAGCCAAAATTTTGGCAAACCTCAGATATTATATTTTCTAAATATTGCCATTTATGTACCTCGTTTGGTAATATATCTCTAGTTCCTTTTGGCGATTTTGTTAACATTACTAACCTCCAATTTAATTATTAGTTTTTCTATCAATAATAAATACTTTCAGCTCCAATGGTTGTAGCTGGACCATGACCTGGATAGACAATGGTCTTTTCATCTAAAGTCATAAGTTTATTTTTTATTGAGGAAAGTATTTCCTCCTCATTTCCATCTCCTAAATCTGTTCTTCCCCTGGCCATTTTAAACAATGTATCTCCAGTAAATAATTTATCTCCTGCTTTTATGCAAATACATCCTGATGAGTGACCTGGAGTATGGATTATTTCAAAATCAATGCCACCCACAGTGATTTTATCCCCGTCCTTTAAATTCCTGTCAGCAGGTTTAAAAGCCATTCTTTGTCCATATAATTCAGATCCGTTTAATGATGGGTCTAAAAGCTTTTTACTGTCATTTTCATGAACTAAAACTTCAGCCCCTGTTTTTTCACGAATGTCATCCACATGACATATATGGTCAATATGAACATGGGTTAGAACAATGTATTTTATTTTTATTTTTTTCTCATCTAAAAACTTCATAACTTCATCAGCGCTAACACCAGCATCTACAATAATTCCTTCGTTGTTATTATAAACAATGTAACAATTAGAATCAAACATTCCTGTAGATAAGCATTTAATTAACATAAAAAAAACCTCCCTGTAAAATCAAAATTCTTTTTTACTGTCTAAAAGTATGGTAACAGGACCATCATTATGTATCTCTACAGACATCATAGCTTGAAACTTACCTGTTTCAACTTTTACACCCTGTTTTTTGCACTCTTCTATAAATCTATTATAAATTTCTTCTGCATCATCTGGTTTTGCAGCCATATCAAAACTTGGTCTTCTTCCCCTCCTGCAATCCCCATACAATGTAAATTGTGATATAACAATTAACTTACCATCTATATCTTTTAATGAAACATTCATTTTCCCATTTTCATCTTCAAAAATACGCAAATTTATTATTTTATCCACTAAATACTCAATATCTTTTTGTCCGTCTTCTTTACCTATGCCTAAAAGAACATTCAGTCCTTTATTAATTTCGCCAATTATCTCATTTTCCACTGTAACTTTAGAATAAGTCACTCTCTGCACTACTGCCCGCATATTACCTCTCCTTAACTATCAGCTATTACTTCTTGTCACTTCAAAAACAGATTCAACTTTTCTTATTTTTTTAATTATTTTCTCAAGCTGTTCTGTATTTGTTATCTCTAATGTAAGATTCATAATTGCAATTTGTTCTCTGGTAGTTCTTGCATTTATGGCCTTTAAAGGAATTTTTAATTCTGCAATGGCATTTGTTATATCCATCAAAAGAGCCGTCCTGTCATTAGCCATAATTGTAATATTGGCATTGTAGGATGCATTCTTTGCAGTATACCAGGAAACTTCAATAAGTCTGTTGTCTCCATCTATGGTATTGGTAACATTAGAACAATCATTCCTGTGAACAGATACTCCTCTTCCCCTTGTAATATATCCAACTATATCATCTCCCGGTACCGGGTTGCAACATTTTGCTATTCTAACTAAGCAGTTTTCTATCCCCTTTACCACAACACCATTTTCAGGAAATTTCTTTTTGCTTTGTTGTTCTCTAGGTTTTTTTGCTGTTTTAGCAATATTTTCTGCAAGTTCTTCTACTTTAACGGTTTTTTTGTATTCTTCCCTAAGCCTTGAAATTACTTTGTTTGCAGTTAATGTTCCATAACCTATGGCTGCATAAAGATCCTCTAAAGAAAGAAATGTATATTTTCTAAGTACAATTTCAACCCATTCCGGTTTAAACAACTGATTAAAGGTAAATGATTGTTTTTTTAATTCTTTTTCAATCATTTCCTTACCTCTAATAATATTCTCTTCTCTTTTTTCTTTTTTAAACCACTGATTAATTTTACTGCGTGCCTGTGAACTTTTAATAATTTTAAGCCAATCCCTACTTGGACCATGGACATTGGAAGATGTTATAATTTCTACTATATCTCCATTTTTTAATTCATATTCGATAGGTGTTATCTTACTGTTTACTCTGGCACCCGCCATTTTATTTCCAATTGCACTATGAATTGCATATGCAAAATCAATAGGGGTTGAACCAGCAGGAAGGTTTATAACATCACCTTTTGGAGTGAAAACAAAAACTTCATCTGTAAAAAGGTCAACCTTTAAATTCTCCATAAATTCATCTGCATCTCGGGCATCTTTCTGCCACTCTAAAAGCTGTCTTAACCAGGCAAGTTTTTTATCTAAACTATTGTCTCCTCCGTCTCCTTCTTTATATCTCCAATGAGCTGCTATCCCCACTTCTGCTACCCTGTGCATTTCCCAGGTTCTTATTTGAATTTCAAAAGGTACACCTTCAGGACCTATAACCGTGGTATGCAAAGACTGATACATATTAGGTTTGGGCATTGCAATATAGTCTTTAAACCTTCTGGGCATGGGTTTAAAAATTTCGTGAACAAGACCTAACACCGAGTAGCAATCTTTTACAGTGTCTACAATAACCCTGACAGCAAAAAGATCATATATTTCTTCTAATGTTTTGTTCTGATTAACCATTTTTCTGTATATACTATAAAAGTGTTTTGGTCTTCCATCAAGATGTGATTCAACACTAATTTCTTTTGTTTTCTCTTTCAAAATTCTTAAAATATTATCTATATAGTCTTCCCTTTCGTTTCTTCTTTTGGCTATTTTCTCTACTAAATCATAATATCCCTTTGGGTCTATATATCTTAAACAAATATCTTCAAGCTCCCATTTTATTTTAGAAATCCCCAATCTATGAGCTATTGGGGCATAAATTTCTAAAGTCTCCTTTGCTTTTTCAGCTTGTTTTTCAGCTTTCATATACTTTAATGTACGCATATTATGAAGCCGGTCAGCAAGTTTAATGAGAATAACCCTTATATCTTTTGCCATAGCAAGAAACATTTTTCTCAAATTCTCAGCTTGCCTCTCCCGTTTGGTTGTATAAGGAATTTTACCTAACTTGGTAACACCATCTACTAAATCCGCCACTTCCTGACCAAATATTGATTTAATTTCCTCATAAGTGTGGGGGGTATCTTCGATGGTATCGTGAAGAATCCCAGCAATTATTGAAGTACAATCCAGCTCAAGCTCTGCTAAAATAAAAGCTACTTCTAGAGGATGTGTGAAAAATGGCTCTCCAGACACTCTATTTTGGCCTTCATGTGCTTTTTTTGAAAAATCATATGATTTTTTAAGTAATTCAAAATCGCAATTAGAATTATATTTTTTTATTTTTTCTACTAACCTGTTAAATTCATCACACATTAAAATTCCTCCAAAAACCCTATAACACAATTAAAACTGTACTATTGATTTTACATTATAGCCTTCTAATTTTTTTCTGCCATTTAAAAACCCAAGCTCTATAAAGTATATAATTCCTACAACCTCTCCACCTAATTGTTCAACAAGTTTTATGTTAGCTTCAGTAGTTCCACCAGTAGCAAGCAAGTCATCAACAATAACAACTTTTTCACCTTTAGATATTGCATCGCTATGTATTTCTAAAATATCAGTACCATATTCCAGTTGGTATTCCACTGATATAGTTGTATAAGGCAACTTACCTTTTTTTCTTATCGGTACAAATCCCTTTTCAATTAAGTATGCTAAAGGAGTTCCAAAAATAAATCCCCTTGATTCAGGTCCCACTATAACATCAAAATCTCCAAATTGCCCCATTTCCTCTTTCATTTTATCTATACACACTTTTAAAGCTTCTGGATCTTGCAGCACTGTTGTAATGTCAATATAGTTAACACCTTCTTTAGGAAAGTCCATGATTTGACGTAATTTTGATTTTAAATCCATAATTTTCCTCCTAATGAATTCGTTAAATTTAATTTACTTTTCTTTTAATACCCAATTTATATTAAATATTAAAACAAAAACTTAAATACATAATATCATATTTTTTATTTTTAGCACAAAATATATTTAAAAATTAAGAGCATTTAAGCTTTTGTAAAGAAATGAATTTTCAATATTTCTTTTTTGTTTATGAGTATCCAACATATTTATAACCACTCCATATTTACCGTGTAATTCACTTTTTAAAAAGGATAATTCATCAAAAATCTGAATAATTTTTTTTGCTTTAAAATAATTCATATTGATGCCATATTTTATTGATAAAAAATCTGAAAAAGCAAATAAATTATCTATAACAAAATTCTTATCATAATTTGCTTTTAGGTGTTTATAAACAAAAACCATCTCCTGCCTGTTAGGAATAACGCTATCTTTGTTAAAATTGAAATTTATTTTATTATAAATATAAATTTTACTTAAATCAATACTATTTAATACTTTATTTAAATATTTCTCACAAAACCACTGTCCATATACTATTACTTTGTCAAATTCTGACACATCCAGTTTGTAAGGATGAGGATTTACTAGTATATGCAAATCAGAATTGTTGATTTTTATTTTTGAAAAACTCATAGAGTATTTTAAATTAAATTCAAAAGCACAGTTTTTAACCAAATTTATAATTTCTTTTACTGTATCAATTGAATTTAACATAATCATCATTTTCTTTTTTTGTAAATTATAATTATATATATATTCTTTTAAATCCTTATTCTCTCCAATTAAAGAAATTTTTTTAATATAATTTTCTTCTGTTGTATTTTCTTCAAAAGTTAAGGATTTATCAAGGCTAAAAAAGAATTTATTTTTCAACAAAACTTCAAAGGCGGGCTTTATATCTATTACTTTTAGTTGTACGCTTTCTACATCCCTCCAAATGTTTATATCTAATGTGCACACAATGTCCAATATATCTGATTTTTTATATACCTTTGCTAAATCCCCCTTTTTAAAAGCAATTGCATCCACTTTAGAGCCACTATTTTCTACTTTTAGTTTTAAGTGACTTTTATCACTTCCTACTGCATTTATCTCGTTTATTTTTGCATTTTCAAATTTAAATAAGGGTTCTGGGTTATCAATACCAAAAGGTTCTAAAAAATCTAACTCACGTACATTTTCTAAAGTAATCTCTTCTATCTCTACTGTGGTATCTATTTTTATTTTCTCAGTATACTCAAATGTATCACTAAAGGAGCTGATATACTCATTTATGAGTCTGTTAAAATCATGAATTTTTTCTTCCTTTAAGGTCAATCCCACTGCCATTTCATGCCCTCCAAATTTCTCTAAAGTCTCTTTACAAGAAGTAAGGGCGTTAAATAAATTTATACCTTCTACGCTTCTTCCTGAACCTTTTCCTATTCCATCAGATACAGTAATTAATATACATGGCTTGTTGTATTTTTCTACAACTTTAGATGCAACTATTCCAATAACTCCCTGATGCCAATCTCTTCCTGATACCACCATAATGCTGCTTTTTTTAATATAAGATTCTTTTTCTATTTTACTTATCACTTCTTCAAAGATTTCTGTTTCTATTTCCTGTCTCTTTTTGTTATGCTCATTTAATTTAGAGGCAATTTCATTGGCTTTTACTTCATCTTCAGTAGTCAAAAGTTCTACCACCATTGCGGCGTCCCCAATTCTTCCTGCGGCATTAAGCCTTGGCGCTATTATATAGCCTATATCCCTGGAGGTGATTTTTTTGCCAAAAATCCCCACTTCTTTCATAAGTGATTTAAGTCCTACATTTGAGGTATTGTTTATCTTTTTTATCCCATACTTAACTAAAATTCTGTTTTCGCCAGTTAAAGGCATGACATCTGCAATAGTTCCAAGGGCTACCAAGTCTAAAAATTCTAATTGATTGATTTGTATATTCATTTCAAAGGAAAGTGCTTTTATAAGTTTGAAAGCAACCCCAACTCCGGATAAATTCTTGTGAGGGTACATACAGTCTGGTCTTTGAGGATTCACCAAAGCTTTAACAGAAGGCAGCTCTTCTTTACATTCATGATGGTCTGTAACCACCACATCTATTCCTTTTTCCATCAACATCCCTGTTTCTTCTATAGAAGTAGTCCCACAGTCTACAGTAACAACCAAATCAACTTGCATATTTATAATTTTTTCAACAGAACTTTGAGAAAATCCATATCCCTCTTCAAATCTATTGGGAATATAATAATCCACCCAGGCATTTTGTGATTTTAAAAATTTATATAAAACAGAGGTGCTGGTAACACCATCTACATCATAATCACCGTAAATCAATATTTTTTCTTTGTTTTCAATTGCTTTAGCTATCCTTTTTACAGCTAAATTCATATCTTTTAAAAGGAAAGGGTCATTTAAATCATCTAATGTTGAATTTAAAAATTTATCTATAGTTTCAGCATTATCCATCTTTCTGCTTAAAAAAATCTTTGCAAGAAAAACTGAAATCCCAGCTTCACAGGCCAGTTTCTCAGCTTTTTCAACAGGAACATAGTTTGTATCCCATACCTTTTTTATTTTCACTCCATCACCTCAAAATAAAAACCCTTCATTATATATTCTCACAATATATATTTTCACAATTACAAAAAGCCCGACTTTCATCGAGCTTTTTTATATTTATTTTTAGAATTCCTCACGATTCTATTTTCCGTGTTTGCCACTCGGAAGTACCTTTCATATTTATCATCTATAAAATGGAAGACATTTCAAATATGATCACACCATTACCATCAAGGGTATTTACATCTTCTTACCTGAAGCACTTCCGACTTACCACACAATCATACTACTTCATATCACTTAAGAGACATTCCATTCGAAATACAGTTTCTTACTTATCTAAATTTTCTTTTTCTTGCTGCTTCAGATTTTTTCTTCCTCCTTACGCTTGGCTTTTCATAGTGCTCCCTTTTTCTTACTTCTGCTAATACGCCTGCCTTAGCACATTGTCTCTTAAATCTTTTTAGAGCACTATCAAGAGACTCATTTTCTTTTACCCTTATCTCAGACATGTATTTCCCTCCCTCCGATGGCAACAATTGTGCTACACTGCTAATCTATATCCATAACATGGATTAAAATGGAAATGACTGAAATATAGCACACCTTATATTATATATTATTCTTCAAATTCGTGTCAACTGTTATTTTAGAAGCTTTTTGAAACTTCTATCATTGGGGTTTCGTAAGTTTTGCACAAATACACATATGAGAGGTTAATAGAAATATATACATGTTCATAAAAATATAATTAAACTTTAATAACGGAAATAGTTGATTTTAACTGAAACTATCTATAGCCAAAAAAGCAAAAGCTATTTTGGGATATAAAAAAGCTGTGCACTAATTTTTTAGTACAACAGCCTGCCCTTAAAAACAACCTTTTTATATAAATAAAATGCATCTTAAATTCAATATTTATAGAAAAAAGTCTTAGAAAATTAAACTAAAATGGTAATTCATCATCAATTTCATCACTAATACCATTGTTTTCGGCTACATAATTATTAGAAATACTGTCTGAACTTGATTCTTTTTTGCTGTCTGCAAAATATGCTTCTTCTGCAATAACTTCAGTTATATAATGTCTCTTACCGTCATTATCATCCCAAGTTCTCACTTGAAGCCTTCCTGTTACTGCAACTTGCTGTCCCTTAACAAAGTATTTAGAACAAAATTCTGCTAATTTATCCCAAGAAACTATAGGTATAAAATCTGCCTGCCTGTCTTCCCCTTGCTTTTGAAATCTTCTGTCAACAGCTAAGGTAAAATTACACACAGGTATATTGCTTACATTAGTATACCTTAACTCTGGATCCTTAGTCAGCCTTCCCATTAAAATCACTTTGTTCATAATACCACCCTCTCACAATCTTTCAAAAAATTCTATATTTTAATTATACCAAACGCATGTTCGTTTGTCCATAGTTTTTTAATTATTTTTTAAGATATGATAAATTTAGCAGGTAATTACATTGCCATAATAAATATTTGTATACTAATTGACTAAAACTAATATAATAATTAGAATGAGTATAACAACACTTTCGTAAAGGGGATAAATAATGTTTGAAATTGTAAAAAAAAGGATTTTGAATTCTCAAGTTAAATTGATGGATATATATGCACCACATATTGCAAAGAAAGCTGAGCCTGGGCAATTTATAATTTTTAGAGTAAATGAAAAGGGGGAAAGAGTTCCTTTAACAATTGCAGATTTTCATCGCGAAAAGGGAACAGTTACAATAATATTTCAAGAATTAGGCAAAAGCACAAAGGAATTAGGAGCATTAAATGAAGGAGATACTATACTTGACTTTGTAGGTCCTTTAGGTGTTGCTTCTGAGTTTGGTCATGTTAAAAAAGCTGCTGTTGTAGGCGGTGGACTTGGTGCGGCAATTGCATATCCCCAGGCAAAAAAACTAAATTCTTTAGGAACTGAAGTTCATACAATCATTGGCTTTAGAAATAAAGACCTTATAATACTTGAAGAAGAAATGAAAGCTGTAAGTAATAAACAATTTGTTACCACTGATGACGGTTCAAACGGAACAAAAGGTTTTGTAACAGATGTATTAAAGAAATTAATTGAAGAAGGCAACCAATACGACCTTGTAATTGCAACAGGGCCTTTAATAATGATGAAAGCTGTAAGCAATCTTACAAGACCATATAATATAAAAACAATTGTAAGTATGAATCCTATTATGATTGACGGGACTGGAATGTGCGGCGGCTGTCGGGTAACAGTTGGAGGGGAAATAAAGTTTGCATGTGTAGATGGTCCTGATTTTGACGGGCATAAAGTTGACTTTGACGAAGCTATAAGAAGGCAAAATATGTATAAAAAACACGAAACAGAATCTGTAACTAAACATCAGTGTAAGCTAGGAGGCGGTAATAATGCCTAATATGTCACCCAAAAAAATTCCTATGCCTGAACAAAATCCTAATGAAAGGATTAAAAACTTTTTAGAAGTTGCTTTGGGCTATACTGAAGAAATGGCTGTAGAAGAAGCTCAAAGATGCCTTCAATGTAAACACAGACCTTGTATGTCAGGCTGTCCTGTAAATGTGAAAATTCCTGAATTTATAAAACTTGTAGCCCAAAGAAAGTTTTTGGAGGCATATGAAAAAATAAAAGAAACCAACAGCCTACCTGCTGTATGCGGCAGAGTGTGCCCTCAGGAAAACCAGTGCGAAAAAGTTTGCGTAAGGGGGAAAAAAGGCGAGTCAGTAGGCATTGGCAGACTAGAGCGTTTTGTTGCTGATTGGTATATAAATAATGTACATTCTAAATTGGATGTGCCAGAGAAAAACAATAAAAAAGTTGCAATTATAGGCTCAGGACCTGCTAGTCTTGCGTGTGCTGGTGATTTAGCCAAAATGGGATATAATGTTACCATTTTTGAAGCATTTCATGAACCTGGCGGTGTATTAGTATACGGCATTCCTGAGTTCAGGCTGCCTAAAAATATAGTAAAAAAAGAAATAGACTCTCTTAAAGAAATGGGAGTAGAAATAAAGACCAACATAGTTATTGGAAAAATTTATTCTATAGATGAATTAATGGCTGAAGGTTATGATGCTATATTTATAGGCTCTGGTGCAGGACTTCCAAAGTTTTTGGGGATACCTGGTGAAAACCTTAATGGAGTATATTCAGCAAATGAGTTTCTTACAAGGGTAAATCTCATGAAAGCTTATAAATTTCCTGATTATGATACTCCTGTATACGTTGGCAAAAACGTTGCAGTTGTGGGAGGCGGGAATGTGGCAATGGATGCTGCAAGAAGTGCTAAAAGACTGGGAGCAGAAAATGTATATATTATATACAGACGTTCTAAAGAAGAGATGCCTGCAAGATTAGAAGAGGTAAATCATGCAAAGGAAGAGGGAATTATATTTAATTTTTTGGAAAACCCTACTAAAATTATTGGTACAGATGACGGATGGGTTAAAGGAATAGAGTGCATAAAAATGGAGTTGGGAGAACCGGATTTAACAGGCAGAAGAAAACCTATTGCCCAAGAAGGAACTGAACACATTATAGATGTAGACAGTGTAATTATTGCAATCGGACAAGGACCTAACCCCCTTATATCATCCAGCACAAAAGAGTTAAAAACTAAAAAATGGGGTGGAATTATTATTGACGAAGACACTGGAGCTACAAGCAAAAAAGGTGTTTTTGCCGGCGGGGATATAGTAACTGGTGCTGCAACAGTTATTTTGGCAATGGGTGCAGGTAAAAAAGCTGCAGAAGCAATTGATAATTATCTAAAAAACAATAATTAATAAAACAATAATAAAGCTTGCAAAATATCCACAGTATTTTGCAAGCAAAAGCATTTAACTGTCAAAAGAACTTATAGAACCAAGATAATTATAATTTTTGCCCTGAAACCTGTTTTCCTCTTCCATCTTTTTTTCTAAAAGCTCTTGGACTTTCCACCAGCTTTTTCCCCAGTTGCAAAACAGTGTCCGTTCTTTTGGCGCACGCCCAATAAGCCTTTGGACTACTATTTTAGGACTTAGGTATTCTAAAAAGGAAATAGCCCTTTCAATGTATTCCTCCAAACTAACAGGTGTAATCTCCCTTTTTTGGTACATTTCTCCTAAAGGAGTGTCTTTTAAAATATAAAGGGAATGGCATTTAACTTGCTCCACCCTAAGGGCGGACAATATTCTTGCTCCTTCTATTGTATCATCTAAAGAATCCATAGGAATATCAAGAATATAGTGGGCACAAACCTCCAACCCATATGATTTTATTAAAAGTACTGCATCTATAAACTCTGCTAAAAGATGCCCTCTGTTTAGTTTTTTTAATGTATGATAATTAACTGTCTGTAGACCAAGTTCAATAACAATATCTATTCCCTTTGTAATTTTTATATTTTTTAAATATTCAAGATAATCTTTCCATATACAATCTGGACGGGTTGATATATATATGGCTACAATATCATCTACACAGGCTTCACCAATATATCTTTTAAAATCTTCTAAAGGAAGATATGTATTTGAATAGTTTTGAAAATATGCTATAAACTTTTCTGACTTATAGTTTTTCCCTATGTATTTTGAGTTTTGGGAAAGCTGTTCTTTAACTGAAAGATAGTTGGGTAAATTTTCAAACCCTGTTCCCTCTTCCCCACAAAAAACACAGCCTTTTTTGCTTATTTTTCCATCTCTATTTGGACAGGTAACTGGTAAATTTAAAGGCAGTTTGTAAACTTTTGCATTGTATCTTTCTTTTAAGTATTGTGAAAATTTATTGTACAGCATTTTTCACCTCATCATATACTTTCCATAGAGGAATGTTTCTCTCTTTTGCCACCCTTTTACAGTCTTCATACTCTGGACTTACTTTTTTTAACCCCTCCGCCAAAGATATTTTAACTTTTATTTCCCCGTATTTAGTCATTACACTTTTTTCTTCTCTATTTAAGGTTTGTCTTTTACAAATAGTTTTTCGGATTCCAAGGGTTGAAGTTTCCCTTAGTATTATTTTAGAAAGTTCATCTTGCTTTTTTTCATCAGCAAGAACTGTAAGCACCACTGCAGGTCTGTTTTTTTTCATATAAACAGGAGTATAAAAAACCTCTAGTGCTCCTCTTTCTAAAAGTACTTCCATTACATATCCTAAAAGCTCAGGGTTCATATCATCAATATTTGTCTCTAAGACATATACTTCATCGCCTTTTTTTAATTCATCAGCCAATGTACCTAATACACACCTTAAAGCGTTAAATCTTCCAATTTCCCTCTTCCCTGCGCCATAGCCCACCTTTTCTATTTCCATAGGGGGCATAACCCCATATTCTGAACACAAAGATTTTATAAGAGCTATTCCTGTAGGAGTTACCAATTCAGTATTAATATCCTCTGTTATGTAGGGTATTTTGCTCATCTTTAGCATTTCCATAACTGCTGGAACTGGAACTGGCAACATTCCATGCTGACATTTTATAAAACCATTTCCATCACGAAGAGGGGAGGAATATATTTTATCCACCCCAAGTAAGTCTATACAAATAGCCACTCCCATTATATCTACAATTGAATCAACAGCACCTACCTCATGAAAGTGAATTTCATTTATTCCTTTGTTGTGAACTTTTGCTTCTGCCTTTGCAATTTCTTTAAAAACCTTTTTCCCAAATTCTTTTACATTAGGTTTTAAATTGCTTTCATCTATGATTTTTTCAATATCTTCTAAATTACGTGAGGGATGGTGATGATGGTGGTGGTGATCATGACTATGGTCATGCCTATGTTCGTGGTTGTGTTCGTGCTCATGCTTGTGTCCATGCCCGTGGTTGTG